>OGGQ01000189.1_pt1 | contig 86466 bp, 70 predicted proteins | sample 1571191 | NCBI WGS metagenome assembly OGGQ01 (sample SAMEA2582061, study PRJEB24529) | metagenome | biome: Human gut stool | place: China | collected 2011
TGGCTACCTTAACCCACCGTCTAAAGCCAATGGGATTGCGGTAGCCCTATTTCAATAACCGCCCCATCCTTCAATGTGATGATTCCGACATAATTTTTCGCTGTGATAACCTTGCCAATCCCCTTCTTTGCGGAAATCCCCATCAGTTCCAGAGCATCCGTATCGCTGCTGCGGCTTGTCAGGATGAAATCTTCCAGCTGCCTGAAGATATATTCCGGCAGAGTCTCATAGCCGGCAGCCTCTTTTTCGGAAATAAACGAACCATACTCTTTAATTTGATAAACTGGCTTCACTGCCGCACCTCGCTTCTTTTTCCTTTAGATGGAACGGTAAGCCTCTATATTGCTGAATGCAGAATCGTTCACCTCATAACTGCACCCGTCATCCAGGCCAACCTCTGTATCACCGAACAGTTCCCCGTAGTCGTTGGGTTTAACCGTGATAAACTGTTCCTCTGCATCTGTCTTTCTGTTATCGCCGAGCACCAGCCTGATTTTCTCATAGTCCTCATAAAAATATTCCTGCAGAAGGGGAAGGATGCTGTCTGCAAAAATGCCGGCCAGAACCTCTATCGTCGGGTTTTTCTTCAGGGGCATGAAGTAGGCATGACCGATGGTATGCTCCCTGTCATACAGAACCGCGATCCTCCTGTTCATGCGGTCAAGCATCTCCGCAACAGACAAATCTTCTACAAAAATATCGGACAGGACATCCGGATTAGGCAGCATCTCCCTGAAAAAAAACGGCGGCGCAGCGCTGTGTCTATGGCTGCGATAGAACGGTCAGCCGTATTCATAGTGCCGATGAGATAGACATTTTCAGGTACGCCGAAGGCTTTCTGAGAATAGGGCAGCATCACCTTCATGCCTTCCGGCCTCCCCCATCTCTTTGCCGGTTCCACCAGGGTAATCAGTTCGCCGAAAATTTTCGAGATATTGCCGCGGTTGATCTCGTCAATGATGAAAACATAATTTTCACGGCTTTCTGCCATGGGAGCGGCCGGCGCCGGATGATATTTCTCAATAATCTGGTATACATCGTCAAGTGACACCTTCCCAAGCCGGTAGACAGACGCCCGTGTCATGGTAACGCCTCCATTGATGGAAAGGATATTTTCCCGGATGTCTTTCACAATCCATTTGACTTTCCGCAGCCGTTTCATGGTGCCGTACTCGTCGTGCCACTCATATTCACCTGTCACAACACCGACCGCATCGATGGTGGTGGAGCTGTAGCACGAAAATACGATGTCTCCGATCTTCATACGGTTCATAAACGCATTCAGAACTGCACTGCCGCCATCGGCAAAGTCTGTTTCATCCGTAATATCCTTTCCATATCCGTCCCACCCGATACGGATATGGCCGTGTTCCAGGCACTCTGAGCGGACCGGGTTATCGCCGGTTCCCCACAGGGATACCTTCCAGATGCTGGGATACTCGTTAAAGCCAAAATTCTCCGCTCCTGAAGGGCCTGGACGCTGGGCCTTTTCACAGAATCTCTTAAACACGCCAGGCTCCACACCGTACTGGATCTCGCCGGATTCCCCCTCTGTACCGTCCGGGGAAGCAACCACAGGCCTGATCCCTTCGATAAATTCCTCATACCCGTAGGACTGATGAAATGTTGTAAATTCGATCCGTCCCTGCTCCCTGTACCAACGGTAGCGTCCCAGAACAGCCGGGTAATTGTTCTTCGCCTCCTGTTCCACCTGGGCCAGTTCCTTGTTTTCAATAACTGCCACGGCGTAAATCACTGTGTGATAAGTCTTTCCGGTTCCGGGAGGGCCGTAAAGAATGGTGTTCAGGCCAACGTCTGTTGCGGCTTCCTTTCCGGAATCAGGACAGGCGTCCGCTGCGGGAGTCTCCCTGTCTCCTCCCTTAAACTCCTCTTCAGACATATATACGCTTCCAAAGAATACAATGTCTGCCGTAAGAAGATGGTATGCCTCATCCTGATAGCAGTCATCGTCTAAACGGGAGCGGCTCATTTCCATAAGCTCCGGATCCTTTTGAATTTCCTCCAGGATCAGCCAGCACATCCGGGTATAGCTTTCCACCTTCCAGACCACCGATTTCTGCTTTGGTTTTTCTTCCACATAGCCGATCCGATCACGGAAAGCTGCAAACACTCTGGATTTAAACAGATAGTATGTTTCCGGATATTCGCATGTGAGATATACCATAACGGCACGCAGATCCTGAAAATGCTGTAAGGTCCTGTTCTGATCCGTCTCCTGTTTCCTTCTCTGTTTTATGTAGTTCTCAAACCCCTCCCTGAACGCAGTATATCTTTGAGCCAGGGGAAGCTCCTCATTGTAGAGCATGCGAAACAGTTCCCTGACCGCTTCCGGATCTGCCTGTGCGAATTCCACCAGCATCTTGTAGGGGTAGTACATACCGGAGGTCAGCAAATTCGCCATCTTTCGAAACGCCAGTTCAGCCATGGCTGCAAAATCGGGGGCATCTATATTCCAATGGGATTTGTACCAGCCGATTCCCTCCCATTTGTAGCGTTCCTTACTGTCTGTCTCTGCAAACTCAGTTTTGTATTTTTCGATAACCATACGGATTTTTTCGTTCACTGAATCCGGGGCAGCCGGCTGCGTGGAGCCGGCTGCCGGGATAATTCCAGCCTTAAACGCTATATACCGTCTCAGGTGGGACGCCATGTCACTGCGGCTTTTCAGTTCCTGGCGGCTTAAATCAGTGCGTTTCTTATCCTCCTCGATTTGCTCCAGCAGAGCACGGCAGCAGTCCCTCTGATACTGCTCATCAATATCTGCTGCGTATAAATTTTCTATTCTGTTAAGGCCGCTGGCATAGCTATTCCTGCTTTTCTCTCCCACGAAAGCCATATATCCATCCCGATCAAACATTCTCATTCCTCCCAGGTCACTCTCCGCAGAAACCAGTTTCTGCTGGTTTCATTATAGCACCTTCTGCAGGAATTCTGCCACACTGCCATTTCAGGGTATTGCCGGAAGGGGAAATCTTTCATGACTGGTACAGGCCAGGCAGCGTGAACAGGCGCTGCTTCGCAGGCCTCACCGAAAGTCTCAGTCTCCCAGTTCCGGCTACTCTGCCTTTCCAAGAGCCAGCTCCGTGAATATCTCTGCCGCCTGAATATAAGTTTCCGTCTCTACATACTCGTCCGGCTGATGAGCCAGCTCCGGCTTTCCGGGTCCAAACAACAGAACCCTCATTCCCGGATCCTCTTTGGCCAGAATAGAGGCATCTGTAAAAAAGCTGATTCCGATACTGTCTTCCTTAAGTCCCCGGCGCTTCAAAATGCCGCGCAGCCGTTTCATCTCCGGGCAGTCTCCGGGGATCTCAATGGCCCGGCGGCTGTTCTCCACGGTAAATTCAGCCGTAAAGTGAGAATTTTCCTCCCTAAGCCGTTCGGCTGCCCTCTCTGCAGCCTCCAGGACCATTTCGCAGGTGAGTCCCGGAACCATGCGTATATCCATCACCGCCTCGCAGCTGTCCGCCGCCATATTGAAAGCTTGGCCGCCCTTAATCCAGTTGAGCTGCGCCGTCGAACTGCCCAGGAACGGATGGGTAAACTGCTCTGTATATGCCTTTATCTCCCGGGCCAGCCGGACTGCTCCGTGAATCGCATTGGCTCCTTTCTCTGGATAAGCCCCGTGGCAGGTCTTTCCCCTGACGAGAATCCGAAGCCACAGACACCCTTTCTGAGCTGCTCCCGGGCGCAGGGCCGTAGGCTCCCCGATGAGCAGAAACCTGGCCTGGGGCATCTGCGCTTCCTCAAGAACACGCCTTGCGCCAATCCCTCCCTTCTCCTCATCGCAGGTTCCTATAAACAGAATATTCCGTTCAGGCTTTTCCGGGAGATGGGTGAGGGAAAAGGCCATAGCTGCCAGACCGCTTTTCATATCAGAAGCTCCTCTGGCATAAATTCTCCCGTCTTTCTCCGCCGCTTTCCCTGCATCAGTACTCCACTGTGCCGGATCCCCGTAGGGGACCGTATCCAAATGGCCGTTCCAGATTTCCGTTTCCGATTCGTCCCGCCCCGGTATCCATGCAATGACGTTGGCATGTCTGTCATCAATCCTGTCTACCCGGCTGTCGATTCCATACCGCTTAAAATAGGCATCCAGATACTCCGCAGCCGCCCCCTCATCATTCCTTCCGTTGACAGTGGGGATTTCCAGCAGCTCTCTCAGCAGAGAGACAGCCTCCTCTGCCAGCTTATGATCTCTCATCTTCCTCACCTGAGCCTTTCCTTCCTCCGACCTCCTGGGAAATCAGGCTTCCCAGCCTTCCCATGGCCTCCAAAAAATGTTCTACAAAGCCTTCCCTGTCTACCTGGAAGAGCACGCCTGCATTGTGAACCGGCTTCTTTTTGAACAGTTTTTCCTGATACCCGACGGCATCGATCACAGTCATGCCAGAGGTAAAAGTTCCTGCTGTCTCAATCTCTACATTGCAGTCCTTTATCTCGAACAGCTCCGGGTGGAGCAGCACGGCCACTGCGCAGGGATCGTGGAGCGTGCAGCCCGGAAAGCCTTCCACCTCATAATGATAACGGCTGTAAAAATCAATCAGCTCTGCAGCAAACACGGAGATCGCATCCTTCTGCGCCCGGAGCCTCTCATTTTCCTCCCTGGTCACATATGCCTTCTGTGTCACGTCAAGACCTGCCATGAGGATGGGAACGCCGGAGGAGAACACTGCCTTCGCAGCTTCCGGATCCACATAGATATTGAATTCTGCAGCCGGCGTCCAGTTTCCCACTGTCCCTCCGCCCATGATAGAGATAACTTCGATCCGTTCCCTCAGGTCCGGCCTGGACAGGAGAAGCACTCCCACATTTGTCAGCGGCCCTATGGCCACGATTGTCACCGGCTCCCGGGACTGCTCTAAAATCTCTGTCATCAGAGCCAGAGCCGTCTTAGGGCTCTTTTCCGTTTCCGCCGGCGGAAGGCCTGGGCCGTCCAGCCCACTTTCTCCGTGAATCAGCTCTCCACCCCTCTCAAACTGGCGAAACAGCGGCCTGTCCGCCCCGGCTGCCACCGGAATATCTGACCGTCCCGCCTTTTCAAGTACTCTCAGCGCGTTGTCCGTCACCTTCTGGATCGTCTGGTTTCCTGCAGCAGTCGTCACAGCCTTTACATCCAGCTCCTCCGACGACAGGGCCCAAAGAATGGCCATGGCATCGTCATGGCCAGGATCACAGTCAATGATAACGGGGCGTCTTCTCCTCTCCCCCATCTTAATTTCTGTTTTTGCTTTCATTCCCTGATCGCTTCCTCCGTTTCCGGTATCCAGCCGGCTCTTTCCTTTACCTCTGCACGCTGCCGCCTGACCGGTTTCAAAGGGCAGGCGACTCTCTGGTTTTTTCTTAAATCCCGAACTCTCTCTCCATCACCTGGTCGAGATTCGGAATGGACGGAGCTGCCCCCAGGCCCGACACGGTGATTGCAGAAGCCCTAGCGGCCAGATCCATGGACGCTTTCACAGAAAGCCCCCTCATCAGGCCGGACACAAAATACCCTGTAAAGGTATCTCCCGCCGCTGTGGTATCCACTGTCCTGGTTTTGTAGATGGGCTGTTTCACCGTCTCCTGCCCGTCCATGCAGACCGCCCCCATCTCTCCCAGCGTCAGAACGATCATCGCCTGTGGAAACCGCTCAGAGAGTTTTCTTAAAAACTCCTCCCCTCTGGATGCGGCATCCTTTCCCTCCTCCCCGGAAAGCCCGAGAAGCTGGCAGGCCTCAATCTCATTCAGAATGAACAGATCTACGAAGGAGAGGGGGAGAGCGAGGATTTTTTCATCCATGGGCGAAGGGTTCAGCACAATTTTCATGCCCTTTTCATGAGCCTTTTCCATAATATAGGCCATCTCATTGATCTCATTTTGCAGCACAATGTAATCCCCTGCCTCAAAAAAGCCAATGGCCTCATCTACCTGTGTCCGTTCAATGTTCTGATTCGCCCCGCCGTAGAGGATAATACAGTTATCTCCTGCCTTATCTCTCTGTATAATGGCATTTCCCGTGCGGATGGAATCAAGCCTTCTGACAAATTCCGTCCTGACTCCAGCCTCGCAGAGAAGCTCTATGAGAAATTCTCCGTCCTGTCCGATTGCTCCCGCATGGTACACCTCGGCCCCCGCTCTCCCTAGAGCCACGGACTGGTTCAATCCCTTTCCTCCGCTGAATATATCGAGCCGCTCTGAGGAGATCGTCTCTCCTTTCTGCACGAAGTGATCCAGGCTGTACACATAATCAATATTCAACGATCCAAAATTCAGTACCTTCATCTGTTTAACCACCTTGTCATTTTTTGTCCGGGACAGTCCGCCTCTTTTATGGGAGCATACCGCCATATTGTCTTTGCCTTCCTACTCCTCCCGCATCAGCCATCTGGCCAGATTCTGGAACAGTATATCGTATCCCTTCCACTCACAGAATTCAGGCGGAGCCCAGTGAGGTGCACAGTCTGTCGTAAAGGCTGCAGACCGTCCCTTTCCGTATTCGCCAAGAGCGATAAACGGATCACCGCAGACAGAAGCTACCTCTACTGCCTCCGGCTTCAAAATTGTCTTGTTGTATCCTAAAACTCTCGGCCACTCCCTGTCAAGTCCTTTTAATACCGGGTGATCCTGTACCGTCACAGGCCTTACGCCCTCGCAGTGCTCCATGCGGTCGTCTGTGTGAAGCACCTGAACCGGAAGTACCTCCTGTACCGCCGTATCCTGCCATTTTCCTTTGCCGTCCACACCGGAAAACGTCATATACCCTCCCACCATCAGAAGGGCTCCTCCTTCCAGCACATAGTCCCGGAGCAGATTGCACCGGTTTGGCCTCATCTCGCTTCTCGTAAAGGTAGCTGTGGGAAGCAGAAGGGTATTTGCGCCAATGTCTGAGAGAATGATCAGATCGTATTCCTCCAGCTCCTCCATGGTAAATGGGAACTCCTCCATAGCCAGATGATTCGGAAGGAATACAAACTCATAGCCGCCCTTCTCCATAGCTGCCTTCAGATACTTTTCACCTGTCTCATAGACAGATGTATAAAAGGTGTCAAATCCCTTCACATGTGTGGTATAGCTCATCCATGATTCCCCTGCAAGCAAAATCTTCTTTCCCATTGTCTTTCCTCCTGATTTTGTTGTTTTAAATTATTCCTTTTATCTATTTCCTTTTTTCTGTCTTTCGCCTGTTTATCTTTCTTCTGTTTCCTTCTGTCTTGTTTCTCCGCTGTCCCTGGAGGTTTTATTCTGTCCTCAGGTCATTCTCCCCTCTGCAGAACTCCAAAATCAGCTCTGCATAGATAAGAATTGCTTCCAGGTAGGCGTCAATACTCACCCACTCATCGATTCCGTGGCACTGGGCCAGGTTTCCCGGTCCAAACTGTACCGTCGGACAGTCGGCAATGTTTCTCCACAGTCTGGAGTCGCAGCCGGCCGGCGAGCCGACTACTCTCACTTCTTTTCCTCTGGCTTTTCTGTAGGCCTCCTTAAAGCTGTCCACAAAAGGATGAGCCTCCTCCATCTCAAAGCCTCCTCCCGCCTGGTAGATAGACACCTCCGGGGGATGCTCCTCCATCCAGGGGTCTGCCAGAGCCGTCCGTCTCACCGTATCTGTGAACTCCTCTACCACCTGGTTATAGCTCATCTGTCCGGGAAGATAGTGGACGCAGACGGAAATTTCGCAATCACCAGCCACTGTGGAGCCGGCGCTTCCTCCTTTTATCACTCCCACATTCAGATTCGGAGCGGGGAGAAGGGGGTGTTTGTAGGACAGCAGCCACTCATGCTCCTTATCATTCAGGGCATTCATCACCCTGACAGCCTTCTCGATGGCGCTGACTCCATTTTTCTTTCCGCCGGAATGACAGGCCTTTCCCTCAAACTCCACCTTAAAGAACACAAATCCCATATGTGCCAGAATCAGCTCATCGCTGGTGCCCTCGCACACTACTACTCCGTCGGCCCTCTGGCCGCTCATAATAGCCTGCATGGAACCGTTTCCTCCGCCCTCCTCGTCGCAGACAGAGGTGATTACCACATCGCCAGGCAGCTCTGAAAGCCCTGCATCCCTCAAAAGCTGCACCGCCATGACAGAGGCTGCAAGGCCTGCCTTCATATCCGCTGTTCCGCGCCCATACATTTTTCCATCCCGTATCTCAGGCTGAAAAGGAGGACTCGTCCATTCATCAGCTTCATCTGCCGGCATCACATCAATATGGCTGTTGAACATCAGGCTCCTTCCGCCTTCCCTGCCCTTAAATCTGCCATAGACATTGTACCTGTCTTTCTGATTATGCCCCAGATTTCCCTCCTGGTACAGTTCACTGCAGCGCACAATATCCTCTTCCTTCATGGGATCCACGGCAGTTTCGGCGCCCATGGCGTCAAACAGGCGGATCATATAATCCTGCCCCTCCTTCTCAAGCCCTCCGTCAATCCCGTGTCCCAGGTCATGAGTATCGATGGCCACCAGCTCTTTAAGTACTTCTATATACTTGTCTCTGTTCTCGAGAAGAACCTCTTTCAAATCCCTCATGCCCAAGCCTCCTAATTATACATCCGGATCAGTTTTTCCACCAGATCCCAGAACCGCTCCGCATCGATATCAATGCCCACATCCGCGTTGGGCTCCATCTTCTGATAGCCGAAGAAATCGCAGTTGGTCCTTCCGTAAGACTGAACGCTTCTGATGTCAATCTCTGCATGCATGGGCTTCGTCTTTACGATGCTGCTGTCAATAAGCCAGGCGATCGTCAGCGGATCGTGGAGAGGTCCTCCCTCCCATCCGAATACCTCCTTCTGAGTCCTGCAGAAATGCCCCATCAGATCCACAAAGAGCTTCGATGCTCTGTTTCCGATTTTCCCCATACGTTCCACCACTGACGGATAGCACAGGGCCTTTCTCGTCACGTCAAGCCCCATCATCGTAATCGGGCGTCCTGCCGTAAAGCACACGTAGGCTGCATCTGCATCTGCGATGATATTAAACTCTGCAGCGGGAGTCACATTTCCGTTTGTGTAGGCTCCACCCATCAGGACAATCCTCTTAATCTTCGGTACAATCCGTGGCTCCATCCGGATTGCCATGCCCAGGTTCGTCATCGGCCCCGTGGTCACCATGGTAATATCCCCGTCTGACTCCATCAGCGTCCTTATGATAAAGGAGACTGCATGCTCCTTTTCCACGCTCCTTGTAAGCGGCGCAAATACCGGACCGTCAAGTCCTGTTTCTCCGTGAATGTCTCCGGCTGTCATCTTCTCCCGGATCATGGGCTGACCGCATCCTGCATACACAGGTACGTCAAGTCCCAGACACTGAACCACATTCAGCGCATTGATCTGGGTCTTTTCCAGAGTCTGATTTCCCGCTACCACCGTAATTCCGAGAAGGTCAATCGCAGGGCTCTTGCCCGCCATCAGAATTGCCACTGCATCATCGTGCCCCGGATCACAGTCCAGAATAATTTTTGTCTTCTCCCTCTCCATCTCTTCTCCTCCATCATTTCTCTCTGTATTCCGCTTTTATGTAGCCTGTCCCGGCTGCCTATCTTGTGAGCAGCGCCGACTCTCTCTTTCTGGCCGCCTTCATCTTCAGCGCCATGGACACTGCCAGCACCAGCACAGTCACCAGATACGGCATCATCAGCACAAACTGGGCCGGAAAGCCATAAGCCTGAAGTCTGGCCCCGATAGAATCGGAAAAGCCGAAAAGCAGACAGCCGATGGCTGTAAACACCGGGTTCGCTCCGCCGAAGTACATGGCGGCTACACCCATAAAACCGCGGTTATTAGTCATATTCTCTACAAACTGTGTGCTGTACCCCAAAGAGAGGTGTGCGCCTGCCAGACCTCCGATGAGACCCGAAATCAGCATGGCCTGATATTTCACCGCATTGACGCGGATTCCGGCCGTCTGGGCTGCCATGGGGAACTGCCCCACCGCTCTCAGCCTCAGTCCCCAAACTGTCTTGTAAAACAGAAACTGCAGAATAATAATGAACAAAATCACAAACCACTCTGTAAAGCACCAGTCATTTAAGAGCTCGCCGAGTACCGGCACGTCCTCCAGAAAGGCAAAGTGAACTCTCGGAATCGGGACAATATCCGGGTTTGAGAAAGTTCCGTTTGTCTTAAACAGCACCTGCATCAGAAACTTTGTCATGGCGATAGCCAGAAGGTTAATGCCCATGCCGATAGCGCAGATTTCTGAATTATACTTAATGTGGCCTACAGCCATGATCATGGCGATGACAGCACCTCCGGCCATCGCTGCCAGGACGCCTGCGATCCAGCTTCCTGTAAAGAAGCTGACTGCCACAGCTGTGAAGGCTCCCACCAGCATGATTCCTTCTGTTCCGATATTTAGAATATTCGCCTGCTGGGTGATCGCCGCGCAGAGAGCTGCGTAAATAATCGGCGTGGACGCCCGGAATGTAGCATATATAAGGGACACATTAAAGATCTTTCCAAGATTTTCAAAAAGCTCCATTATTTCCTTCCCCCTTCCTTCTCTGCGCCGCCTGCGGACTGTGTTCCGTCTAAGCCTTCCCCGCTCTGTGCCTGCGCTTTCTGAACTGCCCTCAGCTTTCTCCTTCCGTTAAACTGGAACAATAGCTCCATAGTTGCCACGATAATAAAAATGGCTGAGATGGTGTCTACAATGGACTTGGGAACTCCCGTAGACTGCTGCATCGCCATGGCTCCTGCCTTCAGCGCAGCTAAGAAGAAGGCCAGAAACGGGGTAAAGATCATGTTGGATTTGACAATCAGGGCAGCCAGCATTCCGTTGGTTCCCAGATCCTTTGCAAAGTTGTCCAGATAGTAGCCGTGAACGCCTAAAACTTCGATACATCCGGCAATTCCGCCCAGCATTCCAGACAGAAGCATCGCATTAATAAATACCTTCTTGGAGTCAATTCCCACATAATCCGCATGGTATGGATTCGTGCCGACTGTACGGATTTTATATCCCCACTTTGTCTTGTAAAGCATCAGGATGACAAGCACCACCACGCCGGCTGCGATGAACACACCTGCATTGGCGGAAGAGGGTTTTATGATCCTCGGCAGAGTCACAAGCACAGGCTCTGACTGAGGATTGGCAGTCCCCGCGCTCATGGGGCCGCTAACCAGGTAGGAGCCGATATAGAGAGCCACCGTGTTCATTAGAATCGTCACGCACACTTCGGACACGTTGTAGTAAGCCTTAAGAACCGCCGGAATGAAAGCCCAGGCCGCAGCCACAGCCATAGCTCCCAGAAAGCAGGCCAGAAGCAGAAGGGGCTTTGGCAGAAAACCGCAGTTGACTCCAATCCAGGCAGCCGCGATTCCTCCCAGACACACTTCCCCCTCCACCCCTACGTTAAATGCTCCCGCTTTGGCCGCTACTGCAAAAGCGATGGAGGTCAGAAGAAGAGGTGTAAAGCCTGCAATCGTCGTTCCGAATCCCAGCTTTGTGCCGAATGCTCCCTTAAAGACAGCCCCGTAAGCCGAGAGCGGATTCTCGCCGATGGCAAGGATAAACACTGCTCCTATGGCCAGCGCCAGCAGAAGCGTCAGTAAAATTTTTCTTAAACCCTTTAGATACTGGCTCATTCCTCATCGCCCCCCTCTCTCTTTTCTCCGCCCATCATCAGAAGACCCAGATTATTTTCATTGGCCTCTCCGGCCTCCAGCTCACCTGTTATTTTTCCTTCATGAATAACAATGATCCTGTCTGACAGAGAGATAATCTCCTCCAGCTCTGCAGATATCAGTAGAACTCCGGCTCCCTGTTTTTTCGCCTGCTCCAGCGTATTTCTGATAGACTCAATGGCTCCGATATCCACGCCTCTCGTTGGCTGGGAGGCTACCAGAAGCGTTTTGTGCATGGAAACCTCTCTGGCCACCACAACCTTCTGGGCATTTCCTCCGGATAGGGAGGATGTGGGCAGCTTATAATCAGCAGGGCGGATATCAAACTGCTCTGTCATCTCCCCGGCATATTTTTCCTGGGCTGCCCGGTTCATGAGGATTCCCTTTGTAAACGGCGGCCGGTCAATTTCCACGGCAATCAGATTGTTTTCAATGCTCATCTCCCGGTTCAGGCCTCTCTTATTCCGATCCTCCGGGATATGTGCCAGCCCTGCCTCCCTGACCTTCCTGGGAGAGCGGTTTGTAATGTTCACGCCGTTCAATATGACGCTTCCCTTTTCCACCCGCCTGAGTCCTGTGATGGCTTCAATCAGCTCAGACTGGCCGTTTCCGTCGATTCCTGCAATTCCCACGATCTCCCCTTCATTGACATGAAGGGACATTCCACGGATCTTGGAGGACTCCTTCTGGCTGGGAATCCAAACATCCTTCACATCGAGGATTCTGTTTCCCGCTTTTCCATAGCTCTTGTCGATATTTAAGAATACCTCTCTTCCGATCATGCTCTTCGTCAGGGACAGAGGCGTAGTTTCCTCCTTGTAGACAGTCCCCATGTAGGTTCCCTGTCTCATCACGGAAATGCGGTCCGAGATCTCCATTACCTCATTAAGCTTATGAGAAATAAATACCAGGGACTTGCCCTCTTTTTTCAGATTAAAAAGAATCTCAAACAGCTTCTTTGTCTCCTGAGGTGTCAGAACGGCCGTGGGCTCATCCAGGATTATAATATCAGCCCCCCGCATCAGTGTCTTGATAATCTCTACTCTCTGGGCCTCTCCCACAGAAATCTGGCTTACTTTCTTGTCCAGCTGAATCTCCATGTTGTACTGGTCAATATAATGCCGGATCTCCTTCCTGGCCCTGTCAAAATCAATAGTGATTCCTTTTTTCGGCTCAAAGCCCAGAATCACGTTTTCAAGCACTGTCAGGTCATTGACCAGCATAAATTCCTGGTGAACCATTCCCACGCCTCTGGCGATAGCCATGCTGGGAGTCAGTTTTGAGATCCGTTCTCCCTTTATGATAAATTCGCCGCTGTCGATGGGGTACATTCCATAGAGCAGCTTCATCATTGTCGATTTTCCGGCTCCGTTTTCCCCGATCAGCGAGTGGATCTCTCCTTTTTCCAGGGTGAATTCTCCCTGCCTTACCGCACGCACCTCGCCGAATGACTTCGAGATGCCCCTCATCTCTACTACATACTCGCTCATTGTTTCCTCCGTCTCTTCTCCCACAAGACAGAAGGAGCGCCGCCTGTGACGCGAAGCCTGCGGCTCCCAATCAAATCCTGCGGCACTCCTTCCCTAAACGCCTCTGACAGCGCCCTGTGCTGTACGTCTCATCCCGCTTCGTCCCGGAGACCGGCCCGGCGTTTCATGCCGGAGCCGGATTCTCCTGCAATCAGTGTCCGTACCTTACTGCTGCGGACCAAAGCCTTCGTAGTTTTCAACAACGATTTCGCCGGAAATGATCTGCTCCTCCAGCTCCTCGCACTTATCCACAATATCCTGTGGGAACTGATCTCCCAGAGCTTCCTTCATGACGGAAAAATCGGTCAGGCTGACTCCGCCCTCACTCAGGCTTAAATACTGGGTCGTTCCGCCCTCAAAGGTTCCCTCCACAACAGACTGGATTACCAGGTAGCATGCGTTGTCAACTCTCTTAACCATAGAAGTGAGGATATGTCCCGGCTGATCGGCATCCTGGTTTAAGTCAACGCCGATAGCATATTTTCCTGCTTCCTTCGCCGCCTCAAGGACACCTGGGCCTGTACCGGAAGCCACGTTCATGACAATGTCTGCACCCTGCTCATACTGCGCAAGCGTAAGCTCCTTTCCCTTTAATGGGTCCGTCCAGGTTCCCGCAAAGGCCTGAAGAATCGTAATATCCGGATCGATATATTTGGCTCCCTGTTCGTAGCCTGTATAGAAGTCATGGAGAACCGGAATGTCCATTCCTCCTACCCATCCGATAATATGCTCCTCATTGACACCTTCAATGTCGGTCTTCTGAGTAAACATGGCAGCCGCTGCTCCCGCCAGGAAAGAGCCCTGGTTCTGCGCAAAGCTGATGGACTCCACATTCGGCAGATCCACTGTGGTGTCAATAACTGCAAACTTCGTATCCGGGTAGTCCGGCGCATGCTTTGTCACATAATCTGCAATATTGGAGGAGGCTCCGATAATCAGATCATAGCCCTCCTCACAGGCTGCCACCAGGTTGGCCTCCCACTCCTGAGCGGTAGTTCCTTCCAGAGATTTAAGCTCAATGCCGAAATCCTCCACTGCCCTCTGAGCACCCATATTGCAGGAATCATTGTAGGATTTATCACCAAGATTTCCTGTATACACAATGCAGACGCGGACAGCGTCCTCCCCTGAAGCCTCCTTCTCCCCCTGTGCTCCGGCGGCCTCGCTCTGAGCCTCACCTGCGTTTTCCGTTTCCCCACCATTTCCCGATGAACCACAGCCTGCAAGGCTTACACACATAAGCCCGGCCATCAGCATACACAACGCTCTCTTCTTCATTTGTTCTCCTCCTCCGTTAAAAATACAGTCTGTTTACTGAAACACCTTTCCCCTTTGGTGGGAAAGCCGACGCGGAAAATTAAGAAACTATTTTCCTATATTATTTTCCTGTTGGTCAAATCATACATCAAAAAATTACTGTTGTCAACTTTTTTTATAAATTTTATACATATTTTTATTTGCTACCCCCGCCCCCTATATTATATGATTTGCACAATATTCTCAAATCCGCACTCCCTCTTGTATTTCTTTTCGGCAAAAGGTATAATTTTCCTGTATCTCCCCGCTCCTCTTCCATTTCAGCACAGATAAAGGAGAACTCACATATGAATATCAAAGATATTGCCCGTCTGTCCGGCGTTTCTGTTTCTACCGTGTCCAAGGTCATGAACCGCAAGGATGCCAGCATCAGCCAGGAAACCAGAGAGAAGGTCTTAAGAACAGCCAGAGAATATAATTACACTCCCTACGCATCAGTTATCTCCCCGGCCGGAAAAACCTTTCTCATCGGAGTTCTATTCCGCTCCTCTTCCACAGTCCGCACTACCTTAAACGGGATTCTGGAACAGGCCAGAGAGCTGGGCTACGGAATTCTGATCGCAGATTCCGGCTCCAATCCGGAAGGTGAACTGAAGGCTCTGGCATCCTTCTGCAAGAACCGGGTGGACGGCGTTTTATGGGAAGCAGCCGGTGAAGAAAGCCAAAAAAATACTGGTGAACTTGAGAAGGCCGGCATTCCCTACCTGTTTTTCAACAGCTCGTTTCCAGGCTCTGCCAATCTCGACTACTGCGGCCTGGGCTGGGCTGCAGCCCGCCTTCTCATTGAGCATCAGCACAGGGACATCGCCTGTCTTCTCTCTCCGGGGAACCGCACGGAAGCGTTTTTTGAGGGCTACAAAAAATGCCTGTTTGACCATCAGCTTCCCTTCCGGGAGGAGCTGATCTTTGACAGCATTACCCCCTCTCTTCTTCACAGGTTGGCAGGGCATGGAGCGACGGCCATTCTCTGTTCCCACTATGCCTCTGCCATGGAGCTGTATGAGAGAAGTTTGATTCTGCACTGCAGGACGCCGGAGTATTTTTCCCTCCTGTCTCTGCGGGACGACGCAAGGCCGGAAACGCCGTTTCCTGACATTTCCGCCTTTATCATTCCCCACCTTCAGTTCGGACGCTACCTTTGCCGGCAGATTGTGGATATGACTGAGGGAAAAACTCAGCACGGACAGGAGGCTTCCGGACAGAGTCAGGCGGCCTCCTCCTCCCCATTTTCCTGGACACCTGAGCCTGACAGTCTGGCAACGATGGGTCTGCCCTTCACCATGCGCGCCAAAAAGCTGGCCGTGGTTGGAAGCAGCAACGTGGACATCTATCTGAAAGTCCCCCAGCTGCCCTCCTCCGGCCGGGCAGTGCGCACCTCCCTCACGTCCCAGTATCCAGGAGGCAAGGGGACGAACGAGGCTATCGGAGCAGCAAAGCTGGGCTGCCGTGTGTCTCTAATCACTGCAGTCGGAAATGATCCGGAGGCGGATCTCGTCTGCGAGGCCCTTCACGAATATGCCATCGATGCCAGCGCAGTCCACCGGAGCAGCTCCCTTCCAACCGGGCGGGCCTACATCTTTGTGGAGCCGGGCGGCGATTCCACGATCACGATCCTGTCCGGCGCCAACGATTTTTTAAGTCCGGAGGATCTGCAAAACAGCAGCTTCCTGTTTCAGGATGCCGCCTACACTCTGATCAATACAGAGATCCCCATGGAAACCGTGGCTGAGGCCTGCCGCCTTACAAAGGCCTGCGGCGGAAAGACAATCTTAAAGCCTGCGGCCTGCGGTGCTCTGGCACCGGAGCTTTTGAAGGACATTGACATTCTGATCCCAAACCGCGGGGAGCTTTGGGAAATCTGCCCTGAGGGCAGTACTCTGGAGGACAAAGCAAGACTCCTTCTCTCATCCGGAGTGGGCACGGTCATCGTCACCCTAGGCGCAAAAGGCTGCCTGTTATGTACTCCCGACGGCATCGAGTCCTTCCCGGCAGCCGACTTTCCGGCCATCGACAATACAGGCGCCGGAGATGCCTTCATCAGTGCCCTGGCCTCCTATCTTCTCTATGGCTGTGATCTGAGAAGTGCGATCCGCATCGCCGGCTACGCTGCCGGTTTCTCCATCACCCGGGAGGGCGTGGTGCCGGCCCTGATCGACAAAAACACTCTGGAAGCCTACCTGCAGCAGAGGGAACCGGGGCTGCTGGGCATCGGAAATGAGGAGTGACCATCTTCTCACCGGCAGACAGGGGCTTTTGTCTTGCGGGAAATCCGGCTGACTTCCTGTAAGACAAAAAGGATGCATGTTCCGACCCGATCCGTCCGGAACATACATCCTTTGTTGTTTGATACTATTTCTTTTTTCACCGCCTTATACCTCTCTGATTCTCAGGCACATCTTCAGAGACCCAGATCCGTTCAGCGCCGTTCTTCCTTTTCCAGAGAGCCTAAAAGCTCCAGCTTCACCTTCCTCATCTGTCCTCTGTACAGCACAAGCCCAAGCAGGGCAGCTAAAATCTCAGCTGCCGGGAAAGCGATCCACACGCCAGTCACGCCCATGGTTTCGGCAAGGAGAAAGGCGAGAGGCGGGATCACAACCAGCTGTCTGACCAGGGACACTGCCAGAGAGTGAAGACCTCTCCCAATCGCCTCAAAGCATCCTGAAAACACGGTGCCTGCCGCCGAGAATATAAAGCCAAGGCTGATGATTCTCAGACAGGACATTCCCATCTCCATCATCTCCCCTTCAGCTCCAAACATCATCATGATGTAGTCCGGCACTGCCAGAAAGAGCAGAGTTCCAGCTGCCAGAATCGCTCCGCAGGAGATCATGCTGCACCTGACGGTCTCCCGCATCCGGTCCAGATGCCCCGCCCCGTAATTGTAGCTGATAATAGGGCGCATTCCCTGGATAATTCCGTTTTCCGGCATATAGACAAAGCTCTGAAGCTTAAAGTAAAGGCCGAACACTGCCACAGCCACAGAAGAAAGCCCTACCAGAAGGGAATTCAGAATGCCTACCAGCAGGGACGGCAGCGAGAGCATGATGCAGGAAGGAATCCCGATGGAGTAGATCCGAAAGAATATCCTTCTGTCAAAATGAAAGGCCCGAAAGCTCACTCTGATGTTTTTTTCCTTCAGGTTAAACAGAGTCACCGCCAGAATACAGGCCAGTATCTGGCCTGCCACGGTGGCTGCTGCCGCTCCGGTCACCCCCATGGCGGGAAATCCGAACAGCCCGAAAATCATAATCGGGTCCAGAATGATATTAATCAGCGCGCCCACTCCCTGCAGGATCATAGGCATTACCATGTTTCCGGTGGCCTGGAACATTTTCTCAATGTAGATATGGAAAAGGCTTCCAAAGGAAAAGCATACCACAATATAGGTGTAGCTGCAGCCCATGGAGAAAATTTCCGGATCATCTGTAAATAGCCTAAGGAAGGGCTCCGTCAGAAATACTCCAACAAGGATGAAAAGAATGCAGTGGAGGGCCGTCCCGAGGGCTCCGTGGGCCGCCGTCTGGTTGGTCTCCTCCTGCCTCTTGGCCCCCAGGCTCCTGGCGATGCAGGCATTGATCCCCACACCGTATCCCACCGCCACGGCTATGATCAGGTTCTGAAGGGGATAGGCCAGGGACACCGCCGTCAGGGCCTTGTCACTGATTCTCGCCACAAAAATGCTGTCCACAATATTGTAGAGGGACTGGATCAGCATGGAAATCATAGGCGGGACAGACATGGACATTAAAAGCGGGAACACCGGCCGGCTGCCCATGGTATTTTCTCTTTCTTCCATTAATCAGTCAGCTCCTTTCTGTCAAAAAAAGAGGCTATGACTCCCTGTTTAAAAATCAGAAACAGGAAAATCTATAGCCTCCGGCAGTCATATTCTTTTAAAAGTTAATCCAGCAGATTTTACCAGATTTATGCCTCTTTGTCAAATCCTTTCAGGCGAATATAAGTCTTCACCAGCTCTGCGGTCTGGTCCAGATCAAAATTTGTGGTGTTGATCGTAAGATCATAGTTTTTCATATTATGCCAGTCACTTCCTGTAAAATACCTGTAGTATTCCCTCCTGGACTTCTCAATCTTCTTAATGCGGCGTTTTGCCCGATCCTCGTCAATGGCATCTACCTCCATGACCCTCTGCACTCTTCTCACCTTGTCAGCGCAGACAAAGATCCGGATCAGCCGCTCCAGATCCTCCTCCTGGTCCAGCACATACCCGGCAGCCCGGCCCACTATGATGCAGGATTCTTCCCTGGCCAGCTCCCTTATCACAGAGGACTGAAACCGAAACAGATTTTCAGGCGCGGTCACATTTCCGCTCAGCACCGGATCCTCCGTAAAGTCAAGCTTTCTCCCCACAATTCTGTGAAGCAGGTTGTTTCCCGCCTTCTCGTCCGCCAGGCGGAAGTACTCCTCACCGATGGCACTCTTTTCAGAGGTGAGCTTTAAAATTTCATCATCATAGAAATGGATTCCCAGCTCCTCTGCCAGTCTGCGGCCTACAATACGGCCTCCGCTTCCATACTCCCGCTCAATCGTAATTACAAGATTTTTATTTCCCATAATAAGCCTCCCTTCCTCTCTCGCCCTTCTCAAGAGGCGTCTTTCAAATCTTTTATTTCCAGTCAGAAATCACGAAACCGTTTCCCCCAAAGCAGGCCTGCGCTTCCAGGACCTCAGGCGGCGCTTTTCCTCTGCTCCTACGCGGTTAGATTCCAGAATTTTCTGTATTGCCTTATTGTAGGTATCGTCCTCCAGGGTATTTCCCTCTTTCAGATACTGCTCTGTCAGAGCAGGAAATTTCACATAGCAGACGGAAACTGCCCAGGCTACAGCCATTCTGGCATAGTAGCCTGGCTGCTTCACCTGATCGAGAAGCCTGAGCGTCTCCCCGATATACCTGTCGTCCACGAAATAGCTCAGAAGCATCACCGCGCCGAAACGCGCCTCGAATTCTCTCTCTGAGGTAAGATAGGGCCGGAGGAAGTTCAAAACCTCCTCCCTGTGCTTTTGGGTAAATTTCAACGCTCCGCAGAATACATCGCAGACTGCCCAGTTGTCGATTTTCCTAACGAAACTGCCGATCCTGGAAAGCTTTGTCTCCAGATCCTCCCTGAGGCCTCCGATCACAAGCCCCTGAAGCTGAAGCTCCTCGTAGGTATCGTCTGTCAGGCGTTCCAGGCAGGACAGTCCCTCCTCCCTGACAAGGCGCTTTGCAAGCTTTCTCAGCTCCGGCACTCTGACGCCCAGGATATGCTCCGTCCCGGGCAGGAGCCGGCTGTGAAATTTTCTGTATTCCTCATCGGAGAGGGCCGAAAGCTCTGCTTTTATATCCATTGTCCTGCCTCCATCCTTTCAGCGCCCGTTCTCCCCTGTGTCCGGATTTGAGTTCAGCGCTTTCTTTCACTTATCTCACTCTATTTCATCAGCTCATTGACACACACGGCCCCGTATGGGCGGATGCTCATGCGGTAGGCATTTCCCTTTCCGAGAGCTGCCTCGATATATACCACATACTCGTCCACCAGGTCATTGGGCAGCATAGCCATAATAACGCCCGCGAAGCCGCCTCCGTGAACACGGCAGGCGCCGCGCTTTTTCTCAGCGATAAACATCTCTGTGAGAGCCAGGGCAATACAGATTCCCTGCTCCTGCAGGTCTGCAGTCGTGTAGCAGTTCTGCAGCCACTTCCAGGAGGAATTGCCGGACTCTGTGATCTTTGTCAGGAAGGTGGCAAAATCACCGTTTCTCAGAGCCTCTACCTGCGCCTCCACTCTCTTGTTTTCCTCGAAGAAGTGGAAGGCTCTCATCACGGAGCGATCCCCTGCAAACTCCCTGACCTTCGCCAGGTTTTCAATCACATCCTTCTCCTCAATGTCGGCGCAGACTTCCTTTCCAAAGAATTCCGCCACCTTCTTCATCTCGTTGGGCACGGAGGAATAGTCGGCGCTCAGATCTGCATGTCCCTTTCCTGTATTTACAATAATCAGGCTGTGATCCTGGGCACCGAAATCGAAATCGATCTTCTCAACGACCGGAGCTTCCGGGTTCTTAAAATCAATCGTGATCAGGCCGCCTACCGCGCAGGCCATCTGGTCCAGAAGGCCGGATGCCTTGTTCCAGAACTTGTTCTCGGAGTATTTTCCAATGTGCGCATAGTCCACCACATTCATTTTTCCATCGTTGAAAAATGTATTGATCATGGCGCAGATTAACATTTCATAGGAGGCGGAAGAGCTGACGCCGGCTGAGCTGATAACATTGCTGGTGATAAACGCGTCAAAGCCGCCGATCTCAAACCCTCTCTCCTTAAAGCCCTGGAGAATTCCCTTTGTCAGATCAATCGTCCCGGCCATGTCCTTGCTGGGCTTTAAATCCTTTAAATTAATAATGAACTTCTGGTGGAAGGTTTCACTTAAAATCCTTACCGTGTCAGTGCCGTTCTTCGCAGCCGCTCCCACGCAGTCCAGGTTGATGCTTCCTGCCAGAACCTTTCCGTGGTTGTGATCTGTGTGGTTTCCGCTGATCTCTGTGCGTCCCGGTGAGCTGAATAAGAGAATGTCCTTATCTCCGTACTCTCTTAAAAAGCCCTCTGTCACATGGCGGTAGCGCTCTGTATTCTCGGAAGCCTGGGCCGCGCCGTAAAGCGTTTCCATCAGTTTGCCAGCTTCTGCTGTATCAAGTTTCTGCAGTGTCTCATTCACAGTCATAACTATCTCCTCCGCCTGGATGTAATCGTTTTTCTCTGAATACATCGCAAATTTTTTGTTTGTTTTTTTTGCTTTCAGTATACCATTTTAGACGCTGAACCTCAATACGATATCTTCCAAAAATACGTGCAAAAATCAATACTGCAAAGTCGCCCGAAGCCCCCGGCAAGGCTGCAGCCGCCACGAATTTTTGAAGCACAGCCGCCTGCTCTGCCGTGACAGGCAGGCGGTTTGATGATATACTACTGGAATATGAAACCGGAAAGGACGTCGCAGCATGAACGAAAAAAGACGCAGATGGGGAGAAAAGCCCTACTATTCTCTTGATTTTTACCTAAAGGAAACCTTTGGACACAAGGTCTACAAGCTGGCCCTGGACGGAGGAATGACCTGTCCTAACCGGGACGGAACCCTCGGAACGGGAGGCTGCATTTTCTGCAGCGAGGGCGGTTCGGGAGATTTTGCGCAGAAGGTCGGCCCGGGTCTCAGGCAGGACGGCCCGGAGCTGACGCAGGCCGTCTTCTCACAGATCGAGCAGGCAAAGGAGCGGGTTTCGGCAAAAATAAAGGACGGGAAATATATCGCCTATTTCCAGTCCTATACAAATACCTATGCTCCCGTCTCCTATCTGGAGCGGCTGTTCTCTGCCGCCCTGTCCCATCCGGATGTGGAGGCCCTCTCCATAGGGACACGGCCGGATTGTCTCTCCGGGGAGACAGTCGCCCTTCTCTCACGGCTGAATCAAATCAAGCCGGTGTGGGTGGAGCTGGGGCTGCAGACCATCCACGAAAAAACTGCCCGCCTCATCCGCCGGGGCTATGAGCTTCCCTGTTTTTTGGACGCCTTTGAGAGGCTCAAGACAGCCGGGCTCTCCGTCATCGTCCATGTGATACTGGGACTTCCCGGAGAGAGCCGAAGCGATATGCTGGAAACAGTCCGCTTTCTCGGAAGCCTCCGCGCCGGAGGGCTGCAGACTCCGTCGCTTCCTGCAGGCTCTGCCCTGAGCGCTGAAGCGCCGGGAACCGATCACATCGACGGCATCAAGCTGCAGCTCCTCCACATACTGAAGGGCACGGAGCTGGCCCGTCTCTATGAGAGAGAGCCCTTTCCTGTCATGGAGCCGGAGGAATACGTTTCCCTGATCGCAGACTGCATCCGTCTTCTGCCCCAGGATATCGTCATTCACCGGATCAGCGGCGACGGGCCCAAACGCCTCCTCATTGCCCCTGAGTGGAGCGCAAACAAGCGTTTTGTCTTAAACTCCATCGCCAGGGCTCTGCGGGAGACCGGCGCCTATCAGGGCGAGTGGGTCTGAATGACCGTGCCGTCTTTGTCCACAGCTATATCAAAGGAAATCTCTTCCATATATTGATAAAAGGCCTGCCTCTCCCCCTCATCTGTCAGAGTTCTCGTATACCCGGCAGAGGAGGTTCCCGGAAGCATGGACAGGGACGGTTCTCCCTCCGGAGGCACTGTGACGGAAAGCAGCATGGTCTTTGGAATACTGCTTCCAAATATAAAATTTCCCAGGCTGTATACAATGGGTTTTCCCTTATAGTATTCAATTCCCTGCAGCACATGGGGATGGCTTCCAATTACCAGATCCGCTCCCGCATCAATATACTGCTGCCCCAGCGTTCTCTGATAGCTCTCCGGCTTTGTACTTTTCTCAATTCCCCAGTGTACATATACGGTCAGAAAATCGCAGATCTCCTTCGCCTTTTTTATCTCCTCCAGCAGCACGGTGGAGTCATAGGCCGTCAGCATGCCTGCATGTTCCTCCCCTGCCGCCCAATATCCTTTGGGAAATACGCGGGAGGCTGCCAGAAAGCCGAATTTCTTTCCTCCCGCCTCAATCACCTCCAGCTTTTTCGCCGCATCCAGGTCCTCTCCCGCACCTACGTGAAAGATTCCGGCGCTGTCCAGCACGCGGCAGGTATCGAGAAGCGCCTCCTCCCCGTAATCCAGAGCATGGTTGTTGGCCAGCGCCACAATATCAGGGCCTATGGCCTGCAGGACAGATACCTTATCCTCCGGAAGCCGGAAGGTAAACTGCTTGTCCGTCTCGGGAGTGCCCCTGTTGCTGAAGGGAAACTCCTGATTGGCCATAAAAATATCGGCCTGCCCAATTTCCTGCCTGAAGCCGTCATCCAGGATCCCTTCGAGTCCGCCTCCTCTCTGCCAGGCGTTCAGCACGTGATCTGACAGATAAATATCTCCGCCGAAGAGGAGCTTCACCGAACGGCTGCCTGATGCCTCACCGTCCATGGCCTGCTCCTCCGGATTCCGGCCTCCCGGACCGGCCGTATCCGCTCCTTCCTCTGTATTAATCTGCAGGATTGGACGGGATATGTCCTCCTTCTCTGCCTCCAGTTCTTCCTCCGCTTCTGTCCCTGCCGCATGTTCCCGGTATACAGGGTTTCCCGTTCTTTCCTTTAAAATCTGCTTGACTCCAAGCAGCAGCAAAAGCGCTGTCAGGAACAAGCCTGCCAAAATCAGGAGCCAGGCATGTGATCGTCTCCTCATCTTTGTCTGTTTCCTTTCCATTTACAATGTCAGGACGATGCCTCCGTCCCCTGCATAGACAGTAGAAACTCCGGCCGTGTCCGTGATGACTACTTCTTTAAACTGTGCCCTGCCGCAGAGAAGGTCTCTCACATACTCTGCCCTCTCCCTGTTGTTGCAGTGGGCGATCACCAGACGCCTGTCCTCTGTCCTGCCTGCCTGCTTCAGAGCCAGATCCGCCATGCGGCCCAGAGCGCGGTTTATCCCCCTCGCCTGTTCCAGCTTGACGATCACTCCTCTGTCGCCGGCCATGATGGGCTTTATGTTCAGAGCGGTGGCAAAAAAGGCCTGAAGCCCTGAAAGTCTGCCGTTTTTTCTCAAAATGTCGAGGGATTCCAGGACAAAGTAAGTTCCCATCCGATCCCTGTACCCGACTGTCTGTTCCACCACAGAGTCAAAATCCAGTCCCGACTCACACAGTTTTCGTATCTGCAGGGCTATGCTAAGCTCTCCGGCGGAGGCAGACAGGGAATCAATCACGGCAATCCGTTTTCCCCCACTCTCTCCATCTGCCCCATGCTCCTCCTCATAAAGCTGTTTTGCCAGACAGGCGGAATTATAACTGCCGCTCAGATGGTGGGAGAGAGTGACTACAAAAATCCATTCCGCCTCCCCCTCAAACTGCTCCCTGAAATCCTCCGGAGACGGGCAGGCAGTCTTCGGGCACTCCTTTGCCTGCCTTACCAGCTCCAGAAAGTTTTTCTGGTCAAAGGTTTCATCATCGCGAATCTGACGGCTGTCTACCTGCAGTGTAAGGGGAACCGTGTGAAAATGCGGATCTCTCTTAAGCTCTTCCGTCAGGTCCATGCAGCTGTCCCCAATAATTTTGTATGTCATAGGCTTCCTCCTGAAACTGTATTCTCTATATAATGTGGTATTTATTACTATTTATTATAGTAATCACATTACATAAAGTCAAGAATGGACGGTGCAGAAAACAGTTCCGTCTGCCCGGGCTTCTGCGGCACTGGCTGCCCGTTACAGAATGTACTGAAGCGTTTCCCATATGCAGTACAGATACATGAGGATCATTCCGGGATTCAGGTAAACTGCCCGATAAAGGGCGCCTCCCCCAATCCCGTCCGGAACACTCCCCTTCCTGTATACTGCCTTATTCCATTTCAGGATCAAAATAACCACAGCCGCAATCATAAATACGAAGACGGAAAGACCAAACAGCGTCAGTAGGCCGTATCCTGCGTACACGGAAAGGGAGCTTCCTTCTCCTGTCCATTTCGTGAGCAGAGAGGCCAGAACTGAATAACTGTTCACAATCATATGAATCAGAATGCAGTGCACAATTCTTCCTGTCTTTACAGCTGCATACCCCAGAACCAGTCCGATTATGGTGGCGAAGATCGTCTGACTTATATTTCCATGCATCAGGCCAAACAGCAGCGCAGTGAACACGATGGCTCTCTGCTCTCCCAGAAAGCGGACCCTGTTTAAAAGCATCTTCCTGAAAATCCATTCTTCAACGAGGGGCGCCATTACCGTAATCATGAGAATATTGGGCCAGCTCAGCATATTCAACATCTGGTTCACCGGGTTCATTTCAAATAGCGACTTTCCTGTAGCGGCAGAAATCAGCATATTAATCAGATTTCCCGCAAAGCTCCCGATATAGCCAAGTCCCATGGCAAGCACCAGAAGCATCAGAAATTTCCCGGCTCTCATTTTCATTTTCAGAGACTTTTCTTCTGGAAAAGGCTTCAGAAACCGTGCTGCCAGCGGAAGGGATACCAGATACCCGCAGAGGGACGATAACGCAATGGCCGCCCCTCGGTCAATCAGAAAATGTACCGCCTCCTGTCCTGCACTGCTTCCGGAAGCGGCCATCAAGGCCACAAGCTGCTTCCAGGCAAAAGAGGATATGTAGGAGAAAGCTATGATTATAATGAGGGCGAAGCCAAGACGTGAGCACTGCTTTCTCACAGAGCCAAGATATCTGCCCGGTGTGCCCATCCCGCCGTTCTCCCGGCTTTCCCTCTGTACTCTCTCCTGCTCCTCGTTCATTCCTGTGTATTCCATAAGCATGATTTCCTTTCTTCGGTATATCCATTTCAGAGACTGACAAAATGGTTTCCAATATTTTACCATAAAATCTGCTTTCTGTGTGGCGGTTTAAGGGTTTTTAATATTTTGTAATATATCTGCCGGACAGTATTCCTCCACCTTCTATAAGCGTACCTTCTGTTTTCGCGGCAGTTTTTATAAAGTTCAGCAGGCAGGAGCCTTTAGGCGGCCTTCATAAATCTGTAAGAAGCCATCCTCAGCCGCAGCCCCCTTTTCTGCAGGCGGCCGCAGTGTTCTTTTTCCGTGATTCCGGAGATTCCGGAAATAAAGACAGAGGCTGCAGCCTGTATGGAGCCCAGGAAAATGTCCGTTACCGTATCCGCGCCCTCAGCCCGTCTATTTTCACTCCTCTGTCAATTCCTATCAGCTTCTGATTTTTCCCTGCACTCACCTTGACCCTTGTCCAGATCATTTTCTGAAGAAGCGGTTCATAGACGTAAACCTCTATCTCCTGGCCCGGCTTCAGCCCGGCATCATTCAGGCTGATAGAACCATCTGCCTCTGTTTTCAGGCTGCCCTCCTCTGACACCTCTCTGTCCAGGTAGCCGATCAGCTCACTGACCCGCGTGATTTTGTCAAAGAGCTCCCAGACTACCTCGGAGCGCAGATAGCTGTCTGCATCCTGCTCCCCATTCAGGATAATCTGCCATCCTGCTGTGCCATACTGCTCCATAAAACATTTTATTTCTCTCTGTACCGGCTCAAGCGCCCCCAGAAGTTTCCTTTCCTTCATTCCCCGTTCCCCTTTCCCAGCAGTTTCCGAACTCGGAAACTTATTTATTTTCTATCTTAATGAGATAATACAATTATTGCAAGCTACAGATGAGTTTTGTGAGGACATTTTTATGATTGTCTATGATAAATTGTGGATTGCCCTCAAGGACAAGGGTATATCTCAGAATCGGCTATATAAATATTATAATATCAGCAGAGCTCAGATATACCGATTAAAACATAATCAGGTCGTATATACCAGTACGCTGGATATGCTGTGCAATATCCTTCAGTGCTCTGACATCTCAGATATTGCCACATTTATCCCTGATCGTCCTGGTGAGCCGGAAAATGAGTTTTCTCCGGCTGAGCCCCACACAGAATCGGAAGGTACAGAAAAATAAAACCGCCTTTGGTTTCGCACCAAAGACGGTTTTATTTTTCTGTACTCTCATCTGCCTCTGCTCTTACTGTCCGCTCTTTTTTCCGCTTTTTTCATAGAGATGACACGCTACCAAATGGCCTTCCTCCACCTCAAGAAGCTCTGGCCGTTCCCTTCTGCACCTGTCTGCTGCAAAACGGCATCGGCCTGCAAAGTGGCAGCCGGGAGGAGGGTCAATGGGACTTGGTATCTCTCCTGTCAAACGGATTCTCTCCTTCTCCTCCTCCACCTTCGGATCCGGAATGGGGATCGCGGACAGCAGCGCCTTCGTGTACGGGTGCAGCGGATTTTTGTAAAGAGACTCAGAGCTGGTGAGCTCTGCCACCGTTCCCAGGTACATGACTGCCACCCGGTCGGAAATGTGGCGCACCATAGCCAGATCATGGGCGATAAACAGGTAGGTAAGGCCCTTCTCTCTCTGAAGCCGCATAAGCAGGTTTACAATCTGTGCCTGGATGGATACGTCCAGAGCGGAGATCGGTTCATCGCAGACGATAAGCTCCGGATCCACGGCGAGAGCTCTGGCAATCCCGATCCTCTGCCTCTGTCCTCCCGAAAATTCGTGGACAAAGCGGGCGGCGTGTTCCACATTCAGCCCCACAGTGAGGAGAAGCTCCTTTACTCTCTGCCTCTCCTCCTCCCTGCTTCTGCACAGCTTATGGGCTCTCAAGCCCTCAGCAATAATGTCATGTACCTTCATCTTCGGATCCAGAGAGGAGTAGGGATCCTGGAAAATAATCTGTACCTCCTTCGTAAATGCCTTCTTTGCGGCCCCTCTTAGCTCATGGACATTCTTTCCCCGGTAGAGAACCTGGCCCTCCGTCCTGTCATAGATGCCGATGCAGGTTCTGGCGCAGGTAGTCTTGCCGCAGCCGGACTCACCTACAATTCCGAGAGTCTCGCCCCGGTTCAATGAAAATGTCACGTCGTCCACAGCCTTTAAGGTTTTCTTTCCTGACTGGAAGTATTTTTTCAGATGGCTGACCTCCAGTATTTTCTCTGCGTGTTCCTTCTGTTCCATGCTTTCACCTTTCTTAATCTAACCCTTCCCCTGTAATTTCATTTTGCGGCCCCTGCCATGGGGTGATAAAGCCAGCACCTGGCCGTATGGCCTGGCTCAAACTCATAGAGAGGAGGCTCCTGCTCTGTACAGATTTTCATACAGTTCTGGCAGCGGGTGCCAAAGGCACAGCCTGGCGGCGGGCAGAGCATACTGGGCGGAGCACCTTCAATAGACTCTAACTCCTGCCCGCTCTCCAGATCAAGCCTCGGAACCGCCCGTAGAAGTGCCCTGGTATAGGGATGTCTGGCGCTGTAGAAAATATCTGCGCTGCTGCCGGTCTCTACCACCTTTCCCGCATACATGACAACGATCTTTTTTGCAATATTTGCCACAATTCCCAGATCGTGGGTGATCATAATGACCGCCATCCCCGTCTCTTTCTGGATCTGTTTGAGGAGTTCTATAATTTCTGCCTGAATCGTCACATCCAGAGCCGTGGTGGGCTCGTCGGCGATGAGAAGCCTCGGCTGACAGGCCAGAGCGATGGCTATCATCGCCCTCTGTCTCATTCCTCCGGAAAATTCGTGAGGATACTGCCTTACCCTCCTTCCCGCCTCCGGGATTCCCACCTGCTCCAGGAGCCGCACTGCCTCGCGCCGCGCCTCCTCCCTGGTCATATCTGTGTGAACCAGCAGCTTCTCCACAATCTGGCGCCCTACGGTGAGGGTGGGGTTTAAGGCCGCCAGTGCATCCTGAAAGACGATGGCGCAGTCCTTCCCCCGGTACTCCCGCCACTGCTTTGCCGTCTGCTCCAGTATATTTTTTCCATCAAAAATGATCTCGCTTCCCGCCTTGATCTCTCCCTGAGGCGGCCGGATCAGCCCCATAACTGCCTTTGCCGTCACGGACTTCCCGCAGCCGGATTCGCCTACAATGGCCACCGGTTCGCCCTCCTCCACGGAAAACGACACTCCCCGCACAGCCTGCACCTCCCCGGCGTAGCTGCAAAAGGAAATTCTCAGATCCTTTACCTCCAGAAGTTTTCCCATAAAGCCACCTCCTATTTATGCAGACGCGGATCCAGGGCATACTGAAGCGCGTCTCCCAGAATATTCAGACAAAGAACTGTCAGAAGAATAAACAGCCCCGGAACCAGTGCCAGCAGCGGATCATACAGAATATACTGCTGTGCGTTCTGGAGCATGCTGCCCCAGGAGGACATGGGGAGAGCCACGCCGTATCCAAGAAAGCTTAAAGCCGACTCGTCCAGGATCGCCCCCGCAATGCTCAAAGAGGCAGCCACAATAATCTGAGCTGACATATTCGGGATAATGTGTCTCATAATGATGGCGGTATGGCCCACCCCCAGAGTTCTGGCAGCTGCCACAAAATCCCTCTCCTTCAGGGTCAGCGTCTGGGCCCTGACAATCCTCGCAACTCCGGTCCAGGAAAACAGGGCCAGCATAAACACCAGCGTCACCATATTGTTGGGGATAAAGGAAAAGATGACAATGATCATCAGAAGGCTCGGCACGGACTGAAACATATCCACAATCCGCATTAAAACCTCGTCTGTTTTCCCCCCTGCGTAGCCGCTTATGGTTCCCACCAGAGTTCCCGCCACCACTGACACAATCATGGTGGCAATACCGACTAACAGGGAAATTCTGCTGCCGTAGAGGACTCTCGTGAAGGTATCGCGCCCCAGCTCATCCGTTCCCAGCCAGTGCTCCCCGCTGGGAGGAGCCATCTTATTAAGCACATCCATGTAATCCGGATCCTGGGGCAGAAACGGGGCCGCAAGTGCTCCCGCAGCGATCAGGATAAGAATCGCCAGGCTGACAGCTGCCATCTTATTTTCCCAGAAGGCTTTTTTCAGCTGATGCCCCAGTCCTCTGCCGCAGTCCGGCGCCTTTTCCTCTCCCCCGAGCTCTGCCCGGGCAAAATCCTCCGCCCGGAGAGCTGCCTGGTTTAAGGGTGATATTAACTTCGCCATACCTTTTACCCCCTTCCCTGCTTAATTCTCGGATCTGCAAAGCCGTAGAGGAGATCTGCCAGGAAGTTCCCCAAAAGCAGAATGGTGCAGGAGAACATGGTGATGCCCATAATCATCGGATAGTCCCGGTTGTTGATGGCAGACATTCCCAGGGTTCCCAGCCCCGGCCATGCGAAAACGGACTCTATGATAAAGGAACCTGTCACCAGGGTTCCCAGCCGGGAGCCGACGGTGGTGATCACCGGGAGCATACAGTTTTTAAGCACCTGGCCGTACAGAATCCCGCGTTTTGAAAGTCCCTTGGATATAGCTGTCTGCACATACTCCTCCTCCAGCTGTACAATGGTGTTGGCACGAATATAGCGGACAAAGACAGCCATGTTATTAAGGCCCAGGACAATAGCCGGCATAATCCCATGCCTGATCAGATCCCAGGCGCTGTCCACTCCGATGGTGCGCATACCGGAACTGGGAAGTATTTTGAGCTTCATGGAGAAAATAATAATCAGCATAATACCCAGCCAGAAGGCAGGCACAGAGATGCCCAGGTAGGTAAAACCGCTGATGATATGATCGGGCAGTCTGTTCTTATAGACCCCCGCCAAAAGCCCCAGAGGAATTGAAATCGCCAGTGACAGCAGAAGGGACGCTCCCATCAGCCCGGCTGTGCAGGGCAGCTTTTCCAGTATCTGGTCTAACACCGGCTGTCGGTTGCTGATGGAGATTCCCAGGTTTCCGCGGGCCGTCTTTTTTGCCCAGCTCACATACTGCTCCACCACGTTTCCGTTTAAGCCCAGGGACTCTCTCATCCGGTACATTTCCTCATCCGTCATCTTGTGTCCCGTAGCTCCCGGCGTCATGTAGATGTAGAGGGGATCTCCCGGTGCAAAGTAGATGATGGAAAAGGAAAACATGGAGACCAGAATCCATACAAAGAGCATCTGGGCCAGACGCTTTACTATAAATTGCTTCAAGGCTGTCTCTCCTTTCCTTCAGGGCCCTTATCCTATCAGGCCGTTGTTTTTATAAGCACAAAGGGCCGCCGCAAAACGGTACTCTCATACAGTCCTTTAAGGACATTCTCATATGAGCTGTTTCATTTTGCGGCAGCCCTGCAGAAAGCCCTGTTTCAGGGCCGGCTGAACCTGCATTTATTCAATAGTCAGCTTTGTGTAATCCTCAAAGATCGGAGTGCGCTTGATCGTATCCGTTCCCTTTACATTGCCTGTTGTGACAAATACATAGTTCGGATATGCTATCGGATAGCAGCTCATCTCCTCTTTTGTCTTCTCCTGAATCTCCTTGTAGATTGCGGCTCTCTCGTCCTCAGTGAACACGGAGCGGGCCTCCTGCCAGAGTCCTAAGAGCTCGTCGCTGACAGCCAGATTTACTCCCCAGGTTCCGTCATACATTCCCGCAACCACAGTATCCGGATCTCCAACTGCAGCGTAGCCGTTCAGGTAGAACTCATAATCTCCGTCTGTTCCGAACACCTTCTCAAAGAAGCCGGTGGACTCAAGAGGAATTACTTCCAGATTTATGCCCACGTTCTTGAGCTGCTGCTGGATCACCTGGGCAGATTCCTTCATATAGGCGCGCTCTGAGTTGAAATAGAGCGTCATGGTTGACCCCTCGATGCCTGTCTCGGCTGCCAGCTGCTTTGCCTTCTCAATATCCTGGCTGTAGCCCTCCACGGATTCGTCATAGAAGGTTGTCATATTGCTGAGAACCGTGTTGGCCGGAACTGCCATTCCCTCGCCGTAAGCGCCGTCGATAATCTCCTGGGCGTCTAAGGCTGCGAACACTGCCTCCACTACCTTCGGATCCTGAACGGTCTCACAGAACTTATTGACTGCCAGGTAGTTGACACGTCCCTCCGGATACATAACCACCGTGTAGTTCGGATCCTCAGAATATTTTGCAACTGCCGGGGCGCTGGAAAGCTCCATCAGGTTGATCTCCCCATTCATCAGAGCAACCTCCTGGGCAGAGATATCAGAGATAATCCGGAAGGTTACTGTGTCGATATCCGGCGCACCCATGTAGTAATCCTCATTCTTCTCAAGAATCAGGTACTGATCCTGCTTAAACTCTCTTAATTTATAAGGGCCGGAGCCAATGCCTGACATGTTTGCCTCCGCTCCCACGATGCTCGTATTGCCTCCATACACGTGTTCCGGAATCAGAGTCAGCTCTCCGAGAAGGGCCGGGTAGGATGCGGACGCCATGGGAAGGGTAATCTTTACCGTCAGGTCATCCACCTTCTCATATTTCACTGGCTGGTCATTTAAAATTACCACGTTCGTGTTTCCTGCTCCGTTGTTTGTGTCAGCATTGACATCCATGGTAAAAATTACATCGTCTGCCGTAATCGGCTCCCCGTCATGCCACTTCAGCCCATCCTTCAGCTTCAGGGTAACGGAAGTTCCGTCCTCGGAAACCTCATAGGATTCAGCCAGGTAATACCTTGTCTCATTTACATCAATCACATAGAGCGGATCGTAGAGGGGATTTAACATAATCACGCCCTCCTTGTAGCTCTCAAGCAGCGGGTTTAAGTTGGCCACACAGCTGGCGCTGGGAATCACAAGTCCCTTCTCCTCTCCGTCAGCCTCCCTGGCGGCTTCTGTCTCTTCCTCTTCTGCTTTGGCAGCCTCAGAGCCTGTCTCCGCACCTTTTGACGAAGCTGCCGTGTCCTCTGTTTTTGCCCCGCATCCAGTCATGGCCGTCAGCGCCATAGCTGCGCACAGAGCAAAGCTCAGCAGTCTCTTTCTCATGTCGTTCCTCCATCTTTTTTCATTTTCTCTGTTCTGTCTTTTAACAGTCTATGGTGCATTATATAACCCATCCCCCTGTGAGACAAATTCAAAAATCCCATACAGACCCGTCTTTATCGAAATATGCAATAACGCAACATAATGCGGCAGACCGGAAAAGAGGTCTGGCCAGACACGCTCCCGGCCGGCAGAAAATCCGCCTCTCACAGAAAGCGGAGTCTCCCGCAAACAAAAAGAGCAGAAGAAATCTCCTTCGGATCTCTTCTGCTCCTGTCTGCCCTGTATTTCGTTTATTTTCTATTTTGCGAGCTTTGCCATAATCTCATTGCTTCTTGCAATAAACTTTGTCATCCTCTCCGGGCTTAAGCTGCCGTGGCTTAAGAGGGCCAGGTCATAGAGCTGCTCACAGATTACCGGCGTTTCCTCTCCCTCTCCGTGCTCTAACACGTACTTAACAAGGCTGTTGTTGGCATTTAACACCAGAACCTCACCTGTGCCGCCGAACATGGACGGATCCATGCCGTACATATTGTACATCTTCATCATTTCCTGCATACGGCGGGTCTCCTCAGCCACAGTGATCATGGAGGAAACGGACTCGTTTTTCAGCTTCTCCACCTTCACCTCCAGCTTATCGTTTCCGAGGGCCCTGCGGAAGATTTCGGTCAGAGTCTTGGCCTCCTGCTCCAGAGTCTCCTTGTCCTCCTCCTTCACTTCTTCCTTGAACATCTCATTGACATCGGCGTCAATCCTCAGGAACTTCACTCCCTCGTGCTTCTGCTCCTCATGGGTGATAAACGGATTGTCGATATTGTGTGTCAGGATGACAGCGTCCAGCTTCTCCTCGCGGAACATGTTGATGTACTGGCTCTGCTCCTTCTCATCTGTCACATAGAATATCTTATTTTCATGCTTTTCCTTTGCTGCCTCCAGGTAATCCTTGAGAGTCACATACTTTCCGTCCAGGTTCTTGAAGATAATAAAGTCCTCCATCTTCTCGGCGAACTTCTCGTCTCTCAGGCAGCCATACTTGATAAACGGGCTGATGTCATCCCAGTATTTCTCATAGTTTTCTCTGTCTGTCTTGCACATGCCGGACAGCTTGTCTGCCACCTTCTTTGTGATGTAATCGGAAATCTTCTTCACAAAGCCGTCGTTCTGCAGGGCGCTTCTGGATACGTTTAACGGCAGATCCGGACAGTCGATAACGCCCTTTAAGAGCATCAGGAATTCCGGAATTACTTCCTTGATGTTGTCGGCGATAAATACCTGATTATTGTAGAGCTTGATGGTTCCCTCAATGCTCTCATACTCCATGTTGATCTTCGGGAAGTAGAGGATTCCCTTTAAGTTGAAGGGGTAGTCCATATTCAGGTGAATCCAGAACAGGGGCTCCTTAAAGTCCATAAATACTTTGCGGTAGAAGGACTTGTACTCCTCCTCTGTGCACTCATTGGGGTGCTTGTTCCAGAGCGGGTTTACATCGCTTAAGGATACCGGCCTCTTTAAAATCTTGTATTTCTCTCTGGCAGGAGAAACCTCCACAACCTCCTTGGTGCCGTCCTCTTTTTCCTTCTCCTCTGTCTTGGCCTCCTCCACGATCGTCTCTACAATCGTGTCCTTTTCATTTAACTCATCCTTCTCGATTGTCTCGTATTCCGGCTCAGCCTTCGCATTGGTCAGATAGATCGGAACCGGCATGAAGGAGCAGTATTTCTCAATGACCTCTCTGGCCCGGTATTCATTGGCAAATTCTGTGCTGTCCTCGTTTAAATAGAGGGTAATCCTTGTACCGATGCCCTCCTTGTCGCCGTCCTTCATGTCAAATTCCGTACCGCCCTCTGACTCCCAGTGAACCGGTTTTGCGTCCTTTCTGTAGGAGAGGGAATCGATAGTCACCTTGTCGGCCACCATGAAGGCAGAGTAAAAGCCAAGGCCGAAATGACCGATGATCTGATCCTCGTTTGCCTTGTCCTTATATTTGTTGAGGAAATCCTGGGCTCCGGAGAAGGCGATCTGGTTGATGTACTCGTCTACCTCATCCTCCGTCATACCCATACCGTTGTCTTCCACAACGATGGTCTTTTCCTCCGGGTTTACTGTCACCTGGATTTTAAACTCCATATCCTCCGGCTTTTCCCACTCGCCCATCATCTCCAGCTTCTTCAGCTTCGTGATAGCGTCACAGCCGTTGGAGATCAGCTCTCTGTAGAAAATGTCGTGGTCGGAATAGAGCCACTTTTTAATAATCGGGAAAATATTTTCGCTGTTAATGGATAAACTGCCTGACTTTGCCATAGATAACACTCCTTTTTTCTGATTCTGTATAGTTCTGAACAGACATTCCTCTGCCTGTCTCTTCTCTTAAATTCCTTCTATATTTTAGTATTCCTTTTAGCAGATGTCAATAGAAAATCAGCACTCATTTTGATTGAGTGCTAATAATCCATATATCCCAGGTCCATTTCTTACAATTTTTTTGCCTGTCCTTCTCTTCATTGACTTTTGCCTGCGGGCTTCCTATAATGGATTTCATACGGCGTCTGGGACAGCCCTGTCTGTATCTGTTCCGCCGTTTTGTTCTTTATAACGATACTGAAAAGCGATACTGACACGCCATTTTGGAGGATCTCACATGAAATACACACCGCATTTACGGAACACAGCAAAATCCGGCGGCTCTCTCCGCCGTTCCCGCCTCTCTCTCTGCGCCGGCGTCCTGGCCCTGGCCCTGTCTGTCTCACAGACCCTGGCCTTTCCGGCTTTCGCAGGGCCGGCAGAGGAAGCCACCGTTTCTTCTGATGAGCCGTCTGTACCGGCAGCACTTGGACCGGCAGCCGATTTAAGCGCGTCCAACTATTACAACGGCCGCCTCTCTGATCCCATAGTAAAGCCTGTGGATAAATACAGCTACGAGCAGATGGAGCAGGATATAAACGCCCTGAAAAACCGCTATCCCAACCAGATGAATGTCAATGTTATGGGGCAGTCGGCAGACGGACGAAACCTGTACCACATCATCATCGGCAATCCATCCGCCTCCAAGCACATCTTATTCCAGGGAACCATACATGGGAGGGAATATATCAACGTGCCTTTGATGATGCAGCAGCTTGAATACCTTCTCGCCTACCAGAATACAGGAACCTTCCAGGGCAGAAACCTGTCCGATATGCTTGGCCAGGTAGCTGTACACTTTGTCCCCCTGGCAAACCCTGACGGCGCCTCTATCAGCCAGAACGGGGAGGGCGGCATCCGCTCCGAAGAGCTCAGGGCGCAGATACAGAAAGCCTACGAGGCTGACAAGGCCGACGGCCGCACCACAGCTGACTATGATTCCTACTTAAGGCGCTGGAAGAGCAACGGCCGCGGCGTTGACTTAAACCACAACTTTGACGCAGGCTGGGATGGCCTGAACACAGTGGCTCATCCGTCCTCCACCGACTATAAGGGCGAAAGTCCCCTCTCCGAGCCTGAGTCCAGGGCATTAGCATCCCTCACGGATCAGTATCCCTTTGCCGCCTGCATCAGCTATCACGCCATGGGCCAGGTAATCTACTGGGATACGGAGAATAACCGGAAAGAGACGGCCTCCAGGGAGCTGGCAGAGCTGGTTTCTAAAAATAACGGCTACCAGATTCTAAGAAGCAAGGGCGTCGGCGGCTATAAAGACTGGATCCAGAAGAGAGAGAACGCAATCCCAGGCATTACCATTGAAGTGGGAAAATCCACCTGCCCTGTGAATTTCTCTGAGTATGAAACACTCTGGAAACAGAACCGGGCCGTTCCAGGCATTGTCATCGAGTATGTTCTCACCCATTAAAGGGGCATGAACTGCCGGAACAGACGCTGCCGGACAGGCACCGGCTGCTGCCTCGAAATCACATGCTGAAAAAATAAAGAAAAAACCGGACGGACCTTCCTGCAGAAGAGTCCGTCCGATTTCATTTTTGTGTCCGGGCCTAGACCTCAAAAAAGGCCAGCCCTTTCTTTTTCAGAAATTCCTTTACTGCCCCGTCCCACTCCTGTTCCAGCGAGCGGTCCAGGGTGAAGCGGCTCACAGAGGTTCCTGTGATGCAGGTGAGGGCTCTGTCCTCATAACGGATGTTCAGATAGAGCCCATTTACCTCAGAGGGGGCAAAGCCGGAGGCTCTCCCGCTCACAAACGCCTCCTTCTCACTGTCCGACAGCTGCAGCACAATGTGAAAGCTCTCCGGCAGATGCCTGCCCTTAATCAGTGAGAAGCAGAACGGGCGAAGGGCGCTCCACGCAGAAAAGTCCTCCAGCCGGCGAACCTGTGCCTCATCGCTGGAATAATAGCCGGGGCGGATTCGCCCGTCTATCTGAAAGCTGTTGAAGGTCACGATCTTTACCTCCCTGACCAGGAAATGGTCAAATGTATCTCCAATAAAAAGCTGTCTTGTAAATTCCTTTAACTCGTCTGTCTGCAGCGCTACCATTTTCATTCCTCCAAATATTTCCCCTCTGTTCATGCCAGGCTTGCTGTCAGCTTCCGGCTTACCGGCTGCTTTCGGTTTTCTGCCAGTTTCCGTTTCACGCCAGCTTTGGTCTCCCGGCTGCAAAGAGATAACACAAGTATACTATGAACAGCCCGGTCATTACAAGATGAAACCGCAGCCTGCCTGCGCCTTTCTTCTTTTCTCATTTCTTTCCGTTGCAAAAAACATCACTTTTATTTATACTCTTATGTGTGCTTTTGTCCGCTCAGAGCAGGCCCCGGCCGGGAACTGGTTCTAAGCTGCAGGGCACGACTGCAAAATAGGAGGAACTGTAATGGAACAGTATACAAATGATTTAAACGAGCTGATGGAGCTCCTGCGTGCAGGAGTCTCCCCGCTTCATACGATCCGCTACTCCATGGAGCTTCTTGAGAGCCGCGGATTTACAGAACTTAAGCTGGACGAGCCGTGGTCCATCGAGGCCGGAAAGGGCTATTTCGTCAACGCCTTTGACACAACCCTTGTAGGCTTTACTGTGGGAGAGGATGCAGAAAACCACCCGAAATTCCGCATCGCCTCTTCCCACACGGACTGGCCCTGTCTGATGGTCAAGCCGTCTCCCGAGATCGCTTCTGAGGGCTACGCAAAGCTCAATGTAGCCGTATACGGAGGCCCTATTTTAAGTACATGGATGGATCGCCCCCTCTCCATGGCCGGAAAGGTCTGCACTGTGTCCGACGATCCGTTCAGCCCCAACGTGCATCTCGTAGATTTTAAGCGCCCCCTTTTAACGGTTCCAAACCTGGCTATTCATTTTAACCGGGAGGTGAACAGCGGCGTTGCCTTAAATCCGCAGATCGACATGCAGCCGATTATCGCCATGCTGGATGAAAGCCTGAACAGGGACGACTTCTTCCTGGAGCTGGTAGCCGGAGAATTAAAGGTGAAGAAGGAGGATATCTTAGACTACGAATTCTACATTTACAACTGCGACGAGCCTCAGGTTCTCGGCATAAACAATGAATTTTTATCCTCCCCGCGCCTGGACAACCTGACAAGTGTCCACGCCTGCCTGAGCGGCCTTATAAACAGCAGCAGAAAGAGCGGAATCAGCGTTGCAGCTCTCTATGACAATGAGGAGATCGGAAGCAGCACGAAGCAGGGCGCTGCCTCTCCTCTGACAGACAGGATTCTGGAAAAAATTTACTTAAGCCTTGGCTACAGCAGAAGTGAATTTTTAGACTCCCTGTTCGGAGGCTTCCTCCTCTCCCTGGATGTGGCTCACGCTTACCACCCCAACAAGGGGGAGAAATACGATCCTAAGGATCGGGTTCCTTTAAACGGCGGCGTGGGGCTGAAGCTGGCAGTCAGCCAGGCTTACGCCACCGACGCCTCCCACGTCAGCGTCATCGAGGGAATCTGCCGCAGGAACCACATTCCTTACCGCAAGTTCTCCAACCGGTCTGACATCAAGGGCGGCTCCACCCTCGGAAGCATCTCCTCCTGCCTGCTCACCATGCCGGCAGTGGACGCAGGTGTGGCAATCCTTGCCATGCACTCTGCCCGCGAGATGATGGGGGTAAAGGATCAGTGGGCTCTGGCTGAGCTGGCCCGCTGCCTGTTGGCTTAATCCGGACATCCTGCCGGAAAAACGGCAGTTAAAGATCAGGTCACAGGGAATACACCTGGAAAACATCTTAATTCAGAGCGAAAAAGGAGGCAGGGCTGCCTGGGCTGCTCTGTCTCCTTTTTCGCTCATTGTCAGTATTTTCTCTTCTGTGTTCTCTTCTTTTATTTCCTCTTTTTTTATTTACTTCCCCTTCTTTTATTTTTCCTTCTGTATCTTTTTTCTGACCTGAAGCCGCAAGACGCCTTTCTGTGCTGTCTCACTCCTGGTTTTCTGACGAGCCAAGCTGCTTTTCTGCCTTCAGAGTGAGGATCCTTAAAACCGACTCCTCGATCCGATCCTCGCCAATGGTTCCCGCCTCCACAGCTTCCTCCACTCCCTGACAGGCAGCTTTGAAATCCTCCGGCATAAGGATCATATCCACTCCTGCCTCCAGCGCCTTTACTGCCGCATCGCCGCTGCTGCAGGACTCGGTAATGGCTCCCATATTCATTGCATCCGTGATAATGATTCCGTCAAATTTCAGGGTATCTCTCAGCACCTCTGTCACAAGAGTTTTGGAAAACACGGCCGGGCGGTCATCCCCCACGGCTTCCGGATCACTGATATGCCCCACCATGACGAAGTCGGCGCCTGCCTCAATCCCTGTGTAAAATGGGATCAGCTCATTTTCCAAAAGCTCATCCACGGTCCTGTGGATCACTGCTGCTCCCTCATGGCTGTCCTCTGCCGTGCCGCCATGACCCGGAAAATGCTTGAGAACCGGGCTGATTCCATGTTTTTTCAGACCCTCCGTCTCCCGCACCACCATATTGGCCACGGTCTTTGCGTCACTTCCGAAAGAACGCCTTTTTACCACCGTATTGTCGGGGTTTGTCAGCACATCGGCCACCGGGGCAAAATCCATGTTAAATCCAAGCTCTGCCAGGTAAGCGCCTATGGCGTCCCCCACCTCGTAGGCCTTCTCTGAATCACCCTGGGCTCCAATATCGCTCATATCCGGAAAAGCGTCAAGGTCAAAGCCCTCCCTGCCGCTGATGCGGGCGACCTGTCCTCCCTCCTCATCAACAGCCAGCAGTATGGGAAGCCCTGTCCGCTCTTTCGCGTACTGGTTCATGCGTGTCAGCATGTCCTTTGTCTGGGCTTCATCCCGGAGGTTCTGGCTGAAATAGACAATGCCGCCTACCGGATACTGTTCAATGGCAGCCTTCGTGGCCTCTCCGGCAGCATACACCTCGTCATATCCGGTGAGAGCCTCAGGAGTTACCATAAAAAGCTGCAGTATTTTTTCCTCCAGGGTCATAGAATCCAAAATCTCTTCTGCCTTCTTTTCCGCCTGTGCGCCTTCTCCTGACTGCCCAGTCTCCTCTCCCGGGGCCTTTTCACCGGACTCTGCCGCCGTATGAGCTTCTGAAGCCTTTCCGCCAAGCCCCGTCCCTGTGTCATCCCCCGGAATCCGTTCCGGACGGATCGCTCCGGCTTCCTCTCTGCCAGCCTCAGCTCTTCGTTTTCCTGCAAAGCAGAATACTCCGGCCAATGCCGCAGCACAGAGGAGAGCAATAAGAATAACCGCAGCTATCCTGCCCTTGTTTCTCCCTCTCCTGCGGCGCCTCCGGCTTCTCCTGTCTCTGGAGCGGGGCTTCTCTTCCCTTTCCCTCTGTCCTGTCCTATCCTGCGCAGCGGGGATTTCCCTCTTTGCGTCCCCTCGTCTCCTTATGATCTCCAGTCCCTCTGTTCTGTCCAAACTGTCCTTGTCCATTATCTGTCTCCCGGCGTTTCAAAAGCGCCTGCATGCTTTTTGTATATATCAAAGAAGTCAGCGCTGACAGCGTGAGGCTCTCCGCTGAGACTTACGCCTTCCCAGATCTTCTCCGAATCCTTCAGGGCAATGCCCTCCTTGAAGCTGCCGTAGATGTCCTGGAAGGCCTTTTCCCGTCTGGCCTCATAGATCTGTTCCTTTCTCTCAGCCGTGGCTTCCTCATCATAGTCATTGTCACAGCGGATGACGCAGTACTGTCCGTTATCCTCCACTACCTCACTCACCTGTCCCGTTTCCAGACCAAAGGCAGCGTACTCAAAATCCTCACTCTCCTCGGCTCTTCCCAGCTTTCTCTCAGAGACTGTAAGTCCCTCGGCAGAGGCGGCCTTTTCAAGAGAAGAGCCCTCTGAAATGCCGGCCAGAATCCGCTCAGCGGTCTCCTGATCCTCAGCCCTTACCTCAGTAATGTCGATCACCTTCGCCTCACTGTCACTGACTTCCATATCCATTCCTTCTGTCAGCTCGCCCACCAGTTTATTGGCCAGACAGTAATCGTGGAACACGGTCCCGGCGGTCTCCTCATCCACTCCCATATAGGCGATATCCTCCGGTGTCAGCGCAGCCACATACTCGGCCGCAGCCGCGTCCATGGCTGCGCTCTCCTCACTGGTCAGCTCCACTCCCCTCTCCTCTGCGAGCAGGGTCATGGTTTTCATCTCGTCCATGAAGCTCTTTATCTGATCCTTTGTATACTGCTCAAAGGTCTGACCGGAATCATCCACCTGCACGCTCCAGATCTGATCCGTGCAGATTTCCTCGTACGTATTTTTCTGGGACATTGCCACGATCATGATCTCCGGAAGGTCATACCCCTGCTCGCTGGTGATCCCGGCCAGCATGGATTCTGCCTTCTGACAGCCGGTCAGAAGCACAGCGCCCAAAAGCGCAGCTGCCGTCAGTCTGGCCCCACAGGCCCTCCTTCTGTTTTTACTCTCCATTCCATCTCTCCTTCTGTTCTTCTCCCTACGGCGGGACTGCCCCTGTTAAAGGAGGCGTTTTAAAATTTTCAGAACACCGTCGTTCACATTGGTATCTGCCTGAAATCTGGCAGCCTCCTTGACCTCTTTTCTGGCGTTTCCCACGGCAAAGCTGTAGTAGGCCCGGTTCAGCATCTCAATATCGTTCAGCTGATCTCCAAATACCATGGTCTCCTCCGGCAGAATGCCCAGGCTCTCCTGAAGTGTTTTCACTGCCTCCCCCTTGTTGACGCCCGTGTGCATGCAGTCCATCCACATGTCTCCGGAGATAGTGATTTTCATTCTGCTGCCGTATTTATCAAAGAAAAATCCCGCTTCTTTCTGAATATCGGACTTTTTATAAGCAGCTACCTTGATGATCACATCGTCCACCTTTGTCACATCGTCTACCGGAACCACATCGAAGTGGTAGCCGTTTTTCACCCAGTCCGTAAACGCCTGATCCTTCGTTTCCATGTATGCGTGCTTTGCACCGCTCACCACCATGTCCATCACAGGGTTCTTTCTTATATCCTCAATCAGCTCTGCCGCTGCAGCCTGATCCATAGGGTAGAGAAACAGGTTTCTGCCCAGGCATCCCAGATAGGCCCCGTTCTCCGCCACATAGAAAATCTCCTTCCCTATAGGCGCAAAAGTATACTCGATGCTGGCCACCTGCCTGCCGCTGGCAGCCGCAAAGTGGATTTTCTTCTCCTTTTTCAGCCTCATAATCACATCAAACAGCTCTGTGTTTAACTGGTTTTCCCCATCACGCACCAGAGTTCCGTCAATGTCTGACACAATCAGTTTAATCATAGCCTCTCCTCCGAAATCCTTTTAAGTTCCTGATACGTCCTGCTGGCCGGAAGGCCCATCACATTATAATAATCTCCGTGAATCTCCCTGATAAATTTTGCAAAACTGCCCTGTATTCCATATCCGCCGGCCTTGTCTTCCCACTCATGCCGCGGCTTTCCGGGATTCTCTTCGGACTCGCCATCGTCCTCTGAACCATGAAAGGCGATATAGTCCTCTATCTCCTCCTCTGTCATGGGCCAGACTGAAACCTCCGTCTTTTCCGCAAAGGTGATTTTCCTATCCCCCCGGATCAGGGTGACGCCTGTATAGACCTGGTGGACGTTTCCGGACAGGAGGCGAATCATCTCCCTCGCTTCCTCCTCATTCCCGGGCTTTCCCAGGATCTTTCCTCCGGCAGCCACGACCGTATCTGAGCCAATGACAATGAAACTGCCGTTTTCCCTGTCTTTTCTGCACATGTTATAGACATGCTCTGCCTTCTGGGCTGACAGCTCCATCACCACCTCATCAGGTCTTTCCGATGTCACCTGTTCTTCAAGATTTCCCGGCATCACAGTGGGCTCTATCCCGATCTGATTTAAAATCTCCCTTCGCCTGGGCGAGGCGGAGGCCAGGATCACCGGATACGGCAGTTTTTTTCCCTGTCTGCTTTCTGTACTTTCCGCATATTCTGTATGCTTTATTCCTGTATGCTTCATCTTCGTATGCTTCTCTTTCCTCAGGTGCTTCACACTCCCGGTCCGCTGCTGCTCACAGGGAGTATACTTATATAATAGTATCCCCTCTTTTATACCACAAAAACGGAGGTCTGGCAAACCTCCGTTTAAACGGCGTGCTCCCAAGGCCCGCCTTTTCTCTCTTCTTCTGTTACTTCATAAAATCAAACAGGCTGAGCTGCCTCGGTGCAAAGGTCTTTTTTCCGCCTGTCTCTTCCCTCACAGCCAGGCGCTCCGGAATTTCACCGAGAAATTCCGACTCTGTCCCGGAAGTTACCAGAATCAGCTCCTCTTTTGCCCGGGTCATGCCCACATAAAACAGACGCCTCTCCTCCTTCTTTAACCGGTCTTCCTCAGACTCAGCCGTTATCTTGCCCGCGTCCTCTCTTTTTTTCTGCTCCGGCTCCATGGGAATGGAGTATTTTCTCACCCCCGCTATGATAACCGCAGGAAATTCCAGGCCCTTGGCGGCGTGGAGCGTCATCAGGGAAACAGCATCTGCTGTATAGCGCTTTTCCCCGCATCTTCTCAGATCTCCGTCTGCCCCGAAGGCCAGGTTGTCCAGAAACTCCCTCATCGTCCTGTGAAACAGAGCCATCCCTGTGAGCTTTTCAAGAGGCTCATCCTCCAAAAGCCCTCTGTCCTCTCTGTAGCTTCTGATAAGCTCTGCCGGTTTCTTCTTCATCATTGGCTCGTATTTCTCCCTGAGACCGCCGTAGACACTCTCTCCCAGACGCTTTTTCATAAACGGAATCTCTCTGCTCTGCTGCTGGGCCTTTTCCGTATCTGAGCTGTCATACAGCAGACTTCTGAAAAAGCCTGTGGCCTCCCGCACGGTCTCCGCTTCCAGAAATTCCCCTCTTCCCGTTACAATGCAGGGGATCCCCTCTTTTCTCAGGCACTCTTCTATCTCCTCTGCCTGTCTGTGGGTTCTGCACAGCACGGCAATATCGGAAAAGCTCCTGACTTTTTTCTCCTGAACCGCCTCTTTCTCCTGAGCATCCAGCATATCGATTCCGCCGATCATCCGGTTGATCTCTCTGGCGGTAAAGATCCCCTCTGAGAGCCTTCCCGCCGCCTTTGCAATCCGAATTGGAAGCCCCTCACCGGCTTCGGAGATGAGTCTTCTCTCTCCCCCCGGATTATTGGAAATCATGGCGCAGGCTCCCTCTGTGATCTGTAAGGAGGAGCGGTAGTTCTGTTCCAGGCGGACCGTACATGTCTCAGGAAACTCCGTTAAAAGTCTGCGAAAGCACTCTGGATCGGAGCCCCTGAACCCATAGATGGACTGATCCGGATCTCCTATCACAAACAGCTCCCTTCCCTCCTGGTTCCAGTTTCTTATGAGGCGGTACTGGATGAGACTTATATCCTGAAACTCATCCACCAGCAGATACCGGAAACGAGAGCAGAGGCCTGCCGCTGCCTCCCTGTCCTCTTCCAGAAGGCGCAGCACCTCTATCTGCAGATCGTCAAAATCGTAAAGTCCCGCTTCTCTGAGGCGTCTCTGATACAGCTCAAAGGCTTCCTCCTGCTTTTCAGATAAAAGGTTCTTTTCCTCTTTGCAGGCTTCCTTCCCGCAGGCTGCATCTCCTGCTTCCCACCTTCTGCATTTTTCTGCAGACACTCTCCTCAGAAATTCTGCTGGGCGGATTTTCAGTTTTTTCTCCTTCAGCACATCCGAGGCCAGTTCCGTCAGCTCCAGGCTGTCCGCCAGTTCAAACTCCACTCCGGCCTGGCGCAGCATGGAATAACAGAGAGAGTGGAAGGTTCCCGTCTGTATCCGGGAAATCGTCCGGTGGCGGGGCATCTCCCGTTTAAGCCTTTCCCGAAGCTCCTCTGCCGCCCGGTTTGTAAATGTCACTGCCGTAATCTCCGAAGGGCTGACCCGCCTTACCTCCAGAAGGCAGCGGATTCTGGCTGTCAGAGTCCCGGTCTTTCCTGTTCCCGGCCCAGCTATGACGGCCATGGAGCGGACAGGCAGCGCAGCCGCCCGCCTCTGCTCCGGGTTCAGACGCTCTAAAAACTGCTCCGGCTTGGAAAGATCCGTTCCGCCCCCGTTTTCTGCCCTGTCACCTCCGAATTTCTCTCCTCCGTTCTCTTTTTCTCCGTTCTTTTTTTCTCCATTCTCCTCTTTTCCGTTCTTTTCTTCTCTGTCCCCTGCCTTTATGCCCCTTTCCTCTCCGGCTTCCGCATCCCTTTCTCTCTGGGGCTCCTGTTTCAGGTCTTTTGTTTTTTCCGGCCCGGCGGCAGACTCCGTGAAATCACCTGGTCCCATCATGTCAAACATGCTCATCTGTCCATCCGTGTTCTCTATCTCGTCCGGCTCAAACAGGCGTATGGTTCCATACTCCCCGTCAAAGCCCGGAAGCCGTGTAACTCTGCCCTCCCTGAGCCGCCTGATTCCCTCTGCGATCAGGCGGCCGGAATGTTTCTGAATATCCTCTGTGGGGATTTCCCTGAGAATAGCAAATTCCGTGCCCAGCTCTCGCACCATTTTCCCGTACTCTTCCTGCACCTTCTTTCCCGCCGCCGACCGCCCTGTGGACGCGGCAATCACCTCCGGCAGGGGAACCAGACTTTCAAAGGGTTTGACCTTCTCTGGAAGAAAGCCCTCCGGCCGGTCTGCAAGCTGCTCTACCCGGTGGGAAACGCCTGTGGTCATCCTCTTTCCGCAGACCGGGCATATCCCCTCACACTGCTCTGCCTCGGCAGGGCTTAAGCAGATATGGCATTTTCTGTGCCCGTCAAAATGGTATTTTCCCTCCTCCGGGAAAAACTCGATGGTGCGGCAAAGTCCCTCTCCTGTCTCAATGGCCCGTTTCAGCCCCTCATAGGACAGCTCGCAGGACAGCACATTTGCCTCCCGCCCCAGCTTAGACGGAGAGTGGGCATCCGAGTTTGAGATGAGCTGGAACCGGTCCAGGGCGGAGACCCGCCAGTTCATGGGAGGATCGGAGGAGAGTCCTGTCTCCACCGCATGGATATAGGGTGTCAGCTCCCCGAAGCAGTCCTCCACCCGGTCAAAGCCGGAAAAGGCCCCGAACATGGAAAAATGGGGCGTCCAGATATGGGCCGGTATGAACATCCCTTCCGGGCAGATTTCCAGCATGATTTCCAGGAGATCATGGCAGGAAAGCCCCAGAATCGGCCGGCCGTCTGAGTGGATGTTTCCAATGGTTTCCAGCTTGGCCGAGAGCTTCCAGGCCTCCTCCAGTCCCGGAAGCAGGATGAGGCTGTGAACCTTCCGGACCTTTCCGTCCTGCTTGTAGATGGAGCTGATCTCTCCGGATATCACAAAACGTGTTTCCTCCTCTCCGGACGCCAGCTCCTCCTCCCTCCTGTACGCTCTTTTCAGGCGGTAGAGTCCATCCTCAGCAGGCTCCAGCTTTTCTTTAAGCTCCTCCCTCCACGCCGGATGGGTAAAATCTCCCGTCCCCAGCAGCCTGATTCCTTTCTGCCTTGCAGAATAGTCAAGCTGTTCCGGCGTCAGATCACGGCTCGTTGCCCTTGAATACCTGGAATGGATGTGCAGATCGGCAATATACATATGGGTTCTCCTTTGCATCTTTTGTCTGTTATCAGTCGTTCCTTTGCCCGCCCTGCTCCCTTATTTATCCCGGGAGCAGGTTTTCGCTCTGCTTCCATTATAATCCAGAAAGGGAAAATAGCAACCTGCCGCATGGCTTTTCCTTTTCTTCGGCTTTTCTGCCTTCTCTTATAAGCCTTTAAGCTCCACGATTTTCTTTACAAAATCTCCATTCTCTCCATATCCTTCTGCGGCTCTGTGATTCCCTGAATTCCAAACTTCTCTGTCAGAATCCGGGCTACTCCCGGGGAGAGGAAGGCCGGAAGGGTGGGCCCCAGGTGAATATTTTTAATTCCCAGATGCAGAAGGGCCAGCAGCACAATCACGGCTTTCTGCTCATACCAGGCAATATTGTAGACAATCGGAAGGTCATTGATGTCCTCCATACCGAAGACCTCCTTCAGCTTCATGGCTATGACAGCCAGAGAGTAGGAGTCATTGCACTGTCCTGCGTCAAGCACTCTGGGGATTCCCTCGATGGTTCCCAGATTTAATTTATTGTACCTGTATTTTGCACAGCCGGCAGTGAGGATCACCGTATCCTTTGGAAGAGCTTCTGCAAATTCCGTATAATAGCTCCTTCCCTGCTGTCTGCCGTCACATCCTGCCATCACCACAAATTTGCGGACAGCTCCCTTTTTCACTGCCTCCACAATCTTATCGGCCAGCGCAAGCACCTGGCTGTGGGCAAAACCTCCTGTGATTGTCCCTCTCTCCAGCTCCCTCGGCGGCTCACAGTGTCTGGCCTGCTCGATCACTGCGCTGAAATCCTTTTTCTCTCCGGGACCTCCCTCAATATGACGGCAGCCCGGAAAGCCCACGGCCCCTGTTGTGTAAACGCGATCCCGGTAGGAAGCTCTCGGCGGAACCAGACAGTTTGTGGTAAGGATCACCGGGCCGTTGAAGGCCTCGAACTCCTCCGTCTGCTTCCACCAGGCATTGCCATAATTTCCCGCAAAGTGGCTGTACTTCTTAAATGCGGGATAATAGTGGGCGGGGAGCATTTCCGAATGGGTGTACACATCCACTCCCGTCCCCTCCGTCTGCTCAAGAAGCATTTCCAGATCCCTCAGATCATGTCCGGAGATCAGAATTCCCGGATTCTTTCTGACTCCCAGCTCCACCTCTGTGATCTCCGGTGAGCCGTACCGCTCCGTATTGGCCCTGTCTAAAAGTGCCATGGCAGAAACGCCAAATTTCCCTGTCTCCATGGCTAAGGAGAGCAGCTCCTCCGCCGACAGTCTGTCATCAGCCAGGGCGGAGAGGGCGCGGATCATAAAGTTCTCCGTTTCCTCATCCCTCTTTCCGAGAACGTCCGCATGCTTCAGGTAAGCGGCCATTCCCTTCAGTCCATAGGTGATCAGCTCTCTCAGGCTTCTTATATCCTCATTTCCTGCAGACAGGATTCCGAATATCTCTGAAACAGAACTCTCTTTCTCTCCTCTGTCCCCGGCCAGATCCAGGACCTCCTCCTTCGTCCCAGGCATCCAGAGAACGGCATCTTTCAGGCTCTCGCAGGCTCCCGCCAGGATGGCGTCAGGATTGTTCAGTTCCCTCAGAGCTTCCTCCTTTCTCTTCTGTGTCGCAAAGATACGGCAGACGAGCTTCTCATCGTCAAAGTTCGCATTGGTGATGGTGGCAAACAGGTTGTCGCGAAGCAGCCTGCTGTCCTCCTCAAGAGGCAGCCTTCCCGCGCCCTCCCCATTCTCACCGGACAGGTACAGGACGGCGGCAAGCCCCTTTGACGCATAGACAAGCAGATCCTGGAGATTTGCTGTCCTGGCCGTCTTTCCGCAGACCCCTCCCTGAGTGCATCCGCTGCACCCTGACGTTTCCTGACACTGATAACAAAACATTTTGTAAGCCATTGTATCCTCCTTTTCTGGCGCTTTTCTCTCTGTTTCCTTGAATTTGGAGACCATTTTCTGTCTTTTTCAGCAAAATGTGATCTCCATTTTTTTGAGGCAGCACAGCCCCACCGGCGGGCGCCATTGACTGTCTGGGGATACTATACTATAATGAGGAATAAAGTTCTGTTGTATTTACAACGAAAACAGCAGTTATTTCCGCCATAAACCGGCTCAGGGGAAGCTTCAGCCTGCTCAGGACGTTTGAGGCAGAGCCGTTTGGGACAGAACCGCTTGAATAAAATCAAAATGACAGGAGAAAACATGGACATGGACAGAATATCAGGAGAAACTAATCATGTATCTGAGAATTCAGCGAAGGGGTATTCCGGCCGGGAGCTGAAGGCTCTGCTTGGCTGTACCCTGTTTTCAGGGATTGACGCCGGGGAGCTTACCGGGCTTTTAGGCTGCCTGGATGCGAGAAAAAGAACCTTTCTGAAAAATGAATTTATTTATCACAGCGGGGAACCTGTTTCTTCCATGGGAATCGTGCTGTCCGGATCTGTGCACATTGTAAAAGAAGATTTCTGGGGCAGGAGGCATCTGTTGTCGGAAGCCGGGGAAGGGAACTTTTTCGCCGAGGCTTACGCCAGCCTTCCGGGAACTCCCCTCTCAGTCAGCGTCCTGGCAGCTGAGGACTCCTCCCTGCTGTTTGTCAATGTCAGCCGGCTTCTTGACGTCTGCCCCTCTTCCTGCCCCTTCCACCAGACGCTGATCCGGAATGTGCTCTCCGCTCTTGCCGGGAAAAATCTGATGCTCACGAAAAAGATGGAGCAACTGTCCCGCCGCTCCATCCGCGAAAAGCTCCTGGCCTACCTGTCGGATATTTCCGCCCAGGCAGGCTCCAGCTCCTTTTCCATCCCATTCAACCGACAGCAGCTTGCCGATTACCTCTGCACAGACCGGAGCGCGCTCTCTTCGGAGCTTGGCCGGCTGAAGCGGGAAGGCGTGCTTGATTTCAAACGAAATGTATTCCAGCTGAATGAAACGGAGCAGAAAGAATCTGACTGAGCGTAGGCTTACTGGTTCCCTTCACTGTTCTTGTACCGGTCCCATCCCCACCAGTTGGGCAGCAATTCTTTCAGCCGGACTGTCTTTCTCCTGTCATAGTCAACCATGATTTCCATCTCTTCATTTTTACTGTTTAGCTGCATAAAAAACTCTCTGCAGGCGCCGCAGGGCATTCCGCTTCCCTCACCAAAGGGCGCTTTGTCTCTGAATGCAATCAGCCGTTTCACAACCGTCTGACCGCTGTTCATATACATATTCAGCGCCGCAGTTCTCTCTGCACACAGATCAAGAACTCCGCAGCAGCTTTCAATGCAGAATCCCGTGTAGATTTCCCCGTTCTCACTTTCTAAGGCACAGACCACATGATGTGCATAGATAAAAGGTGACACGTCCTCTGGATGGTACTGTTCTTTTGCTCTGATATATAACTTTTCCCATATATCCATCACATATTTCCCCCTTCAAATGGAATTGATCCTTTATTGCAGCTCATTATTATCATATCCTTCGGATATGTATCTCTCCGAGGAATGCGCACCCGCCGCAGGAGTATTTAGGCTCCCTTCGAGAGCCAGCGGCTCGGCACAGATATAATGTCCGCCCTGCGGTCATTATATCACAGGCACAGCCTGTGATCGTCATTCGCCGCTCGTCTCGTGTGAGCAAGCTCCCACAGGCTCGCTTGCGCTCATTATATCATGAAATAGTTTTATGGTTCCATAGGAAACGCCGAAAAAAACGCCCCTTTATCCGGCAGAAGAACTATCCGGTTCCTCTTGGGGACACAGTTATTTTATGGGGATTGATCGCGGTCAGTAGATCTTTTATAATTACCATACAGCTAAAACCGGCTGATAAAGCCCGGAACAGAAACCCACGCGCAGAGTAAAGAAAACCGTGCAGAAAAAAACGCCGGTTCCCCAGGCAGAACCGAGGCGGGCTGATACAGTTCTTCTAAATCTGCCGAACCGAATCAGACAGGGAAATGAATGAAAGAACATAGAAGGAGAACGAAATATGAAACCTACACATAGACAAAACAGCAGAACCGAGACAGCAGGACCAAAAAATGGAGAGCGCCCTGGAAAGTCCGGTGAAAGGAGGTCCGCTCCCTCTCAGAAAAGCAGGAAAAGCGGCGGCATGGGCTTGTCTTCTGACAGATTTTCAGACAGAAAACGCCCGGACAGGCAGATTCCAGACGGAAAGTCCTCCCGTGTCCCGTCTGAGACTGTGGAAAAATCCTCCGGCAAAAACCGAAGCGCCTGTCCCGTGTACAAAAAATGCGGCGCCTGCCAGTATCTTCACCTCTCCTACGAAAAACAGCTTGCAGTCAAACAGGAGATGATAAACGGGCTCCTGAAGGGACTGTGCCCTGTAAAACCGATTATCGGAATGGAAAATCCGTACCACTACAGAAACAAGGTGCACGCTGTTTTCGGCCATGACAGAAGGGGCAATGCGGTTTCCGGCGTCTATAAAGAGGGCACCCATGAGCTGGTTCCTGTGGAGACCTGCCTCATTGAGGATGAAAAGGCGGATGAGATCATCGGAACCATCCGCGGGATGCTGCGCTCCTTTAAGATCCGCACCTTTGATGAGGATACAGGCTACGGACTGCTTCGCCACGTTCTCGTCAAGCGGGGCTTTGCAACAGGGGAAATCATGGTGGTTCTCGTAACCGCTTCCCCCGTTTTTCCATCCAAGAATCACTTTGTCAAAGCTCTCAGGGAGAAGCATCCGGAGATTACCACCATTATCCAGAATGTAAATGGCCGAAGCACCAGCATGGTTCTCGGTGAGAAGGAGCATGTCCTCTGGGGAAAGGGCTATATTGAGGATATTCTCTGCGGTCACAGATTCAGAATCTCTTCCCGCTCTTTCTACCAGGTAAATCCGGTTCAGACAGAAAAGCTCTACAATAAAGCCATGGAACTGGCCGGCCTGACAGGACGGGAAACCGTGCTGGATGCCTACTGCGGAATCGGTACCATCGGGATCACTGCCAGCAGCAGAGCCGGCCGGGTAATCGGTGTGGAATTAAACCGTGACGCTGTCAGGGACGCTGTGCAGAATGCAAAGAGAAATGAAATCAAAAATATCGAATTCTACTGCAATGATGCAGGGCGGTTTATGAGCCGGATGGCGGCAGACGGCGAGCGGCTGGATGTGGTATTTATGGATCCTCCCAGAAGCGGAAGCACAGAGGAGTTCATCCAGGCTGCAGCACAGGCAGGTCCCAGAACCGTGGTCTACATCTCCTGCGGGCCGGAGACCCTGGCCAGAGATCTGAGGGTATTTGAGAAAAAGGGGTATAAGGCCAGGGAGGCATGGCCGGTGGATTTGTTTCCGTGGACGGAACACTGCGAGTGTGTGGTGAAACTGGAGAAAATAAGAAAATAGAAAAATTTGAAAACAGGTGCGAATACCAGGTACATATGGCTTTCCTGGAAGATTCGCACCTGAATCATGGCACCTTTTTTTTGTATTGCACTGGCAAAAGAAAATGTAATCTTGCACTGACAAAATCCATCAAGTATAATTGCATAATAGCTCTAAAAGAGCGGCGAAATTATTTATGAAAAATTGCTGTCGCTCCCTGCGCGGGGGCGTGGATTGAAATGTATCCGACTGCAATATACGGCGCCTCATCACCTGTCGCTCCCTGCCCGGGAGCGCGGATTGAAATTAATATTGCTTCGCTGGCCTTTGCCTGCATATTCGCGCCGCCGTTCCTCCTCTGTACCCCAAAGTCCAATTACTATACTGACAAAGGAGCTCTAACTCATGACCAACCTTTTTATCGATAAAACCATATACACCGGCCGGCCCTCCTTTGAGGAGGGCCGCCTTCCCAAAGAACTTCGCGCCTATGACTTCTTAGACAGCCTCGGCGTTTCCTACCAGAGGATGGATCACGATCCCACAGATACCATCGAGGTCTGCCATGAAGTCGAGGCTCTGCTGCAGATCCGTATCTGTAAAAACCTGTTCCTGTGCAATGCCCAGAAGACAAACTTTTACCTTCTGCTGACGCCGGGTGAAAAAAAGTTCAAAACAGCCATTTTCTCCAAACAGATGGGCTGCTCCAGACTGTCCTTTGCATCTGCTGAATTTATGGAACAGTTTCTCGACATCACCCCCGGTTCCGTCAGTGTTCTGGGGCTGATGAACGATACAGAAAACCGTGTCAGGCTGGCGATTGACAGAGATGTGCTGAAGGATGAATACTTCGGCTGTCACCCCTGTATCAACACTTCCAGCCTGAAAATCAGAACCTGTGATCTGCTGGATAAAATCCTTCCCGCTCTGGGGCACGAGTATACGCTTGTAGATCTCCCCTGGCTGGAATAGCAAAGCTGCCCTCTGTGCTTTCTACACGGCCAGTCCCAGGATTCCCAGATAATAGCCCACAATCCCCACTGCCATCAAAAGCAGAACCACAAGGATCGGGGATACCTTCCTTCTCAGAAGCATCCAGGCTCCGATGATAATTCCAAAGGGAAGAATATTCATGACTACCCCGTTCAGCACATCCTGGATGACAACGGAGGTCTGTCCCACAGAAAATACAGTCGGCACATACACCAGAACCTTCTGTGCTCCCATGGCTCCTATTACCATAAGTCCCAAAATACCGAAGGCGTCTGTCAGCCTTGTGATGGAATTTCCTCCTTCTCCCAGAAGAGCCATCACGGCCTGACTTCCCTTCCTGTATCCCATAAAATACAGATTATAACCCACCACAAGCATAATCCCTGTAAAAATTACGAAAAACAGCACCGGGCCGGCAAAGTTTCCGTTTAAAGCCATGGAACAGCCCATAGACACTGCAATGGGGTAAATCACGCCGCCTGCCAGACTGTCTCCGACGCCTGCCAGAGGTCCCATCAGTCCTGTCCTCAGCCCATTGATCATCTCATCTGAAATTTCAGCTCCGTTCGCCCTTTCCTCCTCCAGAGAAGCGCAGATGCCGGGAATCACGTTGCCGATGAAAGACGGCTCTGTATTGAAAAATACGAGGTAACGCTTCAGGGCATCGCTGATATCCTTGGGATCTTTATACAGCCTCCTGATAATGGGAACCATGGCCAGAACGTTTCCCGACGCCTGCATCCTCTCATAGTTATATCCTACCTCAGCTCCCAGTCCGATAAGCCAGTGCTTGATGAGATCCGAACGCCTGAGGCGTACCGACAGTCCCTCTTTTCCTGATTTTTCTTTGCTGTCTCCCTCCGCATCTGTCTCTTCCGCCGCCCAGCTCGTCTCTGTTCCAAAATTCTCATTTCCCTGGCCTCCATAGTAGCTTAAGAGTGCCAGGCAGGCTCCGAAAATAGCGATCGGCATAATCTGCAGATTCAGATAGGTTGCAAGGAAAAAGCCGATGACAAAAAACGGAAACACTTTTTTCTTTCCCAGATAGTTAAGCAGCATGGCCACTCCCACCGCCGGGAGAATATTTCCCGTCACACTGAGGGCATTGACAAAGGACTCCGGAATCCTTCCCAGAAGCTCTGTAAAGAAATCTCCGCCTAAGAACATCAGGATAAAGGCCGGAAATCCGTTGATTGCCAGACAGGTAAGCTGCGGAAACAGCCAGGCGTTAAAGAAAATCTTGTTTATCTCTCCCTTTTCTGCATTGCTGTCAAGTCTGTGCACCCAGAACACGTTGAGCGTCATCTGGAGATTCCACAGAAGGACTCCCAGAAGGCCGATGGGGATGGCCAGTGTGATGCCCAGCTCCGGCGACGCCTTGGCAAGCACCGTGATAGCTGTCCCGTACACGCCTGCGATTCCGATGTTGGACGGCATCGTTCCCCCTGCAGAGATCCAGCCGATATAGGCCAGGTTGATGGTGGCTCCCGCCATAAGTCCCAAAAGCGGATCGCCCAAAATAAATCCCACTACAGTTCCATTAATTAACGGGTAACAAAACGGCCATGTAATCGGGCTCCAAACCCTTCCGCTGGCCAGATTGGCCGTGACAGCCAGCAGCAGCGCCTTAATAATAATCATCCAGTAACCCTCCCTCTCTTTGTTTTTCCGCGGCTTTTCTTGCTACACAAAGTCCTCATATGTATACAGGGCATGTCCGGGGCCGGAGAGCCATTTCGCCTCCCCCTCTGTGGCCAGGGCCTCGTCCTCCATCCGGAATGAGATCCAGATCGAGGAGGCTCCCTGCTCCCTGTCATAGGGGTACACACCGTTTTCGATGGCAAATACCATTCCCGGCTGTACAGTCTCCTCCTCAGAGCCTGTAATATTGGGATATTCTGTCACATTCAGCCCGATGGCATGGCCGCTTGTGTGCAGCACTTCCCTTCCATACCTGGCATTTCTCAGATACTCCTCCACCGCATCACTGACCTCTCTCACCGGCCTTCCCGGCCTCAGAGCACGGAATCCCTCATGGACACATTCTCTGGCAATTTCTGCCATCTCCAGGTAGATTTCAGGAGGCCGTTTTCCCAAAAACATGGTTCTCGTCAGATCCGAGGCATAGCCGTCGATGTGCCCGCTGATATCCACAAGCACAATCTCCCCCTCTCTCACCACCCGGTCTGTGGCGTAGCTGTTAAAGGTACTGTACTTGTCTGTTCCTGAATTGACCGTCAGATAGGAAATCCGGTCAACTCCCCCGGCAGCCATTTTCGATGCAATGCTCCTGGCAATCTCCTTCTCCGTTGTAATGCCTGCCCTTATCTCCCGGAACGCATCCACTATAGCCCGCTCTGTCACATATCCCGCTGTCCGGATCCGCTCTGTCTCCCAGTCTGTCTTGATCATCCTCGCCCTCTGAATTGCCCTGGTTCCGTCACAGAATTCAAGCTGTCCTCGAAATTCCTCTGATAACTCCTTCAGAAGGTTCAAAGACCAGAAGTAGTGGAGGCCGTCCCCGGCTTCCAGGCCCACACGCTTTACCGTGCAGTCAAGGGAGCAGATAAACTGTCTCAGGGCATCCTTCGGATCTGCGGCATTTAGTTTTCCCAGCCTCCTCTCCGGGGAGCCGGAGCAGTAAATGTTCGGACACCAGCTTGTATTCTCCACCGTGGTTTTCTCAAGAATTCTCAGATAGATCCCAGGCTCCCCCTTCACCGGCACAAAGACAAATACCGGCCGGAACAGGCTTGAGGTGTACCAGGAGCGGTATCCTGTGGCATAATAGATGTTTTCCGGCGATGACAGTAAAAGCAGGTCAAGTCCCTCCTCCTCCATGCGCCTCTGCAGCTTTCCTACATGGGTCAGATATTCCTCTCTGGAAAATGATTTTAAATAACTTTTATCCCCCATCTCTTCCTCCTCTACAGCAGTTTTTTCAGATCCGTCTCCTTCTCATCCGGCACAAGCTGATAGCTCAGCTCGATTCCTCTCTCTGAAATGCGCCTCATACACTCTATCTCCTCCCTGCTGGCTGACACATTTCTGATAAAGGTTTTCCGTCCTTTTCCTGCTGCCATTCCTCCCAGTATCACCTTTTTTATTTCCACCTCCCCTTCCAGGAGTGCTTCTATCACCTGAGGAACCTTCACCAGAATCAGGATGTTTTCTCCTCTCTCCCCGTCCTCCCGAAGAAAGGCTGCCGCCTCCTGCACAGGCTTTATCAGCACCTCTGTCCCGACCGGGGCCGCCGCCCTGTAAATTCGCTCCATCAGCCTGTTTTTTGACAGCTCGTCATCTACAATCAAAATTCTGTTGATCGGATACCTTCTGATCCAGGCGGTCACAACCTGACCGTGGATCAGACGATCGTCAATCCTTGTAAGCACAATGTTTCTCATTCTTCCCTTCACCTTTCTTTTCTTTCTTTTCTTCCTTTTACTCCTATTATCTGTTTTTCTCCTGCTCTTCCTTTTCCCTGCTCTTCCTTTTCCCTGCTCTTCCTCTTCCCTGCCTTCCTTCTCCCTTCTCGTTCTGCTGCCTTGCAGTATTCACCCTTCCTCCGCTCTGCCGCGGATTCAGATTGTACCTAAGAACTTTCGGCAGTCAAAAATGCTGTTTTTAGCTGCCTTCACTAGCTCTCCGTTGGTGCTCTCAGACAGGGGCTCCTGCCGCCTGTTGATGGCTTCCAGAAGCATGGGCAGATTGACCCCTGTAATATGTGAAAAGCAGTGGGTTTCCTGAAGCTCTGCCATCATATTGAACGGTGTGCCGTACATGAGATCCGTAAGAACAAGCACCTCCTGCCCCTCCCTCTCAGAATGTTCAATCGAGTTTTTCACACACGCTCTCAGCTCCTCCAGATCACAGCCAAGGGTCACCGAATACGTCTCGATGTCCGGCTGTTCCCCCATAACAATGCGGGACGTCTCAAGAAGTCCCCTCGACAGCACATCATGGGTAAAAATAATAATTTTATACATCCTTCTCCTCCCCTCTGTGGTCACAGGGATTCCTCCCCCGAGCCATGCAGCAGATAGTTATAAAATTCGTCCAGAATATCATCCCTGCAGCTTCCCAGCAGGTAAATCAGTTTTGAGGCAAACAGCATAAAATCCCAGTTATCCATCTCAAATTCCACAGCTCTGATTTTCCCGGACGGGCAGTCTGCCACGAAACGGCATCTGTTTCCTCCTCCAGGCCGGAACAGGTAGTGATAGCGTATCTTCTTCTGCCCTTCAATGCAGACTGACTGAAGATCCGGCAAAAATGTTTTTTCTCTGCCCACGGTTCTTACTTCACAGCCAATGTCTCTCAGATCATTCACCGTCCCTGCCAGCTTCTGCAGATACCTCTGAGGAAATTCTTTTGCATAGCGTGATATTGCTTCTATATGCTTCCAGTCCTCTGCACTCAGCATAGGAGACACGAACGCATAGGGAATCCTGCACTCCTTCGGATCCAGAAAGAGCGTGGACAGGACAAAGTCATAGGTCTCCTGCTCTCTCTCAAAAAAGCCATAATAGCTGCATTCTGTAATCTCCCACTTGGAATGGCGGGTCAGCAGCTTATGCCGCATCAGGTTGACAATGCCCTTTTGCTGGTTCGACACCAGAAGCACCTTCGCCTTCTCCTCCTTCTCCAGGATCTCTCCCTGAATATAGAGAGTCAGATAACAGATCTCATCCATGCTGATATCCGGGAGCCTGAATTTTCTGGAAAGAATCCAGCAGATAACCTGGCATACATTGATCGTTCCCATATACTCTTCCATAATCTGTGCAGTCAGGGGATTTCTGGCCGTTGTATTCGCCTTCACACGCCTCAGCATCAGGGCAATGTGAGCCATAATATTCTGGTAAAGCCCCGACTCCTCCCGCAGATTTACCTCCATGATGACAGAAAAGGCGTCGATAAAGTCACTCCCAAAGGCGTCGAACAGCTCTGTATCTGCCTCCTGGCCGGAATCTGCAAGAGAGTCCGACAGGTGGGTGGTTTCCAGGAGAGCTGCCATGGCAGCCTGTTCTGTGGCAGAAATCTCCATACCATAGTCCTCTATGAGCCCATCGGCAATCTCCCCTGCAAGATCCCTGTAGATTCCTCTGTGCTTCCCATCCTCTCCCGTCTCTTTTGGCGGAATAGAAAATCCCTCCCTGATACGGTATATCGTGACCAGCAGCCCCACTGATACGCGGCCATACTCCAGCTCATCAAAATAGTAGTTCTGCCTCTCCTCTATCCTTCTCAGAATTTTCTCCACACAGATCAGATCATCTTCCGAAAAACAGTCCAGAATTGTCATCATCATGTCTGACTCCGCCGCAGGCTCCTCTGCTTCCTTCCCGGATGCGTCCAGAAGCATGACAATCAGCTCTGTCAGAGCCTTCCGGATGTTCTGCTCCGGTCCATCTGCCCTCGTCCCCTTCTTCGCCTTAACAAGCAGAAGGCCATGACGGCTGAAAAACTCTTCCACTGCCTTTAAATCCTTGGTAATGCTGCTCCTGCTCACATAATATTTGTAGGCCAGATCGGAAAGCGAGGCAGGCTCATCTGTATACAAAAGCAGATTCAAAGCCAGATCCATTCTTCTGGAATTTCGATCCCAGACAATCCCCTGGCGTTCTTCCTTCCCTGCCTCCCAGAGAGCCATATTATTAAAAAATGCAGCCCTGTCAGCCCCATCCAGGTTCAGACGGATGCCGACTCCTGCTCTCCTCTCAATAAATGCTCCATCTCTCTCCAGTTCCCGGTTCAGGCTCTCCATATCGCGCCTTAAGGTTTTCTCCGATACTCCCAGCTCTCCGGCGCAGATGTGAAGGGGAATAAATTGTTCTTTTTCTATCAGTAATTTTATAAATTTTTCGTGTCTTTCTCTCATTTCTCCCTTTCTATCTATTATTTTCTTTATTGTAACAACTTTGTTTGTAAATAGAAACAGATGGCCATTCCATGTTTTGTCCATATTAATGTGGACTCAGGTAAACAGCATTATCCCGACAGAGATGTTTTATTTTACCATTGATTCCGGAGCCTATAAGCCATCAAAACAGCCGAACAGCAGTTCATCCTCCTCCCCGCACGTCCGTCGGGGCTGCCTCGAAAAAATCCTATGGCAAATCTCCCGCGCCGGGAGTACAATAAAAGTAATCCATCCTGTTTTCCCGGCGGCGCCCTGTCCGTCTTCGGAACTTGCCGCTATTCTATTTTAAAAAAAGGAGAATTTCGTATGAACTTTCACACATTTGAAGAACTTCAGAACACCCGCGAAAGCTGCCGCGTATACAGCGACGCTCCTGTTTCCAGGGAGCTTCTCACCCACCTGGCAGATGTGGCCCGTTTAAGCCCCAGCGCCTGCAACTCCCAGCCCTGGCATTTTCTCATCGTTGACGAGCCGGAGGCGAAAAAACGGCTGACCGAATGTCTGGAGGACGGGGGATTAAACGGCTGTCCGTGGGGAAACAGGGTTCCCGCTTTCTTTATCATCTGCGAGGAGAAGGCAAAGCTTCAGCCTGGCGTTGCCGAGCATTACGGCTCCCAGCATTTCGCCCAGATGGATATAGGGATGGCCGCCATGTCCCTCTGCTGCGAGGCCGCTTCCCTGGGACTCGGAACCTGTATGATCGGCACCATGAACCAGGAACGGCTGCACAGTGCCTTTCATATTCCTTCTGACACCACAGCCCGCCTGATCATCACCGTGGGCTATCCGGCCAACCCGGGCGCTCCCCGCAGAAAGCAGAGAAAAGAACTCTCTTCCATTGTCAGCTACAACAGCTGGGACTCTGACCGGTAAACAGCCCGTCTTTCCTGGGGCGGATGCAGACACTGCTGAATCCGGAGCCGTTTCTCAGAAGCGGGAACTGCTGAAAAAAGATACCGGCAAAACAGGAAAAGCCGCAGGCGCATGGCTCAGCTCCTTTCGTCCACGCGTCTGCGGCTTTATTCTTTTTCATTCAATGCCCCGGGCCGGCCCTGGCAGCCTATCTCCCGCCTTTTTCCGGCTCTCTCTGTCCCAATTCACTGTGTTTCCCTGCATTTTTCTGGTCCGCTTTTCTCCGCTCCCCTTTTCCTTCCAGAAGCTCTGTCAGCTCCTTCCACTCTCCCCTGGTAATCTCCCTGTACTCTCCTGTCTTCAGGCCGTCCAGACGAAGGTTCATAATCCTCACTCTTTTCAGAGTTCTCACCCGGTATCCTAAAGCCTCACACATCCTCCTGATCTGCCGGTTCAGCCCCTGAGTCAGTATAATGCGGAAGGATTTTTCTCCTGTTTTTTCCACGGTGCAGGGCCTTGTCACCGTGTCGAGAATCTTTACTCCCTTCCTCATCCGGTTCAGAAACTGCTCTGTGATCTCCCGGTCCACGCTCACCAAATACTCCTTCTCGTGTCCGTATCTTCCCTTCAGAATCCGGTTCACCAGCTCCCCCTGGTTGGTCATCAGGATCAGTCCTTCTGAATCCTTGTCGAGTCTTCCCACCGGGTACACCCGCAGGGGATAGCCGATAAAATCCACAATATTCTCTGCCCTGTCCCGGTCAGAGGTGGTGCAGACAATCCCCCTGGGTTTATTGACCAGCAGCACTACAGGCCTGTCTTTTCCTGAAATCAGAGTACCGTCCGCCTCTATCTGCTGCCCTTCCCTGATCTTCATCCCCATAGATGCCACAGCTCCGTCCACCAGGACCTTTCCCGCCTCAATCAGGCGATCCGCCTCCCGGCGGGAGCAGAATCCTGACTCACTGAGAAATTTGTTCAGCCGGATCTCCTGCCTTTCCTTTTCCATTCCGTATCCTCCCATTCGTGCCTCTTGTCTCTCCTGACGCCTTTTCTCCATCTCCCGGCGCTTCTCTCTGTTTCTTCTCACGCTCTATCTCTTCACGCCTTCTCTGGCCCTCTCGCACAGGCTGCATAGCTCTGTCAGAAGTTCCTTTGCCTTCTCTGTCATTTTCATGCAGTCCTTATTCCTGCTCCTCTGATCCTGGTAGAGAAACTCCGGAGCATCGCCGGGGCGCAGCTTCAGATCGCCCCTGTATTTTCCTATGAGCTCTGGAATGCCTGTCACATCGATCTCTGCCTTTTTAAACATCACAAGCCTTACCTCCTGCCGGTTGATGAACACATCCGTCACCCCTGCCCTGTGGGCCAGAGCTTTCAGGGCAGCCACCCGCAGCAGATTTTCCACCGGCCCCGGTATCTCTCCGAAGCGGTCGATCAGCTCATCCTGCATATCCATGTATTCCTCCTCAGACTCAATGCCTGAGATCCGCTTGTAAATATCTAACTTCTGATACTCATTTTTAATATAGGAGGCAGGAATGTAGGCGTCAATATCGCAGTCCACTGTGGTTTCAAACTCTGCCCCCTCCTCTGTCTCTCCCTTTAAGGCCAGAACGGCCTCGTTTAACAGCTTGCAGTAGAGGTCATATCCCACGGCCTCCATATGGCCATGCTGCTCTGCCCCCAGGATGTTTCCGGCTCCCCGGATCTCCAGATCCCGCATGGCAATCTTGATTCCGCTGCCCAGCTCTGTAAACTCCCGGATAGCCTGAAGCCTTTTTTCCGCCTCCTCCCGGAGGAGCTTATCCCTTCTGTACATGAGAAAGGCATAGGAGGTACGGCTGGAACGTCCCACGCGCCCTCTGATCTGATAGAGCTGTGAAAGCCCCAGGCGGTCTGCATCGTGAATGATAATCGTGTTGGCATTGGGGATATTCAGCCCCGTTTCAATAATCGTGGTGGAAACGAGCACGTCAATGTCGCCATTGACAAAGTCGAGCATAATCCGCTCCAGCTCGTGCTCCCTCATCTGCCCGTGAGCAAAGGTCACCTGGGCGTCAGGCACCAGGGAGGCCACATGGTTTGCGATCTCCTCAATGTTGTTGACCCGGTTGTATACATAGTACACCTGCCCGCCTCTGGCCACCTCCCTGTTGATGGCCTCCCGCACCATCTCGTCGTTGTACTCCATCACATAAGTCTGGATCGGCAGACGGTCCACCGGAGGTTCCTCCAGAACACTCATATCGCGGATTCCGATAAGGCTCATGTGGAGTGTCCTGGGGATCGGCGTCGCCGTCAGGGTGATGACATCCACGTTTTCCTTCAGCTTTTTAATCTTCTCCTTGTGGGCCACCCCGAACCGCTGCTCCTCGTCGATAATGAGGAGTCCCAGACTCTTGAACTCCACGTCCTTTGACAGCACCCGGTGGGTTCCGATGAGCACGTCCACAAAGCCCTTTTTCAGATCCTCCAAGGTCCGTTTCTGCTCTGCCGGCGTGCGAAACCGCGACAGCATATCCACCCGGACCGGAAAATCCTTCATTCTCTGGACAAAGGTATTGTAATGCTGCTGGGCCAGGATCGTGGTGGGAACCAGATAAACCACCTGCTTTCCCTCCTGGATGGCCTTGAAGGCTGCCCTCAGGGCAATCTCCGTCTTTCCGTAGCCCACATCCCCGCAGATCAGCCGATCCATGATCTTCCTGCTCTCCATGTCTCTCTTGACTGCGTCAATGGCCTCCAGCTGATCCTCTGTCTCCTCGTAGGGGAACATCTCCTCAAATTCTCTCTGCCATACCGTGTCAGGGCCGTACTGGAAGCCCTCCTGCTCCTGCCTTGCGGCATAGAGCTTTACCAGATCCTTGGCAATCTCCTTTACCGCTCCCCGCACCCGGGTCTTCGTCTTATTCCACTCGCTTCCTCCAAGACGGTTCAGCTTCGGCCGCTTGGCGTCCGCTCCTGCATACTTCTGGATTCCCTCCAGCTTTGTGGCCGGAAGGTAGAGGTTTCCGCCGTCTGCGTACTCGATTTTAATATAGTCCTTTACCACCTTGTCCTGTTCGATCTTCTCGATTCCCCGGTAGATTCCAAGGCCATGGTTTTCATGTACCACATAGTCTCCCACGGAGAGCTCGGAAAAGCTCTGGATTTTCCTTCCCTCGTAGGCTGTCTTTTTCTTCTTTCTCTTTTTTCCCTGACCGCTTCCGAACATGTCGCCCTCTGTGATGACAGCAAATTTCAGAAGCGGGTACTCAAAGCCCCGGTGGAGGTTTCCGTAGGTGACCATAATCTCTCCGGCCTTCACCTGTCCGCCGTCCTCATCCGGCAGATAGGCCTTCAGCCCGTACTCTCTCAGGTCGCCGGCCAGACGGCTGGCCCTTGTCCTGGAGCCAGTCAGAAGGACTGTTCTGTATTTCTCCTTCTGCCACCTGGTCAGATCCTTGATCAGCATCTCAAAACCGTTCTGATAGGAGCCCATGCTCTTAGCCTCAATGCTGTACTTTTTTTTCACAGAAAAGCCTGTCATCCTCTGATCAAGCCCTGACACCAGAAGCGTATGGCTCCCTGACATCATAGCGGCTGTGGCCTTTGCCGAATAGAGAAAGTCTGTCTGCCCGGGAAGCAGGTATCCTCCCTCCAGACGGTGGGCCATACTCTCCCGAAATTCCAGTTCCACCGCTTCAGCCTTCTCCTTGATTCTCAGAGGCTCATCGAGAAATACGGCCAGCTCCTCCTTTGGGAAATACTCCAGGAAGGAAACGGTTTTTTCGGCAAAATACTGGATGAAGCCGCCCAGACCGTGTACCTTGAAGCCCTCTCTGATCTCCTCGGACAGCTCCCTCACCAGCCCCTCAATCCGGTGGGCCTCCTCATTTTTCATCTGATCTCTCAGGGCTTTCCCATACTTTTTCATTTCCTTCTCGATCTTTGAAAGCCCCTTCTCCACGCGGGATTTTTCAAGCAGCAGCTCCGTTGCAGGGCAGATCTCCACCCGCTCCAGCTCCTCCACTGAACGCTGGCTTTCCGGATCAAAGCTGCGGATGGAATCTACCTCATCCCCCCACAGCTCGATTCTCACGGGAAGCTCCTCGGTCAGCGGGAAAATGTCGATGATTCCGCCCCGCACGGAAAACTGTCCCATTCCGTCCACCTGTCCGACTCTCTCGTAGCCCAGCCCTGACAGCGCTTCCTTCATCTCCTCCGTTTTCAGGCTCTCCCCGGAAACAACGGCAATCCGGCTGTTTCTGATCTCCGAAAGCGGCAGAAGGCGATCCATCAGCCCGTCCACCGTTGTCACGATCGTTCCCGCCTCGTCCTCCATCAGATGCTTGAATACCTGCATCCTCTGGCGTGTCAGCAGATTTCCATGGATATCGGAGCTGTAAAACAGCAGATCCTTGGCCGGATAGAGGAACACTGCCGGATCAAAGGTCCTGTAGTCCTCATAGATCTCTCTGGCCCTGGAATCGTCATAGGTCACAATCAGCTTCCACCTGAGGCTTCCCGCCGTCTCACTGATCAGGTGAACCTTCTGGGAATCCACGCACCCGCTGACCTGAAGAGGCCCCTTTCCCTGTTCCAGATCCCGGTTCATCTCCTGAAACTCCACCAGCTCTTCCAGCGGATTTGCAAATATCACTCCCATTTTCATCCCTCCTGACTCTCTGCCTGATACGCCGTGTTTCCATGGCCCGCTTTTTGCGCGCCTTCACAGCCCCTGCCCGTTTGGGCAGCCTGTTCTCCCGCCGCGGCGGCCCTGCGGCTTATTCTTCCTTTGCCTCTGCCTTTTCTTTCTTCTTTTTAGATCCATTATACTGGTTCATGGCCGCGTCCGCCCCCTCTGTCATAATGGCGACGGCCGCCTTGGCGGCAGTCTCAAAGGCCTCCTTCATGGTGTCCTGCTCTTCCTTTGCAAAACGGCCCAGCACATAGTCTGCCAGATCCATCCTCGGCGGCTTCTCCCCTACTCCCACCTTGATCCTTGTAAATTCCTGGGTTCCCAGATGGGCGATAATGCTCTTGATTCCATTGTGGCCTCCCGCGCTTCCCTTCTTGCGGATGCGCAGCTGTCCCGGCTCTAAGCTGATATCATCGAAAATAATCACCAGCTCCTCCTGTGTTACCTTGTAGTAATCCACCAGAGCCCGGATGCTCTCCCCGCTTAAATTCATGTAGGTCTGGGGCTTGGCAAGAATTACCTTCTGTCCCTCAATCACTCCCTTGCCAATCAGCGCTTTGTGCGCCTTCTCCCTCACGTCAATTCCGTAGCGATCCGCCAGGGCATCAATCGTCAGAAAGCCTGCGTTGTGGCGGGTATTGTCATACTTTTCCCCGGGGTTTCCCAGTCCAGCTATAATATACATACTTTTCATTCTCCTTGTCCCATGACAGTTTCTGTCTGACTCTTCCTTTCCTCAGACACCGCCGTCCTGCTTCTTTATCTGCTGTCCGTTTTCCTGCCATCAGACAGGAGGAGCGGATATCCTATTTTCTGATTTTTTCGTTTCCTCACGGAGCACACGCCTTTAAGCGCCAGATTTCCCTTCCCGGAGCTATCTGACGCTCATACCGCTTCATTCTAACAGCTATTTTCTCCTCTGTAAAGGAAAACATTCCCCTGTCCTGCTCCCCTTTTTATGTATTGAGAGACAGTTCTGCAGAACACAGATGTTTCTTTCAGCCTTCGCCTGGATACCCTGTTACAATTCTGTAAAGCCGTCAGATTTCGGTTGCAATATTCTAAATTGTCTTGTATATTGATAGTTGCTGTCGGATGATTCCAGAAGGCAGAGGCTCCCGCTTCTGCTATCGGAAATCCGCATACAGAATTTTTCCGCAAAATGATTGTACAGGAGGAATTATGGAACTACAGTTTAAACCGGTCACTGAGAAAAACCGGAAGGAAATCCTGAGCCTTGAGCTCAGGGAAGACCAGAAGAAATTTATCGAATCGATAGAGAACTGTCTGTCTGAGGCAGATTCCCACTCCGGCTGGCATGCGGTGGGCATCTATGACGGAAATGTCCTTATTGGCTTTGCCATGTACGGCCTGTTCTGGGAATATCTCCCATTCGGACGTCTGTGGCTTAACCGCTTTCTCATTGACCGCCGTTATCAGAGTATGGGATACGGAAAAGCAGCCCTTATGGATCTTCTGAAAAAGTTGTGGAAAAAATACCACCGCAAACATATTTATCTGAGCGTCACAGATGATAATCAGACCGCTTCAGCCCTCTACCATCACTTTGGCTTTGCCTACACCGGGGAGAGGGATATGCGCAACGAGCGGGTTATGGTACTTAAAATCGCATAGCAGCCGCCTCCGCAGCTGAATATGACTTTTGCAATATACAGGAGTCGTGGTTCTTTTCTCTGAGTTTTCAGAGCAGGATAAAAAAAGGTACTGAAACTGCGGCAAACCGGAGAAGAAAATCAAAAGAGGGCATCCCACAGAGTCTGACACTGTGGAACTCCCTCTCCTTTGATTTTCAGAACTTTAAAAAAATATACGGCAGGCGCATTTTTCCGTAACACTGCCCTAATAGATCCCGCAGCAGCAGAAAGACAAACGTTTGAAAGGCCGCAGCAGAATCCCTGCAATATGCCTGTTAAAGTCCGTAATTGAATTCACAGATTCCTATATTTCCGTTTTCATCCTCAGACAGAACCACATTCGCACCGTCTGGATCTCCAACCGTCATCTTCCCGTCTTCAATTGCAAGGGAGTCCACATCACAGGAACCCACCGCCTCCAGCAGCTCATCTGTGTACAGCTTATCCAGTCCAAGCGCGTCCAGGTCCTTTAGCCCCTTAAGTTCCACCGGTTCCTCAAAATTCACACGCACCGGATAGTTCAAAAGCCCATCCAGATATTCTGTGGTGAGTCCTGTGGTTATCTCCATCTGAACCACAGAGGCTGAGGAGCGGAACAGCGCTTCTGTCATGTCTTCTTCCTCATCCCCCTGTGTCTCTGTATCTGTCTCTTCACCTGCATCAGTACTAATCTCTATCTCTTCGGAAGGCTCCGGCCCCTGTACCTGGCTGCTCTTTCCAGAGCAGGCAGCCAGGCTCAGGGAAATAGCAGCGGCTCCTGTCAGTAAAAGTAATTTTCTCATCGTTTTCCTCTTTTCTCTGTCACGGATATCCAGTTTGACAAATATTTTCTGATTAATTCAGATATTTTCAGTTTTTGTTACCGGTAATGACACTATACACAATTCTTATCCCGGTGTCAATGAAATCAGCTCCGTTTAAAAAAACCGTAAGAACTCTTAAGAGCATGATTTGAATGGAAATACACGGCTCTCCAGACAGACCGATGCCTTATGCCTCCTCCTTTTTTCCGTTGACAATCACTACCCCGGCACATACCAGAATAAGAGCAGCCAGGTTTTTCAGACTGAACGCCTGCCCTCCCTCATGGAGGAAAACAGCTGACAGAAGAACGCCTATGACCGGATTCATGAAGCCGTAAATTGCCACTCTTGAGGCAGGATTATACTTGAGGAGAATGCCCCAGACAGAATAAGCCGCAGCCGACACAAACGCAAGATAAATGAGAATTCCCGCAGATGCAGCGTGAAAGTTCCCCGGTCTTCCCCCGAGCAGAAAACCAAATGCTGTGAGGATCAGACCTCCAAGCAGGAACTGCCATCCGCTGAGCATAACCGGATCCTCTTCTTTCGAATACCGCTTCATAAAAACTGTTGAGAACGCATATGACAGAGAAGAACAGAGCACAAAACCCTCCCCCGAGAGCCGGAAGGAAAACTCCATTCCCCCCTGTCCCAGATTTGCGGCTACTACGCCTGCCAGGCCTGCAGCGCAGCCCAGAATCTTATTTCCCGTCAGCTTCTCCTGCCTGAATAAAAGTCCCGCAATCAATATGACAAACAGGCTGTTGGCTCCCACAATGATCGAGCCCTTAACGCCGCTGGTATTTGCCACGCCCAGATAAAAAAACGTATACTGAAGCACTGTCTGGAGCATGGACAGCTTCACGATCTTTGGCACAGCTTTCGAGGAGGGGACAAGAAGTCTTCTCTCAGCAAGGCTTCCGAATATCAGAACCAGAAGTCCTGCCAGAAAAAAACGATATCCCGCAAACACAATCTGACTGCCCTGTGCGTCGGAAGGGATCTCCAGCAGCTGGTATCCTATTTTGATTCCCGGAAACGCGCTCCCCCAGAGTGCACAGCAAAAGACTGCCAAGACGCCTAAAATCACCGGTCTTTGAAAGGCAGACCCCTGTCTTTGTGCCGTCCTTTCTCTCTCCCTCTCTGTCTCTTTTGTTAATTGCAACTGAGCCATACTCTCCGTTATCTCCTCTCTGAAAAAATGGCCGGCTTTCTTCGCCGGCCAGTCTTTCTCTATTTTATTTGTCTGTTTAAACTCCCTGCCGCAAAAGATTTCCTCTTTCAGATGGGAAAAAAACTTTCCGCCGACTCCTTTCTCTGAAGGCCTGTGTCACCTTCTCGAATTTCGAAACAGTGACCAGATTAGTAAGATAATCAGAATCGGAGTGGCATAGCGGAACAGAAGGGCAAAAATACCTCCGATAATAGACAGGACAGAGATCATCACCAGTATCACAACTGCAAAAATCAGGAATTTCCAGTACCACTTGTTCAAGTTAAAATAGTGGAAGCCTGTGCGCTGTTTTTCCTGTCTGTCATAGCCTGTATCATACTCCCGGCCAAATCCCTGGGAGCCGTATTCGGAATAGGAACTTTCCTGGCTCTCATAATCACCGGCTCCGCTGGTATCGATAATCGTCTTTGCAATAAGACGGGGACTCCCTATCTCTTCAATCACCTCAGACTCTGAGCGCCCCTTCGCCACCTCCTGGGAAATATAGTTATCATAGTAGCGGAGGTTATCGGAAACTGCCCCTGCCGGAATTTCCCCCTTCAGTGACGCCTCCAGCTCCTTTAAAAATTCTGCTTTTCTCATGTATATGCTTCTCCTAATATTTTGCCGTTACACTGCTTTTCTGACAGAATAATAGTATCACAAATCAGTTTTTTTAGCCAGCCCTGAAAATGCTGTAAACCGTATCTTCCCTCTCCCCTGCTGTCCTGCTATAATAGAGGGCATAAACCCCTATGAAGGGCAGGGCCGGACAGCCGGCAGAAACGAAGGCAGAGAGTTTCTGAAACTGCCGCTTCTAAATTACAACCAAGGAGGAAACCATATGATTACTGAAGCCAGCTCTCCCTCTGAGGAGCTGTACGTCTTCGGCACAGGAAATGCCGCAGTCACCCATTGCTACAATACCTGTTTTGCGATCCGGACTGAGACTTATGTGCCTGACAGCGGCTCCCGGGAAGAATTTTTCATGGTGGACACAGGCGGCGGAAACGGGATTCTCGGGATTCTGGAGCGCATGAATGTATCTCTTTTTCACATCCATCATATTTTTATCACCCACGAACACACCGATCATCTGTTAGGCATTGTCTGGATGGTGCGCATGATCGGCACGCAGATAAAAAAGGGAAGTTATGAGGGAACGCTGTCCATCTACTGCCATGACGGCCTTGTGGAAACCATAAAGACCATCTGCCGCCTGACCCTGCAGAAAAAGTTCTATGATTTAATAGGTGACAGAATCCTTCTGATTCCAGTGAGTGACGGGGAAACACGGGAAATTCTCGGCTATCCGGTCACTTTTTTTGACATCCACTCTACGAAAGCCAGGCAGTTTGGCTTTACTTTCGTGCTTAAAAGCGGAAAAAAGCTCACCTGCACCGGAGATGAACCCTTAAGCGAGCTGTGCGAGCCTTATGTCAGAGACAGCTTCTGGCTCCTCCACGAGGCCTTCTGCCTCTACAGTGAGAGAGAGCAGTTTTCTCCTTACGAAAAACATCACAGCACAGTCAGAGAAGCCTGCCAGCTGGCTGAACGGCTGCATATCCCAAATCTTGTGCTCTGGCACACCGAGGAGAAGAACCTCAGCCGCCGCAAAATTCTCTACACAGCGGAGGGAAGAAACTACTACAGCGGAAACCTGTTTGTGCCTGATGACGGGGAGATTCTGAAGCTTTAGGGCCCCTTCACCGGTTTTATCCCGTCAGGACCTGCCCCAGCATATGACGCAGGCACCCACCCTTACTTGTCTCTGCTCTCCTTCTGCTGTTCCCCCTGATCGATCTTTCGATCCACAAGATGATAGAAGGTCATGGTGGTTGTGGCTACCAGCTTTTCCCTGTCGTCAAAAATCTGGCAGTCACAGACGGAAAAGGTCCTCCCATATTTCACCTCTCTGGCTTCTGCTGTCATCTTTCCATCGGGCTTTCCCGGGCGCAGAAAATTAATCGAGCCATTTACTGTAGTCACTCTGTGCCCATGGCCCATGATGGCAGCCCCTGACACTGTGTCTGCCAGGGAAAACAGACAGCCGCCATGAATGATTCCAAGGGGATTCAGATGCCATTCCTTTACCTCCATCTCTCCCCTGGCGAACCCCTCGCCCCTCTCGACAATCCGAATTCCAAGAGCATCTCTAAAACCTGCAGAGTCTGTCTTCTGCTCTGCACCGCTGTTTTCTTTCCCCTGTCCTTCTGTGTTTTTTTCCTTTTCTGTGCAATCGTTGTAATGATCTCTGATCAGTTCCATTTCTTTTATCTCCTTTATCTGTCCTCGCAGCCTCCGGCGGAATTTAGCGCTCGGATTTCAGCAGTACATGCTGAAACCGGTATGCGCAGGTATAATGACCGCTCTGCAGTTATTATACCACATCCTTCATCCTTCAGAAAAACGAATGTCACGTTTTGTCATAAGCGAAGCCATGTCCTCATATGATTATAATAAGCATTTTCGGCCGGACGAAGCGTTTTCCGGCTCTTTTATTGGAGGGATGTCCTTGCACAGAGCATGGAAACGAATTTCTGATACTTATGAACGGATTCTGCTTTTCTTTTACCGCAGACGCACCGGGCTTCTCATAGCAGCCGAGATTCTGGCCTTCTGCATCCTGATGGGAGGCTGGTACCTCAAATCAAATCCCGCTTCCCCTGCCCTCTCCAGTCTCCTCTCCCTGCTCCCCGGCACGGAGGGCTCAGAAGAGGGCAAGGAGAAGGATTTCATCAAATGGGTAGATTTTGACGTGCCGGAAGCGGCGCTGACTAAGGCCTTCCGCTATGATGTGGACACCTGCCAGCAGCAGATCCATCTGAACTGGATTGAGCTTCTGGCCTATCTCGGGGCAAAATACGGAGGCAATTTTTCCAATTACAGGGAGGCCGATATGGATGCGGTGGCATCAAGTCTTCAAAGCGGAGCTTCCATGGAACAGCTCACCGCCTCCATGAAATACTACCCTTATTACCTGGAAGCCTACACGGCAGTCCTCGGCGGAATGGTTGGTTATTACGAAATCGAAATACCGGCCTCCGAGGCTCCTCCCTTTGCCCTGGCAGACGCTCAGATCTATGAATCGAATCCGGCAGCCGGGCAGGCGCAGTCAGGCGGTGAAAGCGCCCAGAGCCCAGCGCCCGAAAAGGTGTGGGTGACAAAATACGGCCTGAAAGCCTTCCTTCCCATTGCCAAAAATTTCCCCTACTCCGACTACAATGACTTTGGCGTTTCCCGCTCCTACGGCTACAGCCGGAAGCATCTGGGCCACGATATGATGGGGCAGACGGGAACTCCCATTATTGCGGTGGAATCCGGCTATGTGGAATCCCTGGGCTGGAACCAGTACGGAGGCTGGCGAATCGGAATCCGCAGCTTCGACAAGAAACGGTACTACTATTACGCCCATCTGCGCAAGGATTACCCCTACCAGAGCACACTGAGCGAGGGAAGCATTGTGACCGCCGGAGACGTGATCGGGTATATGGGGCGCACCGGCTACAGCGCTTCGGAAAATACCAACAATATTGACAAGACACATCTCCACTTTGGCCTTCAGCTTATTTTTGACGAATCTCAGAAAGAAGGGAACAATGAAATCTGGGTGGACTGCTATGAACTGATGAAATTCCTGTCCATCAACCGCTCTGAGGCTGCAAAAGTAGAGGGCACGAAGGAGTGGTCCCGGGTCTACGATATGAAGGACCCTTCAGTCACTGCCATCCAGTCCGGGGTGGAAAACGGGCCGTCAGACTGAAAAGAACCGGCGCATGGATAATCTCACAATCACCATGCGCCGGCTCATACCCAGAAGCCTAATCATGAAGCTGTATCTCGGTCCCCTGGCCCCGGTTCCTGCCCGGCTCTGTACGCTCTTCACGAAGCTGCCTACTCGGCGCTGTTATCCTCCGGGACAATCAGATTCAGGAAGAATACAATCAGGAAGGATACCATCAGGGAACTTCCGAAAATGTTTTTAATCAGCTGCGGACAGAACTGAAGGATGGAAGGCACGCTGTCAATTCCGATGCCGATGGCCAGGGCAATCCCCACAATCATCTTGTTCCTGTAATTTAAAGGCTGTTCTCCCAAAAGCTGAATTCCTGACATGGTAATGGCCGCAAATACGGTCACCGTAGCTCCGCCTAACACCGGCTGCGGAATTGTCGCCATCAGCGCGCTGAACTTGGGGCATAAACCGGCTGCCAGCATAATCACGCCCACAATCAGGAACACCTTTTTTGCCACTACCCTGGTGGTACAGATAAGTCCCACGTTCTGGCTGTACGGATCTGTAGGCAGGCCGCCGATGCAGGCTCCAATCATACCACAGATGCTCTGTCCCTTAATCGCGCCGCCCAGCTCCCGATCCGTGGCCTCTCTTCCAAAGCCGCCCATAGCGGTGGAGGACACATCGCCGATCGTCTGTACGGCCTGAACCACATACATCAGAACCATCATAATAATGGCATCCGGCGGGAACTCAAGCCCAAAGTAAAACGGCCTCGGCAGAGCAAAGAAGCCCGCCTGTCCCACCTGGTTGAAGCTGACCATATCTCCCATCGCCAGGGCAATCACATAGCCCACGGCAATTCCTATCAGCATTCCCGATACCTTAACGTAGCCCTTTCCAAGAAGGCTGCATGCAAGAGTGACCGCCAGTGTCGCTATCGCCAGAATCCAGAACCGGCCGGAGCCGAAGGTTCCGTCTGCCTGCGCTCCGGAACCGCCGCCCATGTAGGTGATGGCTGTCTTATAGAGAGACAGACCGATACTTAAAACAACGGTTCCGCTGACAATGGGAGGGAAAAATTTCCGCAGTTTTCCCATAAACATGCCGATAAAAATTGACAGAAATCCAGCCACAAGCTGTGAGCCGAAAATAGCGGCAATTCCGTGCTGAGTTCCTATCATCGTCAGGATCGGCATATAGGCAAAGGCAACGCCCATTACACTTGGAAGCCCCATTCCAAATCCCCAGACAGGGTAGAGCTGAAGCAGGGTGGTGATGCCGCCGATAATCATGGCAGCCTGCGTCAGCATAATCTCTTCCTCTGGCGGAAGGCCCAGGGTCCCCGCAATCAGCATCGGGGGAGTAATGTTTCCCACAAGCATGGCAAGGACATGCTGCATGGCCTGGGGAAACGCAAGTCCGAAGGACGGCTTTCCGTCGAGTCTGAAAAGCTCTGCATTTTTCTTCTGTTCCATCGTGTTTTACCTATCCACTTTCCTCAAATTTCCACAGTGGACAATATCACACGCAAATTGCTCTGTCAACAGACCTGTCCATGGATTTAACAGTATCTTAACACCCCTCTGAGCTTCCCTCTCCTGACTGAAAATCCTACCGGATCACCCGGACACGCTTCATTCCGCTGATCTTTTTCAGCTTTTCGATGGTTTCGCTGTCTGCCTCTGTCTCCAGATCGATCAGCGTATAGGCATATTTGTCGCGGCTCTTGTTGACCATGTTGGCAATATTCATATCCGTTGCGGCCAGGATAGCTGAAATCTGGCCAATCATGTTCGGAATATTCCTGTGGAGGAGAGCCACCCGGCTCACGGAAGCGCACACGCCCATATCGCAGTCGGGATAGTTAACGGAATGATGGATATTTCCATTTTCCAGATAGTCCATCAGCTCCTTTACAGCCATCACTGCACAGTTGTCCTCCGACTCCTCCGTGGATGCGCCCAGATGGGGAGTCGCAATCACATGCTCCATCTCCATAACAGCGGGATTTGGGAAATCCGTCACGTAGCGCTTTACCTTTCCGGAGGCCAGCGCCTCCTTCATATCAGCGTCATTTACCAGCAGATCCCTGGCAAAATTCAGGATCACCACACCGTCCTTCATCTTTCCGATGCTCTCTTTTCCAATCATCCCTCTGGTGGAATCCAGGAGCGGCACATGGACGGTAATATAGTCGCACTCACTGTAGATGGCGTCAATATCTGTGATATGGCGCACATCCCTGGAAAGCATCCAGGCTGCGCTGACAGAGATAAACGGATCGTAGCCAAGCACCTCCATTCCGAGGGATGCCGCCGCATTGGCCACCTCCGCTCCGATGGCTCCCAGGCCGATCACACCCAGCTTCTTTCCCCGGATCTCTGTCCCCGCAAACGCTTTTTTGGCTTTTTCCATATCTTTTGCGATATTTTCATTGCCGGCATTCTCGCGGCACCAGCCGATGCCTCCTGTCACGTCCCTGGCAGCCAGAAGCATCCCGGCAATCACCAGCTCCTTGACGCCGTTGGCGTTGGCTCCCGGGGTGTTAAACACCACAATTCCCCGGGCTGCACACTCGTCTAATGGAATATTGTTGACCCCGGCTCCGGCTCTTGCCACTGCTCTGAGACTTTCGGGGAACTCCATCCCGTGCATGGAAGCGCTTCTGACCAGAATGCCGTCTGCCTCCTCCATCCGATCCGTCATCTCATATCCATCTGTAAAAAGCTCTGTCCCGTATCTGGAAATCGGGTTCAGGCAATGAATCTTTCTCATGTTTCGTCCTCCCTGCGCCTTTTCTTCTGTCTGCTCTACAGATTCTGATTCCGGGCCTCAAAATCCCTCATAAATTCCACCAGCTTTGCCACTCCCTCCTCAGGCATGGCATTGTAAATACTTGCCCTCATTCCTCCGACCGTTCTGTGTCCCTTCAGATTGACAAATCCGGCTTCCTTTGCTTCCTTGATGAATTTCGCATCCAGCTCCTCAGAGTCTGTCACAAACGGCACATTCATCAGAGAGCGATCCTTCTTCTCCACGGTTCCGCGAAACAGTCTGCTCTCATCCAGGAAATCATAGAGAATCTTTGCCTTTCTCTCATTTATCTCCTTCATAGCCTCAAGACCGCCCTGCTTTTTCAGCCACTTGAAAACCTTTCCGCACATATAGATGCAGTAGGTAGGCGGGGTATTATAGAGAGAGTCATTGTCCGCGTACGTCTTATAGCGCAGCATAGTAGGTGTCCCCGGCAGAACGTCCTCGGTAATCAGATCCTCCCTGACTATGGCAATGGCCATACCGGCGGGCCCTACGTTCTTCTGAACGCCTCCCCAGATGATCCCGAACTTTGAAACGTCCAGGGGCTCAGAGAGAAAGCAGGACGAAACGTCTGCCACCAGAGGCTTTCCCTTGGTGTCGGGAAGCTCGTGAAACTTGGTTCCGTAGATGGTATTGTTCAGGCAGATATACACATAGTCTGCCTTGTCATCCACCGGAAGATCCGAGCAGTCGGGAATGTAGCTGAAGGTTTTGTCCTCGCTGGACGCAATGGCATTGGCCGTCCCGTAGAGCTTCGCCTCCTGCCATGCCTTCTTGGCCCACTGGCCTGTTATAATGTAGTCTCCCACTCTGTTTTTCATCAGGTTCATGGGAACCATGGCAAACTGCACATGGCCGCCGCCCTGGATAAACAGCACCTTGTAGTTGTCGGGAATATTCATAAGTTCTCTCAGATCCTTCTCTGCCTCGTCGAGAATATCCTGAAAATCCCTGGAGCGGTGGCTCATCTCCATCACTGACATCCCGCAGCCCCTGTAATCCATCATCTCTGCTGCCGCTTCTCTCAACACTTCCTCAGGCATAACTGCCGGCCCTGCCGAAAAATTGTAGACTCTGCTCATATTCGCTCCTCCTCTTATCCTTTTTCATACTCATTTGGGGAATTTCCCTGGCATTTCAGACGGCTCTCCCTTTTCTGCCGTTTCCTTCCTCTGCCTTATTTTTCCCGGCCCCTTATCTTGCCTCGATTCTCAGATCGATCTCGTCAAAGGCGTCCTCATTGGGCTTGCCTGCCGGAACCATGGGGAATACCTTGTCGTCGCTTCCGATCTGGCAGTCGATGACCACCGGTATGTTCAGCTTCAGAGCCTCCCGAAATGCCGGTTCAAATTCTTCCTTCTTCGTCACCCGGAAGGCCCTTGCGCCGAGCCCCTCCGCAACCTTCACAAAATCCACCTGATCGTCCAGAACCGTCTGGGAATAGCGCTTGCCGTAGAACAGTGTCTGCCACTGGCGCACCATTCCGAGAACATGGTTGTTCAGCACAATCTGGATAATCGGAATATTGTAGCGGGTTGCCGTTGCCACCTCGTTCATGTTCATCCGGAAGCAGCCGTCACCTGCAATATTGATAACCGTCTTATCCCTGCAGCCCATCTTTGCGCCGATGCAGGCGCCCAGGCCGTATCCCATGGTCCCCAGGCCGCCGGAAGAGAGGAAGGTTCTGGGCTTTTTGAATTTATAGTACTGTGCAGCCCACATCTGGTGCTGGCCCACATCTGTGGTGATAATGGCGTCTCCCTCCGTAATCTCATAAATTTTCTCGATGACATACGGGCCTGTCAGAATTTCCTTATTATAGCGCAGAGGATACATGTCCTTCATGCGCTCTATGTGGGCGATCCATTCATCATGGTTCATGGGATCAAGCCTTGCATTCAGCCGCCTTAAGATCACCTTCACATCTCCGATCACGCTGGCGTTGGTCCTGATGTTCTTGTTGATCTCAGCGGGATCCACATCGAGCTGAAGGATCTTTGCCTTCCTTGCAAAGCGGGAGGAATCTCCCACCACACGGTCGCTGAACCTGGCTCCCACGACAATTAACAGGTCGCACTCTGCCACGCCGAAATTGGAGGTCTTTGTCCCGTGCATTCCGATCATGCCGGTGTAGAGCTCATCTGTTCCGTCAAAAGCTCCCTTTCCCATAAGGCTGTCTGTCACCGGCGCCTGAATCTTGTGGGCAAAGGCTCTCAGCTCCTCGGAGGCATTGGCTAAGACGGCTCCTCCACCGACGAAGATAAAGGGCTTTCTGGACTCCCGTATCATGGTAAGTGCCGCTTCCAGATCCTCCTCTGTGATCGTATCAGACTGAGGCTTTACCTCCTCCGGCTCCTGCCTCTCATACTCACACTCTGCGGAGGTTACGTCCTTAGTGATATCCACCAGAACCGGGCCCGGCCTGCCGCTCCTTGCGATCCGGAAGGCTCTCCGGATCACATCGGCCAGCTTTGTCACATCCTTTACAATAAAATTGTATTTCGTGATAGGCATTGTTACGCCTAAAATATCGATTTCCTGGAAACTGTCCTTGCCCAGCAGATTCACCCCTACATTGCAGGTGATGGCTACAATGGGGATGGAGTCCATATAGGCGGTGGCGATTCCCGTCACCAGATTCGTAGCCCCCGGGCCTGAGGTGGCCAGGCAGACGCCCACCCGGCCTGTTGCCCTGGCATAGCCGTCAGCCGCATGGGCCGCCCCCTGTTCGTGTGATGTCAGTATATGCGTAATTTCATCCTGATGCTTGTAGAGCGCGTCGTAGATATTCAGGATAGAGCCGCCCGGATACCCGAAAACTGTATCCACTCCCTGCTCCTTCAGGCATTCGATGACAATTTCTGATCCATTTAACTTTTTCATCTGCCTCTCCTTTTTGTTCCCTGTCTTATTTGCTTTTTGGAATCTCCAGCACAGCCCCCCTGTTCCCGCTTGTCACCATGGACGCATAGCGGGCCAGATAGCCGGTGGTCACCTTCGGCTCCCTTGGCTGCCATTTTTCCCTTCTTCTTTCCAGCTCCTCATCGGATACAAGCACATTCAGGGAGTGATTGTCAATGTCGATGGAGATCCGGTCTCCCTCTTCTACCAGGGCAATGGGGCCTCCCACAGCCGCCTCAGGCGAAACGTGCCCGATAGACGCTCCTCTGGAGGCGCCTGAAAATCTTCCGTCTGTGATGAGAGCGACGCTCTCTCCCAGACCCATCCCTGCGATGGCGGAGGTAGGGTTTAACATCTCTCTCATGCCGGGTCCTCCCTTTGGACCCTCATAGCGGATAATCACCACATCGCCTGCCACAATCTTTCCTCCCTTGATAGCGGCAATGGCATCCTCCTCGCAGTCAAACACCCTTGCAGGGCCTTCGTGCCTGAGCATCTCCGGGGCCACCGCAGACCGCTTTACAACGGCTGTATCAGGGGCCAGGTTTCCTCTCAGAACTGCAATTCCCCCTGTCTTGCTGTAGGGGTTGTCAACAGGCCTGATTACCTCCGGATCTCTGTTTGCGCAGCCCTCGATATTTTCTCCCACCGTCTTTCCTGTCACAGTCATGCAGTCCAGATTCAGCAGGCCTTTTTTAGACAGCTCATTCATGACCGCATAGACGCCGCCGGCCTCGTTTAACTCTTCGATATAGGTGGGGCCAGCCGGAGCCAGGTGACACAGGTTCGGAGTCCTTGCACTGATCTCATTGATCAGATCCATATTCAGATCAATGCCTGCCTCGTGGGCAATGGCCGGAAGATGAAGCATACTGTTTGTGGAACATCCCAGGGCCATATCCACAGTCAGGGCATTTAAGAAGGCCTTCTCCGTCATAATATCCCTTGGCCGGATGTTTTTCTCATACATCTCCATGACCTTCATGCCGGCGTGCTTGGCCAGCTTGATTCTCTCAGAATAGACAGCCGGGATCGTTCCGTTTCCGCGAAGTCCCATTCCGAGAGCCTCTGTCAGACAGTTCATGCTGTTGGCCGTATACATGCCGGAGCAGGAGCCGCAGGTAGGGCAGACCTTATTCTCGTACTCGGTCAGCTCCTCCTCTGTGATTTTTCCGGCTGCATAGGCTCCCACTGCCTCAAACATGCTGGAAAGGCTTCTCTTCTTCCCGTTTACATGGCCTGCCAGCATAGGACCGCCGCTGACAAACACAGTGGGCACATTAACCCTGGCGGCGGCCATCAGAAGGCCAGGCACATTTTTGTCACAGTTGGGAACCATCACAAGAGCGTCAAACTGGTGGGCAAGAGCCATACACTCCGTAGAATCGGCAATCAGATCTCTGGTCACCAGGGAATACTTCATGCCCACATGCCCCATGGCAATGCCGTCACATACCGCAATCGCGGGAAATACCACGGGAGTTCCCCCTGCCATGGCCACACCCAGCTTCACTGCCTCCACAATCTTGTCAAGGTTCATATGTCCCGGCACAATTTCATTGTAGGAGCTGACAATTCCCACCATGGGCTTTTTCATTTCCTCCGGTGTCATGCCGAGAGCATTTAAAAGGGATCTGTGGGGAGCTGCCTGGGATCCCTTTTTCACTGCGTCACTTTTCATATCTGTTGTCTCCTTTTCTCTCATATTTTCAATTACTGGAATGATACTGGAAGCGCTGTTCAACCGTCTCTGCCTCTCTGTGCAGCACTCCGGCTGTCCGCGGCTCCCTCCCGATTTATGGAAAATGCTGCCAAGGGGCTCTCAGGTCCCCTGGCAGCGTGCTGTTTCAGTGTAAAACGTCTCTCCATGCTGTCGCTGCAAGCAGCTTACAGCCGTCTACCGAATCCGCTGGCAGATCAACTCTCCCATCTGTCCGGTTCCCACCTGGACACAGCCTTCTGACATAATGTCGGCTGTCCTGTATCCCTCTTTCAGCACCTGCTTTACGGCTTTTTCCACAGCCTCTGCCTCCTTATCCAGGTCAAAGGAGTAGCGCAGCATCATGGCCGCTGAGAGAATGGTTGCGATGGGGTTTGCAATATCCTTTCCCGCAATGTCCGGCGCTGAACCATGGCTGGGCTCGTAGAGTCCGAACTTTCCCTCATTCATGCTGGCAGAGGACAGCATCCCGATGGAGCCTGTGATCATGCTGGCCTCATCAGACAGAATATCGCCGAACATGTTCTCAGTGAGGATCACGTCAAACTGGCCCGGGTTCATCACCAGCTGCATGGCACAGTTGTCAACCAGCATGTGTGTCAGGGTTACCTCCGGATAATCCCCGGCCACCTCCTCCACTACCTTTCTCCAGAGCCTGGAAGAGTCCAGCACATTGGCCTTATCTACGCTGGTCACATGCTTCTTCCTCTTCATGGCAATATCGAATGCCTTTACTGCTATTCTGCGGATCTCATTTTCATTATAAACCAGGGTGTCAACAGCTGTGGTGACTCCGTCGACCTCTTTCGTGTAGCGCTCGCCAAAGTAGAGTCCTCCTGTAAGCTCCCGCATAATCACCATGTCGAAGCCGTCACCGATGATCTCGGATTTCAGCGGACAGGCTCCTGCAAGCTCCCCGTAAAGGCAGGCCGGCCGGATATTGGCAAACAGGCCCAGGCCCTTTCTGATGGCCAGGAGTCCCGCCTCCGGGCGCAGGTTCGGTGCCGCATCATACCATCTGGAATTGCCCACATTTCCTCCCACTGCTCCTAACAGGACGGAATCACTCTTCCTTGCCGTTTCAAGGGCTTCATCCGTCAGCGGCACTCCGTGCGCGTCGATGGAAACGCCTCCCATCAGAACCTCTGTGTAGTCAAAACTGTGCCCATAGACCTCTCCAATCCTGTCCAGTACACGGCACGCCTCCCTGACAATCTCCGGTCCGATCCCGTCACCCGGAATCACTGCAATGTTGTAATTCATCCTGCCTCTCTCCTTTACTACCTGGTTTTTCGAGCGATATTTTTCGTGCTTCTTTCCATAATATCTTATTTATCCGCATTTTTCAACTGTATGACAGCTATTTGCAGAGAAATAACTATAAGAATTTGGAATTTATCGTATAACCTGGAGTTATTTCTGATCACAAAAGGAGCCAGTCCCGGGCATGCACCTGGGAACGGCTCCTCTTCGTGACTGCATCTGTTTAAAATTACAGCTCCGGCTTCTCAACCTGTACAATCGCATCCTTGCGCATCGGAATGCGGCAGTTCTTATTGCTTCCGAATTCCACGATTACAGTGTCATCTGTCATGTCGATGATCACACCGTACATTCCGCTGGATGTTAAAACGCTGTCGCCGACTGCCACACTGGCCAGAAGCTCCTGCATTTTTTTCTTCTCTTTTTTCTGAGGTCTGATAGCGATAAAGTACATAAGTCCAATAAGAAAGACAAAATACACTATCCATCCTGCTGTGCCCATGTTTTTTCCTCCTTAATCCAGATCCGCCGCCTCGCTGCGAAATCTTAATTTTTCTCTCCCGCTGCCATGCCGGAGAGCTTTCTCTCCTTGTACTCTGCATAGCAGTGATTGTCGATTGCGTCGCGAATCTCCTCCATCATTTTATTATAAAAATATAAATTATGCAAGACACATAATCGCATACCGAGCATTTCTTTTGCCTTCATCAGATGGCGGATATATGCCCGGCTGTAGGAACGGCAGGCCGGACACTGGCAGCCCTCCTCGATCGGCCTCGGATCCAGCTCGTATTTGGCATTGAACATGTTGAGCTTTCCGTGGTTGGTATACACATGGCCGTGGCGGCCGTTTCTGGACGGATAAACGCAGTCAAAAAAGTCTACGCCTCTGTCCACTGCCTCCAGAATGTTGGCGGGGGTTCCCACCCCCATCAGGTAGGTTGGCTTGTTTTCCGGCAGGTGGGGCACGACAGCATCCAGAATCCGGTACATTTCCTCATGACTCTCCCCCACTGCCAGTCCTCCCACTGCGTACCCGTCCAAATCAAGAGCTCCTATCTCCTCCGCATGGGCAATCCGGATATCCTCATAGACCGCTCCCTGGTTGATTCCAAAGAGAAGCTGCTCTCTGTTTACCGTATCGGGAAGGCTGTTTAACCGCTCCATCTCAGCCTTGCACCGCTTCAGCCACCTGGTGGTGCGCTCCACAGAATTCTGTACATACTCACGGCTTGCCTTGCTGGGCGGGCACTCGTCAAAGGCCATGGCGATAGTGGAGCCCAGGTTTGACTGGATCTGCATGCTCTCCTCCGGCCCCATGAAGATTTTCCTGCCGTCAATATGAGAGTTGAAATATACTCCCTCCTCCTTAATTTTCCGGAGACCTTCCAGGGAGAATACCTGAAATCCGCCGGAATCGGTGAGGATCGGGCGATCCCAGTGCATAAACTTGTGAAGACCGCCGAACTCCCTGATCAGCTTGTCCCCCGTTCTCACATGCAGGTGATACGTATTTGAAAGCTCCACCTGGGTTCCGATTGTCTTCAAATCATCTGTGGAGACGGCTCCCTTGATCGCAGCCACAGTCCCCACATTCATGAACACAGGCGTCTGTATTGTCCCGTGGACGGTTTTCATCTGTGCCCTCTTTGCACGCCCGTCCTTTGCCAGAATCTTGTATTCCATCTTCTTTCTCCTGACTTTCTGTTTCTGTTGACAGTTTCTCAAACATCAAAGCAAACTATCCCATATCAGTCAAAAAGAAAAGCAGGGAAGCGCTGCTTTCGCCCGGCAGGCCGATCTGCGCTCCCCTTCGCTGCTTCTCGTTTCTGTTTTTTCCTTTTTATATTTTACTGTTTCTTTTTATTCTTCTTTTTTTCCCTGGCTTCCTTCTCTCTGGATCTTGCCGCCTCCTTTGCGGCTGCAAGCGCCTTTTCCCTTCTGCGGTTCATCTCAAACCACAGGGAACCTGCCAGGCATACAGAGGAATAGGTTCCGCAGACAATGCCGACCATCAGCGGAAGGGCAAACTCACGGATAGAGGAAACGCCCATGATATAGAGTATCAGAACCATCACAAAGGTTGTCAGAGACGTATTGACACTTCGCGTAAAGGTCTGGGTAATGCTCTGATTCAGGATCTCCTCCATGCTCTGATCGTGTTTCCTCTCCTTCAGATTTTCTCTGACACGGTCGAAGATAACGATTGTCGCATTGATGGAATATCCCACAATGGTGAGGATGCAGGCGATAAAGGTGGATCCTACAGGCCATTTGAACGCCGCATAGCAGGCAATCACAACCAGCACGTCATGCACCAGAGCCAGAACGGAGCTGGCAGCAAAACGGATGTTCTTGAACCGGAACCAGATGTAGATTAACATGCAGACTGTTGCAATGACAACTGCCACGATGGCATCCTGCTTCATCTCCTGGCTCACAGCGCCTGAAATACTTTCAGCAGTGATCTTTCCTTCCTCCACACCGAAGTTATCCTGCATAACCTTCTCAAACTCCTCGCGCTCTTCCATGTTCAGAGTTCTCGTCTTAATGATCACCTCGTTCGTTCCGGTCACCTTCTGCGTCTGCACATCGGCATCACCGGTGATGTCCTCCACCAGCGGCACAACCTCAGACTCAATGCGTTCCTGGGACAGATTCTCGTTAAAGGTGACGTTTGTGGAGGTTCCTCCCTGAAACTCCATGCTGTAGTTGAATAAATCTCCTGTGGCAGATTTATTGAGCCCCATAAACACAAAACCGGCCACAATAACTGCTGATGACAGGGCGAAGCAGAGCTTCCTGTATTTGAGGAAGGGTTTTGCCGGCTTCTCCCTTTTGATTCCATAGAATTTCGGATTCTGAATTCCCATTTCAAACAGGGCATTCAGGGCAAATCTTGTCACAAACAGGGCTGTAAACATGGACAGGATTATACCGATGGCCAGCGTGGACGCAAACCCCTTTACTGTGCCTGAGCCTCTCCAGAACAGGACAGCAGCCGCGATCAGCGTTGTCACGTTTCCGTCCACGATGGCGGAGAGAGCTTTCTGGAAACCGTTCTGAATCGCTGTCTTAACCGCTTTTCCTGCTCCGATCTCCTCCTTGATTCGCGTAAAGATGATAACATTGGCATCCACAGCCATACCGATAGAGAGAATAATTCCCGCTACACCCGGCAGGGTCAGAGTTACATTGAAGGACACCAGGAGAATGAGAATCAGCCCCACATAGAGGCAGAGGGCAATCACAGATGCAAGTCCCGGAATCAGATAGACCGCAATCATAAACACAGCCACAATGACAAAGCCCACCACTCCTGCCTTCAGGCTTGTGGTGATGGCCTGCTGTCCCAGCTTCGCGCCGACTACATTGGAGCGGAGCTCTTCAAGCTCCAGGGACAGAGAACCGATACGGATAGTAGACGCCAGGTTCTCCGCCTCCTCAAAGCTTCCGATTCCGTCGATCGTGCACTGGCCTCCTGTGATGGCCTCCTGCACAATCGGAGCGGAAACTACTTCATTGTCGTAGATAATGTAGATTGGCTGTCCCACATTGTTGGTTGTGGCATCGGCAAAGGCCTTTGTTCCCTCCTCTGTGAAGGTAAGTGATACCACATACTCCTTTCCTGTGGTGCCGTCTATCATGCCGGCCTGGGCAGCCGACACCTGATCTCCGGTGAGGATAGTCGTTCCCTCAGAATCCATAAATACCAGGGATCCCGGCTTTCCAAGCTCCGCCAGGATTGCATTCGCATCGGAAACGCCTGGAATGTCGATGTTAATGCGGTCGTTTCCCTCCTGGTAAACTTCCGCCTCTGTGCTGTAATTCTGCACTCTCTGCTGGAGTTTGTAGATCGTATCTTTCATATCCTCCGCAGAAGGATTCTCGTCTTTTGCCTGGTAGGTAATGCTCACGCCTCCCGCCAGGTCAAGGCCCAGCTTGATGTCATCCATATAGCCGTAGCCGAAAAATCCGGCCAGAGCCACAAGGACCAGGAGGAGTGCCAGCCTCAAAAGACCTCTTCCTTTACTGTTCTTCATTGCAATTCTCCTTTACTTCATTTTCATCGGCCAGCGCCGCTTTTATCATGATAGAACACTCAATACGCTTCTTCTGCATCTCGCATCCGATATCATAAGCGTCTGTGATAGAGCCGTGGAAGTTGTAGGAGTTGGCTGCGCAGCCGCCGCTGCAGTAGAATCTGGCAAAGCAGTCCCTGCACTTGTCCTTGGCATAGACATTGCAGAGCTTGAACTCATTGCAGATTTCCGGGTGTGTGATGCCCTCGTCTACATTTCCCAGAAGGAACTTGTCAATTCCCACGAACTGGTGGCACGGATAGAGATCGCCCCATGGGGTGACAGCCAGGTATTCAGTTCCTGAACCGCAGCCGGACAGGCGTTTGGCCACGCACGGTCCCTGGTTTAAATCCAGCATAAAGTGGAAGAAGGTAAAGCCCCTTCCCTCCTTATGGCGCTTTACATATTCCTTAGCCAGCTTGTCGTACTCCTCCATGATCTTCGGGAGATCCTCCTCGCGGATGGAGTAGGGCTCCTCAGGGGCAGCCACAACCGGCTCGATGGACATTTTCTCAAAGCCCAGATCGGCAAAGTGCAGCACATCGTCTGCAAAATCCAGATTGTTTCTCGTGAAGGTTCCGCGCACAAAGTAATCCCTGTCTGCGCGCAGCTTCGCAAATTTCTGGAATTTCGGGACGATCAGATCATAGCTTCCCTTTCCGTTTCGGAAGGGGCGCATTCTGTCATTGACTTCCTTGCGGCCGTCGAGGCTTAAAACCACGTTGCTCATTTCCTTATTGCAGAACTCCATGATCTCGTCGTTTAACAGAACTCCGTTGGTGGTGAGAGTGAAACGGAATTTCTTGTTGTGGGGTTTCTCCAGGGAACGGCCGTAGGCCACCAGCTGCTTTACCACGTCCCAGTTCATCAGCGGCTCTCCGCCGAAGAAATCTACCTCCAGGTTAATCCGGTTGCCGGAGTTTGCCACCAGGAAGTCTAAGGCCTTCTTTCCCACCTCGTAGGTCATAAGGGCTCTTCTGCCGTGGTACTCTCCCTCCTCGGCAAAGCAGTACCGGCAGGCCAGATTGCAGTCATGGGCAATATGCAGGCACAGGGCCTTTACCACGGTCTTTCTCTTTTTGAAATCAAGTACATAGTCCTTATAGATGTCGGCAGTGAAGAGCTGCTCCTGGTCGATCAGCTCCTGAATGTCGGAAAATGCCTCCTCCATCTCCTCCTGCCGGTATTTTCCCTCTAATTTTCTGCAGATCTCCTGCTTTGCCTCCTCCGGGATTTTCTGAGGCTCGGTCAGGTTATCGATCGTTTCAGAAAGAAGTGCGATCATATCATAGAGCAGCGGATCGACCACATGGACAGAGCCGCTGTTTACATCCATTACGATATAGTAACCGTTATTAATATACTGATGAATCACAGATTTTCTCCTTGTCTAATCGTTTAACATTTCTGTCCCCCGGGGCACACCCCCGTGCGGACAAACTAGAGCCCCTGCAACCGGTGAAAATTGCAGGGGCATCAAGCTGCCTTATGACTGCCTGACATTCAGGCACTGTTTCCTTAAACTAGCGATCCTTGTTCTCGCAGCTCTGGTTTCCTACTGTACAGGAAGTCTTGCATGCGGACTGGCAGGATGTCTGACATTCGCCGCAGCCGCCCTTTTTCATTGTATTCTTTAATGTGTTTGTGCTTAAAGTCTTAACGTGCTTCATGCTGTATGCCCTCCTATCATGGATTTCGATATAATTTCGTAGAGATTGTACCAAGTCGCTAACGCGACGGCTAACCACAGGTACGTGTTTCCGCCACTT
>OGGQ01000194.1_pt1 | contig 85090 bp, 78 predicted proteins | sample 1571191 | NCBI WGS metagenome assembly OGGQ01 (sample SAMEA2582061, study PRJEB24529) | metagenome | biome: Human gut stool | place: China | collected 2011
CATTATGAGGTATTTGGTGGCGAAACGCCAGCCACCCTAACATTTGGCGCTTACCTTATGAAAAATGAATTGAGGAAAAAACTATTTTGTAAATGTAGGAGTGGGGGAGTGTATGAAAATAAAATTAGAGGTTGTAATAGATGCAATTGAGATGGCGGACGATAACTATACCTATTTTCTTGATTTAGAAACGGGAGAAAGTGTTTTTTTGGCAGATGAGCTGATCACTGGTTTGGATAATGAGGGACTGGAAGAAGAAATTGAAGAAAATTATGGAACTCGTTATTTGAGATTTCCTACAAAGTTTGACATTAATGAGTATCATATCATGGAGGAATTCATTTGGACGTTAGAGGTTGAGAAGGCAAATAAACTGGAGTGTGCGATACAGGGACGGGGTGCTTTCAGAAGATTTAAGGATATGGTTAATCGAATGGGAATATTGCAGCAATGGTATAATTTTCAGGCTGAGTACTATAGGAAGCTTGCAATTGAGTGGTGTAAAGAGAACCGCTTGGAGTATATGGAGGCTGGAATATAATATCAGGACCGCTGGATAATTTAAAACTTGCAAAAGTATAAAGAGAAACAGGAGTGAGTGCAGTTTAGGTAAACTTGAAAAAATAGATGATCTCAGAAAAGTATGGCCCTATAAGGTACTGGATTTTACGCCATGGCTTGCAGCGGATGAAAATAGACTGGCTGATTGAAAATAAATATATACTCAAAACAAAAGGCCAGTACCCTGTTCTGCATCCGACATACAGCGGTATGCATTACAATGAAAAAATGACTTTGGATCAATTAAAACAGCTTAAGAGCTTTTTAATGCTTTGATACATATCTTAGCTGCCATACTGGAAAAGACTATGTCAGAATGATGAAAGGGACCCAGACAAATGAAGATTACGGAATTGAGAGAAATTATTAAGGAATATAATGAAGAGGATCTAGACTGCTGATTGCGGAGCTCTATAAGGCAATCCCCAAAGCCCTTCGGGAGGATAAAGAAATAGATGATTTAATAAGGGAGGCCAGGGTGCGGCTGCATGTGCCGAAAGCAGCAAGGGCACCTAAAAAAATCACGGATATCAATGAGCTGAAGCCAGTCATTGAAGATTTTCTGCGGAATGCATATGCACAAAATTATTTTGTACCTAACCGTGTGATACCCAAGCAGGAAAGGCCTAAGCGGAGGTTCCATGTAAGAGCGTATATCAAGGAGCTGCAGACAGTGTCCATGGAAGGAGAAGGCGGAAAGACTGCGGCGGAGCTTCTGGAAAAGCTTTATCTAATGCTGTGTTACGCATGCTGTTATTATATTTTTAGCACAGAGGATCCGTTTAGGTCTGTAGGGATTGACCAGTCAGAACTGCTTGATATTGTACTCAGGGCAAAATTTGCATATGGAATAGATCATGAGATGATAAAATCAGCCATAATGCTGGTTACAAACCCGGGCCTTGACAGGCAGACACTGTATCACTCTCTGATTGCTGTTTTGGTATTCTGCCTGAAAACGGCAGACTCTAAAGAAATTGCCATTCAAGAGGCTAAAAAACGGAAGGTGGAGCTTGCTTATGAAGCAGCCCAACAGGCTGGAAAGAAAAAGAACTATAATTTCTCAAATGATGATTACTGGCGAAAAGAAGAGGCAAATATTCTGGTTGAAATAGTGTTCTGTCTGTACATAAAGCTAGGAGATTACGATACAGCAATAGAATACTTCAAGAAAAATATTCAGGAATCTACCAAAGAAATAGAATTGTATGTTCTGCTGGAGAAGTTGTTTATATTTGATTTAAATGATTATTTTATCAGAGAATATGAAGCCGGGGTAAAGAAGGGGATTAAACCCAGAGAAAAGCTGCAGAAAGTTTATAAATATACAGTTGAAAATGGGGAGCTGCCACAGTACTTTTGGTGAGGTGAAGTGTGTTCTCTTTTGAAAGTAAGTCCGGAGTAGATAGAATCCTGCTGGAGGAGTTCAATATGGTTACAAGGAGTAGAATAGCCAGGTATTGGTTCGATAAAGGTATTAACAAAGATACATTCGAAGTTGTCCAAGTGACAAAAGACACAGACTTTGATAAAATCGAAATTGTTGTTTGGGACTGGGGAGAGCCGGAATGTTGGGCTTGTGGTAAACCGGTTAAAATAAATGAAGCAGAAAATTTGTCCATTAGTGCAATATGGAATTCATGCAAATTACAACGTTGCCACATCATAGCGAAACAATTTGGTGGAAGTTATGAACCTCCGAATCAGTTTTTACTTTGCCCAAAATGCCATAGGGATTCACCTGATACAATGAATCCCAAGAACTTTTATGCTTGGATACTACATAGAAGAAAGAATGGGGGCTATATCCAAGATATAGTTAAAGGGCTTGAAGAGGCTTGTATAATGAAGCATATGGATGATATTGTGCTATTTGAAGCAATTACTAAGCTTAAATTTGAGGATGAAGAATTTAGAACGCAGTTTATGAAAAAACTTAAAAATGTAAGCGGATTTCACGGTGCCAGCATCGCAGATTCAACGCTTTTTTTGAATATCATAGATATTATAAGTGAGAACATCTAGATAGTGCGTATGATTCGGAGCTTCTCAAAGAGCTGTTTACCCTAATCAATTATAGAAGTTATACCCACCCACCCCAGAGGAAATCATGTGGAAATCATACAAATGGATCCTATCAAAAATATGTAAATATTCTTCAGCAAGCATGTTCGGTGAAATACTCTGCATAGTACTGGCCGGCATACTGCAGCCGCTACTGACATTTGTCCTTCAGAATGTGATTGACGCGGTGAGCGGCTTAAGGTTTGCTCTGGCCTGTATGCTGGCAATTTTCTATGTGTTGGGACTGAACCTGCAGGGGCTGACCGCTTCCTTCAGAGCGTATATGAAAGCTTCTGTTCACAAAAATGTGGGAAACGGACTGCAGCAGGAAATTGTACAGAAGTTTTCGCGGATAGATTATTGGGTGTTTGAAGACCGGGAATGCAGGGATGTACTTCAGCAGATCGCCGTCAAGCCGTATGAACAGCTGCTAAACGTTTATGAACACTCACTGGATATGATAAGGAACGCATTCAGCTTTGCAGGACTTTTATGGCTTCTGTCACAGATGGGAGGTATCATCCCGATCAGTTTCGGGCTGCTCTCCGCATTAAACATGTATTACGTTTTGTCTGGTGATTCAAACTGTCGGGTTTTCCGGGCTCATAGCTCCGGTATATTACCTGGTTGAGGGCGTCACTCCGGGCATTATGACAATGCTCAGCGCAGGGTTGTTTGACAGCGCTTCCCTGTATATGAAAGGCGTGGGAGGTATCCATAGACTGTGGTTTTATTTCGCATGGATGGTAGCCGTTTATATCATAAAAGAAATTATGATGGTGACCGGCAGCATCGCCATTAATGCCAGCGTATATGAGCGCTGTCCGGCTAATTTAAAGCTGAAGCTGGCAGAGAAGTTAACGCGCCTTCCCCTGATCGATTATGAGCGGTCCGACATCTATGATATGTGCCAGAGGGCGAAAGAATGCGTAGCCAGAGATAAAATCAGTGCCGTATTCATGGTTTCTGCAGTGATTGGAGCAAATCTGCTGGGGGTGGCCACAACTTTAACGGTTGTCGCGTCCTATAATATATGGCTGCTGCCGATTTCACTGATAAGTGTGCTGCCCTTTTTGATCACTCAGAAACTTAGCAGCACTGCTTTTTATGCGATGAAAAAAGGGCATGCCCCGGTTGTGCGGCGTACCGGATATCTCTGGAAGATTCTGATGTCCGCTGACAGTGAAAAAGAGCTGCATATGAATGATGCCGCCGGATCTGTCCTGGGAGAGTGGAAATCACTCAATCAAACGGTACAGGAAGAAACATATCAGTATCAATGCAAAGCTGCAAGATATGTACTGATCAGCAGGCTGCTGCAGACACTGGGCACGGGAATCAGCATTATAATCACACTTGTTATGGTGATCCGTCAGCAGATTTCGATCGGGGAATTCGGTGCATGTATCGTGGCGTTCGGTGCGCTGCAGAGCAGTATGAGCGTTTTCTTTACAGAATTGGGCCGGATGGGAGAACATATGCTGTTTGCCGCGGATTTCTTCCGCTTTATGGATTTGCCGGAAGAGGCATCCTCTGTCATGCTAAAAAGTTTTCCGCAGAAGATAATTCTGAAAAACGTGTCATTTTCATATCCTGCGGCATCTGCAAAGGTGCTGTCAGATCTTAATCTGACCCTCTGTGAGGGGAAACATGTCGCTCTCGTCGGAGAGAATGGCTGCGGGAAGAGCACGCTGGTGAAACTGATCATGGGAGTTTATAAACCGGCAGAAGGTGAAATCCTTTTAGATTTTGGAGACAGCACGTATCGAAACGCAGATATCAGCAGGAATATTTCTGCTGTGCTGCAGGACTTTACGCATTATCACCTGACACTGCGGGAAAATGTGGCCGTATCTGATATCAGCCATATATCGGAGGATGAACGGATACTGGAGTGTCTGAAACGAATCGGTGCGCCGGAGGATGATCTGGATAAGAGGCTGGGAGCGCAGTTTGGCGGTTTGGAGTATTCAGGCGGTCAGTGGCAGAGAATCGCATTATCCAGAGGTATTTTCAGGGATCGGGAGCTCTTTATATTGGATGAGCCGACCAGCGCGCTGGATCCGATGGCGGAGACGGAAATTCTGCGGCTGTTTTTGAAAATAATGAAGGGCCGCACCGGCATCATTGTATCACACCGCATCGGCCTCTGCCGGTTTGTGGACGAAGTCGTTGTGATGAAGCATGGAAAGATTGCCGAAGTCGGTACCCATGAAGAACTGCTGGCGCAAAAGGGCGAGTACTTCAGGCTGTATGAAAAGCAAAGCAGATGGTATACCGCGTTGTCGTCAGTCAGCGATGCCACCGCATCGCCTTCCTCCTCCTCCTTGTAGAGTGACGAAATATTCAGCGCTGCTAGTCTAAACGTAAACGTGTCAGCACACTAGAAAATTTAAATATTATGACTTATCCTGATAAATAATGAAATATTGAGGGATATTATTATTTAAATATGAATCATCAAAAACCATTGGAATTTGAACGCTCAAACTTATAAACAGGAGAAATCATGAGTAAAACAAAAAAAATCGCTTTCATTGTATTCATAATTCTGGTTTTGCTGGCGCTGGCAGCCTTAGGTGTCGTTCTATACATTAAAAAGAACGCTCCGCCCGGTGAGGAATGGATCTCCTATCATAGCGGTGAAGTAACTGATACGATAGACAGGCAGCTGGAAGGATTGGACGCGGAAGAAATCGTGTGGGAAAAAGGATCCTATGTGATTGAAAAAAGCATACAGGAAATCCAGGAAGCTGTAAGAGCTGAAAAAATAAGCTATGAAGAACTCACAGCGATCTGCCTCTATAGGATTAAAACTTTCGATCAGTGTGAAAAGGGATATAATTCTGTCATATCAGTAAATCCGGATGCGATGGCAGAGGCAAGGCAAAAAGATGAAAACAGGAAGCAGAATCCGGAAATACCAAGTGATATATACGGTATTCCAGTTATGCTGAAGGACAATATCAACACGGCCGATATGCCGACCAGCGCCGGCGCGGAAGCATTTTCGGATTTTTATCCGTCTGCGGATGCCGGACTGGTTAAGGCGTTAAAAGACAACGGAGCGATCATTTTGGGCAAGAATAATTTATCCGAATTTGCTAATTATGTCTCCAATATCATGCCGTCCGGTTATAGCGGCAGTAAAGGACAGACGACGAACCCGTTTGGACCTTTGAAGATCTCTCCTTCCGGGTCCAGCAGCGGAAGCGCGGTCGCGGTGACGGCCAATTTAACACCGGTTTCTATTGGAACTGAAACAGACGGATCTATTGTAGCCCCGGCGGCGGCGAATTCAACTGTCGGCTTTAAACCGTCCAGAGGAAGTCTGCCGTAGGACGGAATATTTCCGCTCATTAAAAAGCTGGATACTCCCGGGCCGATTGCTAAATATGTGACCGATGCGGCGATCGCGTATAATGCTGTTTCCGGTGCGGGCATTTTGTTAAATTTCGATAAGGACGCGTTAAAGGACAGTACAATCGGCTTGCTAAGCTATGAATACAATGACGGACAATTGCTCTCTGATCTGAAGACCAGGCTGCAGTCTGCTGGCGCCGATGTGGTTGATGTGAAACTGGATACTGCCGGGATTTTTATATTTAACAGCATTTATCTGACATTTAAAGAGGATTTTAAAGAATATACACAGGCCTGGGGTTTCCCTGTTACCAGCCTTGAGAGCTTATTGGAATACAACAGGGAGGACCCCGAAAGGAGGATCAGGTACGGTCAGAACCTTCTGGAAGAAGCTGTGCAGGTATATACGGCTGATTGGAGTGAGATCGATATGCAAATTCAGAGAGCAGACGCGGTGTTAAAAAATGCGTTTGATGAATACCGGCTCGATGCGCTTGTCTTTCTAAACAGCAGCGGAACTGCGGCGCCGGCGGCCGCCGGATATCCTGAACTTACGATTCCGCTGGGCAGTGAAAAAGGGGGCGCTCCCCAGGGAGCAACCTTTGTCACCGGATACGGAGAAGACGAAAAACTGTTAAACCTGGGATACAGCTTCGAATATCATACCCAAGGGCGTCTGGCACCGTAAACGATGAGAGGAGAAGAGCCGGTCACAGAACCGGTTTGGGCCCGGCGGCGGAGCATATTTTGATTTGGTGCTTTTCCGCTGCAGGCTGTGACCACCGCTGCTTGGATGATATGGTTTTATCCGCCGTAAAAAGGAAATTTATTATGAGCGAAAATATCAACAAACTATTGATAACAGAAGAGGAACTGTCCGATTATATTATTGTTCCCTATAGAGGAAAATTCAAAGGATACATGTGGGCGGACATAAAATCGGATGATGAACCGGCGGATTTTGAAAAACCGGCCGACGCATGCGTCGAACTGGTCGATCCGATAACAAACGTCAGAAAAAGGGTTTCTGTTAATGTGGATCCGGAAGAAAAGCGGCTTTACATCGAAGAAAACAATTTCAACTGTTACTGGAAGAAAATGAAAAATGCGATTTTCCAGAGAAACAGGCTGCAGTCTTTCCTGGAAAAAACCGGGCTGCCCGCCTATGCGGATGCCGATGACCAAGTGGATCTGTCACTGTATGAAAACGGGAACAGGCAGGCGGTCATCCGGCATGACCGGATTACGATAATCGGGAAGCCGCTTGACGAAGCGGCCAGGATTCTGCAAAGCAAACGGGCCAGCGCTATGGATAATAAAAAACTTCGGTACGTGTTTTCGGCTTCGAACCGTTTTGTCCACGATAAGGCGTGCCCTTTGGTCAAAAACATTTCAGATACGGATTTCCGGGCATCGGAAGAGCTGCCGGAGGGCAGGACGTGCTGCCTGTTCTGTACGGACATGATGTATATCCGTAAGGGGTGTGGAGATGATTTCAAAAATTGCAGGCTGTATCAGCAGTTCTTCAGGCGCGGACATATAGATGAGAAGGAGCTTGGAAAGCTGATTAATGAGTATCAGGCGGATATACATATAGAGGATAAGGATACGCTGCGGATCAAATGCGGTGAGGATCAGTGGATGCTGTCACTGAAGCCGGACGGACAGGCGACGCTGATGCATAATAACTATATAATGATAAATGAAAAAGAACGCTATATCAGCGGAGGATTCCATGATCAAAATCTTCTGCCGGGCAGTTCTGCCGTAAGGGCGCTTCACTATCTGGAAGCCTATAAATGGGAAGGGCATCTGACAGCGATGGCGGCTAGGAAGCCGGAAGAGCAGGATATGAAGGCGGCGGAAACCATGATGGATCCTGGTACAGGTGCTGACAGGAGACGGAGCATCTGGACGAGGATTCGTTCTTGGTATGCTTCTGTAAAAGCCCGGTTATCATCGTATAAAAGATAATGACATGCAGTGTGTTTTGATAAACGGATTTGTTATCCGTAGCTGCCTGTATAGCGGGCGGTACTGATACCGGTTTATATAGTTATGATGTTAATTAAAAAAGCCGCTAGGACAAGTCCGAGCGGCTATTATATAATAATCAAATACCCTGATGGCTTCCATCAGGGTACACTCTATTATCCATTATACACATTTTCTAATTACAAGTCTACACTTTTTTTCTTTTTTTGTTAAGATGGTAATATGATAGGTTACTGTTCACGGCTGGCGGTAAAGCAGCGTATGGCGGGAAGTTTACGGCAACTGTGAACTGTTACTATGAAAAGTTATCAGAAAAAGGAAGGAAGACAGGCCATGAATCAGAAGGACCGGACAAACCAGACAAATCAGGCAAGCCGCATCCCGGGAGTCACCCTGGAAGATGAAACCAAAATGCTCTCAGATATTCTTGCCATTGCGGACGAGAATTTAAACCGGGCAAAAGCTTCCGTACAGAATCTGGCGGATGAACTGCATGAATTAAAGGAAGTATACGATGTGGAGGACAAGGAAGGGCTGGCGCTGTGGTTCAACACCGACGCCAGATTCCAGCAGGTACGGCAGGAGCTGCTTAGGATGGAACACAGCAGAAAGAAGCCCTACTTTGGCCGGATTGATTTCATCGATTCAAAGCTGTTAAAAGACGAATGCTACTATATTGGAAAAAGCGCTATTGCCAAAGGCACCGCGGACCCGGTGGTCATCGACTGGAGAGCGCCGATCGCATCGGTTTATTATGAAAAATCTCTCGGGACCTGCACCTATTATGTGAAGGGCGAAGAGGCATTTGAGATAGACCTCACCAGAAAGCGCACCTATGAGATAGAAAATGATGAACTGAAGGATTTTTACGATTCGGATGTGGTGGCGAATGACGAGCTGCTCACGAAATACCTTGCCAGGGACAAGAAAACGGTATTAAAGGATATCATCGCGACGATCCAGCAGGAACAAAATGAGATCATCCGCATGAAACCCCATTACAATATTATAATACAGGGCGGCGCCGGCTCGGGCAAGACGACCGTGGCCATGCACCGGATTTCCTATATCCTGTATAACTACGACCTGGAATTTAAGCCGAAGGATTTCTACATCATCGGAAGCAACCGGATGCTTTTAAACTATATCACGGGCATTCTGCCGGATCTGGATGTGTACGGCGTATCGCAGATGACGATGGAACAGCTTTTTACGCGGCTTTTGTATGAGGACTGGGATGACCGGAAGTATACCGTAAAAAAACTGAACCGGGAGGATAAAACGGCCTGCGTGAAAGGCAGCTTTTCCTGGTTTCATGACCTGGAGGATTTCTGTCGCCGCTATGAGTGGAATTATATTCCGCGGAAGGATGTGATCACGGAGAGAACGCACACTCTTCTGATGAGCCAAAGCGCAATCGAAGACCTGCTTCAGAGATTTGATTTCCTTTCGCTCATGGATAAACAGGATAAGCTGGCGGAGCACCTGATGGCAAAGGTAGAAAATGAAATCTACGGAAGGTACTATACCTACCCGCCGGAAGAGCAGAAGGCGCTCCTGAAATATTACCAGACGTATTTTGGAAAACGCGAATGGAAGGGCTCTATCTTTGAGCTGTACGATGATTTCCTCCGGGAACAGAATGAGAAGGGACATCCGGTGGCGCTGCCCGGAACTCAATTTGATCTCTACGATTTGGCGGCCCTGGCTTATTTGTACAAACGAATCAAAGAAACAGAAGTGATCCAGGAGGCAAGCCATGTGATTGTTGACGAGGCGCAGGATTTCGGCATGATGGCTTACGGAGCGCTGAAATACTGCTTAAGCAAATGCACCTATACCATCATGGGCGATGTGTCGCAGAACATCTATTTCGATTACGGACTCACCGACTGGGAGGAACTAAGGGGCCTTATGCTGCCCGGAAGACTTGACTATTTCGGCCTGCTGAGAAAAAGTTACCGCAACACGGTGGAAATTTCTAATTTTGCGACCAATATCCTGCAGCATGGCAATTTCCCGATCTATCCGGTGGAGCCGATCATCCGCCATGGGAAGGAGGTACGGACGGTACCGTGCGAGAATGAACGGCACCTGGTCAGGGAGACCACCGGCATCCTTTTGCAATGGCAGAAGGAATATGATACAATTGCAGTAATCTGCAGGGATGAAGAGGATGTGGCAGGATTATCGGAAAAGCTGCGGGGAAAAGTGGAGCTTCGTGAATTCGACACGGAAACCGAGGAATTTGGAAGCGGTGTAATGATCCTTCCGATAGAATATGCTAAAGGGCTGGAATTTGATGCGGTTCTCATCTACAACGCCAACGATCGGAACTATCCGGCGGAGGACGGATTTGTGAGGCTTTTATACGTGGCCGCCACCAGAGCGCTTCATGAGCTGGCAGTGCCTTATTTCGGAAAGCTGACTGATCTGATCGCGGCCCCGGTATCGGAAGAGAAAAAACAGAAATATATGGTGGTGCCGGAGAAGAAAACAGCCAGGATGCAGGAGGAGCGGCCTAAGACCAATAAGGAAAAGGAAATGGAACGGCTGGAGGAAGCCAGACTTGAGCGGGAGCTGCGGGAACGGATCGGACCTAAGAAGATCATCGTTTCGAATGCTAAGAACGGAAAGACACCGGTGAATCAGCAGAGCGCAGGCGGCGCCCCGGAAATCTCCGAATTCGGCAGCATGCCGTCAAACGCCAGCTTAAAGCCTTTAGGCCATTCCAATTTCAATCTGTCCATTCGATGGATGTCCAACAACAAACACTACCTTGAACTGACCAGTGCTTACGGCGTGCTTCGGATCACTCCGATTTCAGCGGATACCGTCCGTATCAGCTTTGCGCAGGGGCCGCTGGGGAAACTGCCGGATGTTCCCGCGGAGCTTGTATCTTCTGTACGGCCGGCATGGAACTGCAGGCAGGTTAAAGGCAAAGTGGAGATTGCATTTGGAAGGCTGATCCTGCGTGTGGATAAAAAGACAGGCAGCATCTCATTCTTTACGGATAAGGAAACCCTTCTTCTAAGTGAGGGCGCACAGCTGCCAAGGCAGATTGTGAACACACCCCAGAACCGGACATGGAGCTATTTTGACTGGACGAAAAAAGAAGGTTTAAAGGCTAGGGGGACATATGACCGGCAGCTGCTTGATTTGAAATCCACGGCAAAATACATTTCCTTCGGCGCGGAATCGGACAGACCTGCCTGTGTCATATCGGATCGCGGATATCAGATACTGATTCCGGCCGGCCGGCGGGTGATGTGCTGTACGATACCGGTGTACGGTTCCTATATATATACGGAAGGGGAAGCGCAGACCGACTATTTCTTCAGAACGACAGTATAAGAGAAGCAATTAAAACCCACAAAGGAGCTTAAGATGGATAATCATTTAACGCTGGACTATTATAACAGACACGCGGAACGCTTCACCGCCGATACGGGAACCGTCAATTTTATGGAGATGCAGAATAAATTCCTGAACAAGCTGCCCGAACATCCCTTCATATTGGATTTTGGCTGCGGGTCCGGGCGTGACACAAAATATTTTCTGGAACACGGATGCCGCGTCACAGCAATCGACGGATCGGAAGAACTGTGCAGGATCGCCGGAGAGTTTACCGGAATCCGCGTGAAACATATGTACTTCCAGGACTTATCGGATCTTGAGCTATATGACGGCATTTGGGCATGCGCATCCATACTGCACGTGTCATCGGATGAAATGGCTTCTGTATTGGAGAAGATGCGGGCGGCTCTGAAGCCGGAAGGGATTCTCTACGTGTCCTATAAATACGGGACATTTGAAGGCGAACGAAACGGGCGCTATTTCACGGATATGACGGAAGAGCGTTTTGAGAAGCTGCTGGATACTGTGGAAGGCCTGACATTGGAAGAACAGTTTATAACCTCCGATGTGAGGCCCGGGAGAGGTGAAGAAAAATGGCTGAATCTGATAGTGCGGAAGAATTAGGACAGGCTGTATGGCAGATTGAACCCACCGATGTGATGACCGGGGACAAAAACAGAAAGAAATTCCTGTATTACCAGATGAAATTAAGCATCCTGAAGGCGAAACGGATTGATATCATCGTATCTTTTTTAATGGAATCCGGTGTACGCATGATATTAAACGATTTAAAGTCTGCGCTTGAGCATGGGACACAGATTCGTCTGCTGACTGGTAATTACCTGGGGATCACGCAGCCGTCAGCGCTGTATCTGTTAAAAAATGAATTGGGCGGCCGGGTGGATCTGCGGTTCTATAATGAGAAGGGACGTTCGTTTCATCCGAAATCCTATATTTTTCATTATGAGGATTACAGCGACATCTATATCGGATCTTCCAATATATCAAGAAGCGCGCTGACCTCAGGCATAGAGTGGAATTACAGGGCAAGACCTATTTGGCCGCGTTTGATTCGGCAGCATATGAACGGGTGCTGTTTGTAGCGCACCGGGAAGAAATACTTAGACAGGCCGCGGCCTCCTTTAGAAACGTCAGGAACTCCGATGATTATGGCTTTTTTTACGGAAAAAACAAGGATAAAGATGCCTCCGTTATTTTTGCTTCTGTTTTTACTCTGGGGAGAGAAGAGTATCTGAAAAGGGAGTATTTCGCGCCTGACTATTTTGATTATATTGTGATCGATGAATTCCACCATGCCGTCAGCGATCAGTATCGCAGAATCGTAAAGTATTTCAAACCGAAATTCCTGCTGGGGCTGACGGCCACGCCGGACCGAATGGATGGGCGGGACATCTACGAGATCTGTGACTATAATGTTCCGTATGAGCTGTCATTAAAGGATGCGATCAGTAAGGGCATGCTGGTCCCGTTCCATTATTACGGGGTTTATGACGGGACCGATTATTCCTCCCTGCATTTGGTGAAAGGAAATTATCTGAAAAAGGATCTGAATGCTCTGTACAGGGACAACGCATACAGATATGACCTGATCTATAAGTACTATAAAAAGTATCCCTCCAGACGTGCGCTGGGGTTCTGCTGTTCAAGGATGCATGCAGAAAATATGGCAAAAGCGTTCTGTGAACGGGGGATACCGTCCGCGGCAGTATACAGCAATTCAGGGGGACCGTACCGGTTAAGCAGGGAATGCGCGGTTGAGAAACTGTTGAAGGGAGAGATCCGTGTTATATTTTCGGTGGATATGTTCAACGAAGGCCTGGATATTGCCAGCCTGGACATGGTCATGTTTCTCCGGCCGACGGAATCGCCCGTGGTTTTCCTGCAGCAGCTCGGCCGCGGCTTAAGAAGATGCAAAGGCAAAGAATATCTCAATGTGCTCGACTTTATTGGCAATTATGAGAAGGCAGGCCGTGTGCCGCTACTGCTTAGCGGCTGCGGCGCGGCGTGCGGCGCCCGGATCTTAGATGAGATGCCGGACTATCCGGATGACTGTATAGTGGACTTTGAGATGCGGCTGATCGATCTGTTTCAGGAAATGGAGATGAGAGGCCTTACAGTCCGCGAGAAAATACGTCAGGAATACTTCCGCATTAAGGAGGAACTGAATGGGAAGGTACCGACACGCATGGAATTGTTTACATATATGGAGGATGACATATATCAGCTCTGTATGAAGCATGCGAAGGAAAATCCGTTCAGAGGATATTTGGAGTATCTGCATGAGCTTGGGGATTTATCGTTCTTTGAGCAGGAACTGTATGAAAGCATGGGCAGAGAATTTATAAAGTTCCTGGAAACAACAGAGATGCAGAAGGTATATAAGATGCCTGTCCTTTACAGCATTTATAATGAGGGCCGCATCAGGATGGCGGTTACGGATGCGGAGGTATTGAGTGCCTGGAAAAATTTCTTTTCCACTGGGCTTAACTGGAAAGATCTTGGCAGCGATATATCCATTGATCAGTACCGGAAAATAACGGATGCACAGCATTTAAGCAATGTGAAGAGAAATCCGGTAAACTTCTTAAAGGCATCCGGCAAGGGTTTTTTTGTGGATCGGGAAGGATATGTGATCGCGCTGCGGGATGAGCTTGGCGGTATCATAGAGAATGAAGCATTCAAATCACATATGAAGGATATCCTGGAATACCGCACGATGGAATATTACCGGAGGGGAGATACCAGGGAGACGGACAGTCAGTCCGGAAAACGGAAGGTTAAGTTATGGCAAAAGGAGGTGCAGTCAGTCAAAAGCTCCGACGCCAGCGAGTGTATTGTCATAAGCAACGAACGCATCAACGTGATTGTCAATAAAGCAGCGCGCTCTTAAATCATACGGGGATGCTTTGAATACCATTCATCTTGGATACAAACAGACACCTCTTGTTTAATCGGGCTTATCCCATTACAAAGGAGCTGTGGCTAATAAACATAGCCACAGCTCCTTTTAGTAAATTTCAAGAATCTTTTTAATTTTCAATCCACGAATTCATATAGTAGAACTCGACATCAACACTATAACAAAAATAGTATCTGAGATCAATCCCTAATATTATTCATGGTTGACAAATAGTGGACTATCTGCTAACATGTAAGTATAAAGAATATATACTATAAAGATCAACAATCTATTTAAGAAAATAGAATGAAAGAGACAACCTAACGCCCGCTTAATCTGCAAATTAAACAGGCGTCGAATCGAAAGTATTTAGTTCTCAGGCCAAAAACGATCGATAATAAAATTTTATCTGTTTTTATGCGTTTCGTCAAATACTTTCGTAAAATTTATTTGGAAGGAGATGAACACTGAGTAACTGGCATGTGTCTTTCATTTTTATATATACATTAAAATGAAGAGGAGCATAAACATGATAAAAAATTATTACCTGAATTTAGATACGAGCAAAAATCCGAACGGAAACTATGAAGTACATACATCTCAATGCTATTATTGCCCTACAATAAACAAAGTATATCTGGGGGCATATGATAATGGTATACAGGCAGTAGCGGAAGCGAAAAGACGCGGATACTACAAAGCGGATGGCTGCTGCTATTGCTGTCCGGAAGCTCATAGAGAGTGATTAAGAAAGCTGGGAGATGAATATATGATAGCCCATATTCGTGAGCGCGACCAAAAAAAGCAGCCTGTAATCAACCATCTGATACATACAGCCAATAATGCAAGAGTTCTGGCTGCGTCTCTCAATATGGGCAATCTCGCATATCTGACAGGCTTTTTTCACGATCTTGGAAAATGGCGGCTGCGTTTTAAAGAATATCTTGAGGCGGCAGTCCTTCATCCTGACAGTGTCCGCAGAGGAGAGGTAAACCATAGTTCAGCCGGAGCGATTTATGTCTATCAAAGATATTATCACGGCGATAGGCTGCATCGTTTGACAGCACAGTTAATTTCCGTTGCAATTTTATCCCATCACGGTTTAAACGACTGTATGGATCTGAATGGTACCGATCATTTTCATCGGCGGGTAGAGTCATTGGAAGGGTTGGATTATGATGAGGTCATGGAGCATTTTAAAGCTTCTGAAACAAATGAAGAGGAATTCGATGAATATTTTGAAAAAGCGGTATTTGAAGTCCAGTGTTTTATGAAAATGATTGAAAAAAATAAGCAAAGCCGCAGTTTTTCAATATCCATACTGGAACGAATGCTTCTTTCAATTGTAGTCGAAGCGGACAGGCAGGATGCTGCATCCTTTGAGGAAGAGGAGGAGCCGGAAAACAAAGAAGTTAATAAAAATGCACCCCAGTGGTCACTGCTGTGCAGAAATCTGGAACTATCCCTGGAAAGTCAACCGCGCGGAGATAATATTTCTGCTTTAAGAAAACAAGTTGCGGACGAATGCCTCAAATTTGCGGAATGCAAGACGGGCATTTATCGTTTATCGGTCCCTACCGGTGGAGCGAAAACGTTGAGCAGCATGCGTTTCGCGTTACACCATGCATTAAAGGGCAGGAAAAAGCATGTTTTTTATTTCGCACCGTATTTGAGTATACTTGAGCAAAACAGTGAGGTTTTCCGCGATGTGCTGGGACAAGCTTTTATCTTAGAGCACCATTCCAATATAGTGATAGATAATACAAACGAAGAAGCAAAGGCAGAGTACAACCGTTATAAACAGCTGACTTCGAACTGGGACAGTCCGGTTGTCACCAGTACCTTTGTGCAGTTTTTAAACACTTTGTTTTCAGACAGCATGCAGTCGGTGCGGAGATTTAACAGCTTAGCTGATTCTGTAATTATTGTGGATGAGATTCAATCGCTGCCGATTCAAATGATCTACATGTTCAATCTTGCCATGAATTATCTTTCTTTGGTCTGTAATAGCACAATTATTTTATGTTCTGCTACTCAGCCTGTATTGGATCAGGTGAGCTGCCCCATATGTATGGGGCAGCCGGCCGATATAATTGCCGATCGGGAAGGCTTATACCGTCAGCTTAAACGCGTGAGAATTGAAGTCACCAGAGGAACCTTTGATACTCAGCGCCTTAAACAGTTTGTGGTAGACCGTATGAAAGAAAAACAGAATCTGCTGCTGATATTAAATACCAAGGCGGCTGCCAGGGAAATGTTCCTTTCTTTACAGGAACATTATCGCAGAACGGATGAATCCGTACTGCTGATTCACTTAAGCACATATATGTGTGCCCGGCATCGGATGGATTATATTCGAAAGCTTATGAAGCTGCTGGGCAACAGGAAAATAATCTGTGTCAGCACTTCACTGATTGAAGCCGGAGTGGATTTATCCTTTGAATGTGTGATCCGCTCATTTGCGGGGATGGACAGCATTGCCCAGGCAGCAGGGAGATGTAACCGAAATTGGGAATGGTATGAAGGAGTAGTATATCTGATACGGTATAAAGAAGAACGCCTGGGGAAACTTGAGCAGATAGTGAAAGGCGCTCAGTGCAGTGAATTTCTGGTAGATGAATTTGAAAGATATCCCGAACGTTATGACAACGATTTGCTGTCTGTTCAGGCGCTTCGGTCATATTATGAAAGATATTATTATGATATGTCACAAAGACGTTTGATGTCTTATCCTGTTGATCGGGCAGGAGCTAGTCTTCTTGATATGTTAGAACAAAACCGCTGCGGAAGAATTGCCGCCAAGGATGCCGGGAAAACACCGGATCTGGAAATGTTTCAGGCATTTAAAACAGCCGGACAACATTTTCAGGTAATCAATGATAATACAGTGAGTGTAATCGTACCCTATAAAGAAGGAAAGAAGATCATAACACAGTTAGCGGACGAAACAGACAAAAAGAAAATAAAGAATACTCTCAAAAAAGCGCAGCAGGCTACCGTAAATATTTTTCCGGAGATGCTTAAGCAGCTGAAAAGCAAAGAATCAATAGAATTTTTGAAAAATGCGGGAGTATGGGTATTAAAGGAGGTGGCTTACGATGAGCAGATGGGTATTGTCTTGTAGAATAAGTTATTCAGTGACCTGAAAATGAGGAGTATGTTATGGAAAAAGAAAACCGTATTGAGTTTAAAGTATATGGCCGGCGGGCGATGTTTTCGGATCCGATTACAAAGAGCGGAGGGGAAAAGCTTTCTTACCAGATTCCAACATATCAGGCGCTCAAGGGCATTGTGGAAAGCATCTATTGGAAGCCTACTCTGATCTGGTATATTGACCGTGTGAGAGTTATGAAGCCGATACAGACGGAATCGCAGGGAATCCGGCCGATTGAATACAGTGGAGGGAATACTCTTTCACTGTATACATATTTAAAAGATGTGGAATATCATGTGCAGGCGCATTTTGAGTGGAATGAAGGACGGCCGGATTTGGCACAGGACCGAAATGAGAACAAACATTTTTTTATAGCAAAGCGAATGTTGGAACGCGGCGGCAGGAGAGATATTTTTCTTGGGACCAGGGAGTGCCAGGGCTATGTGGAACCGTGTAGATTTTCGGAAGGCGAAAGCGTTTATGATACGACAGAGGAATTAGCTTTTGGCTTTTTATTTCACGGGTTTACTTATCCGGATGAGGCTGTAAGAGAAGAAGAGCAAAATAAGCTGACAGCCAGATTCTGGAGACCGGTGATGAAACATGGAGTGATTGATTTTATACGGCCGGAAGATTGCTCGGTTCGACGTGTTCTAAGGGACATGGATGTGAAAACATTTGATGAAAAGAATTTTCAGGGGCTGAACGAATTTACAGCGGAATATTTTAATGAGGAGGTGGGGCGATTTGGGATGGATGCAGGCTCTTTATGATACTTATGAAAAATCCGCACACCTTGTGGGGATCGAAGATGAAACCGGATGTATCCTTTTGCCGATTGCTCATTCAACTCAAAATGCACAGATAGAAGTCGCGGTGAATCTGGATGGAGAATTTAAGAGCGCCTGCCGGGTGGAAAAGGCACAGGCTGTAACACTGATTCCTGTTACGGAAGCCTCCGGAAGCCGGTCCAGCGACATTGCGCCTCATCCGCTGTGCGATAAACTCTGCTATGTGGCGGGAGATTTTGCGCAATACGTCAATCGTAAAAAAGCAAAAGATTATTATCAGGCCTATATTACCCAGATGGAGGAATGGCACAGGGCGGGCTGTCATGAATTTGTAGAGGCCATTTACAGGTATCTGGCGAAAGCTGTATTGATTCGGGATTTAATTTCAGCAAAAGTCCTGACGCTGGACGGGCAGGGCATGCTGAACGACAAAGAAAAGATAGAAGGCATTGCACAGGCAGATGTATTTGTCCGGTTTTGTATTCGGGATGAGCGAGTGAAGGGGCTGGGGCAGGTTTGGAAGGAGCGCGGGGTCTATAACGATTATATTCGGTATTATCTAAGTACACAAGGAGACTTGGACCTGGATTATGTTACGGGAGAATACTGCATTTGTTCAGAGAAGCAGCCGTCAAAGATTCGTAACTCGGCCGATAAAGCTAAGCTGATTTCTGCAAATGACAGCAGCGGTTTCACTTACCGGGGAAGATTCAGGGAGCGCAGAGAGGCAAATTCTATCGGCTATGCTTCGTCTCAAAAAGCACATAACGCATTGAAATGGCTGATTGAGCGCCAGGCATTCCGGCGTTTTGGGCTATGTGTGGTTGTGTGGAATCCAGAAAATCGGGGTCTGCCAGATTGGGACAAGGATACATATGACCTGTTTTATGAGGATGAAGAGTATGCTCAGGCGGATGTCGCAAAGGCTTATGCGGATCGAGTGAATGATGCTTTAGCCGGCCGGCACGCTGATATTGATACGGATAATACGGATATCGTAGTTCTCTCTTTGGATGCCGCAACGCCAGGCCGGCTGGCGGTCACGTATTATCAGCAGATAAGCGGTTCGGAATTCCTGCGGAATCTGAAATACTGGCATACAAGCTGTGCATGGAATATGAGCTATAAAAAAGGAAAAGGAACGGTGCTGATGGCTCCTGCTCCGGAGGATATCGCTCTTGCCGCATACGGTACAGAGAGAAATGGAATGCTGAACATAGATGACAGGCTGATGAAAGATACTTTAAAACGGTTAATGCCATGTATACTGGGCAAGCACCGCCTCCCGGCCGATCTCGTGCGTTCAGCAGTGGAAAATGCATCAAGACCGCAGGCCTTCAGCAGTTACAATTACAGAAAAGTGCTGGAAATTGCCTGTGCATTAATACATAAGAGATATGCGGATGAAAAAAAGGAGGACTGGGAAATAATGAGCCTTGATCGAAATTGGGATAATCGAGATTATCTGTATGGCCGATTGCTTGCGGTGGCACATAAGGTGGAATACGATACTTTTTCAGAAAGCGAGCGGGGAAAAAGGGAGACAAATGTCATTCGGTTTATGAGCCACATGGTAAAATATCCGAGTAATACATGGAAGATGCTGGGACTGAAGCTGCTTCCGTATTTGGGAAAACTTCACCAGGGCATGCAAGTCCGTTATGAAAAGGAAATGCAGTCGATCTATGATTTGTTCCTGCCGGATCAGTTTAACACACAGGCTCCGCTTGGTGAGGAGTATCTGCTGGGATATTACTGCGAACTTAGCTATCTTTGGAAGAACATGAAGGATGAGGAGGAAGATGAGAATGAGTAAATTTACAAACAAAATAGATTTTGCAGTATTGATTACAGTTAAGAATGCAAACCCTAATGGCGATCCGCTGAACGGAAACCGTCCGCGTGAGGATTATGAAGGTTTCGGTGAAATTTCAGATGTCTGTATAAAGCGAAAGATCAGAAACCGTCTTCAGGATATGGGAGAAGAGATATTTGTCCAGTCAGAAGGGCGTTATACGGATGGGTACAGGAGTCTTAGCGAACGCGCGAAAAACTGTCCTGAATTATCAGCGGCGCTGAAAGAGAAGGACAGTGAAGCCTATGCGAAAGCAGCCTGCGAAAAATGGATTGATGTGCGAAGCTTCGGACAGGTATTCGCATTTAAAGAAAAAGACGGAGGCGTATCGGTCGGTGTCAGAGGGCCGGTTTCCATACACCCTGCCATAAGTGTATCTCCCATTGAGATAATGGATTTGCAGATAACAAAAAGTACAAACAGCGAACCTTCCAAAGATGGGAAAAGAACTTCTGATACAATGGGTATGAAGCACCGCGTGGAATTTGGCCTTTATCTGCTGCGGGGGAGCATTAATCACCAGCTGGCGGATAAAACCGGTTTTTCAGATGAAGATGCCGAGAAAATCAAAGAGGCATTGCGGACATTATTTGAGAATGACTGCTCTTCGGCACGTCCGGATGGCAGTATGGAAGTTAAAAAGGTGTACTGGTGGAAGCACAATTGTCCGATGGGACAATATTCATCGGCTAAGGTACACCGTACGCTAAAGGTAGCGGCAAAAGAAAATACGGAACGTATTCCAGGCTGCTATGAAGATTATGAGATAACTTTAGAGAACCTGCCGGGTCTGGAGCCGGAAGTTTATGACGGTATATAAAATACTGACTGTTTTTTGAACTGAAAATAGATATGTCTCAGCATTGTGGAGCGCCCGAATATCTGCGTTTATACTGCAGATATTCGGATACTTTGTTTTTGTACAGTCATACGGCCTATCACTGTACGCCCTTCATCTCTGATTAAATTCCGAAACTGCAAGGGCGCACTCCCTTCATATTTAGAAAGGACGAATAAAAATAACCCGCCGAATGAGATCACACAAACCGCTACAAGCCGGACTAAAGGCTTTCCAGGAAAAAAAGCATTGATTCCCTCTGCCTAGGCGTCAGCCTTTCCCATCCGTTCAGTAGCCGTCTCTGTTCGCTGGTGAGGGAGACAGATTCATCGTTCTCATCAAAGAAACGGGACATGGTAATGCCCAGGCCTCTGCAGATCTTCTCAAGAGACCCGATGGATGGCAGCATGTCCTTTCGATACCAGGAGGATATGGTGGACTGAGGGAGTTCGGCTGCTTCAGCCAGCTGATATTCACTCCAGCCGCGCTCGGTGCGCAGCTGGATTATACGCTTTAACACATTCATTTACTCCGTCTCCTTTTACTACGACTTTTAAGACTATAATAGTGGCAGAAGTCGTTATAAATGAATAAATATTATCGTATAAATAATTACGATTATAATTTTCTCTTTTTAGACCACGGCATGACGGCCAGAAATGGGACGGCGTATTTAGTAAATTGCTGTTCTAAACAAAATGGCGGAATCTACTGTGTACCGGACCTGTGACGGGGCGGTCTTAGAGAAACTCACTGAGATTTCAGAGCCGGCTGACTTTCCGACATAGAGGTCAGTTCGGACGGGGTGCAATCCGTTCACAGGCTCTCCAAAAATACCAGCAGCGATTCTCTCTGTCCGGGAGTCAGCCGTTCCCAGCCGCGAAGCAGCCGTCTCTGGTCATCGGTGAGTGAGCCGGACCCATTTGAATCATCAAAAAACTGTGACATGGTAATGCCCAGCCCTTTGCAGATTTTTTCGAGAGATCCGATGGAGGGGAGCATGTCCTTTCTATACCAGGAAGAGATGGTGGATTGCGAGATTTCAGACGCTTCAGCAAGCTGATATTCGCTCCAGCCGCGGTCAACGCGCAGTTCATAGATGCGTTTTAATATATCCATTTTAACGGTCTCCTTATACTACGACTTTTAAAGCTATCATAGTGGAATAAGTCGTAACAAAAGAATGATGAATATCGTATTTTATTTTACGATAAAGCATGAAAACGTGATAAGAAACCGAATACAGAGCCGGCTGATCTGCGGCAGAACAGGAAAAAACGCATGGTGAGAAGAGCCATGCGTTCGAGAAAGAAAATTTACAGAAAAGAGTTTAACAGCTCGCCTCCAGAAATGTAAAAGCAGGCGGCCTGGAGAACAGGAATATGCCATTGCCTAAAACGCACCCGAGATAAAGGATATGGAATATACAGGATTATTCCGTATCTGTCAAAGGTAGATATTGCAAGGAACGTACTACATTCCGCCGGGCTTGCGGTGATTCTGTACAGCATTTATTTTATGAGCACCTATTCGGAAAGCAAAAAGATCCTGAGGTTAAAAATAAAATATATCCGGTGTTTCGCCCCCAGCCGGATAAAGAGCCGCTAAGGCAGCAGATGAATATCTGTGTCTTGGCGGCTCCTGTTTTTTTGTAAATCCCGGGTGTCTATAGCCTGTCATACATTGGGTGCCGTTCATGCGGTGATCTCCCGGACCGCTTCCAGAAATACAGCCCTGTCCACCGGGCGGGTGATCCAATGAGGAACTCCCTTATAAGCGGCTGTTCCCCCGCCTTCGTTCCGATACGATGCCGGCGCGATGAACAGTGTGATGCCGGCCAAAGGGCCGGAGACCACTTTCTTCATTTCGGCCAGATCGTTGTCAGGGAGTTCCGCATCAATCACGATCAGCTTGGGATTTAGCCTGTATACCAGGGAGAATCCCTGCATGCAGGTCTTGACGGAATAGATATGAGAGTATTCCGCCTCCTTCAAGAGCTCCGTTACCTGGCTGCAGAGCGCCGCATTGTCTGAAATAATTAAAATGTTGCGCATAGCATCAACCCCCTTTCCTATAGCTACAGTATACTATATAAAAGCTGAAAATTAAAGGGAGGTTGTGTAATATATCTATTAATTTAAATAAAACTTAACAATGTTCGGACTCAATATGTGGGATTCCTCATCTGCATGCATTATCCCCCAAATGCGTTGTCCTGCGAGGTATCGCGTTCTCCGTAGACAACCGGCGGATGCAGCAGATAATCAAACAGTTCTTCACCGATGAATGCCCGCGCTCTTTCTACCGCTTCGGCCTCCTTTTCCGTGTCCATAGCCAGGAAGGAATCGCAGATCGGCTTGGGTTCGCCCACATTTTCCGGCTTTGTGGGATCGTAGCGGAAGATTCCCAGATTCAGACCGAACTCCTGCGGGTTATCGATGCAGGAATGGTGGGTGAACATATCCACCGTGTTCATGTTGCGCGCCTTGAGATAGGCGAGCACATAGCCGGCCGCCGCCATCTGCTCGGTTAGCTTTCTTAGCGGTCCGTCCTGGGAATTGAAGCCCTGCTCGCTGAATACGATGCGCCGGGCCTGCCCGCGGTAGAGATAGTCCGCCTGGGACAGGAAAGCTTCCAGCACCTCCATGTTTTTAAAGGTGATCTTAGGCGTGCTGAAGGTAAAATCCGGCGCGCGGTCGTGCCAGAAATCCGCCCATTTAAGGTCTTCCGGATAAGGGTGGTAGGCGACGCCCCAGCCGAAATTTCCTTCGCCGCATGCATTGGAATTTAAGAGCTCCAGCACGGTGCGCCCGCTGTAATAGCGCAGGGTCTGGGCCGGGTTAAAATTGGCGCCGCACCAGAACTGATCCAGGGAAATGTAAACACGGAAGTGACTGCAGTGTCTGCGGCCGCACAGCCAGGCTAAGCGCAGGGCCTGGGTATATTCGCGCACGTACTGCTCCACCGGCATCTCCCCGGCATTTCCCCAGACATACTGGCTGTCCACTTCATTGGATATGATGGCTCCCACCGCGCAGCCGTATTTTTTGTCCGGACGGGTATAGCGTTCTGCAAGAAATTCCACAAATGCACCGTAGTAGCCCTGGCCTTCTTCCGTCTCCATATCAAAGGCGCTGATGAAGGCTTCGGAGCTGTTCCAGTCAAAGCCCGGATGGATGCAGGCGTCCAGAAGCGCCTTTTCTCCGGTAGAGCCAAACAGGCGCGGGGAATTGAGCAGGATCATCGTTGTGATGGGAACGCTTTGCATCTGCCGGTCCACCTGCTCCACGGCACTGCGGCGGAAATAATAGGTGCGTCCGTTAAAATCGTAGGGGATGGTATCAACGCCTGGCACCGCGGTCATGAGACAGGGCAGATTGATATCCAGACGTCCCTGCCGGATATCCAGTTTTTTGGATAGCTCGGGCGGTGCACCCAGGGTCTTTATAGTGGCCGGCTGCGGATAGGGCGCAGTGTTTTCAGGCACATCCTCCGCGATATCGGTCACATAGCGCACTCCGCCGGCCTCCTCTTCGCCGCAGTAAACGGTAAAACGAGAGTAAAGGCGGTCATTGGCATTTGGGCGGCGCTGCAGCTCGATGATTCCTCCGGTGGCTGCGGCCTCCTCCATGGACAGTGTCCTGCCGGGCTTTGCGCCGACGGTGGGCACGCTTTCGCGCACGCGGACCGCGCCGTCCGTATCGGTATACAGGCGTATCCGATGGCGGTCCGCTTCAATTTTTAATATCTTCATAAGCGTTCTCCTTTGAGGTGGATTTTTCTGATGCTTATTGGGGTACTTGCGGTAAAGATATCATACTGCCGGACAAAAGTCCATGTGCATTCATACAGTATATGTCAGAGGTTTTTGTACAAAGTGATTGACGGTTATCAGGTGGATAGGTTTCCTGGAGTTTGGATGTTTTGTTTTACTGGGATGTGTGTTATAATATTCTCAATTATAGGTAAACCGATATGAGAGAGGTGCTTTTGTGCTGCATATATTTTATGGCGAAATGTCAGATGTGATTTACAATACTTCCATATATTTTAAAAATACGTATGAAGACGAATGGATCACCGATCCCTTTACAAAAGAGATGATCCTGGATATAGATAAATCCAGCGTCTTAGAAGGATCGGTGATTGACAGTCCGGTTATGGGGAAAATTCCGCCAACGAGTTTATCCGGTGGTGTCAAGACGTTGATTCTAATGAAATATGAGCCGGACAAAATATGGAATGCTTCTGCTTGTGGAGATAATTGTGCTAAGTGGATTTTAAAAATTGCGGAGGAAAAAGAACTAACGATTAACCTGCGCCATATAATGGACTTTGGCAGCGGTGAGTTTACAATCCATATTTTAAATACGGATCAGATTGTCCACAATATGAAAGAATTGATTTGGATTGCCGGACTCTATGTATAGAGGTGTATATGAGAGGAAAATATCGTATAATTGTACAAAATAAAAGAATCCGCTATAGTTTTGAGATAAAGAGAAATATTACAGTGATCAGGGGCGACAGTGCAACCGGCAAGACAGTTTTGATAGATATGATTCGGGAGTTTCAGGAGAATGGAATTGCCAGCGGTATCGAATTGAACTGCGAAAAAAAGTGTGCAGTTCTGTCCGGACAGATATGGAGGGCGCAGCTGTCATCGATACACGACAGTATAGTTTTCATTGATGAGGGAAACAATTTCGTCGGAACGAAAGAATTCGCTGCCTGCATTCAGAAAACAGACAATTATTATGTGATTGTAGCCAGAGAAGGTCTATCTATGCTGCCATACAGTGTAGAGGAAATATACGGTATTCGTAATTCGGGAAAATATGGAACTTTGAAGCAGACTTATAATGAGTTATATCACTTATATGGAAAGAGAGAGTATTCCCATTCGGTTCGGCCAGAGAGCATTGTCACAGAGGATTCTAATGCAGGCTTTGAGTTTTTTTATGATGTATGTCAGAAAAGGGGAAAAGTATGTATCAGTGCCCGTGGAAAATCCAATATTTTTTCAACTTTAACCAAGTGTATAAAAGACGAAATCTTAATTATAGCGGATGGAGCTGCATTTGGGTCAGAAATGGACAAAATGATAAAACTATTGGAAACAGATTCTAGGTTTCATATATATTTACCAGAGTCCTTTGAATGGCTGATATTAAAAAGCGGATTGCTGCAGGATCAGAAATTGGCGGCAATTTTAAAGGAGCCATATAATTATATAGAGAGTTCGGCAGATTTCAGCTGGGAGCGATATTTTACGAGACTTTTAACTGCAGTAACTGCAGATACTCATATGAGATACACAAAACGCACGTTAAATGCGTTTTACCAGCAAAATTACATTGAAACGAAAATTATGCGTGAAATGGAACAGATAGAGATATAGAGAAGGTGACAAAATGAACAGACAGAAAACAGCTCTGGCCGTTCGGGCTTCGATGGAGTTTACGAAAACAAAAAACGGTGTGCTGGAAAGAAGATATGCCACACATTATATAGAAATAAAAGGAAAAGACGATGAATAAATGCCCGCATTGCAGAAGAGGGGCAGCCTCACCGGATGATTGATAAATCACAGGTGAGACTGCCCCTCTTCTGCAATGTGCTGTAGTACTAGATCCCGCGGTAAATATAGGAAAAGCGGCCATAAGGCGCGGTATCTCCATATTCATAAAAATCGGCGATTGTTTCGTTCTTACCGGTGTGGTCCGCCCACTTAAAGCGCAGTTCGAAGCGGTCCTCTGTAAGTCCAAGCACAGAACGGGGTACCGCGATCATGAGGCTGCAGCCCTCCTTTCGGTAGGAGATGCGGGTGTTATTGCCGAAACGGTAGCCTCCCAGGCAGGTCTGCACGAAGGTGGCGCAGCCGTCCAGCACGATATCGTTGACCAAATAGTGCCAGCCATGCCAGTGAGGCGCATAGGGACGCCCGGCCACCCCTATGTACAGGTTCATCCATTTAGTGAACATGTTGAATACGATTTCTTCCCTGGTTTCGGCATAGAAATATACATTTTTGTCATCGTGGCAGACTTTCAGACAGCAAAACTCATTGCGCCCGCTGTGATCCTCATACAGGATTCCTCCCTGGCCTTCCGCCCTGCGGGGCAGCGTGCCATAAGGCATCGCCCAATAGGATGGCACATCCTCCCATTGGGTAAACGGTCCGGACAGATCGATGGGGTGTTTTTTTTGTGCCTGTGGCATTGGAGGCGCCCCTTTGTAGCGGCGGATATAATCACACAGCTGCAGATAGTAACTGTCAAAGTGACCGCCCCGCATCGGTTCCACATCCCGGGAATATTCCCAATCCGCCTGATCGACCATCAGCACCGGCCGCGGATCGTCTCCTTTGATCTTGCCGGCGGTCCATTCGTTCCAGCCGGTAAAAAAGACCATCTTCGGATCCAGAGCAATCGCGCGTTCCCACTGTTCGGCCATATTATAGCCGTAATACAGGGCCTCGGGAGTCTTGTCATTGCGCGCGTCATGGAACGCACGGCCGCGGGGCACAGGGTCATTGTAAAACGCTCCGTCCCCGAAGCTTAGATTGGGATGCTGCGCCACGCTGACAGGCACGATCTCATGTTCCCCGGCGGCGTTGATCCAAACGCGCTGGGGCCTTTCGAAATCGATCCACGGACAGCCGCCTTCTTTTTTCGCTTCGGTCGGCCACTGCGGCAGCCTGAATGTGAAAAATTCCCGCTGTGCGGGTGTACACTGTTCGGGGTCCGCAATGATAAACGGCTTACCCTCCCATGTAAACCACAGCTCGCGAAACAGTCCGGGCTCATAGAGGTCGTTCCAGATTTCATCCAGCGTCTCTCCGGAAAGAGTGTTGGTATAATATGCAATTTGGGGAACTTTCCAGCCCTCCTGACGGTATTCCTCCAGCGTTTCCAGCAGCCCGCGGACCTGCGGCCAGAAGGTGGTGCGGTTCGTGGTATCAAAGATCAAAAAGTCCACCCCGGCCTGGGTGAGCAGCTTCACATGCCGGCGCAGTACCCAGCGGTCATCCAGAAAGTAATATCCGAACAGGGGCTCATCCCAATAGAGAGCTCCGTCCCCCCACGCAGGGTGATCAAAATCCTTAAGCGCATCCGGGTGCTCCTTCATCATCCGGGTGACGTTGACCGGAGCCGGTGTGGGCCGGTCTTTGGCCCCGTGCGTGAGAAAATAGAAACAGCCCACCGCCCTATCCTCCTTTAACGGTCCGGTCTGTTCCTCTCCCGGCAGCAGGCGTCCCAGGTCATCAACGGCATACAGAGCGCCAAAACTGGCATTTTTGTCCATGATATTACCCTCCCTTATCAGTATTTGATAGCCGCCGCCGGCTTTTGGATGGAAACCGCGCGGCATTTTACATGTTTTGGTAAAGATATCATACTGATTCCGAAAAGTCCATATGCATTCCTACAATTAAAACAGGGCATTTTTGTGGAAAATGATGCCGCTATTGAGAAAAGCTGAGAAGTTTGATAAAATCATAGAATAATTGACATGAAAGAAGGAGCGCCATGCTGACTCGAGAGGAAGCCATTTCATTCTGCCTGACTTTAAAAGATGTATATGAGGATTACCCTTTCCGCGATCCGAACTGGACAGTGATCCGGCACAGGGCTAACAAGAAGGTGTTCGCCTGGATCTATGAAAAGGACGGCCGCATCTGGATCAATGTGAAATGTGACCCGCAATGGCGGGATTTTTTCCGCAGCGCTTTCCCATCGGTGGTTCCGGGCTATCACCTCAATAAAGAGCACTGGAATTCCATCATACTCGACGGCACCGTGCCGGAAAAAGAAATCAGAAAGATGATCGGGGAAAGCTATGAGCTCACGAAACGGTAAGAGGATGAGGTTATGAATACTTTGTACGTGCGCGCCGCGGGCAGGATGGCATCCGATGAGAACTGTGCAAATCACGGCGCTATGGCTGTGATATCAGCGAAAGGTACCAAAAAGAATGAACGAGTACGATTTTTACCGCATTTTTGAACCGCTGGAATTTCAGGACTTTGCACGGGATATGGTCCAGGTGAAGACAGGGCTTCTCTTTGAATCCTTTGCGGAGGGAAGAGATCTTGGAATTGACGGAAGGTGCGTGCTGCAGGACGGCCGTACGGTCATCTTTCAGGCAAAACGCCTTAAAAATTCAAATGGGAAACTGCTTGCCAGGATGAAGGAGGAGCGGGAGAAGCTTGACCGGCTCGCACAGTACGGCATTCGGACGGACCGGTATATCCTGGCCATTGCCGACGATCTGCTGCCGGAGAAAAAATCCGCTGTTATCAAACTGTTTGATCCGTATATCTTAAATCCCGAAGACATCATTACCGCGCGGGACTTAAACAACTGGCTTAGCGGCCCGGATTTAGGATACCGGGCGGTGGAAGAAAAATATTTCAAACTGTGGATACAGAATACGAAAACCCTGCAGAGGATCCTGTTTGAGACCGTGAACACCCGCCTGGCGGAGCAGTCCCGGATCAGGCTCGCGGATGCGGTTGAAAAGGCACAGCTTTTTGTGGAAACAGAAGTCTATGAGAAGGCTGTAAATCAGCTTAAGAGGAGCCGGGTGCTGATCCTGTCGGGGGAGCCGGGAGCCGGAAAGACGACTCTCGCGAATCAGGCGGCGCTGTATTTTTGCGCCAGATATGAGTTTGAATCCTGCTTTTATGCGTCAAGGGTGGAAGATTTATATACCGCCCGGAGCCTGCCGGGAAAAAAGGTGATTGTCTTTGACGATTTCTGGGGAAGCAACGGCTTTGACCGCTTCGGAAACGGGCTGGATGTGAAAGCGCTGGCTGCGTTCATAGAGGATGTGCGCAGGAGCCGGGACTGCATCCTGATCCTGACAACGAGAGAATATGTTTTGGAGCAGGGATTAAAACAGAACGAAGATTTCCGCAGGATTGTGGAAACAGAGGGTCTGGAATGCCGCATCGAACAGTACTCCCGTACGGACAGGCTGAGAATCTATTTTGGACATCTGCGCAATTCTGCACTTACCTGGGGACAGGTCAATGCGCTGTTAAAGGCCGGCAGACAGGTGATCCTTTCTTCCAACTACAATCCGCGCATTATAGAGCTGTATACCAAAACAATCCGGCCGGAGGATGCGCCGTCGCTCTGCGTTGAAAAATTCTTTCAGTATCTGGAGTGCCCCGTTGATTTCTGGGAGAAGATCTATGCCGACCTTTCACAGGAGGCCAGAGCGGTGATGCTCATCCTGGCGGTGATGCCTCTTCCGGTTGAACTGGAGCTTCTGCGGGACTGCTATCATCAGGTGATGAAGGACCAGGATAAGGAACTGGAGTGGAAAGAATTTTCGGATGTGGCGGCGGAGCTGGAGAAAACTGTGATTCGAACGGATTTATATAACCGGGTGAACCCTCTTATCACCGTAACCTGTCAGAATCCGTCCGTGAAGGACTTTATTCTCGGATATATCAGGGCCAATCTCAAACAGTACAGCGGTATTCTCCTAAACAGCTGCCTGTACTTTTCGCAGTGCGTGGAATATTTAAAGCTTTTATACGATATGGAGGATACGGACGGGCTGTACGGAGCCGTTATGGAGCGGGCGGCTGCGCTCATTGACACCGAAGCCGTTTCATTTTATGACAAATATGCGGCGGTACTGTCCGAACGCGAAGAACGGGACCGGTATGACCGGAACTACCATACATTAAACGAGTGCGGAGAGTTAAGATTCGGACGTCCCTTTCAGCTTTTGCTGCTCTATAAAGCAGGCAGCTGTCAAACGCTTGGGAGCTGGTTTTCACGGGTGTTTCAATCCGTCGAAGAGTCCATGGAGCGGTATCCCGAATCGGCGCTTGGGGAAAATATACGGATGTTTCCCCGGGTCGCGGTGCATGTATATGAAGAGGGGCTTAATGACGATATCAACCGGATGATCGATGTCTACACCAGAAGCCTTATGAAAAACAGGCTTAGTCTGGACGCCGGAGCGTTTGAAGACCGGTATCCGGATCTGTGGAAGCGGTACATAGAGGAACATCGGGAAACAATCGGGAATTATCTGCGGAAATACTATCAGGCCAACCTGTGTCTATCGGCAGTGAAAGGGGATATGGTGCGGTTCATCCTTTGGGAAGCCGCATATGAGGACGACTGTGAGCAGTTCGGACTTGTCCCGGATCCGGCCATTGAGAAGTCGGTTAAGCGGTATGAACGCTGGCTGGAAGCGAATGAGAAGGAGGAAGATCCTAAGAACGGGGAGGAAATAAGGCGCGGGGGCAGGGAGAGAACGGTCGAGGATGTTTACAGCGAATTTAAAGAAAGCTATCTGGAGGAAATCCTGCCCGCCGATGTTTCAGAGCCTGAAGAATGGCTGATCTGCAACGAACCGTCGGAACAGGTGCAGTCGGTTTTGCTTGAAGGAAGGGATGACCTTTTATGGAGCCGTTTTATGTATGATGAGCAGTCGCTGAATTTTCTGTGCGCTTATGTTTCCCGGACTGGCAGCCTGCCGGACCGCCTGGCGGACAGTTTTAAGTCGGTGGCCCGTTATATAGAGGATTCGGCAGGACAAAGTGACGGCGAACTGTATCGGCTCTTTTTAAGCCTTGATTTGAGCGTGAATGAGGAGGGCATCTGGTCGGAAAAGGAACTGGAAGCCTGCTATCCGGAATTCTGGGTCTGGAAAGAGGAACAGGTGAAACGCCTGACCGATTCGGACGTGTTTATACACTGCCATCACTGGTACCGGCTTGCTAATACGCTGCTGTCGTTCTGCGTATACGGTGATCAGCTTGGCCTTCTGCCGAAAGAGGACAGAATGTATATCTATAAGGGTATCTGGGCAGAGGATGTGGATACCGCACAGGGCGGAGGCATGTGTGGGAGTGCGCTGCAAAAACAGATGATCAAAACAGGGAAGTACTGGAAATCAGAAGAGGAAGAGCTTCTCATAAATGCATTGCATGAGCTGGACCCGCGGTCATTTGAGTCCGGTGTGCTAAAGCCTCTGGCGGAACGTCTGTACCGAAAAGTGATATTGGCGGGCCGGGAGGACGTGATAGAGAATTTGGCATCCGAGACAGAACTTCTGATAGAGATTACTCCGGAGGGGGATGTCTTGGGAGGCTCGTCATCAGGAGATGATTATTTTAAAGCGATAGCCGTAGTTTGCGACTTCTGGCTGTTTGATCTTGTACCGGATCAGTTTACAGACGCGCAGATGGAGCTCCTTGCCGAGAACGGGCTGATAAACAGAGGAAAGAGAAGGGGTAAACACGGGATATATCCCGTTCGGATCGCCCGGCTGGCGGATGCGCATCTGCTTGTGCCGCTCGGGCTTTACCAGCCCCTTGAGAAGCTGTGGAAGGATATATGTGATACACTGACAGGAAAAGGAGATACGGATGATGAGTGATGACGAGAGAAAGGCTGTGCGCGGCAGGCTAAAGGCGGCTGCAGGCAAATACTCGGATTACGGCAGGTACTTTCATCAGCTGATGCGCCTGGAAGAAGAATACGATGAAACGCTGGAACTCTATAATTTTGATATCTGGATGGGAGAATCCGGCGGCACGATCCGCGAACAGGCTGCGGAAATGCTGCGCATAACCGGCGAGCTGTTTTCGGATATGAAAGACAATGCCGGGCAGGAACTGTATTACGCCATGAAGGAGATCATGTGTCTGGAAGAAGAGGAACAGATACGGATCTGTGGAGCGGCCGTCAGAGAAGAACAGTTTCCGGAAGATAAATTCGGGGATATGCTGGCGGAATGGGAGGATTTTTGCTACACTCAGGATGGAGCGCTGGAATCCTTCCTGGAACACTGGAAGACATGGGCTGCGGCGTCCGAAGCGGGGGAGGAATGAACCTATGATATTCAGGAAAATAGATTTTCATAACACCGATACACTTGTAAAGACAGAGAAAGGCTATACCATGCAGCGCGTCCCTGATTCCGTCCGGCTGAAACTCAACGAAGGGGCCAGGGATCAGGTCAGCTTTAACTGCACCGGTGTGGAGCTGCGGTTTAAGGTGAAGTCGGAGGAGGCGGTGCTGACGCTTCGGGCAGAGGAGAGCAGCGAGGCTTTGACGGCATATATCTATTACGGCTCTTTTCAGGGAGGGTGGCAGCATTCGTCCAAGACAGTAGGGACAGAGGACACCAGGATATCCGTTCCCAGACCGCAGGATGTGAAACTCCTGGAAAGCCTTACAGAGGAATGCGGCCTTCCCTTTCAGCCGGAGGTGGTGCGTGTGATCCTGCCATACGGGAAGTGCTTTTTTGTGGATATCGAGGGGGAGGTGGAGCCTCCCGCACCGCAGGATGTGCCGGAGAAGACATATCTGGCCTACGGTTCCTCCATCACCCACGGAAGCCTTGCGCTGGCCGCGCCCTGTTCTTATCCCTTTCAAATCGCCCGCAGGCTGGGCTGCGATTATCTGAATCTGGGATATGCGGGCAGCGCGTATCTGGAAAGGGAGATGGCGGAGTATATTGTGAGCCGGAAGGACTGGGATTTTGCCTCCGTGGAGATGGGCATCAATATGCTGTACGGAGATTTCGATACGGCACAGTTTGAATGCCGCGTGAGAGATTTCGTGGATATACTATCCGCTGATGGGCGTCCTGTCTTTGCCACCGATATCTTCCGCTTCAACGGCGGCCGGGAATTTCAGAAAAAGGCAGAGATCTTTCGTGGCATTGTAAAAAAATATGCGGACGGGAGGCTTGTGTTCACTGACGGCCTGAAACTGCTCAATGATCCGGCTTTCATCTCCCAGGATCTCATACATCCGAGTCAGGAGGGGATCGGCAGGATTGCGGAGAACTGGTCTAAGATCATGGAGCGATATCTTTTGTCACACGGATGCTGAACTGTTACTTCATATGAAAAAGATTCATGTCGAATGCTTGTTAATATTGTTATATCTTGGTATACTGCTTTTATATAAATATACATACCGCCGTTTCCTTTCCTCGACATAACTGGCAAAAGAGATACGACGAAGCTTGATTAAGAATAGCGGAGAATTCCAGGGGAATGGAGGACGTTATGAAAAGAGGAAATAAGAACCGGGCTGCTGCTTTTGTTTCTGCAACGTTAGTCGCATTATCGCTGGTGGCTTTCATTTATATAAATCAGCTTACCAAAACGACAGATGCTTCGGTTGTCGCATCGATGCAGGAATTATCCAGACATGATATGCAGAACATCCAAAGTGAACTGGAGAGCTCGTGGGATTCACTATCCGCGGTTTACATCAGAACTATGGCAAGCCGGTGCGGCACTATACAGGAAATTTGCGGCCGCTTAAATTTGGAGCAAATTTCCAATATATTCAATACGATTTATTTAGTTGATTCCAATGGGAATACATACTCCGGCGCAAATGTGGTAAAAAATGAAAGTGAAAAGGAGTACGTGATGCCTTTGCTCTCGGGTCAGCAGAAAATTGTCATGCGTTATGACAATGTGGATGTGTTGGAAGCAATCACAGAAAGTCTTGTATATGGTGTCTTGTGCGAGCCGTTTGAGGTGGAGGGCATCCGGTTTATCGGGATCATAGGCTTTTCAAAGATCAGCCTGATGGCGGAGCGCCTGAAAATCGACAGTTTTGACGGGAGAGGCTACACCGGTATCATCGATATAGACGGAAATTACGTCGTGAACCGCGACCGCAGTGCGGGAATCGGGAAAATTGACAACTACTTTGACCAGTTACGGAAACGAGCGAACCTGTCGGATCAGGAGATTTCGGACATCATCGACCGGCTGAGACAGGAGGAAGAATTTCTGCTGCACTTCAATTATTCGGATCAGGGAGCGCAGGTGGTATCCTTCATCCCAATGCCCGGCACAACATGGAGCATCGTTTTGACGGTTCCCCGGGAAGTGTTCCGTGAACAGACACAGCAGTTTGTATTTATGACAGCTGTAATGCTTGTGGTCGTCGTGATCGTTTTGTGCCTGATGACGCTTGTAATTATCCGTATTTCCCTGATCTCCGCAACGGCAAAAGCGGAAGCGAAATCCCGCGGAGAGTTTCTTTCAAATATGAGCCATGAGATCCGCACGCCGCTCAACGGAATTATTGGCTTAAACCATCTGATGCAGCAGAACACACAGTATCCTGATAAGCTGGCGGAATATCTTAGAAAATCTGATTCAACTGCAAAATACCTGCTTTCCCTCGTCAACGATATTCTGGATATGTCAAAATTGCAGTCTGACAAAATGGTGCTGGTGCCAAAGCCATTTTCCGTCAAGGATCTGATCTCTACGACTGAATCCCTGATACGCAGCCGTATGGAGGATAAGAGGATTGACTTCCGGGTCGAAACCGATATTATTTGTTCCGACCTTGTGGGAGACGACATAAGGATCGAACAGATCCTCGTTAATATACTGGTAAATGCAGCCAAATTTACGCCGGATGGCGGCCGTGTTATCATGCGGGTGTTCCAGTCGGCCGAAGACGGCAGAATATCGACGACCTATCAGGTAGAGGACACCGGCTGCGGCATGAGCGAGGAATTCCGGCGGAAGATATTCGACCCATTCAGCCAGGAACACAGCGGCATTTCCCAGGGCAGCCAGGGGACCGGGCTTGGGATGTCCATCAGTTTCCTGCTTGCGAAGCAGATGGGCGGCACGCTGGACGTAACAAGCCGGCTGGGCAAGGGCAGCTGCTTTACCTTTCGTGTGACGTCAGAGACAGCCCGGAAAGATTCGGTCGGTGAGGTGGCCGCTGACAGCGTGCTTAAAGTTTGCAGCAGCGGGAAAAAACTGCGTATTTTAGTTGCTGAGGATAATGAGCTGAACGCGGAAATTCTCATGGAAATTCTGGACACATCGGGCTTTGCCGCAGTCCGTGCGGCGGATGGCGGCGAGGCTGTCGAACTGTTTGAAAGATCGGCACCATATGAGTTTGATATTATCCTCATGGATTTGCAAATGCCCGTGTATAATGGCTTTGAGGCGACAAAGCTCATCCGCAGACTGAATCGCCCGGATGCAAAGACAGTGCTCATCTATGCCTGCACAGCCAATACATTCAGGGAAGATCAGGATCAGGCGCAGGAAGCCGGGATGAACGGGTTTATTGCTAAACCGATTGACGTAAACAAGTTGATGCAGAAGCTTGGAATGGGAAAGTAAAGGAGAGCAGAAATGAAAAAATGGAGACGGCTTCTCATGGGAGGAATATCCCTGTTTATATTCCTGGGGGCACTGGCCGGATGCGCGCCCCGGGAAGCGGAGAAGAGAGCGAGTAAGCTGATAGTAAAGCTTCCTCCGCTGACGGTGGCCAACGCTGATACAGGCATTACCGATTTTTATGACGTGTTGATCCAGGCAGGCAAGGAGTTCGCCGCTCAGTATACAGACAATGACGTTACGGTAGAGGTTATAAAATTCGGCTACACAGAGGAGGACGAATATATCGCGGGGTGCTTCGATACGGATAACGCTGTGGACGTTTTATTTGAGGGATATTTCAACATGGCAGGATATATTCATACGGGCCGAGTAGTACCGCTGGATGATATCCTCACGGATGAAATACGGGCCGACGTTGATGATACACTTTGGAAGATGAGCCAGGTGGACGGCAAGATTTATATGCTGCCCTATTACAGCCTTCAAAACACGCTTATTTATAACAAGGACCTGTTCCGTCAGTGCGGGCTGGCGGAGTACATTGGAGCGGATGATACGATCCAGAGCTGGACGCCCGAGGAGTGGGAACACATCCTGTCCGCATTAGCGGAAAAACTTCCCGAGATGACCTACCCCATGCTGATGTACGCCAAGAATGACCAGGGCGACACACATATCATGACACTGCTGCGCAGCAAGGGCAGCGCCTTCTTTGATGAAAACGGCCGTTTTAACATCAACACGGCGGAGGGCATCGCCGCTTTGCAATGGATTGCAGAATCCTACAAAAAGGGGTATTTCCCACCCGGCTGTGAGAACATGGAGATAATTGACTGTAACGCACTGTTCGCAAATAACCAGCTTGCCATACATATGGCAAACAGCGCCACGATGATCAATGAGGATATGACCTCGGCAGGAATCGCCAATTTCCCCAGCCTGGACGGGAAAGGTTATAATACATCGTTTGTCACTGGCTTTGAGGTCTTTGATAATGGGGACCCGGAGAAGGTGCGGATCGCCAAGGATTTCCTTCGCTATTTTATGTCCAGCGAGGAACTTATGAATTATGCACAGATAGGTATCCCGGCCAGCAACGCTACGGCGGAACGTGTGAGCCGGCATATTTTTATGCAGGAGGCCTATACTGCCAATATGGCCAACACAGTGGATTTTACCGCAAACAATCCCAATTGGCGCGGGGTGCGTGACATATTTTATATACATATCCATGAACTGCTTGCCGGAACCATAACGCCGCAGGAGGCAGCCGAGGCGATTGATGCGGATTGCAACGCGGCGATTGATGCGGGCTGGGCAAACAGTAAGCTGCACGAATAAACAGGAGGTTCAAAACAGGGGCTGCCACACAGTGTGACAGCCCCTGTTTTGTTCCGCAGTGTTTTTAAGTGGTTCCGCGTATTACCAGATCCGGCTTCAGAGCGATCTGCTGCGGAACTGCATCGCCGTTTTTCATGCGGCTCATCAGTACGCGCACAGCGATGCTGATCATATCTTCCAGCGGGTTTTCGATTGTGGTGAGCCCGCGGTGTATGTAGCCGGACATAATGATGTTGTCAAAGCCCATGATGGCGATATCGTCCGGGACCTTAAGCCCCTCTTCGTCGATGGCTTTGAGCGCGCCGACCGCCATCTGATCATAGCTGGCGAAGATCGCGTCGGGACGCTTGGGCATTAAAAGCAGCTGCTTCATGCAGTCATATCCGCCTTCTTCCGCCCTGGACGGGCTTATGCGGATAAACTCTTCTATAATTGGATTCCCGATCTCGCGCATCACCTGGCGGAATGCCAGCAGCCTGCCGCGCGTCATTTCCTCACCGATAAAACCGATCCTGGTATAACCCCGGCTTGCCAGATACTCCACGCCCGTCCGAATTCCCCTGGTCTCATCCACGTAGATGGAGTCGTAATCCATGTGCGGGTTATACTGCGTGGTGATAAACATGGCGGGGATGCGGGTGCGGTGCAGGGCCTGATATACTTCTTCGGTGATCTGCTCCGCATCATCCGCTACAATGAGCAGGCAGCGGATATCCGTCTTTTCAAATCCCAGTATGTGACGTATCAGCGTATCCTTATCAAAACCGCTTAAGCGCAGCAGCACGGAATAGTGCTGCCTGGCAAAATGGTCGGATGCGATGTGGACCAGATTGGAGTAATAGCCGGAATTGATTTCCGGTACGATGATCCCCACATCCTCCCAGAGACTGTCTTTCTTTCCTTCCATCCTACGCGCTTTATGCTTTGTATAATTCTGTTCGTCCGCAATTCTCTGAATCCTAAGGCGCTGTTCCGGACTGATTCTGGGATCATTGTTCAGAGCGCGTGAAGCGGTAGATGTACTGACATTGGCAATCCCGGCAATTTCCTTTAATGTAATCATAGGCTACCCCCTGTTCCGCGGCTTCCCGATCCGCAGCAAGGGCGGTATGCGGGGACAAAACCGAGGATATTTGGTATATTCCGAATGCAAAATTGCATGATATAACTTTATAATAGCCCATTAACAGAAAAAAGTCACTAGTATTTGTGCAAAAAAATATTTATTTTTTGAATAAAATACCTGAGGGGGAGTATTTGCAGCATCCGGATTGGATCATAGAGAATATCAAAACCGGCGGAATCAGGTATATTTACATCCAAACAGCTCAATTGCGCATGAATTGCACTGCTATTACAAAAAACGGGAAAAACATAGAAAAATAATGTGCAAAAAATATGCAATTATATATTGACATATGTGCAAAAAAGGTATATAGTCATGGTGGAAGGTTGAGAAAACTATATTAAAAGAATAAAAATGAGCGTTGGATGATGAAAATTGCATAAAATTGCACAAAGAAAACAGGCTCTGCAGGCAGCAACAGAAGCGGGGGAGAAAAGCTTCGGAATCAGGAGGGGAAGATGAAAGACATCAAAAAAGCAGGATTTATCTGTTTTGGGGAAGTGAATACGCCGTATGAGCGTCTGGCGATGAAACATGACCGGGCGGTGGAGCTGCTTCGCCATATGGATATAGAGCTGGAGGATGCGGGTATCGTGGTGGATGACCCGGAGTATAAGACGGCGGATGCCGCCGGCAGCAAGCTGGAAAGCGCAAAGATCTGCTGCCTGATCGTCTGCGTGGCCGGATGGATACCTTCTCATGCGGTGATCCGTACGGTTGACCGTTTCCGCCATATTCCGATGCTGCTGTGGGGAATGTGCGGCTGGACGGAGAACGGTCATATTGTGACCACGGCGGATCAGGCCGGAACCACAGCGCTAAGGCCTCTTTTTGAAGAAATGGGATACCGTTATTCCTACATATACAGTTCGATGGATCAGGGCGATCCGGCGGACAGGATTCAGGCGTTTGTCAATGCATCCTATGCGCTGCAGAGAATGAGAGGAGCGAAGATCGGCTCCATGGGATACCGGGATATGCTCCTTTACGGAACACAGTGCGACGGTACGTCCCTCCGGTCGGTGCTGGGCATTGAGCTGGAACCGTTTGAGATGCTGGAGATGGTGCAGAACCTGGATAAGCTCTCCCAGCCTGAAGTGGACAAATGGAAGGACTATGTAAACGTCAGCTGGCGTATTTTAAACAGGACCTCCCAGGTGGATGAAACTGTGGAACGCGGCGTCCGCTATGCGCTGGCTATCGGAAGGAAGGTGGAGGAGAGAGGCTTTGATGCGGTCACGCTGCTGGATGTGGACGGCATGAAGAAACTGGCCGGATTTCCGCCCGCCATGGTGTTTATGCTGCTGAACCGTATGTACGGAGTGCAGGTAATACCGGAAAACGATATTTTAGGGGCGGCCACACAGATGATGCTGGGATTCGCTGTCGGAGAGACCGTTCCCTACTTGGAATATTATGAGTTTTTTAAAGATCATCTTCTGGCCGGCGTTCCGGATTTTATACCTGAAGCCGCGGCGGAGGGACCGGTGACCATGCTGCCGGCGGCCTTTGGACTGCTTAATTCCTCCCTGTTAAATGTATCAAAGGTAAAAACGGGATATGTGACCTGCTCCAGACTCCTTTACCGCAAGGGAAGATACGGCATGCACTTTTACACCGGAGAGGCGAAGTGCCCGCCTGCCTGGGAGGAATGCGGATGGGATGCCCCGGCGCCGCAGCTGCCAAGCCTTGCAATTTATCCCGATTCCTGTACGGTGGAGGAATTCGCGGCTAAGGTCGGAGGGCAGCATACCATTGTAAGTTATGGAAATCATGCAGACCTGATCAGGACTATGTGCGGCCTGGCGGATATAGAAATCCTGTGATGCCTGACCGAATGTGTTCACGGTCATTGCACCGGGACAAATCGGAGGAGAACAAATATGGCGCGTTACTTACTGGGGATAGATGCGGGTACGACTTCTTTTAAAATGGCGCTTTTTACGGAAGAAGGAACAGCCGTACATATTGTAAAAGAGGAATATGTCCTCCTCACCCCGAAAAACGGCTGGGTGGAGTATGAGGCGGAGAATTACTGGACGCTGTTTTGCAGGCTGCTTCACCGGCTGATCCTGGAAAGCAAAGTGAATCCTGAAGAGATTCTGGCGCTCTCCATCAGCAGCCAGGGAGAGACCTTGATCTGTCTGGATGAGGACGGACAGCCGCTTATGAACGCCATCGTATGGCTGGATAACCGTTCGGAAAAAGAAGCGGATGAGATCCGTTCCCGTTTCGGCAGGCGGGCGGTATACGAAAAGAGCGGGCAGGGGGATGTGACGGCCACCTGGCCGGCGACCAAGATTTTATGGCTTAGAAAGAACCGGCCGGATGTGTTTATGAAGACACAGAAATACATGCTGCTGGAGGATTATCTGATCTTTAGGCTTACCGGAAGCTGTGTCTGTGAGGAAAACCTCTGGGCTTCGTCCCTTCTGTACGATATCAACCAGGATTGTTGGTGGGAAGAAATGCTCGGATTTCTGGGCATCACGAAGAACCAGCTCCCCATAAGAAAAGCCTGTGGGCAGCCGGTGGGACCTGTGACGAAACAGGCGGCGGACGGAACCGGGCTTGCACCCGGCACCCTGGTCGTGACGGGCGCATTGGACCAGACCTGCGGAGCCGTCGGCTCCGGAAAGATATTTCCTGGAGAGGTGACGGAGACCACCGGTTCCTGCCTGGCGGTGAGCGCCAATCTGGAACATTTTATCCCTTATAGAGAGGGATTCCCGCTGACCTGTCAGAACCATGCCGTGAAAGGCAGATATACGATACTTTTATGGTCCCAGACGGCCGGAATGGTGCTGAAATGGTATGCCGGATGTTTTCTTAAGAAGGAGATGCAGGATGGGGAGAATATCTACAGGCTGATCGACCGGGAAGCGGAGAAGACGGCTGCCGGAAGCGAAGGGCTGCTGATGCTGCCGCATTTGAGCGGTGCGAGCAATCCGGAATACAATTCACGGGCCAGGGGCGTATTCTACGGGATGACGCTGGGACATGAAAGAAAGCATTTCTCCAGAGCGATTCTGGAGTCGGTAGCCTACATGCTGCGCCGCAATGTGGAGCAGATTGAAGGGCTGGGGCAGAAGGTATCCGGCATCTACTCCATGGGAGGAGGAGCCGGGAGCGATATCTGGTGTCAGATCAAAGCGGATGTCATCGGGAAAAAGGTGGAGACGATACCGGAGAAGGAATGTGCGTGTCTGGGCGCAGCGATCCTGGCCGGTGTGGGAGCGGGTGTCTTTTGCGACATCGACAGCGCCGCCCGTAAGCTTTCCGGCGCCGGACGTTTGTTTATGCCGAAACAGGAAAACAGGGCGGTTTACGACAGCGCCTTTGCAGCTTACATTGACTTATATGATTCGCTTGTACCGATGTTTCATAAATACGGCGGCTGACAGCGATTTTGTAAATGAGGAGAAATGATGGAGAGAAAAATGCGGATAGGCTGGGCCTACACCGACATAACACCGGACAGACCGGTTTACCTGGCCGGCCAGATGTATGTGAGAGTCAGCAGATATGTGCACGATCCGATCACCGCTTCCGCGATAGCGCTGGAAAACGGGGAGGAGCAGGCTGTTTTTGTATCCATGGATACGGTGGCCGTGCCGGATTTCCTGACCGGTGAGATACGGCGCAGGCTGGCGGATAAAGGTGGGCCGAATCCGGATAGGGTGAGCCTTTGTGCGACACACACCCATACTTCCAGCCGTTTCAGTGTGGTGGGCAATGAGACTCTGATCAGGCATATGGGCCGTGACCGGATTGAGGAACCTAAGGCGCCGGATAACATTCTCTGCGGAGAAGAAGGAAAGAACTATCTGGCGGAGCGGATTGAACGCCTGATCATGGATGCGTGGGAGAGCCGCCGTGAAGGGTTCGTGGGGACCGCGCAGGATTATGCGGTGGTCGGATTTAACCGCCGGCCGGTATTTTCAACTGAGAGCGGCGAAGAGGCCAGGATGTATGGGGACTGTTCCAAAGAGGATTTCCTGCGGTTTGAAGGAACAGTCGACCATTCAGTAAATGTGCTGTATACCTGGGATGAAGAAGGAAAGCTCACCGGAGCGGCGGTCAATGTCCCCTGCCCGGCTCAGGTGATGGAGCTGCATTATTTTATATCGGCAGATTACTGGCATTATGCCAGAAAACATATCAGAGAAAAGCTCGGAGATATTTTTATCTTGCCGCTGTGCGGAGCGGCGGGTGATCAGAATCCGCTGGATCTGGTCCGCATCAGCAAGGATAACGGAGAGGAACTTAAAGCGTGGAGCGCTCAGGCCGGAGAGGTATTCCGCAACATTGATATGAGCGCCTGCTGTGAGGATATCGGAGAACGGATTGCGGAGGCAGTCGTGAGAGGATACCGCCAGGCCGCACAGATGAGGCATAACCGTCCTGTGTTCCGGCACAGCATCGTACATGCGAACCTTCCGCTTAGAACCGTGACGGAGGCGGAATATGCACAGGCGGAGAAAGTCATTGAGGAATACCGTGACCGGTTCGATGGGCATAATCGGATGAAAATTGAGGATCAGCTGAAGCTGTACGGTCCTCTGGGAGTGGCAGATCGGTATGTGATGCAGCAGAAGGGAAGTATTTATCCTGCCGAGCTGCATGTGCTGCGGCTGCAGGATACGGCGATTGTGACACAGCCGTTTGAACTGTTTGTGGAGTATGGGCTGCGCATACGGGCGGCCTGCAGGGCAAGAAAAGTCCTGCATGTGCAGCTGTGCAACGGATACGCGGATTATCTTCCCACCCGCGCGGCTGTTTTAGGCGGTTCTTACAGCAGTGAACCGGCATCCACCAATGTGGGGCCTGAGGGCGGCGATCTGCTGACCTCGGTATTAATAAAGGAAGCAAATAGTTTATTTGCATAAAAAGAAAAAGAGGAGACAAAACAATGGTATTTTACAGAGAAAAATTCGAAGTGCAGTCCGAAGGCCTGCATCCGACCTTCCACAATATTACGGAACAGGTTGCGGAAATCGTGAAAAAATCCGGTGTTACAAACGGCATGGTGACCATCTACTCCCATCATACCACCTGCTCCGTGATGATTCAGGAATGCTCCCATGACAAGACTTATTTCGGTCTGGAGTATCTGCAGCAGGATCTCTGCAACATCATGGAAAAACTCGTGCCGACCTGCAGAGTTGAAAATCAGTATATGCATCCGGGCCCGAAGCATGTGGAGTTCGGCGACAGCGTGGGAGAACCGGGCCCCTGGACCAGCCTGAATACGGACGCGCATCTGCGTTCCTGCTTCTTCGGACGTTCGGAGAGCATCGCCATTGAGGACGGCAAGATGGATCTGGGTGAGTTCGGATATACATATTTCATTGACTGGGATCAGGTCCGTGCCCGCAAGCGCGTGGTGCAGGTGATGATCGTAGGGGAATGAGAGGGATAACCATGGGACGAAGAAATGTGCCGGTTCCTCCTTTCTTTGAGATAGGTCCTAAATCCTATCTCTACGGGGATGACATCCTTGACCTGGCTCTGGCCGCGGATAAAGCATCCGAAAAGTATGGAGTGGATATCATCTTTACCACGCCTTATATGGAGATCCGCCGGGTGGCGGAAGCCACCGAGAGGCTGTTTGTCTATGCGCCGCATATGGACGCGCTTTCCCCCGGCAGGGGGCTGGCCGATATTCTTCCGGAAGCCGTAATGGCTGCCGGCGCGGTGGGCGTCATGCTGAATCACTGCGAGAGGCCACTGACCCTTGGGGTGCTGCAAAAGACAATCGAGCGGGCGCGGCGGATTGGGCTTGCCACCATTGTGTGTGCGGATACCATCGCGGAGGCAAAGGCCATCGCGTGTCTGCATCCGGATATCATCGTTGCGGAGCCCTCTGAGCTGATCGGTACCGGACAGACCGGAAGCATGGATTATGTGAAAGCTTCCATGGAGGCGGTGCAGAGCGTAGACCCGGATATACTGGTGCTGCAGGGCGCGGGAATCTCCTGTGGAGAGGATGTTTACCGGGTGATTTACCACGGAGCACAGGCTACCGGTTCCTCCAGCGGTATTATAAAGGCTGCCGACCGGGCGGCCATGATTGACGAAATGATAGGCGCCGTCCGAAGGGCGGCGGATGATCGAAAATAACAGGAATTACCGGGCGAAGGAGATGACTGCAGGAAATGGAGAAAGAGCTGACAGAAACGGTCCAAAGGGCCTGGTGCACGGAAGCCTGTGCCATAGATGAGATCGCCTCTTATATGGATTATGAGGCGCTTGAACAGGCGGTTTTACTGGTTGCAGAAGCCGAAAGGATAGCGGCCAGCGGATGCGGGCATACCGGGATTGCCTGTCGGCATCTGACACATCTGCTTTGCTGTGCGGACCGGCCTGCGCATTTTATTTCACCGTCCGAAGGCTGTCACGGCGGGCTGGGATTTCTCCAAGAGGGGGATGTACTCTTTCTGGCCTCCCGGGGAGGCGGGACACAGGAGCTGCTTCCCATGCTGCAGGCGGCACTAAAGAAAAAGGTCCATGTCATTGCGGTGACGGAGAATCTGGAATCCGAACTGGCGCGGGGGGCGCAGGTGGTGCTTCCGATGCGCGTTGGCCGTGAAACGGACCGTTACAACAGCCAGGGGACGACCAGCTTTGTGGTGATGTGCGCGATCTTTGATGCGCTGCAGGCCGCGGTGATCGAAAAAACCGGCTATACGGAAGCGCAGTTTGCACTGAACCATCCCGGAGGCGCCGTCGGAGAGCGGCTGAACCGGGAGAACGGAAAGCAATCATAAACAGAATAACAGGAAGCACACGGAAGTGCTCGCAGGTCATAAACCTGCGGCTCGTGACATTAGAAAGGAGGGGACAGGGATGGACATCACAATAGACTATAAGAATATCTGCGGAGAAATTAAGCCCATGCACGGCGTGAACAATGCGCCCTTTGTCCCGAAAGACTATGGAAATCCCGGTCTGTTCCAGAAGATGAAGGAGGCGGGAATCCCGTTTTCCAGGCTCCATGATACGGGAGGCGATTGGGGCGGCGCCCATTATGTTGATATCGCAAATGTATTTCCGGACTTTAACGCGGATCCGGAGAAGATTGAAAGCTATGATTTCGCATTTACCGACCGACTGATGGAGGAACTGGTAAAGTATGGGATGGAACCCTTTTACCGGCTGGGCTGCTCCATAGAAAATCTTCAGTACATCAAAGCCTACAACATCTATCCGCCCAAAGACAATCTGAAATGGGCCAGGATCTGCGAGGGGATTATAAAGCATTACAACAGAGGCTGGGGGAACGGATTTCATTACAATATCCGCTATTGGGAGATCTGGAATGAGCCTGACAACATGCCTGATCCGGAAGAAAATCCCATGTGGAAGGGGACGATGGAACAGTATTTCGCCCTGTATGAAACGGCATCCCGCTATTTAAAGCAGACTTTCCCCGAGATCAAGATCGGAGGGTATGCCAGCTGCGGATTTTATGCCTTAAGCGCTGCGGATTATTCGGAAACCGCCCATTCCTCTTCGAGAGTCGGGTATTTTGTGGAGTTTTTTCATAAGTACCTGGACTATATCACATCGGCGGAGCATTCCTGCCCGCTGGATTTCTTTTCCTTTCACAGCTACGCGGATATCGCGGACAACGTGATGTATGCGGGCTATGCGAGGGAACAACTTGACAGATACGGCCTTCGGGAGACTGAACTGATCTTTAATGAATGGAATGCGGGCCCGGCACTTCGGGGCACGGCGGAGGATGCGGCCAGGATTGCCGGCATGATGTGCGCACTGCAGGATACGCCGATCGATGCCTGCATGTACTATGACGCATGGGTGGGCAGCAGCTACTGCGGGCTGTTCAATCCTATCGATAAAAGCGTCTTCAAAGCGTATTACGCGTTTGTCTGTTTCAATGAGCTCTACCGGTTGAAACATCAGGTGAGAGTGGAAGGCGGGGCGGACGGGATTTACCGTGTGGCTGCCGGAGACGGGGAACAGGGCGCGCTGCTGTTTATAAATCTGACAGGTAAAAGCATTCCTTTGGATATCGCTGTAAAAGGGATATCGGGATGGGAGGAAGGCGGGATCGAAGCGGAGCTTTACCGCACGGACAGGGAACATGAGTTTGAACAGAGCAGCCTTATAGGGCGCGGCAATCTGTTCCGGACGGAAGTCCCGCAGGAGGCAGTTTATTTATTCAGGTTCCACAAATTGCAGTGAAGGAAGAATCCACCGGAAACTGCAGTTATTTAAAATAAGCGCACAATGTGCGCAGGCCATCGGCGTTACGCCGGCGGCCGCAAATAAAAAGGAGGAAACTATATGAGAAAGAGACACAACAGGATTCTGGCAACAACGCTGGCACTGGTTCTGATCGGCTCCCTTATGGGCTGCTCCGGCAAACCGGCAGAGACAACGACAGAAGCTCCTACTACCACGGCTGAAGCGAAGCCCACGGAAAACGCAGGAACAGAAGCTCCCACTGAAACAACTACGGCTGCAGAAGCGGCAGGAATTACATTCCCTCTGGCCGATCCGGTTACCATGAGCATGTTCGCGGTATCCGCAGGCTACACGGGAGCGGAGCTGCCGGATGTTCTGGCATTCCAGGTAGCGGAACAAAACACCAATGTAAAATGGGATGTTACATCCTGTCTCGCTGCAGATCTGGGCGAGAAGAGAGGACTGCTCCTTTCCTCTGGGGATTATCCGGATGTGCTGTTTAAATCCTTTATCACCCACAATGAGATTGAGAAATACGGTTTCCAGGGTGTGCTGATTCCGTTAAACGACCTGATTGACCAGTATATGCCCAACCTTAAGAAACTGCTGGATGAGAGAAATGCATGGCAGTACATCACTTCTTCAGACGGCAACATCTATTCCCTTCCTACATTGAGCCGCAAGTCTCCTGCGACCATTCTGTTATGGCAGAACATGCGCTGGCTGGATGCGGTTGGCATGAAAGAGCCCACCAATATGGAAGAACTTTATCAGGTGCTGAAGGCATTTAAGGAAAATGATCCCAACGGCAACGGCAAAGCGGATGAAATCCCCTTTGAAGCGAACAACTCCGTGCCTCCGATCTATCTCTTCCAGTACATGATGGCTATGGATTTTAACACCTTCTGCGTGCTTGATCCTGCAACAGACACAATTGATTATGTAGCAAGAACAGATACTTACAAAGAATTCCTTTCCTGGCTGGCTAAATTCTATGAAGAAGGCCTGCTGGATAAGGACTGCTTCTCCAAGACCATCGATCAGCAGTATGCAGAAGGACCTTCCGATGTCTACGGATATTTCTACAGCTGGTCACCCAGTGAAACTGTAGGTGCTGAATTAAGCGAAGGATATGATTACATGGTAATGACTCCGTGGGGCGACAACAGCGTGAGCTCCGATGCAGGTGTTGCGGAAGGCGCTATGGTGATCACAGACAAGTGCAAGAATCCTGAAATCGCAGCCGCATGGGCGGATCAGTTCTACAGCGAAGAAGGCGGTATCCTCTCTGTTATGGGCGTGGAAGACAAGACCTGGAAGTGGAGAGAAGACGGCAAATGGGAGTATATCACAGGCACCGAGTACGGTGAAGATGAGTCTACAGTAAGAGACAATACCACTCTGCAGGGCTCCGCTTACAACCCGATGGCATGGCCTCAGACTTATTATAACGATCAGTACCGCGATGAAACCAATGTATCCGGCAGCAGCGAAGAGAAGAGAATCTCCAGCCTCTGTGCACAGCCGTTCCCGTCTGTGAAGCTCACAGAAGAAGAGTCCAAGAGAATCGTGGAGATCAATACCGATATTTCCGATTATATCATGGAATATCTGGCGGAAGTTACCACAGGCAAGAAGAATCTGGATGAAACATGGGATTCTTACTTAAGTCAGCTCGATTCCATGGGCGGCGCTGAATATGGCCAGATTTACAACGATGCGTACCATAGAAATAAATAATGGAAAAAAGTGTTAGACATACTGATTGAAGTGTATCTGATCTTCCGTGCGCGGGCAGTTACCTGCGCGCGGAAGATCTTTAAAGCAATAAGCTTACATTGACCTGCCTGCCGGTTTTAAGGATGTGCCGGATGCGGGAAGAAAAGCGGGAGGGAAACATGAAGAGAGATAAGAAAGGAAAGGGTGCGGCACAGAATGGCGGGCTGCTGGCCGCGGTGCCCCAAAGAAGCTTCGGCGACCGCCTGCTTAAGGATTTTAAAGGCAACTGGTCCCTGTACCTGATGGTACTGATTCCGGTAACCTATCTGATCATATTCTGTTATATACCGATGACCGGTATACAGTTGGCCTTTAAGGAATACAGGGTCTCGGATGGAATATGGGGCAGCCCGTGGGTTGGGCTTTATAATTTCAAACGTTTTTTCAAAAGTTATAAATTTGTGATGCTATTAAAAAACACTATCCTGATCAATGTCTACAGCCTGGTGGTTGGATTCCCGATTCCGATCATTTTTGCACTGATGCTCAATTATCTTCGGATGAAAAAATTCAAAAAGACCATACAGATGCTGTCCTATGCTCCCTACTTTATATCCACAGTTGTAATGAGCGGTATGATTATCATTTTTCTGGATCCCAATACCGGTGTTATCAATAAAGTTCTTGAGCTGCTGGGTTTTGAAGCGATGAACTTCATGGGCGAAGCCAAGTACTTTAAGTCCATCTATGTGTGGAGCAGCGTATGGCAGGGCATGGGCTGGGCTTCCATCATTTATATCGCGGCACTGTCTGGCGTGGATTATCAGCTTCATGAGGCGGCGATTGTGGACGGGGCTTCCAAGCTTCAGAGAATTTTTCATGTGGATCTTCCGTCGATTAAACCGACCATCATTATGCTGTTGATCCTGCAGATCGGTTCTCTGATGAGCGTAGGTTTTGAAAAGGTATTCCTGCTGCAGAACCAGCTGAATATGAGCTCATCCGACGTTTTATCCACCTATGTGTATCGGGTCGGTCTGGTGGACAACGACTACGGCTATTCCACTGCAGTCGGACTGTTCAACTCTCTGATCAATATGTTCTTGCTGATTTCGGCAAATATGATCGCCAAGCGGACAACAAATGAGAGCCTGTGGTAGGAGGAGTGATAAAAATGGAGAAGAATATCGAGAAAAGGGCCGCGAATAAGGCGCATAAAAAGCTGATCAGCGCGGATAAGACGTTTGATGTGGCCAACGTCGTTATCATGATCCTGCTGTTTTTCATATTTGCCTGGCCGCTGTGGTTTGTGGTCATCGCTTCTTTCAGCGATCCGGGAGAGGTGTGGCGGGGAAATGTTATCCTGTTTCCCAAAGGTTTTTCCATCGATTCCTATACTGAGATCCTGAAATACAAGGAGATTTGGATCGGTTACCGCAATACGATCTTTTATACCGTAGTGGGAACGGTCATCAACCTGTTTATGACCGTCTGTATGGCCTATCCGCTGTCCCGCAAGAAATTTATGCCCAAGAATATCCTAATGGTGCTCTGCATGATCACGATGTATTTCGGCGGCGGTCTGATCCCCAGCTACCTGGTGGTCAAAAACCTGCATATGATCGACACCGTTTGGGCCATGATGATACCTGGCTGCCTTTCCGTTTACAACATGATCATTATGAGAAGCTATTTTGTCAACAGCATACCCGACAGTCTGGAAGAGGCGGCGACGCTGGACGGCGCAGGGCCTGTGCAGTATCTGGTCAAGGTGGTGCTCCCCCTGTCCAAACCGGTCATCGCGGTGATCGCCCTGTACTATATGGTGGGCCACTGGAACGACTTCTTCAGCGCCCTGATCTATGTCAATGACAAGAACCTGCTGCCGCTGCAGACCTTCCTAAGAAACCTTTTGGTGACCAATACGGTGGGCAATGTGAGCCAGACGCAGAATCTGAATCCGGAGCTGCTGCAGAAAAAGATCTATCTGGCACAGACCATCAAGTACAGCGCCATTATCGTATCCACCCTGCCGGTGCTCTGCATCTATCCATTTGTCCAGAAGTATTTCGTAAAGGGCGTTATGATCGGTGCGATCAAGGGTTAAAAATCATCTGAAGACGAGGAAAGGACAACAGGCGGTACTATGGAATTATTGCTGGATACAGCCAATATAAATGAAATCAAAAGATGCAGGGAATACTATCCGCTGACCGGAATCACAACGAATCCTTCGATACTGGCAAAGGAAGAAAGAGGATTCCGCGAGCAGATGGAGCTGGTGAAGCAGGCCGCAGGAGACCTGCCCCTCCACGTGCAGGCCACCGCAGACACGGCAGAAGGCATAGTGTCGGAGGCGGAGGCGGCGGTCCGGGCATTCGGCAGAAATACCTACATTAAGGTGCCGGTGAACCGGGAGGGGTTAAAGGCCATACGTGAGCTGAAAAAAGGCGGGTTCGGCGTGACGGCCACCGCGATCTATACCAGGGAGCAGGCCCTTCTCGCAGGGCTTGCCGGAGCGGATTATGCGGCGGTTTATTATAACCGCATGCAGAATCTCTCCATCGACAGCAGACAGGTGGTAACGGATATCGTGTCGATGTACAGGGCGCACGGAATCACATGTAAGGTGCTCGCGGCCAGCTTTAAGAACTGCGGACAGGTGATGGAAGCAGTGGTTGCAGGAGCTTGTTCTGTGACGCTGCCGGCCGCGGTGCTCGATGCGATGGTCAGTAACTCCATGATCGACCGGGCCGTTTCTGACTTTTTAAAAGACTGGATGGAGAAAAACGGCGGGAAGAGTGTGGACGGGATCCTGAACGCGTGATATTGCAGCTGTCTCAATAGGTCGAATATTCCGATTGAATAAAAAAGCGGCGCTGCCTGCGAAGACATGTCTTCGGGCGGCTCTGCTTTTTTGTTCTTCAATAGGAAAAATGCCGCTAAAGCGAACCGCCGCAAGCGGAGAATCCCGCGAGCGGGATGCTTTCGTTTCATGGTTACTGTTCACACCCTGCCCTCTCATACGCGGGAATTTTTCGGTAACTGTGAACAGTAACGTTTCATGCTGATGAAGAGATAGTGATTGCGGGCCGCCTCCATTTATACTATAATTGACAGTAAACAGTCCTGCGGGACGCAGTCGAAAATCCCGAAGAACGCATATGATATGGAGGCCGTAAATGGAAAATCATAATCAGGAGCACAGGCGCCGCCCACGCTATAAAGGCACGCACCCCCGCTCTTATAAAGAAAAGTATAAAGAACTGCAGCCGGAAAAGTACCCGGAAACGGTGGAAAAAGTCATTCAAAAGGGCAGCACTCCCGTCGGAATGCATATTTCCATCTGTGTGAATGAAATACTGGAAATACTGCGGATAAAGCCGGGAGAAAAAGGTCTGGACGCTACCCTTGGATATGGCGGGCACACGCTTAAGATGCTGGAATGCCTGGATCATCAGGGGCATATCTATGCGCTGGATGTGGATTCGCTGGAAATGGCAAAGACAAAAAAGCGCCTGGAGGATCTGGGATATGGCCCGGACATGCTGACAGTTCTGCAGATGAATTTCGCATATGTGGACAAGGTGGCCGCGCAGGCGGGTCCGTTTGACTTTGTGCTGGCAGATCTCGGAGTATCTTCCATGCAGATCGATAATCCGGACAGGGGTTTTTCCTATAAGACGGAAGGACCTCTGGATCTGCGCCTGAATCCGGAGAAAGGCATATCCGCGGCAGAGCGCCTTCGGGATATCACGCGGGAGGAGCTGCAGGGCATGCTGACTGAGAACGCGGATGAGCCCTATGCCGCAGAGATCGCCCGGGCGGTGACTTCCGAGATCAAAAAAGGTAATGAAATCTCCACCACGACCCGGCTTCGGCAGGTGATCGAAAACGCGCTTAGCTTTCTGCCGGCCAGAGACCGGAAGGAGGCGGTGAAGAAATCCTGCCAGCGGACCTTTCAGGCGCTGCGTATCGATATCAATCAGGAGTACGAAGTGCTCGATCAGTTTATGGAGAAGCTCCCGGACGCTCTGGCTCCGGGCGGCCGGGCGGCCATACTGACCTTCCATTCAGGGGAAGACCGAATTGTCAAGAAGGCATTTAAGCGGTTGAAACAGGCGGGTATATACGGTGAGATTGCGGATGAGGTGATCCGGCCGTCGGCAGAAGAGTGCGCGAGAAACAGCCGCGCCCGTTCGGCCAAACTTCGGTGGGCGGTCAAGGCATAGGAGTGAAGTCATATGGCGGTTACCAAAAAAGTGGAGGAAGAGGCGGTCAGCGCGTTGGAGCACTATCTGCGACGGTCCGGCTGCGCGGATCCGCAGTTCCTAAGAAACGATAAGAGCCTTTTGTGGGACGGAGAGATCTTAGTGTACAAATCCTTTGCACAGAGCAATCGGACCTTTGATTTCCGTATTCCTGTTCAAATTAAGGGAATGAGCGCGAATCGTGCGGGCTGCAGGCCTTCCTGCAGGGTGGAGGAGATCCGTCTGAAGCATTATTTTAAGGACGGAGGCGTCGGATATTTTCTCGTATATGTGGACGAAGAGTATCGGACGGACATCTATTATAATCTGCTGACTCCCGCTGCCCTTAGGACCATTCTGTATGAGATGAAAGATTCCGGCAGCAAATCCGCGTCGGTTGTCTTTGATCCGGTGCCGGAAAGCAGCGATGAATTTACGGAGATACTTAAGCGGTTTCATAAACAGTGCCTGCTGGACCGAAAGAGACTGCCTTTAGAGCCGGAGGATTCCTGGCTTGCAGAGCGTCTTAAGGAATATGAGAAGACCTTTGTGGAAACGGCTTTGTACAGGAAAGCCGCCGCATTGCTCGATCAGCAGCATGTGCTGATACTCTGCGGCGATCCCGGCATCGGAAAGACCGCTTTGGCCTGCAGGCTGGCTTTGCGGCAGGCCGGTGGGGATCGGAGCCGGATTGTCAGCACCGCATCGCTGGACAGTGTTTTTGCTTCTTACGGAAACCGGGATGCGTCCGTGTTTCTGCTGGACGATTTCTGGGGAAGCACCCGATATGAGGGAAACGGTAACCGGGAGAAATTAAAGGCGGTCATGGAGGCTGTCCGCAGCAGCAGATCCCAAAGGCTGATTCTTACATCCAGGGACTATATCCTGCAGAAGGAGACGGCGCAGGATGCTGCCTTTGGCTCATATCTGAGCGCTTTTTGCCTTTCCTGTGGGATGGATTCTTATACGCCGGCAGAAAAGCTGTCCATCATGTTCAGCCACCTGAAAGCATCGGACCTGCCATGGGATTATATGCACTGCATCTATGAGAGAGCGGAGGAAATCATAGATGTCTGCGGATTTAACCCGAGGATCGCCGCGATGATGCTGGAAAGTGCGGACTGGCGCGAGATGAGTCCGGAGGAGTACGCGGAGGAATACGCGGTTTATATGGAATATCCGTATGAATTCTGGAAGTCGGTGGCGAAGGAGCTTAGCACAGACACCGTGGTGCTGCTTTTATTTCTGCTCTCCTTTTCCGGGGAAGCATATGTGGACGATCTGAAAAGGGCATATGAGATTTATGCCCGCAGCGAACAGGCCCTGCGGGTAACAAAGAGCTTTTACGAATGCCTGACGGAGGCGAAACAGTCCGTGGCATCGGTGTTCCTGCCGGTAGATGCCGATTGGGAGGTGATGGTATTTCGCAATCCTGCGATCGAGGATCTGCTTTTTGGCGTACTCTGGGAACGTCCGTCTGAATACATACCGATACTATTAAAAGCCTGCTTTTCTTTTAATCAGATCGATTTTTTCTCACAGTGCAGTCTTGAGAAACTGGATGGGGGCCTGAAACATGCTCTGGCGGATAAATGCATGGAGGCCTACGGATGCCTCTCATTGATTCACGTATATAACGGAGAAAATTATTATGATGAGAACCACCCGGAATTTGAGCATGAACTGTTTTATTTAGACCGGACTCTGGAGCTGTATGACCGCATGCGGGAAGAACGGCTCGGGGTATTTCTGCAGCAGAAGCTGGATGCATTCTGCCACAGGCTGGCCGCCGGTGGGGAATGTGATTTCTTTGATCTGGAACGCTTTCCAAAGACGGCGCTTAGAGCTATGGAATGCGGGCTTTCTCTCGACCTTAAGGATGCGGCGGAGAACTATCAGATATACCTTGATAATGTTCTGCTATTTAGACAGGCAAAAGTGCTGGCGGATGCCATAAAAGAAAAGGGCATTGTCCTGTCACGCCCCATGGAGGATCTTGTGTCTGGCAATATTGAAGAGAGGATTCTCTGGACACTCCGGTATTTTAACAGCGACGACAGATACGACACCATGTCCTGGATTCTGCTGGATGAGATCCCGCAGATTTTGGAGGAACACGGCCTTAAATATACTCAGGAGCTGCAGGAGAAGGTACGGGAGCTGGCCGGATATCAGGACATTCCTCTGACGCCGGAAACGCCTGTCCGGAGTGCGTTTCACGTACACCGCATGTGCGAATCTGAAGCCGGTAAATATTTGAAGGATCCAGACTATCTGGAGACGCTGCAGAAGATTGAAAGCTACCTCGTCATGAAGGCGTGTGAAGACGGCGGGCAGCGGGCGGCGGGCGGCGGACCGGATCCGTAACAGCGGTTTAAGGATGGAATTGAAGGAGCGCCTGCTTGAGATACTGGAGGATGAAAAGCCGTGGTACATCTATGAGGTGCTGGCCGAAGAAGAGACGCTTTCGCTTTCCTTGGATACTCTGGAAGAATTTCAGATTCTGATAGAAGACCTGGGAATCTTCTATATGCTGCTGCTGTCGCGGATCGGGGGAACCGATCAGATTTCAACCGCTCTGGAGAGCATGGCATTGCTGGCACAGCTCTTTATGGATCACGGCGCCCCTTATCTTAGGGAAACGGAAGTGACCGGTTTTTTTGACCGTCTGGACGGCGGAAGGGAGCTTTTTGACTGGCTTTGCTCACACGGTGCCCTTACATACAGAGAGGGGTGGTACTGTCCGGTCAGCGTACCGCTGTGCCTGTTTTGCCTGGCAAAAATATATTCCGGATGGGAGAGCGATGAAAAGGAATCTCTCTATCAGGAACTGTTTGGTAAAAGCATATATGAGAGCCGGTTCTGGTCCCCCGGTGAAATCGGGTTCGGCCATGCGGACATGTATCAGTTGAACATGCGCAATAAGAACTGGGAATCCCTGCTTCTGCGCATGTTCTATGATCTGGATGAGGACGATTTCTATCAGTACTATCTGAAAAAAATGGCCCGGGAACTCTCGCTGGCCATAGGAGACCCGGACAGCCGGACGGACCGCACCTGTTTTCTCAAAGAGCTCCATCTGACTGTGAAGACAGATGAAAAAGGAGAGACGGTTTCTATCTTTTACCTCCTGCCCGCCAGCCTGCTGGCGTTTGAACAGCTGGGGCTTGGCGCATTATACGACTGCATCCTAAGACATGCCGCTCATCTTTCCGGTCGGACTGTGACAGCGGATGCTTCGCCCGGGGAGATGGACGCGCTGATCGATCCGGACGCATATAAGGGCTTCTGTGAGACCGTGCAAGGGCTGCTGTGATGGGCCGGCGCCGTATGCCGCTAAAGGTACCCACTGCAGGCGGAAAATTCGGCGAGCGGATCCTTTTTCAGGAAAGCTTTAACCCGAGACAGATAAGCAGCGCGTCCTGAAATCGCCGGGGATTCAGGCCGCAGAGGCGGTAAATGCGGTCCAGTTTATATTGAAGGGTATTTTTATGCATAAACAGACGCCTGCCGGTGGCCGTCAGCGACATATCCTCTTCATAGTAGACCCGCAGCAGAGAAAGGTCTTCCGGGGACAGGCCCCGGAGGACCTTTCTCTGATATTCCGCCTGAATGTCCGGCGCCACATTGCCAAGCAGCAGCTCCAGCGTCAGCTCATCATATACGGCCAGGGCGGATGTGCCGGCCAATGCGCTTTTCAAGGCGGTTTGTGCGGTTTTGAGGGAGCGGAAGCTGCGGGCGAGCGATTCGGCGCTGCCGATGGCGATGCAAAGCCTGCCGCCGTATTCTTCGGCAAACTTCTGAAACAGCGGCATCTTATCCTGAATCAGCCCATCCTCTGCCACGGCGGCATATTCATTCGGATAGCGGTAAGCATACAGTTCGATTCCTGCAGAATCAAACAGCCGCAGGACACCCTGCTCCAGGCTTCCCTCACAGCCGGGTGCGCTGGCAGTGCGAAAGCGGATCAGCAGCATGCGCAGCGCGCGGTCGGGATGGATATGCAGTTCCGTAAGGCTGCTGCGCAGAAACTCCGGATTTGCATGGCTTTCAGTGGAAAGAAGGCTGACCAGTGCACTTTTTTTCTCGGAAGAAACGCGCCTGTCATGGTTTAGCTCCTGTTCGCGTACCAGCAGGCGAGTGATCCGTTCTGCCAGATGGGCGTATTTCACCGCATCCTCCGGCGGCCCGCTGATGCCGATGACAGCGATGACCAGGCCCTCATGATACACCGGGAGATTCACCCCCCTATAGACTCCGGACGCAGGATCATCCTCCGCCACTTCAATCATGCTTCCCGTCTGAAAAGCATGATATCCCACCTCATGAAAGCCGCCGATCCTCGCACTGTCCGTGCTGGCAAATATAATGCCTGACGCATTGATAAAATTGATATGCAGCCCGCAGACCTCCCGCACCGCCTCCACGATCTGCATCGCCAGGTTCTTGTGTATATCCGCAAACATCAAGATCCCTCCCTCTGAAAAAATCCGATCTTACATGATTTATATTATAACACATATTCCAAATAACAATATATCTTAAAATCAATACAGAAAATATGTTACATAAGACATATTCGTTCCAGAACGTATCTGCTACAATAGTCTCAGCACAGCTAGCACAAAACAGTGCGATCCTAAGCGTGCGTTTTACTCAATAGGCCATAGGTTCCCATTTATAAAAAACAGTAAAGAAAACAGCAAGGGGGAAATAAAAGATGAAAGCAGTGATCGCAATCGATTCTATGAAAGGGAGCCTGACGTCGCTGGAAGCGGGGAAAGCAGCGGCGGAAGGGATCTTAAAAGCCGTAAAAGATGCCGAAGTATCGGTACATCCGCTGGCTGACGGAGGAGAAGGAACGGTGGAAGCGCTGGTACAGGGGATGAACGGCAGCCTGCACACCGCAAAAGTCACCGGCCCGCTGGGAGATCCCGTGGCCTGTCCCTACGGCATACTGCCGGATCACAGGACGGCCGTGCTGGAAATGGCCGGAGCAGCCGGGCTCACCCTCGTCCCCGCGCATCAGCGCAATCCCTTAAAGACCACGACCTACGGTCTGGGAGAAGCGATAAAAGATGCCATCAAGAGAGGCTGCAGGCGCTTCATCATCGGTATTGGAGGCAGCGCCACCAATGACGGCGGAGCCGGCATGCTGCAGGCGCTGGGTTTTGAGCTTCTGGATAAAGCCGGAAATCCGATCCCGCCCGGAGCGGAGGGCCTCAAAGACCTCGCAGAGATCAGAACAGCCAACATGCTGCCCGAGTTAAAAGAGTGCAGCTTTCGCATCGCGTGCGATGTCACCAATCCGCTGTGCGGCCCAGAAGGCTGCAGCGCCATATTCGGCCCGCAGAAAGGTGCCGACGCCCGGATGATCCGTGACATGGACCGCTGGCTGATGCACTATGCCGGACTGGCCTCGCAAATCAGCCCCAGAGCCGACCGTAATAAGCCGGGAACCGGCGCAGCGGGCGGATTAGGCTTCGCCTTTCTAACCTTCACCGATGCCGTTTTAGAATCCGGCGTAAAAATCGTCCTGGAAGAGACACACATAGAAGAGGCCATCCGCACCGCCGATTATGTAATCACAGGAGAAGGCCGTCTGGATGCTCAGACCGCCATGGGCAAAGCCCCCATCGGCGTAGCCTCCCTCGCCCGCCGCCATCACAAACCGGTCATCGCCTTTGCAGGCAGCGTGACCGACGGCGCAGCCGCCTGCAACCAGGCCGGCATAGACGCGTATTTTCCCATTCTCCGCACCGTCACCACCCTGGAAGAAGCCATGGACCCCGCCACCGCCCATAACAACCTCGCCTCCGCCGCCGAACAGGCCTTCCGCCTGATCGCAGCAGTAGAAACCAGCGGTAGAAAACAGTAGTACAAAACAGCGGTAGGAAAAACATAATCAAACGATGTAACAATTCCAGCGAAACACACATCGGACTCTTTTTCCAATCAAACCTATGGCAGAGAGGGGAAAGGATCGGGAAGGGGCTGCGGTTCGGCTTCGGCCTGGGGGGGGCTGCTCCGGCGGGGGATCTGCCAAACATTTGCAGGCTCTTAGTCAGTCTTACGGAATTCAATTACGCGTTAAGCCCAACATGAAGGTTGTTTGAGCGGCAGCGAGTTCTTCATGTTGGGCTTGTATTTAGCGAAATTGAATCCCGTTAGACTGACTTAGAGCCGAAACCGTTTGGCAGATCCCCCGCCGGAGCAGCCCCCCCCAGGCCGAAACCGAACCGCAGCCCCTTCCCGATCCTTTCCCTCCCATCTACTCGGTTAGTTCGTTCAGGCTCCGGAATTGGTACCCCATCTCCTCCCATTTGGTCAGCAGTTCATCCAGTATATCCGCATTCGTCTTAGAAGTGCTGTGCAGCAGCACGATGGCTCCCGGATGGATTCTCCCCAGCAGCTTATCAAATGCCTGCTCCTTCGTAGGCTGATTATCCTGATACCAGTCCACATAGGCAAGGCTCCAGAAAAACGTGCTGTATCCCAGGTCCTTTGCCATCTGCAGATTTGTCTCGCTGTATTTGCCCTGAGGCGGCCTGTAAAATTTGGTCATCGGCTGTCCCACGGTCTGTTCATACAGAGCCTCCAGATCGGTGAGCTCCTTCTCAAACGCCTCTTTTGTGGAGATTTTGGACATATCCGGATGATGGTACGTGTGGTTTCCCACCGTATGCCCTTCCTCCACCATCCTCTTTACCAGATCCGGGCTGGTTTCTATGTAATTGCCCACGATAAAAAAGGTGGCCGGCGCGTTGTGCTTTTTCAGCGCGTCCAGAATCGCCGGTGTGTTTCCGTTTTCAAAGCCGGCATCAAAGGTCAGATAGAGCACCTTTTCCTGTGTATCCCGGATATAGTAGGTGTTAAACTGTTTCAGATAAGAGGCGTCGGCGTTAGCCACCGGAGGCTGCCCCTCCTGCTGAAAGCTTAACCCCCAGTTGCCGTCGGCGCTCGACTGTACGGCCTTGGACTGTGTGCGGTCCACCACCATGGCGGCGGAATACCCCACACAGAAGGCCAGCATCAGAAACAGCGCGACCTTGATGCATTTCTTGATAGGAATACGTTTCTTCATATTGCTCCTGCCCGCGTATATATGCGCAGATATCATTTATTTTCATTATATTTTTTTACGGCTGTGAACATTCCTGTCTTTATAAGTTTGTAAGAAAAACTATATATACGGTGAAAAATCTGCTATAATATTAGCTGATAGTTATTATTCACGGTTACCTAAGAACTGATAGTTTGTACTAAGACAAAGATCATGGACGGGGAAAAAACTGCGATGAAGTATATAATGCCGGAGTATTACGGAGAATTTCGATGCCTGGACAAAAACTGTCCGGACAGCTGCTGCAAAGGCTGGCAGATCAGCATAGATGCGGAAACGCTGAAAAAATACAGCAATCTGGAGGGCCCATTCGCAAATCGGCTGAAAAATTCGGTGGACTGGGAGAACGGATGTTTCTGTCAGTATCAGGGCAGCTGCGTAATGCTCAACGAGCAGGGGCTCTGCGATATCTATACGGAAGCGGGGCCTTCCATGCTCTGTGGCACCTGCCGGGATTATCCCCGTCACAGAGAGGAATATGAGGGGGTCGTGGAACTGTCCCTGTCCCTTTCCTGTGCAGAGGCTGCCAGGATCATACTGGAACATACGGGCCCGCTGTTCCAGAGAAGTCGAGCACTCAGACCGCAATCTGGCGTATCTGGAGCGCGCGCTTATACGGGACAAGGTATTTCATATGGACGATCTGCTGGGCTTTCTGGGTGGAGGTAAAATATTTTGACGATAAAAGAGAAAGAGGAAGTAATACGTTTTGCGGAGGATATCCTTCGCAGCTATTTCTGTGACAACTGTATGGAACCGCTGTTTGACAGCTTTGCACAGGATATTGTCTGGCTTGGGGCGGGAGAGGCACAGCATGCTGAGGGGCGCGATGCAGTGAAGGCACAGTTTTTGGCAGGAAAAGATGACATGATCCCCTTTGATATGTGGGATGAATGGTATGTGGTGCGTCCGTTGGGGACGGACTGTTATCTGTGCGAGGCCTGCAGCATGATACAGGCAAAGGAAGGCACAGGAATGAGCCTTAAAGAATGCCAGCGTGTTACGTTCATCTTTGTAAGAATACAGGGACAGCTGAAAACGGTTCATATACATAATTCTGTAGCCTATAAAGCGCTGCGGAAGGATGAGCTGTTTCCTGTGGAAGCTGCTTCCAATGCATATAAAAGGCTGCAGGAACAGCTGGATCTTCAGGAACGGCAGATCGATCTGATGCTGTCGCAGCTGCCCGGAGGTATGGCGATGATCTGTCCGGACGAAAATTTTACGGTGAAATGGATCAGCGAAGGCCTGTGCCGGCTGTTAGGATATCAGGATATGCGCGGGTATATGGAACAGTCCGGAGGGTGGTTTCGCAGCGTTGTGTCAGAAGAAGATTATGAGACCATGTGTCGTAACGTGAAGGAAAGCCTTGCAGCCGGAGGCGCTTATTCGGCGGAATATCGTATCATGCGCAGTGACGGAGAGATTCTCTGGGTAATGGATGTGGGCAAGATGATAAAGGATGAGAACGGCGCCGGCATTCTTTCCTGCTTCATCACTGACATCACGGCAAGAAAAACGCAGGAGAGCGAGCTGTTGGCGGCGAACCGGGAGGTGGCGCAGCAGGCGGCGTTTCTGACACAGCTATACAACACTGTGCCGTGCGGCATTATCCAGTTTACCACAGGGCCGGAGCATCGGATCATTCATGCGAACCGCAGGGCATGGGAGATATACGGATATGAGGAGAAGGAGTACTGGGACCGGATGGTATCCCCTTTTGATTCGGTGCTCTTGAAAGATAAGCAGCATTTCACGGAAATCGTGGACAGGCTGTCCGGGGAAGGCGGTTCGATCTCCTATGAGAGGGAGGGTACCCGCAGGGACGGTTCTCTGTGTTATGTGAGCGTATATATGGAGCGGGTGGTCAATGCGGACGGATATGAGGTGATCCAGGCCGTATTCAACGATATCACGGAGAAAAGGCTGCTGGAGAAGGAACGGGAGCAGGAGCAGCTGCTGGAAAACCGTATACTTAGGGCTGCAATTTATACGGCGTACCCGATGATCATCAGCGTGAATTTAAGCAAGGACAGCTTTACGAGCATAACACCTGCCAATTTTATAACGGCGCATATGTCCGGGGGCACATACAGCCGGATGGTTGAAAAGGTCCGAGGATCGATTAAGCCTACCTATCAGGAGTCGCTGGCCCGCTTTTTTTCTATAGAAGCGATACAAAAACGGTTTCTTACAAGCGATCAGGAGCTGTATATGGAGGTTGAGCAGTCAGAGGATGACGGCGTCTGGCACCGCGTTTCCGCCCATGTGGTTCATGTGGAAAATCCATATGGAACCGATCAGCTGGCGATCATACTTTACCGCATTTTAGATGAGCAGTACGCAGAGAAATCACGTCAGGAACAGCTGCTGCGCGATGCCCTGGCGGCAGCGGAAGCGGCCAACCGGGCGAAGTCGGATTTTCTGTCCAGCATGAGCCATGATATCCGTACTCCGATGAATGCGATTATCGGCATGAGCACCATAGGCCAGCTAAAGGCGGATGATCCCAAGCGCATGCTGGACTGCTTCCGCAAGATCGATGCGTCTTCCCGCTACCTGCTTTCGCTGATCAACGATATACTGGACATGTCCAAAATTGAGTGCGGCAAGATGGAGCTAACGGAGGAACAGTTTGACTTTACGGAATTTATCAACAGCCTGACCTCGATTATCTACCCCCAGGCTGATATAAGAAAGTTAAGTTTCGAAGTATATCACACGGAACCACTGGACCGCTTTTACTGCGGCGACAGCCTGCGCCTGAATCAGATACTGATGAATCTGCTTGGCAACGCCCTGAAATTTACACCGGAGGGAGGCAGGGTCACCCTAAAGGTGATGGAAGAGAGACGGGAGAACCAGTACGCTTATCTGCAGTTTACGGTAAAGGATACGGGGATCGGGATATCCGGAGAGTTTATGGAGCGGATCTACAAGCCCTTTGAACAGGAAAGCCTGGATGTTGCGCGCAATCAGACCGGCAGCGGCCTGGGTCTGTCCATCGTTCATAATCTTACGAGGCTGATGGGCGGCACGATATCGGTTGACAGCGAGCGGGGAAAAGGAACGCTGTTTGTGCTGTCGATCCCTTTCAGACTGGTGGATGAGGCGGTTTCTGCGGCAGAACACCGCGGACAGAAGCAGCTGCTCAAAGGAAACCGGGTGCTGGTGGTGGACGATGACAGCATCGTCGGCGAGCAGGCAGCGCACATATTGGATGGCATCGGAGCGTTTTCCACATGGGTGGACTCCGGCCGTAAAGCGGTGGATGAGGTGGGCAAAGCCATAAATGAATTGCGTCCCTTTGATCTGGCCCTGATCGATTGGAAAATGCCGGACATGGACGGCGTGGAAACGACCAGACAGATCCGCAGGCTGGCCGGCAAAGATACAATGATCATCATCATTTCGGCCTATGACTGGAGCGATATCGAAAAGGAGGCCATAGAGGCAGGCGCCGATTATTTTATCGCGAAGCCGTTGTTCGCATCCTCGGTCTGCAGCACGCTGTGCGGTCTGAAACTGAACAGGCACAGCGCCGAGAACAGAACCTATCATATCCAGGGGAGAAAGGTACTCCTGGTAGAGGACAATGAGATGAACCGTGAAATTGCCAGGGCTCTTCTCGAGATGCAGGGGGTCGTGGTGGAAGAAGCGCAAAACGGACGGATTGCCGTGGACAAATGCCGGGAAGCGGCCGCGGGTGAATATCTGGCTGTTCTGATGGATATACGCATGCCGGTCATGGACGGGCTTGAGGCCGCCAGGCAGATCCGCGCTCTGGAAAAGCATTCGGCTGTCCGGACGCCCATTGTGGCTATGTCGGCCAACGCGTTTGAAGAGGACCGGGCAAAGGCCTATGAAGCGGGGATGGACGGCTATCTGATCAAGCCTATCGAGGTGGATAAGCTTATGGAAACGCTGCAGCGCCTGGAAGAGGCCATGCCCTGACCGCGCGTTAAAATAAATATCAGGAGGTGCGGTGTTGGAGATAAAAACAGCGGGGAAAGAGGAGATCGGGGGAATCTGTCAGGTATATCGGACGCTGTATGAAGCGATGGCGAATCTGCAGCCGGAGTACTGCGCGCCGGGGCAGCCGGACAGAGACTTTCTGTTAAGAAGGATGGAGAGCGGGGATTCGGAGGTTTTTGTGGCAAGAGAAGGGCAGGCCGTGGTCGGATTTGCGATGGTGCAGCGGCAGAGAGTACCGCCTCTTGACTGTCTGGTGAAACATGATTACGCGTATCTGATGGATCTGGCGGTGATGCCTAAGTACCGCGGCCGGGGAGCGGGAACTCTGCTTCTGGATGCGGTACAAGCATGGGCCCGGGCAAATAATCTGGACTATCTGGAGCTGAATGTGCTGTCAAATAACAGCGGTGCGCGGCGCCTGTATAGCAGAAACGGCTATGAAGAAAGCTCCTGCACCATGCGCAAAAAACTTCGTTGAAAAAGAGGTTGCATTATCAGGGACGGTGTGCTATTATGTATACATAAATCGCAACTTGTATACAACTTTAAAAAGTTGCATACAAATAGGCGCGGCCCTTTTTCGAACGGTCCGCAGGAAACATAATAAAGGAAAAGTGCGTGAAAAGCGCGCAATTCGTCAACCGTCTGGTGATGAGATCGAAAGGAGTAAGGATTATGGCAAACGATTATTTAACAAGCAATTTTTCTCTTGAAGGTAAGGTTGCACTGGTAACCGGCGCATCCTATGGCATCGGCTTTGCGATCGCGAAAGGCATGGCAAATGCCGGAGCAACGATTGTATTTAATGATATCAAGCAGGAGCTGGTGAACAAGGGGCTTGCTGCATACAAGGAAGAGGGCATTGACGCTCACGGATATGTATGCGACGTAACCGATGAGGAAGCGGTGAATGCATTTGTAGCAACAGTGGAGAAGGAAGTGGGCGTAATCGATATCCTGGTTAACAACGCCGGCATCATCAAGCGCATCCCGATGTGCGATATGACCGCTGCTGAATTCAGACAGGTAATCGACGTGGATCTGAACGCACCTTTTATCGTATCCAAGGCTGTTATTCCCAGCATGATCAAAAAGGGCCATGGCAAGATCATAAACATCTGCTCCATGATGTCCGAACTGGGCCGTGAAACTGTTTCCGCATATGCGGCTGCAAAAGGCGGCTTAAAGATGCTGACCAAGAACATTGCTTCCGAGTACGGCGAATTCAACATCCAGTGCAACGGCATTGGGCCCGGATATATCGCTACGCCTCAGACCGCTCCGCTGCGTCAGCCCGGCGTGCCTTTCAATGAATTTATTATTTCCAAGACTCCCGCTGCCCGCTGGGGAGAACCGGAAGATCTGACAGGACCCGCGGTGTTCCTGGCATCCGACGCTTCCAACTTTGTAAATGGCCATATCCTCTATGTGGACGGAGGTATTCTGGCATACATTGGCAAGCAGCCGAAATAAATCAGATACCTGCCAGGGCAGAACTGATACGCGAGGACTCCCGCTTGGTGCAGGGGTTCCCGCGTTTTTTTACATAGGAAAGTTCTCCGAACTCTCCTATGTAATAAAAAAGATTTCATTCAATAGGAGAATCCCACAAGCGGGATTCTGTTTGGTCCCCTGCGCTTGGCACCGGAAAGGAAGCATATGGAAGAAAAAACTTATAAAAACCGGGCTCATATGGTATTTGAAATATTAAAACAGGAGATTCTGGATTTGGAATTAAAGCCAGGGCAAGCTATCAGCGAAAATGAAATCTGCGAACGGTTTCAGGTATCCAGAACCCCGGTGAGAGATGCGCTCTGGAGGCTGCAGGAGCAGGGCTTTGTGGATACGATTCCATACCGCGGCACCTATGTGACGCTGCTGAATTTAAACAATATCAGACAGATTATCTATATGAGGGTCGCGGTGGAAACCATGGTGATGCGTGACTTTATAGATGTGGCAACCCCGATGATCATGGAGGATATCCGATACATGATCCGCAAGCAGCAGGCGCTTATTTTGGAGGCGGATTTCGAACCGGAACAGTTCTATCGGATGGATGCCAAACTGCATGCTATATGGTTTGAAGCCACGGATAAGAGAAAACTCTGGGAGATTATCCAGGCGCAGCAGTTGCATTATACCAGGTTCAGGATGCTTGATTTCGTGACGGAGACGGACTTTACAAGGATCATTAAAGAGCATAAGCTGCTGTTTGAACTGCTGGAGAGAAAAGATAAGGACGGACTGGAAGAAGCCTTAAAGGAACATCTTTATTACAGTATGAAGCGGATGAAAAAGCAGATTGAAGTGGACTATAAGGACTATTTTGAACAGGACGCTTCTGCGCAGTAAGCCGTGGGAGGGTGTTATGACCAATGAAGAAATCAGGAAGACCCTTAGGGAGCTGGCTGAACCGGAATTTCAGAGATTTACTTCATCCCTGATGCCCGGCGTGGATCATGTGCTGGGTGTGCGGCTGCCAAAGCTTAGAAAAATCGCCGGGAAGGTGTGCAGGTGCCGTGGCACCGGGTACCTTTTGAACGCATGGGACGGCACGTATGAGGAGATCATGCTGCAGGGAATGGTGATTGGCTGCCTGAAAGAGCCCTTTGAGACGGTTCTTCCGTTCATTCGGGCATTTTTGCCGAAGATTGATAACTGGAGCGTATGCGACAGCTTCTGCTGCAGCCTGAAAATCGCGCGCAGGGAACCGGAAGCCGTATGGGAATTTGTCACGGAATGCCTGCGCTCAGAACGCCCTTATACCGTGCGCTTTGCTGTGGTGATGCTTCTGAACTACTATGTGGATGAAGCTCATCTGCCACAGGTGCTGTGCGCCCTTGACGGCATAAAGTCAGATTTCTATTATGTTCGGATGGCTGTTGCCTGGGCGGTGTCCGTCTGTTTTGTAAAATTTCCCGGACCGGTGATGGAGTATCTGCGAAGGGGGGATAATGGACTGGATGATGTGACATATCAGAAGGCTCTGCAGAAGATTATGGAATCCTGTTCCGTGGATGCCGGAACGAAACAGGAGATCCGCGCGATGAAAATTATGCGCAAAAAAGGAGAGGCCCTATGAGAACAGCCCTGCTAACCGTATATCTCGCATTGTTTCTGATATTGATTGGAACCTGCTATAGAAAGAGCTGGAAGGCATGGCATGTTCCTGCAAAGTGTGCAAACAGCGCCGGCTTCATCGCATTGCTTTTGGCCGGCCTCGCTCTGCGCGGAAACAGCGCCTTTATATACAGCCTGCTGCCTCCCTTTCTGTTTTGCTTCCTGGGGGATTTCTTTCTGGCGCTGTGCCAGGGCAAAGACAGCCGCGTGCTCCTGATGGGAGGACTCGCTTCTTTTCTTATGGCCCATATCCTGTTTATAGTATGTTTTCTGAACCTGTCGGCCTTTCATTGGACGGATCTGATCATACCGTCTGCTGCGGTTACGGTAACCTGGGGCCTCACTCGGCTTAAGGGGATGCATGTAAAGGATATGCTGCCCTACGTGCTCTGCTATGCTTTTTTTGTGGGGCTGCTGTTTTCAAAGGGACTGCTGCTTGCCGCCGCCTGCAAATTTGCATCGGGGACCGCCTGGATCGCTGCGGGGGCATTTTTGTTCTTCGTATCCGACGGAATTATCCTGTTCCTCTACTTCTATGAAAAACAGTGGAAGATCGGAAAATTTTTTAATCTTCTCTTTTATTACGGCGGTATGCTTTGCCTTGCGTTAAGCGGCTGGTATATGCCTGCGGTTTAGAGAACCGCACCGGCGTCTGCCACCCGGTAGCGGTTCAGCAATGCTTCAAAGTCTTCATTCCGGTCATTGTATTTTACTTTCAGCACATTGCCCAGTCCCAGGCAGATAACCCCCAGGATGGATTTGGCATCATAGATGATGCTGCCTTTTTCTATATCAATATCAAAATCAAATTTTCTGGCGCCAAATACAAAGTCCTGCACCGATTCCATGGAATTCATCTGAATCTTAGCTTCATACATAATTTGTACCTCCATTTTTGTTTCCACTTTATATGATATGTATTCCTTCTGTAATTGTTATAGAGATTATAGACAGCTTTCAGAGGTTTATTCCGTCGATTTGAAAAAAGTTGACAGAAATAACTGTAATCTATATAATTACAAATATGGAAAGGGAGGGAAGTACAATGACAGGAGAGTTTGTGGTAGCGGTACACGCCCTGGTATATCTGAATGTGAAATGCGGGGAGGATTATGGGGAAGGGACAGCTGCGCTGTCCAGCGAGACGCTGGCGAAAAATATATGCACCAATCCCGCCAGAGTGCGCAAGGTGATGGCTAGCCTGAAAAAGGCGGGCCTTGTAGGGACAAAAGAGGGGGTGGACGGCGGTTATTATCTGACAGGATCGCCGAAGGCCATGACTCTGGGAGATATCTGTGAAGCGCTGGATATGCCGGTAGTCAGCGCTCCGTGGAGATCGGGCAGCCAGGAGCTGGATTGCCCTGTTGGAGCCGGAATGGCCGGAGAGCTGGATTTAGTCTATGAGGATCTGGACCGTACCTGCCGTGAAAAGCTTGACAGGATAACCGTGGATGCGCTAAGCAGAAAGCTGCAGTCCGCAAATAAGAAAAAGGACTCGGAGGTATGGCTTCTATAGCGCCGCAATAGATCCGTACAGTGAGGGACGCATATGGATAATAAAATGAGTGAACCGGCAGATCGTAAATTTGCCGCCGAGGTGATCCGGCTGGCCGGAGGACGGGACAATATTGAGCGGGTATTCCACTGCGCGGTCAGGCTGCGCCTGGTTTTAAAGGAACCAGAGCTGGCGCAGAGGCGAAGGCTGGAAAAGGTGAAGCCGGTGAAGGGAGTATTCCTTTTGGATGGACAGCTGCAGCTGGTGATCGGCCTGGAAGACGTGGACAGGCTGTGCGGTGTGCTGCAGAGCTGCCTTGAAACAGGGCCGGATCTGGTAAAATCGTAGAAAGTTCTGGAATATGCATTTAAAATGTATATTTATACTTGTATATTTTCAAAAATACGCTATAATCGTAGTTACCCTGGGCTTTATAGTCTGGGGTAATTCCATGAAAAATGAGGAGAATGAGGAATCATGAAAAAGGTATTGACTTTATTGGTTGTTTTCAGTATGATGGCGGCCGTCCTCGGCGGATGCAGCAAGAAAGAGGATGCGGGGGAAACCGGCGCTAAGACGAACGGCACGCTGGTAATGGCTACCAACGCGGAGTTCCCTCCCTATGAGTATTATGAAAATCAGGAAGTAGTGGGAATTGATGTGGAGATTGCGAGGGAAATCGCAAACGAGCTGGGTATGGAACTGAAAGTAGAAGACATGGCATTTGATTCCATCGTGCTGGCTGTACAGGGCGGCAAGGCGGATATCGGCGTTGCAGGCATGACCATAGATGAGGACCGTCTGGAGTTTGTGAATTTCACCGACCCTTATACCAAGGCAGCTCAGGTTATTATACTGAAAGAGGACAGCGCTATCGCTACGCCGGATGATCTGGCGGGCAAGAAGATCGGCGTACAGCTGGGAACCACCGGCGATCTCTATGCGGATGATATCGAGGATGCCACAGTGGAACGCTATAATAAAGGTATGGAAGCTGTCCAGGCTTTGACGCAGAGCAAAGTGGATGCGGTGATTATCGACCGTGAACCTGCCAAGGTTTTCGTGAAGGAAAATGAAGGCTTAAAGATTCTGGATGAGGAATTTACCATTGAGGATTATGCGATCGCGGTATCCAAGGAAAACGATGAGCTGCGTGAGCAGATCAATGGGGTTCTGGCCAAGATGAAGGAATCCGGAAAGCTTCAGGAGATCATCGATAAGTATATTACCGCAGAATAAAGTACCCTTTGTAAGAACAAACTCGGAAAGTCGGGAAATCGTACATGTTTGAAAAATTTGCGAAAAGCTTTTATCTGAATTTTATTAAGGAAGAGCGTTGGCGGTATATCGCGGACGGCCTGCTGGTGACGCTGGAGGTGACATTTTTCGCCTGCCTGATCGGCATCTGTCTTGGCTTTTTAGTGGCGATTATCCGTTCAACCTATGACAAAACCCGTAAGCTGAAGATCGCGAATGCCATCTGCCGCGTTTATCTTACGGTGATCCGCGGCACGCCTGTGGTGGTGCAGCTGCTGATTATCTATTTCGTGGTATTCGGTTCTGTGGATATCAACAAGGTCCTGGTGGCGATCATCGCCTTCGGCATCAATTCCGGCGCATATGTGGCGGAAATTGTGCGAAGCGGCATCATGTCGGTGCCGGAGGGACAGGCAGAAGCCGGACGCAGCCTGGGATTTAACTATGTGCAGACCATGCGCTATATTGTGATGCCTCAGGCTTTCAAAAATGTACTGCCCGCTTTGGGCAACGAGTTCATCGTGCTCTTAAAGGAAACCTCTGTTTCAGGATACATAGCGCTGCAGGATCTGACCAAGGGGGGCGATATCATACGAAGCCGTACCTTTGCTTCCATGCCTCTGCTAGCAGTGGCGCTGATTTATCTGTGTATGGTGATGCTGTTTCAGTTTTTTGTAACACGTCTGGAAAGGAGGCTGCACAGAAGTGAGCGGTAGAAATGCACAGCCTTTGATACAGGCAGAAAATATTATAAAGACCTATGGCGCGATGAATGCCTTAAACGGTGTGTCTCTGGATATTTATCAGGGCGATGTGGTGCTGATCGTCGGGCCATCCGGCTCGGGCAAGAGCACATTCCTGCGCTGTCTGAATCTGCTGGAGGTTCCAACCAGCGGACATATCTATTTTGAAGGAACGGACATCACGGACAAAAAGGTGGATATCAATGCGCACCGTCAGAAGATGGGGATGGTATTCCAGCTGTTTCATCTCTTTCCCCACATGTCCGTCATGAAAAACCTGACGCTGGCGCCGATGAAGCTGCAGGGAAAAAGCCGTGAAGAAGCGGAAGAGCAGGCGATGAAGCTGTTAGAGAGAGTCGGCCTCAAAGACCGGGCGGACGCCTATCCGGACCAGCTCTCCGGCGGTCAGAAACAGAGGATCGCAATTGTCCGGGCGCTCTGCATGAATCCGGATGTGATGCTGTTTGACGAGCCTACTTCAGCGCTTGATCCTGAGATGGTGGGTGAGGTCTTAAATGTTATGCGAGAGCTGGCAGAGGAGCATATGACCATGGTGGTGGTAACCCATGAGATGGGATTTGCCAGGGAAGTGGCCTCCAGAGTGATTTTTATGGATCAGGGAAGCATTATCGAAGAAAATGAACCGAAAGAATTTTTCGACCATCCGAAGAGCGAAAGGCTGAAAAACTTCTTGAGTAAGGTTTTATAAAGAGTTTATACAAATCCCTTCACTGCAGAGAAAGAAAGACTTGCAGCGGAGGGATTTTATATTATAATGAGATTTATAATAACCGGAGGTGCGCGCATGAATGAGGAACTGTATCAGATGATGAAAAGGATGGAAGAGGCAAACAGAAAGCAGGAAGAGTACGCAAGAAAACAGTACCGGATGACGGTGATCATGGCTTCGGCCTGTGTCGGCGTGCTGATACTGGCTGTCCTCTGTGTCATCGTTCTGCTGCCGCGGGTGAACACGATCATGAACGATCTGGAGGTCTCCATGACAGGCGTAAAAACAGCCGCAGGCCAGCTGGAAAATATGGATCTGGAGAAGCTGTTCGCGGATCTGGACAGTCTGGTGTCTTCCAGCGAGGAAAGCATGAGCCAGGCCATGGAGAAGCTTGACGCCATAGATATGGATACGCTCAATGAGGCCATACAGGATCTGGCGAATATCGTGCGGCCTCTGTCCAGGTTATTTGGAAACGGTTCTTGAAGGAGCAGCACACTGAAGTGTGCGTAGGTCATCAACCTTCGGTTGGTGACATTATTAAGAGGAAGCACACTGAAGTGTGCGCAGGTCATCAACCTTCGGTTGGTGACATTATTAAGAGGAGGTTACAGTGATGACAAACAGAGAAAGGTTTCATGCCGCATTAAACGGCGTGCGGACAGCCGACAGGCTTCCCACCGTGGAGTGGGCGCCCTGGTGGGATATCACGCAGAGAGCCTGGGAACAGCAGGGCCTTCCTGCAGGACTTACCAATCTGGAGGTAAATGAGTACTGGGGGCTGGATCTGCTGCAGCAGGTCTGCATCAATCACAAGTCTCCAAAACTTCCGGCGCCCGCCCACAACGGAGCTCCGGTGGTTCATTCCGCAAAGGAATACGATGAGATGAAAGAAAAGGGGTATCTTTACAACAAAGATATGCTGATTCCCACACTGGACTATCTGCGTACCTTAAAAGAGCGGCACGAATCGGGCGAGCTGGTGATCTGGATGACATTAGAGGGGTATTTCTGGTATCCGAGGACGCTCATGGGGATAGAAGAGCATCTGTATGCTTTTTATGATGAGCCGGAACTGATGCACCGTATGAATCAGGACAACATGGAGTTCCAGCAATATGCGGTAGAGGAATTCTGCAAGATCCTCACGCCGGATTTCATGACCTTTGCGGAGGACATGTCCTATAATCAGGGCCCCATGCTGTCGAAGGACTGTTATGATGAATTTATCGCGCCCTACTATGTCCGGATTGTGCCGCAGTTAAAATCCCACGGAATTAAGGTGGTTGTGGATACGGACGGCAACTTAGAGCCGATGCTGCCCTGGCTATTGGAATCCGGCATTGAAGGGGTGCTGCCCTTAGAGAGGCAGGCCGGAGTGGATGTAAACCGTATTAAGAAGCAGTATCCCCAGCTGTTTGTGCTGGGAGGCTATGATAAGACGATCATGCATCTGGGTGAAGATGCCATGCGTCAGGAGTTTGAACGGATCCTGCCCGCCATGCGCGTGGGGGGCTATGTGCCCGGCGTCGATCACCAGACGCCTCCGGATGTGACGATGGAACAGTATAAAATCTATCTGAAGCTTCAGGAGGAATACAGCCGCAAAGCTTTAGAGTAATGGCTGTAAAACGGCGGCTTTGATTTTTCAAAAGCCGCCGTAAAATAAGCTTTACTCCCACTTAAAGCATATTACCGCGATTCCGGTACAGAGAACGGTCACGGTTCCCATCACGGTAATGGGAAGCCAGACGCTGCCGGCCGGAAGACCAAGAGAAGTTTCTTTCATAAGTTGAATTCCCTGGGTCATGGGGAATACACGGATGATCTTTTGCATCATTTCAGGCATGACTTCAAACGGTAATGTCGCGCCGGAAAAAATAAGCATGGGAAAATAGAGCACACAGGCAATCACACTCGCGGTCTTTTCGTTTTTCGCGATGCCGCCCACCATCATTCCGATGCTCAGCGTAGATACCATCGTCAGCATCCAGCTCCCCAAAAACGCCAGCCACGAACCATGAATGGTGACATTCCAAAACAACTTTGCCACAGGCAGCAGGGTCATCATGGATAAAACAGCATAAATCACATAGATTGTGAACTCCACAGCCAGAAGCATAACAGGACTTACCGGGGTCACTTGAAAGCGTTTCAGGATTTTGCGCTCCCGGTATTCCGCCACCACCAGGGGCAGCCCCATCAAGCCCCCCGCACAGATGGAGATTGTGCAAAGCGCGCCAAAGGACTGATCTAAAAAGGTGTATGCTGTGCCAGCGGCAGATTTAGTGCCATAGAGAAATCCTAGGATGACCAAGACCAAAAGCGGCATGATGATTGCGAAAATCACCATATTCATATTTCGGATACTGAGCTTCAACTCATTTTTCAAGAGCGTTCCAAAGGTTCTCATTCGATTCCCTCCTCACCGGTAATCGCCAAATACGCATCCTCAAATTTCTCACAGCTACATAGTTCTTTTGCCTGAGTTGCTGTTCCGCAGAAAACAGCCCTGCCGTTTTTAAGGATGCAGATTTCATCACACAGGGCCTCAACCTCGTCCATGAAGTGCGAAGTCAAAAAGATGGTCAGCCCTTTGCTTTTCAGATTCTCAAGTATTTTCCAGACATCCCGCCGCGCTTTTGCGTCAAGCCCGGTTGTCAGCTCGTCAAGAAAGACAAGTTTGGGATCGGGAATTAAAGCCAGAACAATGAAAAGCCGCTGGCGTTCCCCGCCGGATAGACTTTTAACCGTCCGGTTCACCTTGTCTTTGATGCCAAATTGCTTACACAGCGATTTCCAATCAGAGGGGCTTTTGTAGAGGCAAGCAGTTTCCTCGCATAGTTCCGAAACCTTGATTTCCGGTTGGTAATCGCCCTCTTGAAATTGAACGCCTACCTCCTGGAACAAATTGCGCCGGTCTTTATGGGGATCACGGCCGAGGACGGAAATTGAGCCGCGGTCGGCCTTCTTTGTCCCCAAAATACATTCGATCGCTGTGGTCTTTCCCGCGCCGTTTGCCCCCAGCAAACCGAAAACTGTATTTTGCCGGACACATAGGTTCAGGCTGTCCAACACAAGCAGATTGCCGTATGATTTTGACAACTGCTCGACTTTGAGTGCTTCCTGCATTCATATATCCTCCTTTTTGTGATGATAAAAGAATACCATCAATGAAAACATTGGTGGTAAGATGGAGGGTTTATGAATATTGTCTTTTCATTTTCTGTAACATTTCCATCAGGATGACGGCGTTTTTCTCCGCCGCAGATAGAGAGAAAATCAACTGGTCACAAGCCGAGATAATATCGTCGGATGGTCTCGGCGTGTTGAGCGCAGCCTTAATATCCACATTGGGATTTTGGGTTAGCTGCCGGAGCATCCGCAAAATGGCCTCCAGCGAGTAATTGGCACAGCGCAGGGAGCGGATAATTTTCAGCCGTTTGATGTCATCACCGGTATAGATACGATAGCCGTTTTCTTTCCGCTTAACCGCCAGCAAACCGTTCATTTCCCAGTTTCGCAGGGCGTCCATTGAAATGCCTAAATACTCGGATACTTCTTTCCGCTTCATAAAAGCCCTGTTTTCTTGGGTTTCACCGGATATGATTTGTTTTACAATGTGGATTGCATCCTCCGCATTGTCACGCTCTTGGCGCAGCCCGCTTACATATGTTTCCGTAAGGGTAAGGGCCTGATCAAACTTACCCGCTGCCGACAGCTTGACCATTTGAAATATTTTTTTTCGCAGGCCATTCTGCAGAATTTCAATCTGAAAGGCGGTACGGGCAAGCCGGATTTGCTCAATGTGAAAATCCGTAAAGATCCGATACCCATTCGATTTCCGCTCTGGCCTTGGAATAATGCCCCATTCTTCATACAGACGCACTGTATTTGGATGTATTCCAATCATGGCAGCGACCTGCGAAGTTGTGTATGTGTTCACGGCAGACCACCTCCAACCTATGGTATGATATCTTATTTTAAAAGTATGGTGTTACAATGGAGGGTTCTTATTATATGTCATCTGTGTTATGATTGCAAGCTGATTGCAAGGGATGTCTAAGCTTGTATAAAAGAAAACGCTGTGATACACTTAAACTACTATAATTCACCTGCATATGAGGCAAATAAGGTGTATCTGAAAAATCGGAAATTGTAGGAGACGGTCATGGACTATAAAATCAGAAAGATATCAGAGGAAGAATATGGCTTACTTGAAATCTTTTTATATGAGGCTATATTTGTGCCAGAGGGAATGTCTGCACCGCCTAAATCCATTATTGATCAGCCGGAATTGAAAGTATATATCACTGATTTCGGAAAGAAACAAGACGATATAGGTTTAGTTGCGGAAGTTGATAAAGAGGCAGTCGGCGCAGTTTGGGTACGCATTATGAATGACTATGGACATATAGACAATGAAACTCCATCCTTTGCAATTTCAGTGCATGAGGATTATCGGGGACTGGGAATAGGTACTGCTTTGATGAAAGAAATGCTCCGTATTCTAAATGAGAAAGGATATAAACAAGCGTCACTCGCCGTACAAAAAGCAAACTATGCCGTACAAATGTATAAAAAAATGGGGTTTGAAGTGGTTGATGAGGATGAAGAAGAATATATCATGCTTTGCCGATTGAAATAAAACAGCTTTCAGCCTGTTGAACAAAAAATTTGACTTAACCGAGGAAACGGAATATGTGGATATGCCCAAAATGCGGGAGAGTATTTGAAAGAACAAATCAAGGTCATTACTGTGGGAAAGCGCCCAAAACAGTATTAGAATATATACATTCGCAACCCATAGAAACACGCCCCCACTTAACAGAAATGATGATTATAATACAAAGCAGTGTTCCTTGTGTAAATGAACGTATATTATGGAGTATGCCATATTATGAGAAAGAAGGAAAAACCATCTCATTTTCTGCCTGTAAAAAGCACATCAGTTTTTATGCAGGGGTTGAAGCTATTGAAAAATTTGCATTGGAGTTAAACGAATTTGTCACTAAGAAAAATGCAATATATTTTCCTTATGATAAAGCATTACCTACAGAATTAATTGAAAATATTGTAAAATGGTGTTTAAGTTGATTTGATAACTTTCAGGTTGTAGAGCTGAAAAATGTGAATTCGGAGGAATGAATATGTTATTGGATTTTAATGATATGAAAGAAATTACTGCTCCGGGCATGAATGCTATTCATATCGGTGGCTCAATTGGTCTGCATAAGCACGAAACAAGCGATGATATTAACTATGTATTATCTGGAAATGGAAAAGCCATTTGCGATGGAAAAGAAGAAATATTAAGAAAAGGAACTTGTCATATTTGTAAAAAGGTTCTGAACATAGTATCATCAATACAGGCGATGAAGATTTACTCCTTATCACAGTAGTTGTAGAACGGTAAGTTTCAGTTGATGGAGCGAACGGAATTGAATATGTAGAGAGGAAAGTCAGTTTATTTGGACTGATACGTGTAACGAGGGCAGTTTTGCCGATTACACATAGACAACGCAATGGCCATATTTTCAATGGAGCGGACGACTGAATTTACAGGAGGATAAGATAAGGAATGAATTCTATGGAAAGTGAAAATAAAAGCTATTTTGAATGCTTTGCTTTTGGTGATAGCCCTGAAATGGCGGACGAACTTTTGGATCTGGTACTTACCGGAAAGAAAACCGCAACAGTCTCGATCGTATTGGAGGATGAGCAGACACCAAACGTTGGTGATTTATCGCTTGTACTCGATGGGCGTGGCAAACCGGCCTGTGTGATAAAGACGGTGTATCTTGAAACCGTTAAGTTTTGCGACTTAACTTGGGATATGGTAAAACTGGAGGGCGAGGACGAAAATTTAGAACAATGGAGAGAGGGAAATATACGCTATTGGACACGGGACGCTGCCAAGCGCGGTTATACTTTTACCGCTCAAACGCCTATCACGTTTGAGCGCTTTGAGGTGGTGGAGGTGCTATAACCCATACAAGGTTTACTGCTCTGTCCGAACATGCGCGGGAAGTTTGCGGCAACTTTGAATAGTAACAGTTCCGTCTATATAATCAATACAAAATATAAACGGCTACTTGACAAGTCCGCCCGCATATACTATGGTAGAGGGAATCTCTTTGCGCTGCATGACGCTGCGGCGCAAACTGATCAGGCAGCAGGCTGTATGGCAGGAACGATCATATGCCGCAGCGGCGTGTTTAATGGCCGTAGCATACAGCGGCGTAGCCGGGCTAGAATTTTCAGCAGATGATAAAGCATCTGTGGGACAGTAGCATGCCCCGCGGGTGTTTTTTTATATCATAGGGGTAGGGTGTCAAAAGTAAATTTTAGCCTATTGAGTAAAAACACTCCGCTTAGAATCGCACTGCGGCGGGAAGGAACCGGCATTTTCATGGCGTGACAAGGAGAGGAAAGTGAGGATGGGGATGAAAAGGAAACAAAAAAATATGACCGATCAGCAGATCGCCATGCGGGTGAGCGCCAACAGCATCGCCGCCAATGTGGTTCTGTCGGCGTTTAAGCTGTTTGCGGGAATCGCGGCCCATTCCGGCGCCATGGTTTCCGATGCGGTGCATTCGGCATCGGATGTGTTCAGCACGGTCATCGTCATCATCGGATTTCGGATATCCGGCAAGGCGTCCGATGAGAAGCATCCTTACGGACACGAGCGGATGGAATGCGTGGCCTCCATACTGCTTGCGGTGGTGCTGTGCGCCACCGGCGCAGGAATCGGACTGGGAGGAATTGAAAACATCAGCCGAGGCAGCTATACACAGCTGGAGGTCCCGGGCATGCTGGCTATGGCTGCGGCAGTCATATCCATCATAGTGAAAGAAGCGATGTACTGGTATACCAGGTATGCGGCGAGAAAGATCAATTCTACCTCATTGATGGCGGATGCATGGCATCACCGCTCAGATGCCCTGTCCTCGGTCGGAAGCCTGATCGGCATATTGGGCGCGAGGCTTGGCTTTCCGGTCATGGACCCCTTGGCCAGTGTTGTGATCTGTGTGTTTATCATAAAGGCGTCCGTGGATATCTTTAAGGATGCCGTTGAGAAAATGACCGATGAGTCCTGCGACAGCCAGATTGTGTCGGGCATGCGCGAACTGGTCAGCAGCCAGGACGGGGTCTTGGGACTGGATGAACTGAAAACCAGGATGTTCGGATCCAGGATCTATGTGGATATTGAGATCAGCGCGTATGGCGGTCAGACGCTGGATGAAGCTCACAGAATCGCAGAGCGGGTGCATGACGCCGTAGAAGGAGGCTATCCGCGCGTCAAACACTGTATGGTGCATGTGAACCCCATATCAGAGGAGAGGACAGATACGGAGGAATAAGCGCTGTGTTACTGTTTACAGTTACAATAACCTGTCCTGTCTTGCTTTGTCGGTGTATGATCGAAAACTGTGATCAGTACCTCTTCTCTTGCAGGATCGCGTTTATCCTGTTATACTAAAACTATGTATGAGGGTGTCCGAATGCAGCGAAGCAGCGTGAGAGTACTATAGGAAAAAGAGGGTAGATAGAATGAAAATAGCGGTATTGGGAGCGGGCGGCGTTGCGAAGGACATGGCCGCCACGCTGGTTTTGATGAAGGACGTGGAGAGATACGCCGTGGCGGCCAGAGACTATGACCGTGCAAAGGCATTTGCAGAGCAATACGGATTTAAAAAAGCGTACGGATCTTATCGAGAACTGACAGAAGATCCGGAGGTGGAGCTGGTCTATATCGCCACGCCCCATTCCCATCACTATGAACATGCAACGCTCTGTCTGGAGCATGGGAAGCACGTGCTGTGCGAAAAGGCTTTTACGGCTAATGCGGGGCAGGCGGAAAAACTGATCGAATTGGCAGAGAGCAGACATTTGCTGGTTGCGGAAGCGATCTGGACACGCTATCAGCCCATGAGCGCGCTGCTCCAGGAGATCATACAGAGCGGAGAGATAGGAGAGGTCACTTCCGTGACGGCCAGCTTCGGCGTTCCGCTGTTTCACGTGCAGAGGATGACCGATCCGGAGCTGGCCGGAGGCGCGCTTCTGGATCTGGGCGTATACCCGATCACGTTCGCGTCCATCGTGCTGGGCGGCGAGGTGAAAGAGGCGGTGACCGCGGCTGTTCTGACGGACAGGCATGTGGATGCCAGAAACAGCATTACACTGATCTATGAAGGCGGACAGATGGCGGTCCTTAACAGCAATATGGAGAGCTTCACCGATTCCAGGGGCGTGGTAAACGGCACAAAGGGATACATCGTGGTGGAGGGCATCAACAATTTCCGTGAGATCAGGGTTTATGTGCCCGGCAAAAATCAGGAGAAGCGCTATGGACGTCCGGCAGATCAGATCTCAGGCTATGAATACGAGGTGCGTTCCGCAATGAAAGCCATCCGGGAGGGGCATACCGAATGCCCGGAGATGCCGCATCATGAGATCCTGCGCGTCATGAAGCTCATGGACGGTTTGAGAGAGAAATGGGGAGTGCGCTTCCCGTTTGAATAAATGCGGCTGCAACACACTGCAGGGAAAGGAAAGAGATTTATGCAGCAGGTTACATTAGGAAAAACAGGTATTACAGTGAACAAAAACGGATTCGGCGCTCTGCCGATCCAGCGGATACCCGTGGAGGATGCGGTCTATCTGCTCCACAAAGCTTACGAACACGGCATCACCTTTTTTGATACGGCAAGGTCATATTCGGATAGTGAGGAAAAGCTGGGGAAAGCCTTTGGTGATAATAGCTTGCGCAGCAGGATCTATATAGCGACCAAGACGCCCGCCCAGAACGCGGCAGATTTTTGGAAAGATCTGGAGACAAGCCTGAAGCTGTTAAAGACGGATTATGTAGATCTGCTCCAGTTCCATAATCCGGCATTCTGCCCGAAGCCGGGTGATGGAAGCGGGCTCTATGAAGCCATGCTGGAAGCGAAGGCACAGGGGAAGGTACGCTTTATCGGAATCACGAATCACAGGATCAAGGTAGCCATGGAAGCGGTGGAATCAGGACTCTACGATACGATGCAGTTCCCCTTCTCCTACCTGGCCGCCGATCAGGAGAGGGAGCTCGTGGAAGCGTGCCGAAGGGCGGATATGGGATTTATCGCCATGAAGGCGCTGTCCGGCGGCCTGATCACCAACTCGGCAGCAGCTTATGCCTATCTGGCTCAGTTTGACAACGTGCTGCCGATCTGGGGCGTACAGAAGGAAGCGGAGCTGGATGAATTCCTTTCCTACATAGATAACCCGCCGGTATTAAACGATAAGCTTACAGAGGTGATTGATAAAGACCGTAAGATGCTGGCCGGTAATTTCTGCCGCGGCTGCGGCTATTGCCAGCCGTGCCCAGCCGGGATTGAGATCCAGAACAGCGCCAGGATGTCTCTGCTGCTGCGCCGTTCCCCCGCGGCCCCCTATCTGACGCCGGAGTGGCAGGAGAAAATGAAACGCATCGAAAACTGCATTCACTGCAACCACTGCGTGAACCACTGTCCCTATGGTCTGGATACGCCGAAGCTTTTGAAAGAAAATTATGAGGATTATAAGACATTTATAAAATAGGATCCCGCCGCAATGCGATCCTAAGCGGAGCGTCTCCTATTCATAGGCCGTACTTTCTATGAAATAAAACAAATAGAACGAAAAAAAGCCGCCCTTTCTCTCTATAAAAAGGACGGCTGTTGTTTCGTTATTTATATTTCTCTTCGCAGTACATACAGCGGTAGGTCTGCGTCTTTTCATCGGAAAGCAGGAATACATGGGGCAGCTCCTGCTCGATGGAGGTGATGCAGCGGGGATTCTTGCATTTGATCACGTTGGTCAGCTTCTTGGGCAGCTTCAGGCGCTTCTTTTCTGCAATCCGTTCATCTTTGATGATGTTGACCGTGATATCCGGATCAATGAATCCGATCACATCCAGATCAATGACATCCAGCCCGCCTTCTATTTTGATGATGTCTTTGCGGCCCAGCTTTTTGCTGCGCGCATTTTTGATGATCGCCACCTGGCAGTCCAGTTCTCCAAGGCCCATATAGCGGTAGATATCCATGCTCTTGCCTGCGGGGATGTGGTCCAGTACGATTCCTTCTTTTAATCCTGATATGTTTAACATGGTCTCTTCACCTCCAGCAATGTCATGATCAAAGCCATCCGGACATAGACGCCGTATTGAACCTGGCGGAAGTATGCGGCTCTCGGATCATCGTCCACCTCCACAGATATTTCATTGACGCGGGGCAGGGGATGAAGCACCAGCATATCTTCCTTTCCCAGCGCCATCTTCGCATTATCCAGGATGTAGCAGTCTTTCATGCGGATATATTCCTCTTCATTAAAAAAGCGCTCTCTCTGCACGCGGGTCATGTAGAGGATATCCAGATGGGGCATGGCGGCCTCCAGGTCGGTGACCTCCTCATATTCCACATGGTTGGCATTCAGCACACTTTCACGGATGTAGTCGGGAATTTTGAGCTCGGCCGGAGAGATCAGTATAAACTTGATGCCTTCATAACGGACCAGGGCATGAATCAGCGAATGCACGGTGCGGCCGAATTTCAGGTCTCCGCACAGGCCCACGGTCATATCCTTTAACCGGCCCTTCAGGGAACGGATAGTCATAAGATCTGTCAGAGTCTGTGTGGGGTGCTGATGGCCGCCGTCACCGGCGTTGATTACGGGGATAGAAGATTTGGAGGCGGCAACCAGAGCGGAGCCCTCCTTTGGATGCCTCATGGCACAGATATCGGAATAGCAGGATATCATGCGTATGGTGTCGGATACACTTTCACCTTTGGCTGCAGAGCTGGATGCTGCGGAAGAAAATCCCAGAACGCTGCCGCCCAGGCTTAACATGGCAGATTCGAAGCTTAAACGGGTCCGGGTGCTTGGCTCATAAAACAGTGTGGCCAGCTTTTTCCCGGCGCAGACATGCGCATAGGTATCGGGGCGCTTCTCGATATCGGCGGCCAGATCCATCAGCTCGTCCAGCTCCTCGGTGGAAAAGTCTAAAGGACTAAGTAAATGTCTCATCTTTCTCTCCTTTTATGTGTATTGTTTATTACGGTACTTACGACATTCACTATATTATATATGATAATGCAGAGAACTTCAAGGACGATTTAAAGGGGGGAATCATCAGAACGCTGTCCTTGGGCATATACTGTAGATATGGCGCAGCGAGTGCTTGAGAACAAAGGGAAAGAGGCCTGGCAGATGAAATGGAAGAATGTTTTGCTGTGTGCCCTGGTATGTGTTCTGAACGGATGTCTGATACTGGGGCTGTTTACGATACAGAGAGAGATAGGCGTGGGCGATCTGGCTGCAGATTCAGGGGAGGTGGCACCCTTTACAAAAGAGGAAGAAACAAAATATGTAGCGCTGACATTTGATGATGGTCCCCATGCCCGGTATACGGAGGAGCTGCTTGACGGTCTTAAGGAGAGAGGGGTACGGGCCACTTTCTTTTTGATCGGTAAGAGCATAGAGGGAAATGAAGATGTGATCAAACGCATGTCCCAGGAAGGGCATCTGATCGGTAACCATACATATTCCCATGTGCAGCTCTCCAAGGAGACGGTGGAGAGCGCGGTGCAGGAAATCGAAAAAACCAATCAGGAGATATTTGCGGTGACAGGAAAGGTGCCGGAATACATACGTCCCCCTTTCGGTTCCTGGAACTCAAAACTGGACGATCAGGTGGAGATGACAGTGGTGCTGTGGACGGTGGACCCCCTGGACTGGAAGACGCAAAATACCCAGTACGTCGTGAACCATATAAAAAAGAACGTAAAAAACAATTCCATCATACTCCTGCACGATGTCTACAAAACATCCGTACAGGCAGCCCTGGAAATCGTGGACTGCCTGCAGGAGGAAGGGTATGAATTTGTGACAGTGGATGAACTGATGCTGGAATGAGAAGTTCTGGTACTGCAGGCGCCTGATCATTGCGCCATGCAGTATTAAAGCGCCGGCTTGCCGCAGGACGGGATATTGAGCACATCACGTATCGCCTCACCGGCAATCAGGAGGCCGGCGACCGGCGGCACAAAGGAAACGCTTCCCGGCACCGCCCGTTTGGAAGTGTTCTCCTCGGACATAATTCGGGCCGGCAGCGGCTGCTCCCTGGAATAGAGCACCTTTAGGCGGGGGATGCCCCTGGCCTTCAGCTCCTTACGCATCACACGGCACAGGGGACAGACGCTGGTTTCATAGATGTCGGCGATCTCAAACAGCTGTGCATGGAGCTTGTTGCCGGTGCCCATGCAGCTGATTATGGGGGTCTGTCTCTGCCATGCCGCCTGCGCCAGCGCCAGCTTGGCGGATACCGTATCGATGGCGTCAATGATATAATCAATTCCCTCCGGCAGCACCTCATCTATATTTTCCGGCAGCACAAAGGTCTCAAAAGTAATGACCCTGGCATTTGGATTGATGTCCGCAATGCGCTGCTTCATCAGATCTGTTTTGTAACATCCGACTGTGCTGTGGTATGCGATGCTCTGCCGGTTGATATTGGTGAGAGAGACCCTGTCGTTGTCCACCAGAATCAGTGTCCCGATGCCTGCCCTTGCCAGCGCTTCAGCGCAGTGGGATCCCACGCCGCCGATCCCGAACAGGGCGATGGTGGTATTTTTCAGCCGATTCATAGAATCAGGACCCAGCAGCAGTTCGCTGCGTGAAAATTCGTTTATCATAAAGCCTCCGGTCACGGATTCCAGGGCTGCTTTTCGGATACAATCTTCTGGTCCGGATGGGAGGCAGCCTGGTTCATCAGCGTATAAATATAAGCATCCTGCATGGTGTCGGTGAATCCCGGGACAGGCTCTGTGCCGGTGTCCACATAAGTCTTCATATAGCGGAGCAGATCGGCTATGGCGATCTCATCTTCTGTCAGGCCTGTTAGCGGATATTCGGAGCGGTAAAGCAGCTGCCCGCCCATGGTGACAGCGAGAATGTCCGGGGTGGTGCTGGAAGGCAGCGGACAGATCTGCTGACACACGGGCACATTATCCTCATTGACGTAACGGATCGTATCGTCGTCCAGCTCTCCCTTCGGCCCCTGGACATTGAGATGGCGGGTGCGGATATAGGAGTGGTACTGAACGCCTCCGAAATCATAAAACGCTGTCTTGCCGCTTTCGAATTCCAGCGTCAGGCGGACGCGTTCATTATACTCCTTGAGCACGCCTTCCGTGGTGAGCCCGTTTCTCGAATCGGTCTGTACGATGGGCACATAGTAGCGCTTGCCGAATACCGTGACGGCCTCATTGCCGGTGTTTAAGAACTGCCGGATCAGGCTGGCCGCATGGTAGTCATGCACGGTGGAAATATTCACGAAATAGGGATCACCCAGAAGCCCCATTCGCACGGCGGCAATTTTTGCTGCGAGGGTAGGGTAGCGGTAATACTGTTCAGCTACCTGGATCTTCCCATTCAGCCTCTGCCTTGCGTCCCAGAGCCTTAGAAGGTCTCTCAAAGAATCACCGGCGGGCGTCTCTGCCAGCACAGGAACGCCGGCCTGCAGATATTCTATGGAAACCTTGGCAACAGAAGGCTTGTCCACGGCTACTACCACAAAATCAGGCCGTGTCCTAAGCAGGCGTTCCTTACTGATCGTAGTAGGAATCTGATACTGCGTGTGGAATCTCTCCGCCTTATCAATACTGCGCAGCAGCATGGCCGTCACCTCAAAATATTCCGGCAGAGCTCTAGCGATCCGAACATAGAACAGCGCCCTCCACCCGGAACCTACAATAGCAAATCTGATTTTAGACATAGTGCCTCCTTCTATCCAACCTGTGGATTTAGACCGGTTATGTTACTGTTCAGCTGCCGTAAACGTTCCGCGCATGGCGGGGCAGGGTATCGTCCTCATAGGGACGCGCTCTCGCTCCGTGAAGCACGCAGCGGTTCT
>OGGQ01000195.1_pt1 | contig 85088 bp, 77 predicted proteins | sample 1571191 | NCBI WGS metagenome assembly OGGQ01 (sample SAMEA2582061, study PRJEB24529) | metagenome | biome: Human gut stool | place: China | collected 2011
CAAGAGAGCTGGAGGAGGCTGCGTGCATCGACGGATGCGGCCGCTGGGGCATATACAAAATCATTATTTTTCCGCTGCTAAAGCCGATTACAGCCACGGTGATCATTTTAAATGCGGTGACGATATTCAACGATTTTTCCACACCGCTGTATTTTTATCCGGGCGCCGACAACGCAACCGTGCAGCTGACCCTTTATAACTTCATCGGTCAATTTTCCAGCTCCTATCATCTGCTGTTTGCAGATGTTGTATTGATTGTATTCCCTATGCTGATTTTGTTTATCATCTTTAACAAAAAGATAGTGAGCGGAATGGTATCGGGATCCGTGAAGGGATAGGAGGCAGAGGTTATGATAGAAGCACAGCTTCAAAAGAAAGCAAATGAATTGCGGCGCAGTGTGGTGAGAATGGTGTATCGGGGCCAGACCGGACATATCGGGGGCGACCTGTCGGAATGTGACCTCATGACTGTGCTGTATTACCATATTATGAATATTGATCCGAAGAATCCGGAGGATTCCGACCGGGACCGGTTTGTTTTGAGCAAGGGGCACTGTGTGGAAACGTATTATGCCATCCTGGCCGACAAGGGGTTCATTGAAAAAAAAGAGCTGGATACTTTTTCGCAATACAAGAGCCGTCTCATCGGACATCCTAACCGCAAAATACCGGGAATCGAAGCGAATACGGGCGCTTTGGGGCATGGGATGGCGCTGTCTGTCGGAATGGCTCTGGCAGGCAAGCTGCAGAAAAAGCAGTACAGAGTTTTCTGCCTGATGGGAGACGGAGAACAGGCGGAGGGTTCCATCTGGGAGTCCGCCATGTTTGCGGCAAATTATGGGCTGGATAATCTCTATGCGATTATTGACAGAAATCATCTGCAGATCAGCGGGCCGACAGAGGATGTCATGAAACTGGAGCCGCTGGAGGAGAAGTGGAGGGCTTTCGGCTTTGAAGTTGTTCGAATTGACGGAAATAACGTGGACGAAATCCTGAAGGCTTTTGCGCACTTATCAACGGTGAGTGGGAAGCCGAAACTGATATTGGCGGATACCGTGAAGGGAAAAGGCATATCCTTTATGGAAAATGCGGTGAAATGGCATCATGGGGCCCTGTCATCGGAACAGTATCAGGCGGCGATGGCAGAACTTAAGGAAAGTGAGGTGAGGCAGTCTTGAAAAAAGCATGCCGTAAGGCCGTGACAGAAACATTGCTGGAACTGGCCAGAGAGGACAAACGGATCATTGCGGTTACCTCCGATGCGAGAGGTTCGGTCACATTGGAAGAGTATGCAAAGGAGCTGCCCGAGCAGTTTATAGATGCGGGGATAGCGGAACAAAACGAAGTGGGGATGGCTGCCGGGGCAGCTTCCTGCGGGATGATTCCTTTTGTATGTGCTCCGGCTCCCTTCTTAAGTGCCAGAAGTTTAGAGCAGATCAAGGTGGATGTTGCCTATTCCGATTTTAATGTGAAAATATGTGCGGTTAGCGGAGGTGTCAGCTATGGGGCGCTGGGCGGAACACACCATGCCATCTATGATCTGGCTGCGATCCGGCCCATGGAGAACATCAAGGTGCTTTTGCCGGCGGACGCCGTTTCGGCGGCCTGGATGACAAGGCAGATAGCAGCTGCCTATGGGCCGGTTTATATGCGCATGGGCAGGGGAGCGGTGGATGTGATTTATAATGAGTCGGATACAAAATTCCTTGAGATCGGGAAAGCTTTCACCCTCCGCCAGGGCAGGGATTTGACCGTCATCGCATGCGGGGAGATGGTGTCTGCATCCGTAAAGGCAGCGGATATACTGGCCCGGGAGGGGGTATTTGCCAGGGTGCTGGATATGCATACCATCAAGCCTCTGGATAAGGACGCCATTATTGCTGCGGCAATAGAGACGGGAAGCATTGTGACCGTAGAAGAGCACAGCGTTGTGGGAGGGCTCGGAAGCGCGGTCGCGGAGGTGGTAGTGCAGAATGCGGCGGTTCCCATGAAATTCCTTGGCATACCGGATGAACATGTGGTGGCGGGAGAGAGCGATGAAGTCTTTGAATGTTACGGGTTAACGCCGGAAGGAATCGCAAAATCGGTGCGGGAATTCCTGATGTGCAAGGAGGTTGCGGATGCAGGATAAATTTCTGGCTATCGATCAGGGAACCTCCGCTACCAAAGCCGTACTTTTCGGCCAAAACGGCGCAGTTCTTGGGAACGGAAAACAGGAATACGGCGTGCAGAACAGAGGCGGCGGCTATGTGGAACAGGATCCGGAAGAGCTGTTTGCAGCGGCTGTGCAATCGGCTGTGACGGCTATGGGAAACTGTACGCCAAAAGAGATCGCGGCGATAGGCATCTCTGTGCAGACCGGAGCATTTCTCCTGTGGAATAGAATAACAGGTATGCCTATGACGCCTGTGATATCTTGGCAATGCAAAAGAGGCAGATCCTTTCTCAATTCGCTGCTGCCCGAGGAAAAAATACGGTTTCGTGAGATCGTGAGCAATCAGCTGGAGGATGACGGCGTGCCGGCAAAATTGGCTCAGGTCTTTGTGGAAAATCCTATGCTTTATACGGTGGCAGAGGAGAACAACCTGCTGTTTGGCACCATGGAGAGCTGGCTGATCTGGCGTCTGACCGGTGGGGAAATTCATAAGTCCGATATTACAAATGCCTGTATTACCAGGCTGTATCTGGAAAAAGAAAACCGTTGGAACCTGGAAGCGTTGGAAATCCTGGGGATACCATCCAATATTTTTCCGGAAGTCGTGGATAACAACACATATCTGGGGACCGTAAAGACGCATGGACTGGCTGGAATTGAAATACACAGCGCGACGGGAGACAGTGCGGCGGCTATGTTCGGAGAATGCTTATGGGAGCGGGGGCAGAGCAAGATCACCTACGGAACGGGCGCTTCCTATCTGATCCACTTAAACGATGGGGATGAACGCTTTTATCTGCCGGATGTATTTTTAGGATGGAGAATGAGCGGAAGCTGTCATTACGTTTGGGAAGGAACTCTTTCCCATGCGGGCAGCTCCGTGGAATGGCTGAAACAGCTGGGAGTGATCGCAGCGCCCTCGGAGACAGAAAGCCTCGCCAAAGCCCTCGATGACAACGGCGGGGTTTATTTTTTACCGGAGACGGTGTTCGGCGGTATTGAACAAAACATTTTCTGGGGGACTGATTTTCGTACCAAGCGGGGCCAGTTAGCGCGGGCTGTGTTAGAGAGCATTGCTTTCCGCATCCGGGACATGCAAAAGGCATTAGAACATGCGGGTCTTGAAACAAGAGGTGGGATACATGCGGACGGAGGCCTGGCGGCAAACGGGTTTCTGATGCAGTTTCAGGCGGATATTCTGAACCGGGAGATCATCTATAACCGGCACAGGAATATGTCAGCCTACGGTGCATTTCTGATGGCTGCTTTCAGCAAAGGGCTCCTGTCTTTAGAAGAGATCAAGGCTCTTAAGCATGAGAACTGCTGTTATCACCCCATGATGAGTGAAAAGAAGCGGGAGGAATATCTGCAGGGGTGGGAACACGCAAAAGAAACGATTAAATAAAACTATTTTCCCGGAGGACTTGTGATGAAGGACTATATTACACGGATTCAAGACTATTCCAGAAAAAATTACAGCAGGATGACACGTAATCCGGCAGGCATGCTGAATTATCCGTTTATCGTACCCGGCAGTCAGTATTACAGCGATTGCCTTTGGGATTGGGACAGCTGGTTTACTGATATTGCGGTACGGCAGATTATGAAGGACAATAAAGACGCGGATGCAGAGTTTGCAGCCTGTGAAAAAGGATGTATTCTGAACTTTCTGGAACATACGGCTGGGGACGGAAGAATGCCGATTTTTATCGCTGCGGATGAAATGCTGCCGGATATGGATGCAAAGGAGCAAACGAATATTCATAAACCGTGTCTGGCACAGCACGCGGCTTTTGTAATAAGGGAAAGCGGGGGAGACTGTGAATGGCTGAAGCCATATATGGAGAAGCTGGAAGGTTTTATACATTATTATATGCGCACCATGCGCCATGAGAAAACCGGACTTTATTTCTGGCTGGACGATATGGCGATCGGCGTGGATAATGACCCATGTACCTTCTATCGGCCAAATAAGAGTTCCGCATCCGTCTATTTAAACTGCCTGATGTACCGGGAGCTGCTGGCCTTTTCGTATATATGTAAACAGATGGGCGCAGCATATGGGGAGTATGAAGCAGAGGCGCAGAATTTAAAAAAAGCGGTGAACCGGTACCTCTGGGATGAACGGAACGGCTTCTATTACAGCGCGGATCTGAACTTAAAGCCTATCGTCCCCGGGCAGTGGCTGCACAGCGGTATGCCCAGGCACTGGGACAGCGTGATTCAGAAAATCGACTGCTGGTCCGGCTTTATGACTATGTGGGCCGGCATTGCGGATGCAGAGCGCGCGCAGAGAATGGTGTACGAAAATTTAAAAAGGCCGGATCTGTTCGAAGGAGCTTATGGCATCCGTACACTGGCAAAGACTGAGCAGATGTATGCGCTTGTGAAATCTGCGAATCCGTCCTGCTGGCTTGGCCCTGTATGGGGGATTTCCAACTACATATGTTATAGAGGACTGATGAATTACGGTTTTGCCGGGGAAGCGGAAGAGCTGGCCATAAAGACAATACAGCTCTTCGGAAAAGATCTGGAAAAATGCGGAGAAATGCACGAATATTACAATCCGGATACCGGAGAAGGATTAAATAATCCGGGCTTTCAGAATTGGAATCTGCTGGTAAACAATATGATTGCCGAAATGGAAGGAAGATATGTTGTTAAGGAATTTTGATGTGTATTCTGCCGATGACCGTGCTGCGCTTTCAAGGTACAGGTTGACCTTGGAAGCGCATAGCATGGAGACTCCCTTTTAAGGGCGGTTTAAGATGCGGCGCCGGCTGACAGACGCCATACGGTCAGTTAATTTTCATATTGATCACAGCGGCATGCCTGCCGGATAAGGGCGTATCAGAGGATACTCCAATGAAATCCCCGCCGAGCATGTCAAAGAGATTTCCGGAGACAGAGAATTCCGGAAGCTTGCCAATGGGTCGCACGCCGTCCGTCAGGTAGGACATCTGGACGGGAGAAGCGAACAGGCCCTCGTCGGTATAGTCGCCGCCGCTGGCGATTTCAATTTGCAGGGCAGGACGTCCGCCCAGAAGTTCCTTTAAAGTCTTTTGGCCCGGCGCCAGAATGAGCGCGGGGGCAGTAAGGGTGGGAATGGCATCGTAACCGCCCCCGGCGGCTCCGGTGAGTTCCATATGGAAGTCGTCGGCCGTTTTTTTGTCCGTGTAGGGGCGCAGCACAACGCCGTTACGGATCAGCGGGCAGCGGTCGCCCTCAAAAGTATTGCCCTCCAGGTCAAAAAAGGGAAGGCCTTCCATTTCTTCGGAACGGTCCTGGTATACAGTAACACTGTCGTTAAACACTTTCCGACCTATACGGCTGCCCAGCAGAGAGGTGCCGCGTCCCACCATCTCCCCGTTTAGGGCTTCCTCCAGTTTGCCGACAAGCAAAGGGGAATCCGATGTTATGACAATAGGAAGCTTATCGCCTGCCGGCAATGGAACCGGATTCAGGAAGGCATCCATGGAAGCGCAGATGTCCGACATCAGGCTTTCCATATCCAATGTACGTACAAAGAGTACAATCTCTGTATCCATGATGCTGCTGGAGTCCGCCGCTTTGATCATGAATCCGAATCCGAAGGTATTGTCGAGGCTTTCATAATTCAGTCCTGCATCGTTGGTAAGCCGATAGGCGGTTTCCTGCATATACATCTTGTTGGAAAACATAAGCTGCGGGTATTCGCGCCGGAGGTTTTCAGCAAACTGCTCGGCAAAGGCGACATAGCTTCCCGCATCCAGGGTGCTCTTACGCAGGTCGCGGCTGCGGCACAGATTGGTTTCAGGCGCAAAGGGATAGGGAAGACCTAAGGCCAGATTGCTTTCGGCGGCTTTCCACAGAGCTTTTGTGGGTTCCCCCAGGGCGCCTGCAATGCCCAGCACACCGTCTTTATAAATTCTGCAGCAGCTTTTTGTGATGGATTTTTTCCGTACGGATTCCACACGGGTCTGGCTTAAATTGATGGAGACTTCTTTCACATTTTCCTGGTATAATTCTTTTATCATAATCTGTTCTGCCTCGCTTCCTCTGGATTTACTGCACATGAATATTGTTGACGCGCACATAGGGACCGCCGAAACCTACGGGCAGCGGATACTGCTCGCCTTTTCCGCAGCCGCCGGTGCCGAGGGATAAAATCTCAACCTCGTCGGACAGCCCGTCAATATCATTTAAGGTGCTCATAACGTTGCCGGTGATGACGGAGATCCTGACAGGTTCCGCCACTTTGCCGTCACGGATCCGATAGGATCGAAACGGCGCGATGGTAAATGTCGTCATGCCGGAACCGTGGGAGATATCGTCTATATAGATGCCGTCCTTTACCTTGGAAAACAGCTCTTCTTTGGTTTCTGCGCCGGCTTCAATATAGGTGGCGGTCATGCGGACGATCGGTTCAAATTCGAAATTGATCGCCCGGGCATTGCCTGTGGGTTCATCGCCCAGATCCGCCGCGGTGGACGCGCTGTGCAGTCTGCCGGAAAGTATCCCGTCCTTGATCAGATAGGTTTTGCCGGCGGGACAGCCTTCATCGTCATAAGGGACAAAGCCGGAGCCTTCCACCAGCCCGCTGTCCACGATGGAGAGCAGCGGAGCACCCACCTGCTTTCCCAGCATCCATTCCTGCTTCATGGTTTCATCCCCCACCATGAAATCCGCCTCGCTTTTATGTCCGAAGCTTTCGTGTGCGAATACGCCGGCGGCTGTGGGGGAGAGGATACAGGTATATATGCCCGGTTCCACCGGTACCGCACGCTCGTTAAAGTCGATATCCTTGGCGATGATATCCCGAAAGTAATCATGGCCGGATTTTAAATCCTCAAACCGGCTGCGGCATATGCTGCCGCCGCTTCGTCCCGGAGTCTGACCCACCAGCAGCATGCAGCGCAGAGCGACGTAGCAGCTCTGTGTATCAAATGTAATGTCGGTGCCTAAGCTTGAGAGAATGTGCTTGACGGTGTAGCAGTCCTTATAGATGGCCTTCGAGTGCTGTACCTGCGGCTTCTCAGAAAGAAGCGGCAGATAGGAGGCGAGCAGCGAGGTTTTGTCTTCCGGGCTGACGTCGCGGACACAGCAGTCTTCATAGTTCATCTTCCTGCCCTGGCTGACCTTTAATTTTGAAAGGACGGGGTGGCTGCCAATCTGTGGATTCGGCTCGGCCATGGCGGCCAGAGAATCGATCTCATCTTGGATCTGCTCCAGCTCTGTGGTGGCGCTGTAATACCAGCGGCTGCCGTCAAATACTCGGATCATTGCTCCTGAATCCTCTTTTACGCGGCTCTGTTTCAGTTCATGATTTTCATAAACGATGTTGGTGCTGAAGCAGGTCTCGATGCGGACATCGGTGTAAAGCCCCTCTGGAAATTGGTACATGTTGTTACCTCCTTTTATATAGTAAATATTGTTTCAACTGATTTTTTGTCCCCCCTTGTCAGCTGCGTTACAGCGGTACGCCGAAGGCAAAAGAAATATCACGCAGGCGTGTTCGTTTACAGCAGCTGCTGTTTCAGGATCTCCAGCAGTTCCTCAAGCTTCTCTTTGTTGGAAGAATAGTAAAGGCGGGTATTTTCCTTTTCCAGCCGTACCAGCCCGGCATCCAGAAGCGCCGACATATGGTGGGAGATGGTGGCGTTGGACAGATTCATACGGCGGGCCAGCAAAGCGCCGTATAGCCGTTCCTCTTTGATCATCGTGAGAATATCCAGTTTGCTCTTATCGCCTAACAGTTTCAGATATTGAGTGAGATCGGCCTTTAATTCACGGTTTCCCTCATTATAAGGAAGAGCATCCGCGGTGATAATGCCCACATAAAACAGATCCCGGGAGCGCGGGCGGGTCTCCTCATCGGAAATCACCATGACGCAGGAATGGAAATAGGAAACTGTAGGATAGATACAGTATCCCAGGCTGTTGCAATCAAGGCTGACTTCCGCATGATCTCTTAGGAAAGTATAAATGTCGGTATTTTTAAGAATCTCTGTCCATTGCCGGTGAAAGGAAACGGTGAGGACCTGTATCCGGTCGGCACAATCCTTAAGGAGCTTTATGGTTTCGGACAGATAGGTTTCCATCTTCTTTAGATGAGGCTGCGGATCCCAGAAGATCTTCAGCAGGAGCAGACGTTCCTGGTCGGTCATATCGGTTTTTTGCAGGGCCTGCATGAGGCCGGTCCCGGTCAGGTTTTCCACCTGATCGACAGATGCTTCGGATTCCACCAGATTGTCATAGAGAAGCTGCATGAAAAATTCTTTCAGCCGCACTTCCTCGGACATGTCCGTCACCCTCTGCAATTCCTCCTTCAGGCTTTTAGCAGGTTTACGGCCAAACAGCATGAGATAGTCGCAGGGGCATTCATTAAATCCCTTCATGCGGTGAAAATAAAGTCCCAGTTCTTCCTTTGAGAATGGCAGGTGCGAGATTACATATTCGTTGATTTTCACGCAGGCGTCGATTTGGCTTAGCATAACAGGATCGTCAAATTTGTATTTCTTTATAAGACGTTCGCTGTCTAAAGCGGCCAGCGGATCGTTGCAGTAATGCGTAAGCAGGAATACCGATTCCCGCACATAATCCAGATCAGATGCGATAAAAATATCCATAATACCCTCCATTTCAAAATCCTGCAGATGCCGCGTATGGATGCTGCCGGATGCGTTCTTATTTACAGGAAATAAAGTGAGCCGCCGCAGGCGGAAAATTCCGCGGGCGGGATACTTTTTGATAATAACATAATATTAGATGTATGTCAAATATTAAATGAAGATATATATCTAACTATTGGGCCGTTAATTACTGTTCACGGCTGTCAACAAAGCAGCGCAAGACAGGGCAGTTGTGAATCGTAACATCCGCCGAAATGTTTTACAAATTAATCACAAAAAGATGTTGACAAATGAAAATGGCAGTGGTATCTTATGTATAAAAGTATTAGCACTCTACCGGATCGAGTGCTAATAAAACAGAAAGGATGAGTCTATGGAGTTGGATGAGAGAAAGGCGAAGATTCTAAGGGCCATAATCCAGAATTACCAGGAAACCGGTGAGCCCGTGGGATCCAGAACCATATCAAAATTTTCGGATCTCAAGTTAAGCTCTGCGACCATCCGCAATGAGATGTCCGACCTTGAGGAACTGGGACTGATTGTACAGCCCCACACCTCTGCAGGAAGGATACCCACAGATCAGGGCTACCGCCTCTATGTGGACAGCCTGATGGAGGAAAAGGAGCGGGAAGTCACCGAGATGAAGGAATTCCTGATCCAGAGGGTGGACAGAGTGGAGATTCTGCTCAAGCAGATGGCTAAGCTATTGGCCATGAACACCAATTATGCCACGATGATATCCGGACCTAGTTATAACAGCACCAAGCTGAAGTTCATACAGCTTTCCAGAGTGGATATGCAGAAGATGCTGGCGGTCATAGTGGTGGATGGAAATATCGTCAAAAATACCTTTTTCGATATAGAAGAGGATATGACGGACCAGGAACTGCTTTCCTTAAATCTGCTGTTAAACAGCAATCTGAACGGCCTGACTATTCAGGAGATCAATCTCGGCATCATAAAGAAGATGGAAGAGGAAGCCGGCATACACAGTTCCGTGGTAAAACATGTGCTGGATGCGGTGGCGGATGTGATACGCGTGGATGACGACGTACAGATTTATACCAGCGGCACCACCAACATCTTTAAATATCCGGAGCTTTCGGACGGCCAGACGGCCAGCGAGCTGATCAGCACCTTTGAAGAAAAAAAGCAGCTTACGGAGCTGGTGCAGAGCACGCTGGAATCGGAGGGAAGCCATGGGATTCAGGTCTATATCGGTGAGGAGATGCCCGTGCAGACTATGAAGGACTGCAGCGTGGTTACCGCCAACTATGATCTGGGCGAAGGAATCCGCGGCACGATCGGCATCATAGGGCCGAAGAGAATGGACTACGAAAAAGTTCTGGATACACTGAAAAATCTGAAAGCGCAGTTGGAAGGCGTGTTTAAAAAGAATGACAATAATCCTTAGAAAGGCGGAACAGCAGTGGAAGAAAAAGAGATAATACCCGATGAGGATATCACGGTAGAGGATACAGCGAAGGACGAGGCAGAAAAGGAGCAGGAGACGCCTCCGGATACGGAAGAGGTTACCGAAGAACCGGAAGTATCAGCGGATGAAGCAAAAGAGATAAAGGAAGAAAAAAAAGGTTTTTTCAAAAAGAAAGAGAAAAAAGATAAAAAAGACGAGATGATTGAAGAACTCACCGACAAAGTGAGGCGCACCATGGCCGAATTTGATAATTTCAGAAAACGCACTGAAAAGGAAAAGTCCGCCATGTTTGAGGTCGGAGCCAAGAGTGTCATTGAAAAGCTCTTGCCGGTGGTGGATAATTTTGAACGCGGGCTGGCTGCTGTACCGGAAGAGGAACAGGGAAGCGCATTTGTCGAAGGCATGGAGAAGATCTACAAGCAGATGCTCAAGATGCTGGAAGACATGGAAGTAAAGCCGATCGAGGCGGTGGGACAGCCGTTCGACCCGAATTTTCACAATGCGGTGATGCATGTGGAGGATGAAGAAACCGGTGAGAACATTGTCATAGAGGAATTTCAGAAAGGTTATATGTACAGGGACAGCGTGGTCAGACACAGTATGGTAAAAGTAGCAAACTGACAGTATTAAGATAGAAATTAAAATTAATCAGGAGGAACATATCATGGGAAAAATCATAGGCATTGACTTGGGAACAACAAATTCATGTGTAGCAGTAATGGAAGGCGGCAAGCCGGTAGTAATCGCAAATGCAGAAGGTGTAAGAACCACACCGAGCGTTGTGGCATTCACGAAGACCGGTGAGAGACTGATCGGTGAATTGGCAAAGCGCCAGGCGGTCACCAACTCCGAGAAGACGATCTCTTCCATTAAGAGACATATGGGCACCGATTACAGAGTGCAGATCGACGACAAGAAGTATTCACCGCAGGAAATCTCCGCGATGATCCTGCAGAAGCTGAAAACAGATGCGGAGAGCTATCTGGGCGAGAAGGTGAACGAAGCGGTTATTACCGTGCCAGCTTACTTCAACGATGCTCAGAGACAGGCCACCAAGGACGCGGGCAAGATCGCGGGGCTGGATGTAAAGCGTATCATCAATGAGCCCACAGCCGCAGCGCTGGCTTACGGCCTGGACAACGAGCATGAGCAGAAGATCATGGTATATGACCTGGGCGGTGGCACCTTCGATGTTTCCATCATCGAAATCGGCGACGGCGTAATCGAAGTGCTGGCAACCTCCGGAGATAACAAGCTGGGCGGCGATGACTTCGACCAGAAGGTGACGGATTACATGCTTGCCGAGTTTAAGAGAACCGAGGGCGTGGATCTGTCCAAGGATAAGATGGCGCTGCAGAGGCTGAAGGAAGCTGCTGAAAAGGCTAAAAAGGAGCTGTCCTCCGCGACAACCACAAATGTAAACCTTCCTTTCATCACTGTGACCAGCGATGGACCGAAGCATTTCGATATGACTCTGACAAGAGCGAAATTTGACGAGTTAACCCACGACCTGGTGGACAGAACGGTTATCCCGGTACAGAACGCGCTGAAGGATGCAGGATTAAACGCATCCGAGCTGCATAAGGTTCTGCTCGTAGGCGGTTCCACACGTATCCCGGCCGTACAGGATAAGGTAAAACAGCTGACCGGCAAAGAGCCCAGCAAGAACTTAAATCCTGATGAGTGCGTGGCCATCGGCGCTTCCATCCAGGGCGGAAAGCTGGCGGGAGACGCCGGCGCAGGAGAAATCCTGCTTCTGGATGTAACTCCGCTGTCCCTGTCCATTGAAACCATGGGCGGTATCGCGACCAGAATCATTGAGAGAAATACGACCATCCCTACAAAGCACAGCCAGATTTTCTCCACGGCTGCGGATAATCAGACAGCGGTGGATATCAACGTGCTGCAGGGTGAGAGACAGTTCGCAAAGGATAATAAGAGCCTCGGACAGTTCCGTCTGGACGGTATTCCGCCTGCAAGAAGAGGCGTGCCGCAGATCGAGGTTACCTTTGATATCGATGCCAACGGTATCGTAAATGTATCCGCTAAGGATCTGGGAACCGGAAGAGAGCAGAACATCACCATCACCGCAAGCTCCAACATGTCCGATTCGGATATCGACAGAGCTGTGAAAGAAGCTGCTGAGTTCGAAGCTCAGGATAAGAGAAGAAAAGAGGCAATTGATGCCAGAAACGAAGCTGATTCCATGGTATTCCAGACAGAGAAGGCTTTGGAAGAAGTAGGCGATAAGATTGATGCTAATGACAAGACCGCAGTGGAAGCGGACCTGGCTGCTTTAAAGGCTGTGGTGGACGCTACCGCAAACGGTGAGATCTCTGATTCACAGCTGGATGAGCTGAAATCCGGCAGAGAGAAGCTGATGAACAGTGCGCAAAAGCTGTTTGCCAAGGTTTATGAGCAGGCACAGGGCGCGGCAGGCAATGCCGGCCAGGCCGGACCGGATATGAACGGCGGCAGTGCGGCGGACGATGTTGTGGATGCTGATTACAAGGAAGTATAATGGCGGCGCTGCAGGATCGGCAGATTTGAAACATGGTTTGAGAAATCCAATCGGGGTTTGCCCTGATTGGATTTCTCCTGTGAATCCGCCGAAAGACGCGCACTGACAAAGAAAGGGTGATCGGAGGAGCCGCTTAAGGCTCCCCGGTCATAGGAGCAGGATAAGAACCGGAAAGGTGACAATATGGCTGAGAATAAGAGAGATTACTATGAGGTCCTCGGCGTCCCCAGGGACGCTGATGACGCTGCATTAAAAAAAGCATACAGAGCTTTAGCGAAGAAATACCATCCCGATACCAACCAGGGAAACGCGGAGGCAGAAGCCAAATTTAAAGAGGCTTCCGAAGCATACAGCGTGCTTAGCGATCCTGAAAAGCGCAGACAGTATGACCAGTTCGGACATTCCGCATTTGACGGCATGGGCGGCGCGGGCGCGGGCGGCTTTGATTTTGGCGGCGATATGGGGGACATATTCGGCGACCTGTTTGGTGACCTTTTTGGCGGCGGCCGCGGCGGCAGCAGGTCACGTACCTACAGCGGGCCTATGAAAGGTGCGAATTTAAGGACTTCGATCCGCATCACCTTTGAAGAAGCTGTGTTTGGCTGTGAAAAAGAGATAGAGATGACACTGAAGGATGAGTGCACTCACTGCCAGGGCACCGGCGCCAAGCCGGGAACTTCACCGCAGACCTGTCCGAAATGTAACGGCAGGGGCCGTGTGGTGACTACCCAGCAGACCATGTTCGGTATGATCCGCAATGAACAGGTGTGTCCGGAGTGCGGCGGCAAGGGTACCGTGATAAAGGAAAAATGCCCTCACTGCTACGGCAGCGGCTATACCCAGTCCAAGAAACGCATCCAGGTATCCGTGCCTGCGGGTATCGATAACGGACAGAGCATCCGCATCCGCGGGAAAGGGGAACTGGGTGTCAACGGAGGTGAAAGAGGCGATCTGCTGGTGGAAGTGGTGGTTTCCAACCATCCGCTCTTCAAACGCCAGGATACCAGCCTGTACTCCACCGCACCGATTCCGTTTACCACCGCGGCGCTGGGCGGTACGGTCCGCATCAAAACCATTGACGGGGAAGTGGAATATGATATCAAGCCGGGTACGCAGACCGATACAAAGATTCGTCTAAGAGGCAAGGGCGTGCCTTCCATCCGTAACAAGTCGGTCCGCGGCGATCACTTTGTAACGCTGGTGGTGCAGGTGCCGGAACGGCTCAATGAGGAGCAAAAGGAAGCGCTGCGCCGCTTTGAGGATACGATGACCGGCGAGGAACATAAGAAAAAACGCGGGTTATTCAAATAAATGCAGATGAAATAAAAGGGATGCCGACACCGATTCGCGGCATCCCTTTTATTCTTTCACTGCAGTTTAAGCAGCCATTTCAAAACATTTTTTTTCTTTATACCTTCATAATTCATATCTCCGAAGAGCTCATCCAGAGTTAAAAGATACTTTGGGTGGTTATCCTGTATTTTTTGCAGCGGGGCAAGTTCTCTTTGCAGCACTCTGTCATCCAGTGCCGTCTGTGTGACCTGATAGTAGGACAGCTCTCCGTTTTTCATGGCGACAAAATCAACCTCACAGTCCGCGCCGAGCTGCCCGACATATACCTCGTACCCTCTTCTGCGAAGTTCCAGGTAAACGATATTCTCCAATATGTGACCGATATCCGTATCCCTTCCGCGGACAAGCATATTTCGCATGGCTACGTCACAAACGTAATATTTGTTTACTGTGCTTAAGAATTCCTTGCCTTTGATGTTATACCGCCTTGCTTCATACATCAGGAGGCTGTCAGTCAGACCGCGAAGATATCGGTCTACAGTTTTGGAATCGATCTTTCGCTGCTTTGAAACCATTGTATTGGCGATCGCAGTGGGGGTAGTCCGGTTGCCGATATTGTGCATGAGGTATTTAGCTACTGCCTCCAGCATATTTACGTCCGCTATGTTCAGGCGTCTGACGATATCATTGAGCAATATCGTATGATAAATACCCTCCATATACTCTTTAGCCTCTGATGCGCCATATCGGTATTTGAGCACATATGGGAACGAACCCGTATCGATATACAGCGTGAATTTATCCGTGAGTGCCATTGCTTTCCGGTTATCATCCAGTCCCTCGCAGAATTCACTGAAAGACAGAGGCATCATGGACAGTTCGGCATACCGCCCGGTGAGCAATGTGGCGAGTTCACCCGACATAAAATAGGCATTGGATCCGGTAATATAAACGTCGCAGTTCTCACGCAGAAACAGGCTGTCTACCGCTTTTTGGTATGATTCGACATGCTGGATCTCATCCAGAAAAATATAGTTCATCCGATCAGGACAAAGCCGTTCCTTGACATATTGGTATAAAGAACGGTAATCCGACAGTTCTTCAAATTCAAGATCCTCAAAATTGATGGATATTATCTGTTCCGGCCGGATGCAGTGTTCAAGCAGGTAATCTCGGTAGATGTCAAAAAGTGTAGATTTACCGCAACGGCGTACACCGGTGACAACCTTGATGATCTGTTTGTCCTTTTGCCTGATGAGCCAGTCTAAATAATCCGGTCTTTTCAGTCTATTCACTGTTTCACCTCCGTTATTAACAGTATACTCTGTTTATAAAAAAGTATCAATAAAAACGGAATAAATTCCGTTTTTATATAAGAATACATATAAAATGAAGTCTATTCCAATAATGTACCGGGATTGCTTCCTTTACTAGACAGGTGTTATATGTTAAGATGAGAGAGGTCAAAACGGGTGACCGAATATCATACATCCAAACAGTCAGACTAATATGCGGTGAGCAGGAGGACGATGGGGTGAAACAGAAGCAGACAGGCAGTAGGGGAAATAAATGGCTGGAACTGATCAGGGAGTATGGGGTTTTGACGTTCAGCACGGCTCTGGTAGTGATCGGCGTTTACTTTTTTAAATTCCCGAACAATTTTTCTTTTGGCGGAGTAACCGGTTATGCGGTGGTGCTGGGGAAAGTTATGCCATTTACGCCCAGCGATATTACCTTTGTATTCAATATAGCCCTCCTGGTGGTGGGCTTCCTTTTCCTGGGGCGTTCCTTCGGCATTAAAACCGTATATGTCAGCATCCTTATGTCGGTAGGCCTTGCGGTGCTTGAAAAGGTTTGCCCGTTAAACGCTCCTCTGACAGATGAGCCGCTTCTGGAGCTTTTGTTCGCGATTTTCCTGCCGGGACTCGGCTCTGCGATTCTGTTCAATGTGGGCGCTTCCAGCGGGGGCACGGACATCATCGCGATGATACTAAAAAAATACACGGCGGCGGACATCGGCACCAGTCTGTTTCTGGTGGATCTGCTTGTGGTGATCGCTTCCTTTTTCCTGTTTGATATACGCACCGGCCTGTTCTCGTTTTGCGGGCTGATGGCTAAATCCCTGGTGATCGATTCTGTAATTGAGAGCATCAATCTGTGTAAATATTTTAATGTGGTATGCGATGAGCCGGAACCGATCTGTGATTATATTATCAATGAGCTGCACCGCAGTGCCACGATCTGCCGCGCGGAAGGCGCATTTACCAAAGAGGACAAGGCGGTGATCATGACCGTTATGAGCCGCACCCAGGCGGTGCTGCTGCGCAATTATATCAAGAAAGTGGAACCGTCAGCGTTTATGCTGATATCCAATACCAGTGAGATCATAGGAAAAGGGTTCCACAGCGTATAGACAGAGGGGTGCGTAGAAGGCGCGCGGGCCGTCAGCCTGCGGCCGATGCACGGAAAGGCGGCATACAGTGAATTCGATCTATATCCATATTCCTTTTTGCGTCAGAAAGTGTGCATACTGCGATTTCCTTTCCGGACCGGCATCCAAAGAGCGGCAGGACATGTATTACAGGGCTCTAAGCAGGGAGATTGCGTCCTGCGCGCCGCTTGGGGAACTAAAAGGCCCGGTGGACACACTGTTTATCGGCGGCGGAACGCCTTCTTTATGGGACGGAGACAGGATAAACGGCCTGATGGAGAACATCCGGAAATACTACTGTTTTTCCGAAGATGCAGAGATAACAATCGAGGCAAATCCGGGAACGCTGGATGCTGCCAGACTTAAGGCATACCGCCGCGCCGGCATAAACCGGATCAGCATCGGTTTACAGTCAGCGGATGACAGGGACCTTAAGGCGCTGGGCAGGATACACACCTTTGAAGAATTTCTGGAGAATTTTGCCGCTGCCAGAGAAGCGGGCTTTTCCAATATCAACGTGGACCTGATGTCCTCTCTGCCCGGACAGACTGCGGCAGGCTGGGAACGGGTCCTCACATCGGTGCTGAAACTGGCGCCGGAGCATATCTCGGCATACAGCCTGATTATTGAAGAGGGGACGGAATTTTATGACAGATACCAGGACGGAGACGGACTGCCCGATGAGGAGGAAGAGCGGGAGATCTACCACATGACTAAGCGTATATTGGAGCAGTATGGCTATCACAGATATGAAATCTCCAATTACTGCCTGAAGGGGTATGCCTGCCGACACAATCTGGGCTACTGGCAGGGCTCGCAGTATCTTGGCTTTGGGTTGGGAGCCTCATCCTGCGTCGGCCGCCCGGGAGGAAGACGTCGGAGATTCTCTAACATAAGCGACATGGAAACCTATGTGGGCGCATCCGGATCTCCGTTCGCCCTGCGCCGGGACAACCGGATCCTGCCGCTGACAGAGCAGATGGAGGAGTTTATGTTTCTGGGACTTCGCTGTGTGGACGGGATCAGTAAGAGTGAGTTCAAAGAGCAGTTTATGCGCAGCTATGACGGGATATACGGAAAAGTCACCGAATCCCTGCTGTTACAGGGACTGCTGCGGGATACAGGGGAGCGGGTGTTTCTAACGGAGTTCGGTCTCGATGTGAGCAACCGGGTGATGGCTGAGTTTCTGATCGATGAAGAGCACTAGCGTCCCTAGACGGAGGATAATATGTTATTAAGATTCAAAAATTTAGTAATTAGAAATGCAACTGTTGACGATGCAGAACAATTAGCCACATGGTGGAATGATGGCACTATTATGGCTCATGCAGGATTTCCAAATGGAACTGGTCAAAAAACGAGAGACATTGCCGACAGCCTTGAAAATGACAGGGATGATATCCGCAGGCGCTTAATTATTGAGGTTTCCCAAATTCCTGTAGGCGAAATGAATTATTGTGACAAGGGTGAGGGCACCGCTGAAATAGGCATAAAGATTTGCGATTTTTCACTACACGATAGGGGACTGGGAAAAATATTGCTTAGCATGCTTATATCATCATTATTTAACGATATGGGATATAAGAAAATCATTCTTGACACAAATATGAACAATAAAAGAGCACAGCATGTTTATGAAGAACTTGGTTTTAGGAAATTAAGCATTCGAGAAAACTCGTGGAAAAATCAGCTTGGAGAATTGCAATCATCTATTGACTATGAAATGTATCCGGATGATTTCATAGACTACGCAAAATGAGCATATGCTATGTGGAAAGCAGCAGGGCCAACTGCCCTTGCTTATGTGGGAATCAAGCGGTCGAAAGCAAAGAGTGCTTTCGACCGCTTTCCATGATGAGAATAAAAATCATTAAAGTTTTCTTGCCTTAAAGCAAACCGATATCGGAATCATTTTTGCTTTCTTGGTTTTGTCGCTGTTATCGTTAACAGACTCCATCGTTTGTTTATCATTTTGTTCAATCATTTCTTCTACAACAAATCCGGCTTTTGCCAATGCGTTAATATAAGTGGATATCTTCCGATTACATAAAATTATCTTGCTTCCGTCCACAGGCATTGTAAAGTAGGATTCATCAAAATAGCTTTTATTGAAAATCAACTGGTCGTTTTCAATCACATCTTGACGCTGACTACACGACCAGGCTACACAGTAGTTTAACGTATGATGCCAACTGAATATAAATATTCCGTCTTTTTTTAAGTAGGAGGCAGGACCTTAATTTAAAATTGCGGTAAACATCAGAGTTTAGAATAGCCATAGCTGTTGACAATAGCGTCGAGTTTCATATTCGCCTTGCAGAGCGGACAGTTCTGGGGATCATGGGCCTGGTAGTCAGGCAGATCACCCTTATCGAACAGAGCGTTAATCTTATAGCCGTCCACTTCCGGCACATAGCTGAAGATAGCAGCAACGCCCGCCACATTACCGCCGTAATAGTTCACACATTCGATACAGCGGCGTATCGTTTTACCGGTAGTAGCGGAAGCCAGCAGGATGAGCACATGTTTGCCGTTGATAGAGATCTGCGTATTATCGCGGAAAATCATCTGGCGGTTAAAATCGATTTCAGGAGAGACCACATACAGGCTGTTATGGGAATTAATAGACATAATGCCGTTATGGGAGAGTTCCTCCGCCAGATAAGCGCCAATCATCTCGCAGCCATCCATACAGACGATCGTATCGATCATAGTGCTTGTGCTATAATATTTCGCCATCGCCCGCGCGGTCTCCATCGCCTCACTCTGTCTTATTTTAAGGGTAGTGATATCGATATAGCAGTTAATATGGGAATGAGTAGTGGCAAAATGGCCCGGTATAAGCTTAAGCGCGATCCTCCCGGATTTATCCCGGATTTTAAATTGTCTTCTTTCCATATGCAGACCCCCTTCAAATAATTTAAATCAACCCATCAGATACAAATCCCGTTACAGAAAATGCTGACTGAATAGTTCAGGTTGTACCACCCATTATAACATAAAATGGAAGCCCCCGCCAGCAAATTGTGAAAAATATCAACACAAAATTCCCAATCTGTCAGATCCCCTCCAAAGAAATTTACCGCACAATCTTGCAGGATCAGAGGGGGTGGGGTATAATGTCCACGAAGGCAATGAGCAGTGCGGAAATGTGAAAATTCAGAGGGTCCGTTGTGCTTGCACAAAAGGCCCTCTGAACTTTCACATTTCCATAGGGCGAAGCCCGTGAGCGAGATGGAGCGCAGCGGAATCTCGCTGCACTGCGGACCCGATGACTCAATCTCCCCCCACCTGCGATCTCGCTCCGCGAGATCCAGTCGAGACTCTCCCCCCACCTGCGATCTCGCCCCCGCGAGATCCAGTCGTCAACATAGAAAGGTACGGTACCAACCCATGAAATGGAGCAAATACACAATTGACACCACCACAGCCGCCGTCGACTTCATCAGCAGCGCCCTGTCCGACCTCGGCATAGAAGGCATAGAAATTGAGGACAACGTCCCCCTCACAGAATCCGAAACGAAAGGCATGTTCATCGACATCCTCCCCGAGCTCCCGCCCGACGAAGGCCGGGCCAAAGTGAGTTTCTATCTGGAACCCGACCAATCAACAGAAGCCCTTCTCCGCCAGGTAGAAGAAGAGCTCGACTCGCTGCACGCATATGTGGACCTCGGCCCTGCCACCATCACCGCATCCGAGACCGAAGACAAAGACTGGATCAACAACTGGAAAGAATTCTTCAAGCCCTTCACAGTGGATGATATCCTGATCAAGCCCACCTGGGAAGCGATCCCTGCGGACTGTGAAGACAAGCTGCTGATAGAGATAGACCCCGGTACAGCCTTTGGCACAGGGACCCATGAGACCACCCAGCTCTGCATCCGCCAGTTGCGAAAATATTTAAAGCTTGGCGATTCCGTACTGGATGTAGGCACCGGCAGCGGCATCCTGGGCATTACGGCCCTGAAACTGAAAGCCGGCTATGCTTTCGGCACCGATCTGGATGAATACGCCGTAAAAGCCGCGCAGGAAAACGCCCAAGTAAACGGGATTCCTGCATCGTCCTTCCCAATCGTCACAGGCAACATCATCGACGATCCTGCGATCCAGGAGCAGGCCGGATATGAATGCTACGATATTGCTGTAGCCAACATCCTGGCCCCCGTCATCATCCTTCTGCAGGCGGAGATCGTAAGGCACCTAAAGCCCGGCGGCCTGTTCATCACATCCGGCATCATCAACACCAAAGAAGCCGATGTCAAAGCGGCCTTTAAAGCCAACCCCGATTTTGAACTGCTCGAGACCACCTATCAGGGCGAATGGGTCTCCATTACCGCCAGAAAAAAATAGCATAACAGACAAATTCCTTTAGGAGAAGCCATGCACCGTTTTTTCATAACTCCTGACCAGCTGGAAGGCTCCCGCATCCGCATCACAGGAGAAGATGTAAACCATATCAAAAACGTGCTTCGGATGAAGCCCGGCGAAGAAATCCGCATCAGTAACGGCACCGGCTGGGATTATTTTTGCCGCATAGAGTCCATAGAGACCGAACAGGTAACAGCAGAGATTGTGCGGGAAGAACAGAACACCACCGAACTCCCCTCCCGGATCGTCCTGTTTCAGGGGCTTCCAAAGGGCGATAAGATGGAATGGATCATCCAGAAGGCCGTGGAGCTGGGTGTGGGCGAGATCGTCCCGGTGTCCTGCCGGCGCTGCGTAGTGAAGCTGGACCCTAAAAAAGAAGAGAGCAAGCTGCGCAGATGGAATACCATTTCCGAAAGCGCAGCCAAGCAGTCCAAACGCCTGATCGTCCCCAGGGTCATGCCTGTCATGACTTTAAAGGAAGCGATTGCGTACGGCGGTTCTTTGGACATCCGCCTGATCCCCTATGAGAATGAAAACGGCATGCAAAACAGCGGCCGGCTGATCAAAGACTGCGTTCCAGGCAAAAGCATAGGAATCCTCATCGGCCCTGAAGGCGGCTTTGACGAATCAGAAGTCGAATACGCCCGCGCCTGCGGCTGGAACCCGATTTCTCTCGGAGACCGTATCCTGCGCACGGAGACCGCCGGTATGATGCTGCTATCCGTTCTGATGTTTCGGCTGGAGACATTTGAAACGGATAACACAGGGCGATAAATACACACCAGCGCTTTCCCTGTCTCATATGATAAATAAAAAGCATATAAGAAATGAGGATATAGAATAATAATGGAAGCATATTTAGACAACTCGGCCACCACCCGTGTGTTTGACTGCGTCAGAGATGTAATGGTACAGACAATGTGCGGCGATTATGGAAATCCTTCCTCTCTTCATAGAAAAGGCGTTGACGCCGAAACTTATGTAAAGGAGAGCAGGGCAGCCATTGCGGCAAGCCTGCGGGTAAATGAAAAGGAGATTTACTTTACCTCCGGCGGAACAGAATCCAACAACCTGGCTATCATAGGATGTGCGATGGCTAACCGCAGGGCAGGGAATCATATTATTACCACCATGATCGAGCATGCGTCCGTTATCAACACGATGAAATATCTGGAAGAAAACGGATTTGAAATAACGTATCTGCCCGTTGACCGCTTCGGCATGGTGCGTGTGGAAGATGTGGCAGCTGCGATCAGAAGGGAAACCATTTTAGTATCCATCATGTATGTAAATAATGAAATGGGTGCCGTACAGCCGGTGGAAGCCATAGGCCTGACGATTAAAAAAATCAAACCCAGCGTAATCTTCCATGTGGATGCCATACAGGCATTCGGCAAGTTTAGAATCCGCCCCCGCCGTCAGGGCATCGATCTGTTAAGCGTCAGCGGCCATAAGATACACGGGCCGAAAGGCGTGGGATTCCTCTATGTGAGGGACCGCGTAAAGATCCGTCCGATCATCTTTGGAGGCGAGCAGCAGATGGGACTGCGTTCCGGCACGGAAAATGTCCCAGGCATTGCAGGACTGGGCGCTGCGGTAACGGAAATCTACCGTGACCATGAAGCACGTATGGAATATCTCTATCAACTGAAGGAACGCTTTATAAACGGAATTCTTAGGATGGAGGGAACCGCGGTAAACGGCCCTGAACCCAGACAGGGGGCGCCCCATATTATCAGCGTCAGTTTTGAAGGCGTTCGCAGCGAGGTGCTGCTTCACGCATTGGAGGACCGAGGCGTGTATGTATCCGCCGGTTCCGCCTGCGCCTCCAACCATCCGATGATCAGCCCTACGCTCAAAGCGATCGGAGTGAGGCGGGATCTGCTGGAATCCACCTTGAGGTTCAGCATGAGTATCTTTACAACCGTTGAAGAAATTGATTATACACTGCAGGTGTTAAACGAACTGCTCCCAATGCTTCGCAGATACCGCAGAGGCTGACGGTCAGCCGTAAATAAGGAGAAAACATGACATTCCATTCATTTTTGATAAAATACGCCGAGATCGGCATTAAAGGAAAAAACAGATATTTATTTGAGGATGCCCTGATCAGACAGATCCGCAGGGCCTTAAAGCCGCTGGAAGGGGAGTTTAAGGTACTGAAAGAAGACGGCAGAATCTATGTGAACGCCGAAAATTATGACTATGAGGAAACCGTGGAAGCGCTCCGGAGAGTGTTTGGCATCGCCGCCATCTGCCCCATGCTCCAGGTGGAGGACGAGGGTTTTGAAGCTTTGTGTGAGACTGTGATCTCTTATATGGATGAGATGTATGAGGATAAGAAGATTACATTCAAGGTACAGGCCAGAAGAGCCAGAAAAAATTACCCCCTGGATTCCAATCAGATCAACATGGACATGGGAGAGGCCATATTAAACGCATTTCCGGAGATCCGGGTGGACGTGCACCATCCGGATGTGCTTCTCCAGATAGAGGTGCGCCAGAAGATCAACATCTATTCCCTGGCTATACCCGGCCCCGGTGGCATGCCTGTGGGAACGAACGGCAAAGCCACGCTGCTGCTCTCCGGAGGCATCGACAGCCCGGTGGCCGGTTATATGATCGCCAAGAGAGGCGTGGTGATCGATGCGGTCTATTTTCATGCGCCGCCCTATACCAGTGAGCGCGCGAAACAGAAGGTGGTGGACTTAGCCAGAAAGGTCTCCCGGTATTCCGGACCGGTCAGCCTGTCCGTGGTGAATTTCACCGACATCCAGCTTGCGATCTATGACAAATGCCCCCATGAAGAGCTGACGATCATCATGAGGCGGTATATGATGCGCATAGCGGAGCGGTTGGCCGATACAAACGGGAGCCTCGGTCTGATCACGGGAGAGAGCATCGGTCAGGTGGCGTCCCAGACAATGAAAAGCCTGGCGGCCACCAACGAGGTCTGTACGATGCCCGTTTACCGTCCGCTGATCGGTTTTGACAAGCAGGAGATTGTGGAGATCGCTAAGAAAATCGACACATTTGATATCTCCATTCAGCCATTTGAGGATTGCTGCACCATTTTTGTGGCCAAGCATCCGGTAACAAAGCCAAATATCAATATCATTAAGCGTTCGGAGACGAATCTGGAAGGAATCATTGAGCCATTGGTCGAGACAGCATTAAATACGGTGGAGACCATCTGGATAGATTAAAAAGAATCCTGAAACGAAAAAGAATCCCGCTCGCGGGATTCTCCGCCTGCGGCGGATCGCTTCAGCGACATCATTCCATTCTGCCGCAGTGCGTTCCTGCCCGGAGGGCTTTTTATTACATTGGAGAGTTCGGAGAACTTTCCTATGTAAAAAAAGGGACATATGAAATATGTCCCTCTCTCCTCTTTATCAGAACGCACCCTTCGGCGCGTTTTGCCGGCTGTCAGGCACGGCTTAGATGAGATAAGGTGCCAGAACAGCTAAGATTTCGTCCAGGTTATCGGTTGCATGGATGTTTAAATCAATCGGCTTGGATAAGTCCAGACTGAAGATGCCCATAATGGATTTTGCATCAATCACATATCTGCCGGATACCAGATCGAAATCGCAATCAAATTTTGTAAGATCATTAACGAATGATTTTACCTTGTCGATAGAATTTAATGAGATCTGTACTGTTTTCATTGGAATAACCTCCTTAATTTGCGTATAATATAGTTTTCTACTGCCTACGTTAATACTACATAGAGGGGGGTGAAAAGTCAATAGACATATTTCCTAAAAAAGTAATCGCTATTTTGCAATCACCTGCAAATCGGCTGTGAAAGAAGCTCGGAGTGTTTCGGACGAAGAAAATTTTGAACAAAAACGGAGTAAAATAACATGAAGAAAGCAGCATTACATAATTTGGGATGCAAAGTCAACGCCTATGAACTGGAGGCCATGCAGCAGCAGCTGGAGGCGGGGGGATATGAAATTGTTCCCTTTGAAGATAGGGCTGACGTTTATATAATCAATACCTGTACCGTAACCAATATCGCGGACCGCAAGTCCAGGCAGATGCTGCACCGCGCCAGAAAGTGCAACCCTGACGCGGTGGTGGTGGCGGCAGGCTGCTATGTGCAGGCGGCCGAAGAAGACCTTAAGAAAGACAAAACGGTGGATATCGTGATCGGCAACAACCAGAAGGGCAAACTGCTGGAACTTTTGGACGAATATATGGATGGAAAGGGCGGCGGCGAAGCCGTGCTGGATATAGGCCATGCCAGCAGCTATGAGAGTATGCGGATTACCTGCACGTCGGAACATACCCGCGCCTTCATCAAGATCCAGGACGGCTGCAATCAGTTTTGCAGCTACTGCATCATCCCCTATGCCAGAGGGCGCATCCGCAGCAGGGAGGCGGAGGACGTGCTGGAGGAGGTGGCCGGCCTGGCAGCCGGAGGCTTAAAAGAGGCGGTGCTGACCGGCATACATTTAAGCTCCTACGGCGCGGACCGTCAGGAGGAAAACGGTCTTTTGGAATTGGTGATGCGCCTTCAGGAGGTGGAAGGAATCGAGAGGATCCGTCTGGGCTCCCTCGAACCTCGGATCATTACCGAAGAATTTGTCCGCAGCCTTTCCGGGCTGTCCAAATTCTGCCCCCACTTTCATCTGTCCCTGCAGAGCGGCTGCAATGAAACTCTTAAAAGAATGAATAGACATTACACCACCGGTGAATACTATGAAAAATGCTGCCTGATCCGGGAGTCTTTTGATCATCCCGCCATCACGACAGATGTGATCGCCGGTTTTCCGGGAGAAACAGAAGAAGAATTTGAAGAAACGCTGGCTTTTGTGAAAAAGGTGCAGTTTTACGAAATGCATGTATTCAAATATTCCAGAAGAAAAGGCACTCTTGCGGCAAAGATGGAAGAGCAGGTGCCGGAGCAGAAGAAGCAGGAGCGAAGCCGCAGGCTGATAGATCTGGCCCATGATATGTCCCAGGATTTCCGGAGGTATTATATCGGCAGGGAGACGCAGGTGCTGCTGGAAGAGCCGGTGACGGCAGCAGGAGAGCGCTTCCTGGCCGGATATAACAAAGAATATGTGCGCTGTGCGTTTCGTGCCGGCACGGAAAATACCCTGATCTCCGGCACCACGGCCGCACTCACAGAGGATGGCCTGCTGCTGTGTGAAAACGCTGCTGCGTGCAGCTGAAAAACTGTATTAGATAAAACACTTGCTCAATTGGTGGATCTATATTACAATAAAGGATAACGGTTACAGTTGTCGGACAGTATGGAAATAAAATGCGCACCGGGCGTGCGCGCAGGTGGCCGGCCGGTCACAGGAAGTAAGGAAGTGAGACTATGGGGAGCATTCACAACACACAGTATTTTAAAACACAGCAGGATACCCAACTGGAGGTGAAGGATGTGCTGGAGCGCGTTTACTGCGCATTGACGGAGAAGGGATACAATCCGATTAATCAGATCGTGGGTTACATCATGTCGGGGGATCCCACCTATATCACCAGCCATAACAACGCCAGAAGCCTGATCATGAAAGTCGAACGGGATGAGATTATCGAAGAACTGATGAGCAATTATATTCAGACCAAGCTGAAGGATTCGGACCGCAGATGATCCGCATTATGGGACTTGACTTCGGATCAAAGACGGTTGGGGTAGCTGTCAGCGATCCGCTGGGTATTACGGCTCAGGGAGTGGAGACGATTACACGTCCGCAGGAGAACAAGCTTCGGCGGACACTGGCCCGTATCGAAGAGCTGGTTAAGGAGTACGGGGTGGAGGAAATTGTGCTCGGTTATCCCAAGAACATGAACAACACGCTGGGAGAGCGGGCATTAAAATCAGAGGAATTTAAAAAGCAGCTGGAAGCGCGCACAAATCTGCCGGTGGTGCTGTGGGATGAGAGGCTTACCACAGTAGCGGCGCAGCGCGCGCTCATGGAGGGCGGCGTGCGCAGGGAAAACCGTAAGGATACGGTGGATATGCTGGCCGCTGTCCTGATCCTGCAGGGATATCTGGACTGCCGTAGCTATAAGAAACTGTAAGCCATGTGACCGTTGGCCACAGACTGCCGTGTGCAGAAAAGAGGAAGTAAGTGGAAGAAGAAAAGATCATATTAGAAGACGAGAACGGCGAAACGCTGGAACTCTTTGTGCTGGAAGGAACCAGGATCAGCGGCACCGATTATATCCTGGCTGCCGATGCCCCCGAGGGAGACGGGGAATGTTATATATTGAAGGATATCTCTGCGCCGGAAGAGGCCGACGCCGTGTACTGCATGGTGGAGGATGAGACGGAGCTCATGACTCTGATGGGGATCTTCGGTGAACTGTTGGAGGACGTGGATATTGAGCTGTAGCATCGAGGACAATTATGAATGAAAGCTATTTTAAGGATCTCTTAAAGAAAAACGGCCTGAAGGTGACCAGCCAGCGGCTGATCGTGCTGGAAGCGGTAGCCTCCTGTCCGGGCAAACATCTGTCTGCGGAAGAGATCTATGACCTTGTGCATGAAAGCTATCCTGAGGTAGGGCTGGCAACGGTATACCGCACTCTTCAGGTTTTATTAGAGTTACATATGATTGATAAGGTGAATTTTGATGACGGCGTGGTGCGCTATGAGATGTGTGAGCAGTCGGAGACGGCCAGACACCGCCATCATCATTTGATATGCAAAAAATGCGGCAAAGTATATGCATTTGAGGATGATCTGCTGGACAACCTGGAGCGTACGATCCTTTTAACTACGGGATTTGAGGTGGTAGATCATGAAGTAAAGCTGTACGGTTACTGCAGGGACTGCATAGAAAAGGAACAGATGTAAATTACATAGACAGCAGGACCGTATCATGGGCGCAGGTGCCGCGGGACGGACTACGGAATGGCTGTCGGCAAATTATAAATGGAGGTAAATTGATTGAAAACAGAAAAATCGAAATTGAAAATCATTCCCTTAGGCGGATTGGAGCAGATCGGAATGAACATTACTGCCTTTGAGTATGAAGACAGTATTATTGTTGTGGACTGCGGTTTAAGCTTTCCCAGCGACGACATGCTGGGCATTGACCTGGTGATCCCGGATGTGACCTATTTGAAGGATAATATCGACAAGGTGAAAGGTTTCGTGATTACCCACGGGCATGAGGACCATATCGGCGCGCTGCCGTATGTGCTGCGCGACGTGAATGCGCCCATCTACGGCACCAAGCTGACTCTGGGCATCATCGAAGGAAAGCTGCAGGAGCACAACCTGAAGCGCGTGAAAAAGAAAGTCGTAAAGTACGGCCAGTCCATCAATCTGGGATGCTTCCGCATCGAGTTTATCCGCACCAATCACAGCATTGTGGATGCGGCGGCGCTGGCAATTTTCACACCGGTGGGAATTGTGGTTCACACCGGCGACTTTAAGATTGATTATACGCCGGTATTCGGTGATCCCGTGGATCTGCAGCGCTTTGCGGAACTCGGGAAAAAAGGCGTGCTGGCGCTGATGTGCGACAGTACCAATGCGATCCGGGAAGGCTTCACCATGTCCGAAAAGACGGTGGGCAAGACCTTTGATACGCTCTTCGGAGAATACCAGAATCACCGCATCATCGTTGCTACATTCGCATCCAATGTGGACCGCGTGCAGCAGGCCATCAATTCCGCCTATAAATACGGCAGAAAAGTGGTGGTGGAAGGCCGCAGTATGGTGAACATTATCGGCACGGCCAGCGAGCTTGGCTATATCAAGATCCCGGAGGGCACGCTGATCGATATCGAACAGCTGAAGAATTATCCGGATGAAAAGACCGTGCTGATCACCACGGGCAGCCAGGGAGAATCCATGGCAGCTTTATCCAGGATGGCGGCGGGTGTTCACCGCAAGGTGACGATAAAGCCGGGTGACGCGATCATATTGAGTTCCACCCCGATCCCGGGCAACGAAAAAGCGGTTTCCAAGGTCATAAATGAGCTCTCCATGAAGGGAGCGAAGGTAATCTATCAGGATACCCATGTCTCAGGACACGCCTGCAAGGAGGAGATCAAGCTGATCTATTCTCTGGTGCGCCCGAAATATGCGATACCTGTGCATGGCGAATACCGCCATCTGCAGTCACAGGCGGAGCTGGTCAATTCGCTGGGCATACCCAAAGACCATATATTCATGCTCTCTTCAGGCGATGTGCTGTCGCTGGATGCGGATAACGCCAAGGTGGACGGGCACGTGCCGGTGGGTTCCATATTGGTGGACGGCCTGGGAGTCGGCGATGTGGGCAACATCGTGCTGCGGGACCGCCAAAACCTGTCGCAGAACGGTATCATAGTGGTTGTCATGACGCTGGAGCGGGGCAGCAATCAGCTGCTTACGGGGCCGGATATCGTATCTCGTGGGTTTGTATATGTGAGAGAATCGGAGGATCTGATGGATGAGGCCAGAGAGGTAGTGCTTGATGCGGTATCCTCCTGCCTGAAGAAGAAGGTCACGGACTGGGGCAAGCTTAAGAATGTGATCCGTGACAGTCTAAGCGATTATCTCTGGAAGAAGATGAAGAGAAATCCGATGATTTTACCGATAATTATGGAGATCTGATATGGCTGGACATAGGAAAGAAAGAACTTCAAGACAGGAACGTAGAAAAGTGAATAAGATGGTGACAGCGGTGATCGGTGTTTCCATCCGTATCATCGTGATCACACTGCTTGTGATGCTTTTTTATACTGGGATTACGAAGGGCTTTTCTTTCGGATATGATATCTTTGCCGGGACGGCGGTCGGAAAGGCCCCCGGCAGGGATATCACAATTGTGGTGAAAGAGGGGGAATCCCCGGCCACAGTCGGGAAGCGGCTGGAGGCAGCCGGGCTGATCGCGGACAGCAGCATATTTTTAGTGCAGCAGATATTCTACGATTATAAGATCTATCCAGGTGAATATACCCTGAACACGTCGATGACTTCTAAGGAAATGCTGATAAAGATGAATGTAAAGCCGGAGACGGAGAAAGCATCTGAAGAGGAGGCTTCTCCGTCACAGGAAGAAGAAACATCGGGAGAAACATCAGAATGATGGCAGATGAGAGAACAGCCGCCTACATCCGTTCCCTGGAGCAGGAAAAGGATCCGTTTCTTAGGGAGCTGGAAAAAGAGGCGAAGAGAGATCTGGTCCCTATTATCAGAAAAGAAACCGCCAGCCTGCTGCGCACGCTGGTGGCGCTTAAAAGACCGGAAAATATATTGGAAGTCGGAACGGCCATCGGATATTCCGCGCTCCTTATGAGCGGGGCAATGCCCGATGGCTGTACCATTACAACCATTGAAAAATATGAAAAGAGAATTCCGATGGCCCTGAATAATTTTCGAAAGGCGGGCATGGAGAACCGGATCCGCCTTCTTGAGGGGGATGCGTCGGATATTTTAAAAACCCTTAAGGGACCTTACGATTTTATATTCATGGATGCGGCCAAAGGGCAGTACATTCATTTCCTGGAGGATGTCTTAAGACTTATGCCGAATGGCGGCGTGCTGGTTTCGGATAATGTGCTGCAGGATGGGGACGTCATTGAATCGCGGTATGCCGTGACCCGCAGGGACCGAACGATCCACAGCCGCATGCGGGAGTATCTGTATACGCTCAAGCACACAGAGGGGCTGGAAACTTCGGTGATTCCGATCGGGGACGGCGTAACGGTCAGCGTGAAGCTAAAGGACCTACCAGGGGGGGCTGATGCCGGGGCAGGAAGAGCAGAGCCTCGGGTAAAAATGCAGGAAAGGGATAAGACATGAGGAAACCGGAATTGCTGGTGCCTGCCAGCAGCCTTGAAGTATTAAAAACAGCTGTGAGATACGGGGCCGATGCGGTATACATCGGCGGCGAAGCGTTCGGTCTGCGCGCCAAGGCGAAAAATTTTTCCTTGCAGGATATGCAGGAGGGAATCCGCTATGCGCATGAAAGGAATGTCAGAGTATATGTCACGGCCAATATACTGGCGCACAATTATGATCTTGACGGGGTGAGGGAATATTTCAGGGAGCTTCGGGAGATCGCGCCGGATGCGCTGATCATTTCCGATCCGGGAGTATATGAAATCGCACGCAGTGAAGTGCCGGAAATAGAGCGCCATATCAGCACCCAGGCCAATAACACCAATTATGGGACGTACCTGTTCTGGTACGGCCAGGGCGCAAAGCGGGTGGTATCCGCTCGGGAGCTGTCTCTAAGGGAGATCCGGGAGATCCGGAAACATATACCGGAGGATATGGAGATAGAGACCTTTGTCCATGGCGCGATGTGCATCTCCTATTCCGGTAGATGCCTGCTTAGCAACTATTTCACAGGAAGGGATGCCAATCACGGCGCGTGTACCCATCCGTGCCGCTGGAAATATGCGCTGATGGAGGAGAGCCGGCCGGGTGAGTATCTCCCTGTTATTGAAAATGACAGAGGGACCTTTATCTTTAACTCCAAGGATCTGTGCATGATCGGACATATTCCGGATCTGGTGGAAAGCGGGATCGACAGCTTCAAGATTGAGGGGCGCATGAAAACGGCGCTGTATGTGGCAGCTGTGGCCAGAACTTACCGGCGAGCAATCGATGATTATCTGGCGGATCCAAAGCTGTATGAAGATAATCTGCCCTGGTACCGCCAGGAGATCGTAAAATGCACCACCAGAGAATTTACCACCGGATTTTTTTACGGAAAACCCGAGGCGGATGCGCAGATTTACGGCGAAAGCACGTATCATCAGGAAGCGGTATATCTGGGCATTGCCGGCAGCCTGTATGGGGAGGGCTTTTTCGGACTGGAGCAGAAAAATAAGTTCACGGTGGGAGAAGAAATTGAAATAATGAAGCCGGACGGCAGAAATGAAGCCGCGACCGTGGTTCGGATACAAGATGAGGACGGGAATCCCCAGGACAGCGCTCCCCATGCCAGGCAGCTGCTGCGGGTAATGCTTTCAAAGATGCCGGAAACCGGTGATATCCTGCGCAGAGTGCCTAGTGTACTGCACAGCTGACAGTGAGTATAGCACTCGATGTACTGGCAGTATTGGTCGAGAGTTATGAAAAGAATCTTAACATTTGATAAAAAATATAAAAATACAATATAGACAATCAAAAGAAAGATGATATAATACTTTATGTATTGTCGAAAACAGAAAGATGTGCGCATGTACCCGGCAAATCAGCAGGGGTGCGGTGTGTGACACCCAAAAGGAGCGCATGGAAGCGAGGTAGAGTATGACAGCGGATGAATTTCAAAGTTATGCCATACAGAAGGGATACCGGGTTCAGGGAACCACGGCTTTTGGCATTTACAACAATTATCCTTTCACCATGAGATTCCGCAAGGGAAACAGAAGTGTGGTTGTGGTGCAGTTTGTAACAGGCGATAAGATTTCTAACTCCGTGTTCAAGAACATAAAGCGTCAGATACCAAAGAAAGAAGGGGCGCTTCTAAGAACGCCCAACCGAAACGATTCGGTACAGCTGCAGTGCAGCGGGAAAGATGACATTCTGTTTCAGAACCTGGAGGAATCCATGTCGGCGGTCACCATGGGCTTAGCATCCGAGATGCTAAGGGAGAGCCAGGTATGCCCGATCTGCGGACATGACGGCTGTGATGCCTACGGCTATGCCAAAGGGGCCTATACATCGGTACATAGAAGCTGTATAGAAAATCAGAGCAGCCAGGTTCTTGCCGCAGCTAATAAAAATCTGGAAGGCGGAAGTTACGCCGCAGGTCTGATCGGAGCATTGCTGGGCGCGCTCGTCGGAGCGATTCCAAGCTTTTTATCCATCATGTTTGCAAACCTGATCTCGGCCTGGCTTTGCTGTCTGATACCGCTTGGCAGCTATTTCGGATATAAGCTTTTAAAGGGAAAACTGACCAATGTGGCCATAATATTTGTCATACTGGCCTCACTGCTTCAGGTATTTATCCTTGAACAGTCTATCTGGTATGCGACGATTGTGAAGGAACTGGGACTGTGGCCCAGCGTATTCGATTCCGTGGCCTATTATTTTGAGCTGTATACAGTGGGGGATATGGTGGCGGAAATGGGACAGATCCTGTTATTTATCGCCCTGGGTATTTTTATTACATTCGGGCAGATCAGCAGAACCGCCCATGCACAGGTGACTGAAGCCTTAAGCACGATGGACACTGTAATTGACAAATAAAGTAGCAGCTAATAGTTAGCAGATAAGGAGAAATGAAGATGAAAAAGATTGGAATACTGGCACTGGTTTTTGTTTTGGCAGCAGCTTTGACAGGCTGTGATCCGATTCCCGGATTCAGCAAGGATAAGGATACGGACAACACGGGCGGCGGATCCGCCATCAGCGCGCTCTATGGAGAGACCTTGAGCGAAGACGACGACCGTATCGTCGGCGGTTACGCGGACGGAAGAATCGGCGATACAATGCAGACCGTATGGTTTTCCTTCAAAGTAAACAGTGCGGAAAAGGTAGACGAATACAATGGCTACACTGCGGCGGACGGCAATATGCTGCTGAAAGCTAACATTACCATCAAAAACACCTACGGTATGGAACTGCCGATGTTCAGCGATGATTTCCAGCTGCAGTGGGGCGAAGGCGATCAAGATTTCGGCTATGCCATGGAAGCGACCACCGATGAAGAGCTGGAGGGCGAATTCACGCTGAAAAAAGGCGAGAGCGTAACCGGCGATCTGGTGTATGAGCTGCCTGCGGAGAACAGCGGAGAATACAGCATCAGCTATCTTGAGATCTATGATGACAACGTAGAAGGCAATGTCTTCTTCGTATATTTTGAACTGGATTAATAAGACATATAAAAAGGGGGGCATGTCCCCCCTTTTTATATGTCTCCGGCTTCATTGATTAGCGAAGATTTTTCCTTATTTATTTTGTTTTCGGTAAACTGCCGGGGAAACGCCCAGATGGATTTTAAAAAGCCTGCTGAAGTAGAGCGGATTTTCGTAACCGCACAGCCGGGATACCTCCGCTACATTATAGTCGGTTCCCTCCAGCAGTTCCCGGGCCTTCATCAGCCGTATATGAATCAGGTACTGCTGGGGCGACATGCCGGTCTGTTCCCGAAAGCTTCTGATAAACCACGAAAGGCTCATATTGTACCGGCCTGCATAGGACTTTACCGGTATATTTTCCTGAAAATGTGTGTGCATATATTCCATCACGTCTTCCATGCGCTGATTATGGCTGCGGCCGCTTTGGTGCTGTTCGGCAATGCTGCGGGCAATCAGCATAAGCAGTTCTTCCCCCATTCGGTTGGCCAGATCCAGATAGAACTTGCGTTTTAACTGCAGCTCACGGATGATTTTCTGCAGCAGGACTTCGTATTCGTTGGAGACGGTTACCGGAAAGACCGGATCAGCGGATGGGGTATAAAACGATACTATGGACGGCATTTTCCCGCCGGAAAAATGCATCCAGTAGACCTCGGTCAGATCCCCGGGGCGGTAGTGGTAGACCTGGCTGCTGCAGGGCGGATAGATCACAATATGGCCCGCGCCTACGAGCCGGTCTCGGCCGTTTACCTGAAAAACCCCCTGGCCGGAGAGCACATACAGGACCTGCCAGTCCCTGCGCCCCTCCGGCCGGCGGGTATGCAGATGTTCATTTTTGGAAAGCTTATAGTAACCGCAGCTGTGGACACAGAAACGCTCGTCTCCTTCATAACTGTCGTTGTCTAAATCATTGAGATAACCGGAAAAACTGATCAATGTTAGAGCCCCCCTGACTTATATATGATTGTTGGTGACAGTATAAATAAGGAAGCACACTGAGGTGTGCGTAGGTCATCAACCTTCGGTTGGTGACAGTATATCACAGGGGAAAATCTATCACAATCATTTTGTGCATATTTTAGCATAAGTTGTACATGGAAAACCGGCCGTTTTCTTCTTATAATGGTTCATAAGCATTATTAACGGTGAAAGGAATAAAACCATGAATCTGAAAAACTATTATGAATCAACCGATACGCTGCATGTGGGCACGCAAAAAACGCGTTCCTACTACGTGCCGTGCGCCTGCATGGAAGAGGCTGTTCAGGAGGACCGGGCCGCCAGCTCCCATCTGCAGCAGCTAAACGGGGACTGGAATTTTGTGTATTATCCCAATATGCATGACCTGCCGGACGATCTGGCGGCGGATTCCCATTTCTTTGACGGCGCGGATACGATTCCGGTGCCGTCGGTGTGGCAGAATCACGGCTATGACCGGCACCAGTACACCAATGTGCGGTATCCGTTTCCCTGTGATCCGCCATATGTGCCCTGGGAGAACCCGTGCGGCGTCTATGGAAGGGAATTTACAGTGGATTCCCTGGAAGGCCGCAGCGTTTATCTTAATTTCGAAGGTGTGGATTCCTGCTTTTATGTTTGGATTAACGGCCAGGAGGCGGGTTACAGCCAGGTATCCCATTCCACCAGTGAGTTTGATATCACGCCGCTCCTTAAGGAGGGGACCAACTGCATCACGGTGCTCGTGCTGAAATGGTGTGACGGCAGTTATCTGGAGGATCAGGACAAATTCCGCATGTCCGGAATCTTCCGGGATGTGTATCTGCTGATCCGGCCGAAGGCCCATGTGCGGGATTATTTTGTACATACCGATCTCTCCGATGATTTCACGTCCTGTAAAGTGAGAACGGATTTTGAAATGGAGGGGGAGCCGGAGGTTGTGCTTAGGCTGTCCGCTCCGGACGGGACCCTGATCGGCGAGACAAAGGTGCAAAACAATAGCGCAGAATTTGTTGTAGAGCGGCCGGCGCTTTGGAATGCGGAGAGACCTGCGCTTTATGAAATGGTGATCGAGTGCGCGGGCGAAGTGATCCGGCAGATGGTTGGCATTCGCAGAATAGAGGTAAAGGACGGCATTGTGCTGTTAAACGGCAGTCCGGTCCGTTTCCGCGGCGTGAACCGTCATGACAGCGACCCTGTGACAGGCTATACCATTTCTGTAGAGCAGGCGGTACGGGATCTGCGGGTGATGAAGGAACACAATGTGAATGCGATCCGCACCAGCCATTATCCCAACGCGCCCTGGTTTGTACAGCTTTGCGACAGATATGGCTTCTATGTGATCGGCGAGAGCGACGTGGAAATCCATGGCGTCAACGCCATATTTAACAGGAATGTGGATCCGGAGGACCGTTACGGCGCGCTGGCCATGGATCCCCGCTTCAGCGAGGCCATACTGGACCGTGTAGAGAGAAATGTGCTGCGGGATAAGAACAGCGCCAGCGTTGTGATCTGGTCTCTGGGCAATGAATCAGGCTATGGGGAGAACTTTGAGAGGGCCGGCCGCTTCGTAAAAGAATACGATCCGTCCCGTCTGACCCACTACGAGGGAGCATACCATCTGCCGCCCAGCAGAGAAAACGACACCTCCATGCTGGATCTCTACAGCCGCATGTATGCCAGGATTCATGATATTGAAGAATATTATGCGGAAGAAGGCGCGGTTAAAAAGCCCTTCATCCAGTGCGAATATATCCATGCCATGGGCAACGGTCCGGGGGATGCGGAGGATTACGAGCAGGTATTTGAGAAATATCCCGGCGTCTGCGGCGGTTTTGTGTGGGAATTCTGCGATCATGCGGTAGATATGGGAAAAACGGAGGACGGCAGGAGAAAATATTTCTATGGCGGGGATTTCGGAGAATTTCCCCACGACGGAAACTTCTGCATGGACGGTCTGGTGTATCCGGACAGAAGGCCCCATACCGGTTTTCAGGAATATAAAAATGTGATCCGCCCGATCCGCGCGGCTCTTAAGGAAATTCAGGACGGCGGCAGATGTGTCAGCCTGATTCTTAAAAACAGGACGGATTATACGGATCTGAAAGACCTGGCCGTGATACGCTGGGAAGTGAGCTGCGGCAAGGAGACTGTGTGCTTTGGCACTCTGCCGCAGATGGAGGCCGCTCCCAGACAGAGCGTGGAGGCAGTGCTGAAACTGCCCGAACTGCCGGATAAAAAGACGGTCCTCACGCTTATCTATATCCAAAAGGAGGACGGTGCTCTGACAGGCGCCGGCCATGTGCTGGGCCATGACCAGATCGTGCTGAAAGAGGGAAAGGTTTGTGACTCTCCTGCTGCGGCAGAGAGCGGCAGCCCTGTTAGGATCCGTGAGGACGGACAGCGGATCACGCTGGAGAACGATAAATTCTGCTATGTATTCCATAAGGGCAGGGGAGTATTTGAAAGCCTGACCTATAAAAACCGGAGGCTTTTGGACCGGCCGATGGAATACAATATCTGGAGGGCTCCGACCGACAATGACAGGAATGTCCGCCATGAATGGGAAGCGGCAGGCTATGACCGGGCTATGACAAAGGTATATGAGTCCGGCGCCGGAATGCAGGGAGAAGATGCTGTGATCACCTGCCGCCTGGCACTGCTGCCGGTCTATCTGGAGCGCATCCTGGATATGGATGCGGTCTATACCGTGAGCGCCGACGGAAAGATATCGTTTGAGCTGGCCTGCAGAAAGAATATGAATATGCCCTTCCTGCCAAGGTTCGGCCTGCGTCTGTTTTTGCCTGGGGAGATGAATGCGGCGGAATATTTCGGCTACGGTCCGCAGGAAAGCTATATGGATAAACATCACGGCGCGCTGCTTGGCAACTACTGCGTGACGGCGGCAGCAAACCATGAGGATTATATCAAACCGCAGGAGAACGGCAGCCACTACGGCTGCGACTATGTGACCGTATCTTCTGAAAGCGGTGTGGGCCTTATGATCTGCACAGAGAAGCCCTTTAGTTTCAGCATTTCCGAATATACACAGGAAGAGCTGGCAGCCAAAGCCCATAATTTTGAGCTGGAGAAATGCCAAAGCACTGTGCTCTGTGCGGATTATTTCCAGAGCGGCGTGGGCTCCAACAGCTGCGGCCCCAGACTTGCGGAACAGTATCAGATGAATGAGGAAGAATTTAAATATGCGGGAACGCTGACACCGTTTATGCGGTAAGCGCTTCCGGGGATAGAATTATATAAGCCGCGCTGGCGTTTCATGTGACGCCAGCGCGGCTTGTCCGTTGCGGCTGGCTTGCATGACCGAAACTTGTACTTGTTATATGCGGGAAGTTTACGGCAGCTGTAAAGCAGATGTAACGGTACTGGATTACACAGGAATGGAAATTAACAAGTTACAAATTGTACAATCTGTGCTAGAATAGATACGATGTCGTAAATTACCATATAAATGTAAATTAACAGGAGGAATGCATATGGACCTGCTGATCGTTTTGTGCGCTGTGGCCTGCATTCTTTATTTCGCGGGCATTTTCGTCTATGCAGGCCCCGGCTCTACTTTCGCCTGGTTCTGGCTGTTTGTGGGCCTTTTGCTGCTCGCCTGGTTTTTATACCGGCGCGGTGTGAAACATAAGATCATCCATTTTCTGTTCCCGCTATGGATCAAAGTGAGCATACTCACCACGCTGATACTGGGAGCTGCGGTATTTGTGCTGGCTGAGATTTTAATCTGCAGCAGCATGCTTAGCCGGCCGTCTCCTGGACTGGACTATATCGTGGTCCTGGGAGCGCAGGTGAAAGGAGAGCAGGTGAGCAATTCCCTGAAGAAACGCCTGGATACCGCATTGGAATACCTGCTTGAGAATGAAGAAACCGTTGCGGTGGTTTCCGGCGGGCAGGGGCCGGGGGAGGATATCACCGAAGCGGAGGCGATGCGGCGTTATCTGATGGAACACGGCATAGAAAAGACGCGCATCATCAAAGAAGCATTTTCCACAAACACACAGGAGAATTTAAATTTCAGCAAAGCATATATCCTTTTGAACTGGAGCGGCAAGGCAGAGGAAGAAGGCGTGATGCCTAAGGTAGGCATTGTCACCAACAATTTTCATGTCTATAGGGCTGTGGCCGTAGCCGAAAAACTGAATTTTGACAATGTGGAAGGCATTCCCGCGCCTTCGGATAATTTTTTGCTGGCAAATCAGATGGTAAGAGAATTTTTTGCACTGGTAAAAGAGAAAATAGTGGGAAACATATAAATAATCGAAATCATGGAGGAATTGTCAAATGACATATTCAATACCGGAAAGCTATGAACTGGTAAAGCAGGAAACGTTAAAGGAACTGAATTCGGAGGCCTATATCTTAAGGCATAAAAAGAGCGGAGCAAGGCTTTTTCTGCTCTCCAACGATGATGAAAACAAGGTGTTCACGATCGGATTCCGCACGCCGCCCGAAGACAGCACCGGGCTGCCTCATATTCTGGAGCACTGCGTGCTCTGCGGGTCGGATAAATATCCGGTGAAGGATCCGTTTGTGGAACTGGTGAAGGGAAGCCTCAACACCTTTTTAAATGCCATGACCTATCCGGATAAAACGGTCTATCCGGTGGCCAGCTGTAACGACAAGGATTTTCAGAACCTGATGGATGTTTATCTGGACGCGGTTTTTCATCCCAACATCTATCAGAACAAAATGATTTTCCAGCAGGAGGGCTGGCACTACGAGCTGGAGTCCGAGGATGCGCCGCTTAAGATCAACGGCGTCGTATATAATGAGATGAAGGGCGCTTTTTCCTCACCGGAGAGCGTGCTGGAGCGTTTTACGGACAGACTTCTGTTCCCCGATACCCCCTACTGCTTTGAATCGGGCGGAGATCCGGACGATATTCCCAATCTGACCTATGAACAGTTCCTTGCGTTTCACAGCAGGTATTATCACCCTTCCAACAGCTATATTTATCTGTATGGCAACATGGATATGGAGGAGAAGCTGCGCTATCTGGACGAATGCTGCTTAAGCCATTACGACAGCATCGAGGTCGATTCCGCCATCGCTATGCAGAAACCCTTTGACCGTATGGCGGAGGCTGTGATTTCCTATCCGATCACGGATGAGGAACCGGAGGAAAACGCTACCTACCTGTCTCTTAATATGGTGACCGGCACCGATCTGGACCGCACGCTTTATATCGCGTTTCAGATACTGGAGTATGCGCTTTTGGGGGCGCCGGGAGCGCCGTTAAAGCAGGCGGTGCTGGACGCCGGCATCGGTAAGGATGTTTACGGCGGATATGAAAACGGCATGCTGCAGCCCTATTTTAATATAACGGCCAAGAATACGGAGGCTTCCCGCAAGGAAGAGTTTGTAACCGTTGTGGATCAGACTCTGCGCAGGCTGGCAAAGGAAGGCTTAAACCGTAAATCGCTGCTTGCCGGCATCAATTATTTTGAATTTAAGTACAGGGAGGCGGATTTTGGCAGCTATCCCAAGGGGCTGATGTACGGCCTGCAGTGTTTTGACAGCTGGCTGTATGACGAAACCGACCCTATGATGCACCTGAAATACGAGGATACCTTTGCTATGCTGAAAGAAAAGGCGGATCAGGGGTACTTCGAAGAGCTGATCCGGCAATATCTGCTGGATAATCCTCACAGCGCTCTGATCGCTGCCGTGCCGGAGAAAGGCCTGCAGGCGAAGAAGGATGCGGCGTTATCCGAACAGCTGGCCGATTATAAGGCGGGCCTTTCGCCGGAAACCATAAAACAGCTGGTGAAGGAGACCAAAGCGCTGAAAGAGTATCAGGAGATCCCCTCGCCGCAGTCCGACCTGGAAAAGATCCCGATGCTGAAAAGGGAGGATATCCGCAGGGAAGCGGAGCCGCTTTACAATGATGAGCGGGAAATCGGCGGCCTGAAGGTGCTGCATCACAATATGTTTACATCCGGCATCGGCTATCTGCGCCTGATTTTTGATACGAAGAATCTGGACGAAGAGGATCTTTTGTATCTGGGACTGCTTAAGAGTGTGCTGGGATATGTGAATACGGAGAATTATACCTATCAGGATCTGTTTGACGAGATCAATATCCATACCGGCGGCATTGTGACAGGTGTCTCCGTGTATGCGGACAGCAAGGATCCGGACGCATTTACGGGCACGTTTGAAGTGCATGCCAAGGCTTTGTATGATAAAATCGGTTTTGCGCTGCAGATGGTGAGGGAGATTCTCTGCTCATCCAGACTGGATGACGAAAAGAGGCTGTATGAGATCATTGCGCAGATGAAGTCACGTTCACAGGTCCGTTTAAACCAGGCCAGCCATTCCGCGGCGGTGCTGCGCGCCACGGCCTACGATTCACCGTCCGCGTATTTCAGCGACCTGACAGGGGGGATCGCCCTCTATCAGTTCATCGAGGAGCTGGAAAGCCATTTTGATGAGCGTAAGGAGGAGATGGTGCGCTCGATGCAGGATGTGATCAGCCGCCTGTTCACACCGGATAATCTGATGGTGAGCTACACGGCCGATGACGACGGCTACCGCAGCCTCATCGAACCGTTAAGAGAGTTTAAGAAGAGCCTTTGCGGATGCCTGGAAGAAAAGGATACAAGCCAGGAGATCCCTTATCATCTCTGCCGCAGAAATGAGGGCTTTAAAACATCCTCCCAGGTGCAGTATGTGGCGCGCACAGGCAATTTCGTGCGGGCCGGATATTCCTACACCGGCGCGCTGAAGATTCTCAAGGTGATTCTTAACTATGACTATCTCTGGATTAATCTTAGGGTAAAGGGCGGCGCATACGGATGCATGAGCGGATTTTCCAGAAACGGGGAGAGCTATTTTGTATCCTACCGCGATCCGAATCTGGCGGAAACCGACCGTGTCTATGAAGGCATTCCCGAATACCTGCGCGGATTTACGGTGGAAGAGCGCGATATGACCAAGTATATCATCGGTACGGTCAGCGATATGGACATACCGAAAAATCCGGCGGCGAAGGGAGCCAGATCCCTCGCGGCCTATATGACAAATGTAAGCTATGAGATGCTGCAGAGAGAGCGCGACCAGGTGCTTGGCGCCGGTCAGGAGGACATCCGGGCGCTGGCCGGCCTGACCGCGGCGGTGCTGGATGACGGAAATCTCTGTGTGATCGGCAATGACAGCAAGATAGAGGAAAGCCGTGAACTGTTTACGGAAGTGAAGAATCTGTTCCGCTAGAGCGCTTTGGGCAGGGCTGCTTGGCTGAATTTAATCCGGTCAGCATGATGAATTGATATATGCTCCGGATTATTCGGTGGAGAACCAAGGGATTACACTTTCGTGGAATTCAAAATAAGCACAACAACAGGCTTGCGGCAGCTTAACCGTAATGGGGCTGCCGCAGAACGGAGTACGAATGAACAAGGAATTTAAATCGGGGTTTGCCACGCTGATCGGCAGGCCCAATGTCGGAAAATCCACACTGATGAACCATCTGATCGGGCAGAAAATCGCGATCACCAGCAATAAGCCTCAAACCACGAGAAACCGTATACAGACGATGTATACGGATGAGGACTGTCAAATCATTTTTGTGGATACGCCCGGCATTCATAAAGCAAAAAATAAGCTGGGTACCTATATGGTGGATGTGGCGGAGCACACGATGGGGGAAGTGGATGTGATCCTGTGGCTGGTGGAGCCCACCACCTTTATCGGGGCTGGAGAGCGCCATATCCTTCAGCAGCTGAAACAGGTGAAGACGCCGGTGATTCTGATCATCAACAAGATCGATACGGTAAAGAAGGAAGAGGTGCTCAAATTCATCGATGTGTACCGCCGGGAATACGATTTTGCGGAGATCATCCCCGTATCCGCTTTAAAGGAAATGAACCTGGACTCGGTGATTTCATCCGTGAAGAAATACCTGCCTTACGGGCCCATGTACTATGATGAGGACACGGTGACGGACCAGCCCATGCGCCAGATCGTGGCGGAGCTGATTCGGGAAAAGGCGCTGCGGCTGCTCTCCGATGAGATCCCTCACGGCATCGCGGTCACTGTGGAGAAGATGTCGGAGAGACAGGACGGCCTGTTTGACATCGAGGCCACCATTGTCTGCGAGCGGGATTCTCATAAGGGGATCATCATCGGCAAGGGAGGCGCTATGCTGAAAAAGATCGGCAGCAGCGCCCGCACAGAAATTGAAAATATGATGGAAGCCAGGGTGAACCTCCAGCTGTGGGTAAAGGTGCGCAAGGAATGGCGGGACAGCGATTTGTACCTGAAGAACTACGGCTACCATCCCAATGATAACAGGTGATCTGATTGAGTGATTTCATCACATTGCAGGGAATGGTGCTCTCCACCATGCCCATCGGAGATTTTGACAAACGGCTGGTGATGCTGACAAGAGAGCGGGGCAAGATTACCGCCTTCGCCAGAGGCGCCCGCAAACAGAACAGCCCGCTTCTTGCCGGCTGCAATCCCTTTGTATTCGGGGAAGTGAGCCTGTTTGAAGGCAGATCCTCCTATACCCTCCGCTCCATTGAGATCACCAAATATTTCGAGGAGCTGGGACAGGATCTGGAGCTGATGTGTTATGCGTCCTATTTTGCGGAATATACGGATTATTACACCAGGGAGAACATAGACGGCACGCTGATGCTCAAACTGATGTATCAGACACTGCGTGCGCTGCTTAATAAGAGCATCCCCAATCCGCTGGTACGCCTGATTTTTGAGATGAAGGCGATGGTGATTAACGGCGAATACAGCGACAGGCTGCCCTGCGCGGTGTGCGGTGATACGAAATACACGCTGGAGTATATCATCACTTCACCGGTGGAAAAGCTTTATACCTTTGTGGTCTCAGACCAGGTACAGAAGGAGCTGCGTGAATGTGTGCAGGCATTTCAGAATATGTACATAGACCGCCGCTTCAAATCTCTGGAAGTTCTGGATACCATATTGTAACAATTTGCAACACTTTTGTTATTGAAATTATGACAGAAAGCGTATACAATAGGGAGTGATCCTGTATTGCAACCTGCTCGTGTGTTCGCAGTGACTGCGGCAGCGGACGGCAAGCGGTGCGGGCACGATATGCAGAAGAGAGGTATACTATGAAAAAATCAGGCTTATTGATATCCCTGTTGCTCATCGCAGTTCTGTTGGCAAGCTGCAGTAAAAAAGAAAAATTTGAACCGACCAAGACCAGCGTATATGTAAAGCAGGACGGTACCGTTGTGGAAGCTTTGTTTGATACACTGGAAGGGGAAAATGAGGACGCGGCTTCCTTAAAGAGTTTTGTGGAGCAGAGCGTGATCCAGTATAATTCCGAGCGGGCAGGCGTTTCTTCCGCTTATAAGGGTACCGATGAGGAGACTGTTTATCCGGTCAATATCCAGAAGCTGGAGATCAAAGGCGGCAATGTGACTCTGTTTTTGGAGTATCAGAGCGGGACGGATTACGATTCCTTTAATTTAAACCGCGGCCTGGTGTCCGATCTATCCCTACAGTCGGTGATTGACGCCACAATTCCGGATAATATGGTGAGTGTGAAGGACGGAGTTCCGGCAGATGCCAACACCATCCGTAAGAATAAAAAATATTATGCGCTGACCTTATACGGCGAAGCCAATATACAGGTTGAGGGAAAGGTGCTGTACGCCTCCTCCAATGTGAAGGTGCTTTCAAACAGCCAGGTATCCATCAGTGCCGCTGATGAACCTGCCTGTATTGTATTTGAATAAAAGCGGCGAGGGGACGGCAGAGGTCCCGGATCAGAATGAAAAAGTGAGGTTGTATTCATGGAAAAGACGATGGACAAAATTGTAGCGCTGGCCAAATCAAGAGGATTTGTATATCCCGGTTCCGAGATTTACGGCGGCCTGGCAAACACCTGGGATTACGGCAATCTGGGTGTGGAGCTGAAGAATAATGTGAAAAAGGCGTGGTGGCAGAAATTCGTTCAGGAATCCCCTTACAATGTGGGTGTGGACTGCGCAATTCTGATGAATTCCCAGACATGGGTGGCTTCCGGCCATCTGGGCGGTTTCTCAGACCCCCTGATGGACTGCAAGAGCTGCAAGGAGAGATTCCGCGCGGACAAACTGATCGAGGACTTCTGTGAAGAAAACGGCATCGCTCTGGAGGGCTCCGTAGACGGCTGGTCCCAGGAGCAGATGATGGATTTCATCAAAGAGCATAATGTGCCCTGTCCTACCTGCGGCAAGCATGATTTCACCGACATCCGCCAGTTCAACCTGATGTTCAAGACGTTTCAGGGTGTGACCGAGGATGCGAAAAATACTGTATATTTAAGGCCTGAGACAGCACAGGGCATTTTCGTGAATTTCAAAAATGTACAGAGAACCTCCCGCAAGAAGATTCCCTTCGGCATCGGCCAGATCGGAAAATCCTTCCGCAACGAGATCACACCGGGCAACTTCACCTTCCGTACCAGAGAGTTTGAGCAGATGGAGCTGGAATTTTTCTGCGAGCCCGGCACCGATCTGGAGTGGTTCTCTTACTGGAAATCCTTCTGCATCAACTGGCTTAAGGCTCTCGGCATGAAGGAAGAGGAGATGCGCGCCCGCGATCATTCCGCTGAGGAGCTCTGCTTCTATTCCAAGGCTACCACGGATATCGAATTCCTGTTCCCCTTTGGCTGGGGTGAGCTGTGGGGCGTGGCGGACAGAACCGATTATGACCTGACCCAGCATCAGAATACCTCCGGTGAGGATATGAGCTATTTTGACGATGAGAAGAAGGAGCGGTATATTCCTTATGTCATCGAGCCTTCTCTGGGCGCTGACCGCGTGACGCTGGCCTTCTTGTGCAGCGCTTACGACGAGGAGGAGTTAGAGGGCGGCGATATGAGAACCGTGCTTCATTTCCATCCCGCCCTTGCGCCGGTAAAGGTAGGCGTGCTGCCGCTGTCTAAGAAGCTCAATGACGGCGCGTGGAAGGTATATGAGGAGCTTTGCAAATACTATAACTGTGAATTTGACGACAGAGGCAATATCGGCAAGCGCTACCGCAGACAGGACGAGATCGGAACACCGTTCTGTGTGACCTTTGATTTTGATTCTGAAACCGATCACGCGGTAACGGTACGTGACCGCGATACGATGGAACAGGTGAGGGTGCCGATTGCGGAGCTGAAAGCGTATTTTGAAGATAAGTTCCGGTTTGAATTTTAATAAATTATATATTGATTGATTTAAGGGTCTGGCAATGCTGCCAGACCCTTTTAAATGGATGTATTACAAAAAACATTTAACAGTTCCGGAGAAAGCCATGCAGTCTCCCCTTTTTACTTAAGAGCCTTCATATATCCTCCTCTGTTTTTATGCCATACTCCTGATATAAACAATTTCGGAATGCCTCGTCGCCGGTTGCACGGAGAAGGTCGTCTGTACGTGAGTCTTGCAGCAGACGTGAAGTTAATTGGACGAAATAATCTTCGCCCTCCTTCCGGCCCGATTTTCTTCCAAGTTCTGTATAGTATTCTCTGATAGTAGCTTCATCCGATTCTCGCATTTCACGGCATAGGTATTCATAACGCAGGCCTTTGTCACGGTTTATTTCCTCAAGTTCATCAACTGCCGCCTCCATGTACTCATTTGTTTTTGCCATATTGGTTAATACCTCCCAATCTTTCGCTGATATCAACTTTGCCCATCGGTATATGTCAGTTTGCTTTTCTTCTTCCGATGCTTTTTCCAACTGGTTTAAGTATAACATGCGAAGCCCCAGTTTGTCACTATATACCTTCCCGCTATCCTTCATCAGCCGTACCTTTTCGTAGAAACAATCTGCCTGTTTAAGCTGGAATCCCAGTATGCTGATGTGGATGCACTCTCTCAATAAACAGTATGTATTTCCTTTCCTGAAATTATCTGCGAACATCTTGCATAAATAGAAAAGCGAGCGTTCCTCCCAGTACGGATAGGGCAAAAGCTGCATTTCTAGATTGATTTTTCTCTGATAATTCATATGCACTCTTATATCCAGAATACCCTCCCGGTCCTCCGGGTAATCGCCGTGCAAAAAGGTGTCAGGAAATTCCAGATCAACAAAGGGCGCTTAAGAGGCCTGTCAACGCTTTCTTGTTGTGGAACGCCTTTTTAAAGGCGAAATCATTGGTCAGGCAGATGTTAAGGGCAGTGTCGCTATTCGCCAGTTCCCGGATCAGCTGTTCTTTTTCTTTGGTGAGAAATTCAGTACGTCCGCTTGTAACAGATGTTTGGGGTGTCTTTTGTTCGTTTTGTTTCATACTGCATACTCCTCCTATAATAGGTATTTTAGGGTGCAAAAAGCAGGGAACACTGAAAGAGCAGAGATGGCTTCCGGTTATTTTGCATAAAAAGTGGAAATCTGGCGGCTGAACTGCCGCGGGGATCAGGAGAATACTCCTGAAAAAAAGAATGAATAGAATTACTGTGTGCTTATCACTTTATCATAATCTTTAAAAATAATCAATCCCTGTTTGCAATTCGAGTCGAAAACTGCATCTGCAGTATACTTTATAACGGTTCACGGCTGCCGCTATGCGCGGGACGTTTATGACAGCCGTGAACAGACAGTAACCGCAAACCGTGACATTTTGCGGGGATAACCGGATAAATTCTAAACTATAGATTGCTTTTTTGAAAGACCGGCACTTCCACCCATTGTATACTGTAAATGTATATAATGAATCGGACAGAAAGGAAGAGGGTTACTATGAGCAATTGGGAATCACGCCGGATACTTCGACCTATTATGCGTATTATACCTGCGGAATCCTTGGCAGCTGCCTGATTCAGGACGTGTGGGACAAAGCGGTGTCCGAGGAGGAGAAGATGTTTCCGAAGCAGCAGAATGACAGCGCCAAGCTTTCTCCTGCTTTTGGATTTACGCTCAATACCGACAATGTTAAGACAGAAGTGACAGCCATAACCAATGTGGAAAATCAGTTTAAATATGGCCTGATCTACGGTGAGCTGGATCCCGAGGTATATATTCCGCAGTTTATAGAGGCGTTGGAGGGAGCGGGCATCAATCACGTAATTGCAGAAGCGCAGACACAGCTGGATGCATGGGCTGCCGCGAAGTGATAACAGGAAATATCAGGAGGGCCCGAAGACATTCTTCGGGCCCCTCCCACAGGAGAAGAATATGACGAAGATTTCAGTAAGGAAAAGGAGGAGCAGGCGAGTCAACTACATACCGCTGTATCTGATGATGCTGCCGGGCATCCTGTATCTGCTCATTAACAATTATCTGCCGATGTTCGGAATTGTTATCGCGTTTAAAAACTTCAGTTATAAGAAGGGGATCTGGGGGAGCGACTGGTGCGGACTGAAGAATTTTGAGTTTCTGTTCAGAACCAAAGACGCCTTTATCATGATACGCAATACCCTTCTGTACAATCTGCTGTTTATTCTGCTTGGCCTGGTAATCGCTCTCTGCATTGCGATTATGATGACCGAGATCGGCAGATGGAAGATTGCTAAGGTAATCCAGCCCATCATTTGCTTTCCCAATATGATATCTATTATAATCGTATCCTATCTGGTGTATGCCTTTCTGGGAAGCAACGGCTTTATCAATCATACAGTTCTTAACGGAAATGGCATCGGATGGTATAGCGAGGCGAAATACTGGCCATTTATTCTGCCGATTGTATACTTCTGGAAGAGCGCGGGTTACAGCTCGATCATCTATATCGCCAGCATGTCGGGGATTGATCCTACGCTGTATGAAGCGGCGAAGCTGGACGGCGCTACTAAGATGCAGCAGATATTTAAGATCACTCTGCCCATCATCCGCCCTATGATCATGTTGATGCTGCTACTGAACGTGGGCAGGATTTTCAGCTCGGATTTCGGACTGTTCCTGCAGGTCCCGATGAATTCCGGTATGCTTTATAATACCACTCAGACGATTGATACCTATGTCTACCGGGCGCTGATGGAATTAAACGACATCGGAATGTCGTCAGCGGCCAGCGTCTTCCAGTCCATCGTTGGCTTTGTCCTCGTGATTGCATCCAACCTGTTTGTGCGGAGGATGGATCCGGAGAGCGCATTATTCTAAAGGAGGATATTTCAATATGAAGAAATGGAATTCAGAGATCCGTTTTCGCACAGTCTGTCTGATCGTGATGCTGCTGTTTGCGGCATTCTGCATCGCTCCTTTCATACTGATGATCAGCGCTTCTGTCACAGAGGAAAATGTCCTGATCCGGGAAGGATATCAGTTCTGGCCTTCCAGGGTCAGTCTGGCGGCTTATGAATTTCTGTGGGCTAAGAGAGAGACCATCGGAAGGGCCTATGCGGTATCTATCGGAATCACCGCTGCAGGAACAGTTGTTAATGTTATGATGACGTCATTGTTTGCGTACCCGTTGTCCAGAAAGGATTTTAAGCACCGCAATTTTTTTGCCTTTTTCATTTTTTTCACCATGCTGTTTTCCGGCGGTATGACGTCCGCCTATATCATCTGGACCAATATATACCACCGCGCTGTTTGCGGGAATGGCTTATTGGAATGACTGGACAAACGGTCTCTATTACATCTCCGATACGAAGCTGTATAGCCTGAACGTATATCTGAATAAGCTGATGAACAACATCTCCTTCCTGAAAAGTTCCAGTAGCCTGACGGAAGGGGCCAACCTGACCAATCTGGATCTGCCCAGCGTCGGAGCACGTATGGCCATCGCCTGCATCGCGGTGCTGCCGGTGGTGATCGTCTTCCCCTTCATACAGGCACAGATGATTAAGGGAGTTGTGATCGGCGGGGTAAAGGGGTAAAGGCAGGGCGCAGCAATGGTAACGGTGAAGATACATAATTGAATTTTGTTTGTTCTTTTTTAGAAGTATTGGGAAATATTCTATGTTAAAATGCGCTGTAAGGTAATGAGCAGTGTGCATAGCGGGAAAGAGACAGATACGGTGCGGTGGCTGCGCATTAACCGGTCTGTCTCTTTCCTGTTATGCAGGAATGAGGAAACAGTGACTTTAAAATGACGGAGGGTGTATTCTATGTATTCTCGCTTACCGTCTGCTGCCCTATACCAGGATGGATGCGATCGCGGATATGCAGCGCGCAATACGGTTGCTTAGAAGCAGGAGGAAGGAGTGGGCATTGGGAGACAAGCTCTGTGTGATGGGATTTTCAGCGGGAGGAATGCTGTCCGCAAACTGTGCTACTCATGCGGATGAAGGCAGGCCGGAGAGCCAGGATGAAATCGAGCGGTTCGCCAGCCGCGTTGACGCCGCTGTGATCGGATACGGCGCGATGTCTGTAGTCTCCTTTGCTAAACCGTTTGGAATGCCTGTCAGCGATCCGCTGATGGGAGAGAATCGCAGAGAACGCTATTATCTGGCGCCGGAAAAACATGTTACCTGCGATACGCCGCCCATGTTTTTGTGGCAGACCTTAAGCGATGACGGCAGGCACAGCATGTGCCTCGCAAAGGCGCTGCAGGATGCGGAAGTTCCTTATGAACTGCATATATTCCAGCCCGGTTTGCATGGGCTGGCCATGGCTGACGGTAGGAACGATCTGGGGATGGATCTTCCCCATGTGGCGCATTGGGGAGAACTGTGTGCCGAGTGGCTGTGTGATCTCGGCTTTTAATTAGAAAAGAACGAAAGGAAGAGAGAGATGACAGTACAGAATATTATTGACGGGATAATTGATAAGACGGGGATGTGTCCCTTGCCTATGGAACGCACCTGTGACCGGCTGATGACCGGGGAAGCGGACATGGAAGTGAAAAAGATTGTGACCACTTTTATGGCTACGGTGGATGTAATACGTGAAGCCATCAGACTGGGTGCTAATTTCATCATCACCCATGAACCTACCTGGTTTACCGGAATGGATCAAACGGACTGGCTGGAGGGAGATCCGGTCTATCAGGAAAAAAGAAAGCTTTTAGAGGAAAACCGCATTGCGGTCTGGAGATTTCATGATCATATGCATATGGGGGCGGAGGACGGGATCTACCGGGGGCTTGAAAAAGAATTTGGCTGGGCGGCATACCGGATGCCGGACGTTGAGGGAAGCACAATGAACCGCTTCGGAGCCTGCTACGAGATTCCGGAAACGACACTCAAAGGCATGGGCATGTTTTTTCGCAGCAGACTGGGCATGGAGACTGTGCAGATTGTGGGAGATCCCGAAATGCCGGTGAAGCGGGTCAGTGTGCTGGTTGGCGGCGGCAGCCTTGGGCTCGGCTTGGAACAACGGCCGATGATACAGATGAGAGAGCGGGACATCGATGTAGTGATCTGCGGTGATATCACGGAATGGACGCTCAGCGCATATGTGCGTGACGCGTCGGCCCTGGGTCTGCAAAAGGGAATGCTGGTTTTGGGACATGAAAGAAGTGAGGAATGGGGTATGAAGTATCTGGGAGAATGGATGGAATCCATAACGGGTGAACTTGAAGTGGTATTTGTAGATGCGGGAGAGCCATTTAACTATATCTGATCCTGTCACCAGCCGCAGGCTGATGATCTGCGCACACTTTAAGTGTGCTTCCATCTGTTTTGATTCCTGTATGCAGTTACCTGTGCTACAATAACTGCAGGGGGGAGAGCCTATGAAGAAACGTATTTCATTGCTAAAAATGACCGCGCTGGTCCAGATGATTTTGCTGGCCGCAGTGGTAGGAATTATTTTCCTGGTGGGTATCTACTTTCAGCGCAGGATGCTGAAGGAAGAGAAAGAGGTCAGGCAGGCTGAACTGGCTGCGCAGATACGGGAACTGGACAGCCGTCTTGGTTCGGCTGCACTGCAGGTCAAGGAGATACTGCGCAGCGTGGTGGACAGCAACGGCCTGTGGTCAGAGGACAGCGGAAGCAAATATTTTGATAAAATCGCAACACGGGATCTGCTGTTGGATAAGGCGCTTGTCTATGCTGATCTGAAAAGAGTGTTTGTCTGCCGTAAGGATGATTTCTATATCGGAACCCAGTCGCAGCAGGGCGGCGGTGAAAAGTTAAACTACCAGGATTATGTGGCCGGTAATCTTAAGGATCTGACATCCGACGGAAATAAGGGTTTTTGGAAGATACGCAGTGTAGACGGTATCGGCTACTGTTTTCTGACCTATCACTATGCAGATGCCGGGATTTATGTGGGGGTGGGACTGCGCTGTGATGAGCTCTTTGCCGGGGTGAATGCTTTTTTTGAAAATGCAGAGGGAATGGTCATCGTAACTGATCGGGACGGCATAAGTTACACGGAATATGAGGAAGAGCCCTCAGGTACAATCACGGTCCAGCAGTCATCCGAGCAGTCAGGCCTTTCGTATGACGGCTATATTACGGTAAGCGCGTTGGAATTTATGCAGAAAAGCACCTTTATCAGCATGGCACTGCTCTGTGTGGGCAGTATGTTAGTCCAGTATTTAATCCTTAGAGGAGCGGTGGTGAAACCTGTTTCCAGGCTTTCCGATGCGGTTAAGAATATGGCAGAAGAGAGTGCGGATATCGGACAGATGAAAATCGAAGAGGATGCATCCGCTGAAGAAATCTATACCCTGCAGTTTACATTGAACTATCTGCTGCGGGAAGTGATTTCAGCCAGGCTGCAGCTGTATGAGAAGAAAATGCAGGAACAGGATATGGAGCTTCGGCAGCTTAGGGCCCAACTTAGGCCGCATTTTTACCTTAACGCGATTATGACAGTGAGCAGCATGACGTATCAGGACCGGGACGGGGATATACGGGAATATCTGGCACGGCTTTCCGATCATATGAGATATATGATGCGTATCAGGAGCAGCATGGTATCTTTAAAGGAAGAACTGGCGCACATCGAAAATTATGTGGACATGCAGACAATTAAATTTCCGTCTTCTGTACTGCTGATGACCGAGTGTCCGGCCGAACTGGAAAAGATCCGTGTTCCTCATCTGATACTGTATACGATTGTGGAGAATGCATTCAAGTATGCGATGAATCTGAAGGATACTCTGGTGTTTTGCATCTCCTGCGGGATCTGGGAGACAGCGGATTTTACCGGACTGCGCGTGATACTGGAAGATAACGGTCCCGGATTTCATGAGGAGATTCTCAAGCTGTATAACGGAGAAGGAATCCTCGAGGATAATGAGGGAAGACACATCGGACTTAGCAATGTGAAAAGGAGTCTGTATCTGCAGTATGGCCGTAAGGATTTGCTGCGGCTTTCCAACGCGGTGCCTCAAGGGGCCAGAGTAGAAATCCATATACCGAAGGAGGGTTAGCGGATGGGACTGACTGTGTTGGTGGTAGATGACGATCCGAATACTGTGCGTCTGATCGAAGATTCCATACCCTGGAGTGAGTACGGGATCGATCAGGTATACAGCGCTTATCAGGGTGCTCAGGCACTGGAGCTTGTGGCAGAGCATGAGCCGGATATAGTAATCAGCGATATTGAGATGCCGCAGATGGATGGCATCCGGATGCTGGAACGGCTGGCGGAGAGAATCAGACGGCCACAGGTGATATTCCTGACCTGTCATGATAATTTCTCTTTTGCCCAGAAGGCGCTGCGCTATGATGTCAGCGCTTATCTGCTCAAGCCCTTCCGGCTGGATGAGCTTTCCGGCGCGCTGCTGGGCGCCGTGCTGAAATGCCGGCAGAAACAGGAGGACGCACAGATCCGAAAGGAGCTGGCAGATAAACAGAGGCTGTCAGAGACAAATCAGGACTATCTTGTACAAAATTTCATACTCCAGCTGCTCAATAAGACATTAAAGGGCAGTCCTGAAACTCTGGCTGCAGCAGCTGAGAGACGGAAGATTCCATTTGATGTATCGGTGCGCTATTATCTTCTTTATGTAGGCGTAAACATGAACAATACCGAGATGAAAAAAATCTCGGAGCATGAATTTTATTTTATTTTCCGAAACCTGTCCACCGAAACCGTGTACGGTGACGTGAGCATGTCCGGTGTGGTGGAAAATACGGTGTATCCTTACTATATCCTGATCATGCCTCTGCAGGAAAATATGGGGGATCTGAAATCTGTACAGGAGCGCTGCAGCCGTCTCATAGAGGTGGCAGAACAGTATCTGGGAATCAGCATCTCCTGTGCAATTTCACCGCCAGTGATGCCGGCGGACTTCGGAGATATGAAAAAGCGTATGGATGAGCTGTTTATGCGGGAGAGAACAAGCCGTTCCAAAGTTATGATGTTGGAGAAATCGTGCAAAACCGAAACAGTGGAGGGCGTATTTTCCCAGGAGGACGCACTTTTGTATCTGCGGGAGAGGAATAAGACGCGGCTTTTGGAGATGGCCAAGCAGCAGCTGCTGCGCCTGGATATAGAGAATCGGCTGGATGTTATTCATATGCAGGCGCTCCATCATGATTTTATGCAGCTGTTTTATGGCTTCCTGTTTGAAAACCATATACAGGCTTATCAGCTGTTCCAAAATGAGACCTTCCGGGAGTTGAACGCGAATGCTGAGTATTCCACGGTAAGTATGATTAAATACATCAGTTATATGTTTGACAGCACCTTTGCTCAGATCGATGCAATGAAGAAGTCGGATTCGGTCATTGCCCGAGTTAAGAAATACATCCGGGAGCATTTCCGGGAGAATATCAGCCGGGACGATATTGCCGCAAGCATTTACATGACGCCTAACTATTTAAGCAAGGTGTTTCACGAAGAGACCGGCATGGCCCTATGGGAGTATATCAATATCTGCCGGGTCGAGGAAGCAAAACGGCTGATGAGAACTACCGGCTGCAGCATGACGGAGATTGCTTTGATGGTCGGTTTTGAAAATATACCTTATTTCTCGACGGTGTTTAAGAAATACTGCAATATGACACCGACCGCGTGGAAGAGCGGCATGGCAAAAACGGAAAAAGGGAAAGAACCGTAAAAGGAAGTGAGGAGGAGAATAAGATGTCATTTGTAAATAACGGTTTTATGTCTGCGCTGGGTAAGCTTGCCGATATGTTTATCTTAAGCGTGCTGTGGCTTCTGTGCTGCCTGCCTGTGGTAACGGCTGTACCGGCCACAATCGCGCTGTATTACGGTTCCGTAAAGGTGGTGAGAAGAGGTGCCGGATATGCTTTCCGGGATTTTATGAAGGGATTTGCACAGAACTGGAAACAGGGACTGGCGCTGGAGCTGTGTTACGGGGGGATCGCTGTGCTGCTTAGTATGGCGCGCGGCTATGCGGAGTTTGCCGGGCTTACCAGTCCGGACGGGAAGGTATATTATCTCTTCTTTTTGATCATGGTGTTTGTGATTGCCTGTGTGACGGCCTATCTGCTGCCAGTGGTTTCCCGGTTTCATTTGACCCTTCTGTGCGCGCTTCGTCTGGCGGTGTCCTTTTCTTTCAGTAATCTGCTCACGCTGATCCCATTGCTGATAACGCTGGCAGGGGCTGCGGCTGTCTCCTATCTCTTTCCGCCGGCCCTGCTGGTACTGCCTTCAGCATACTGCTTCCTTTTATCTTTTTCAGTGGAAAAAGTGCTGATCCGGTATATCAGGAACAATCTGGAGCGCCCGGAAGAACATGACGGCATGTGGTATATGATGGAATAATGGTGCCTGTACAAAAATGAAAAGGATTCATATTATTTTATAGGATTTCAGAGCCTGAAATTTTTATAATGAGAGCATCAGAAGAAAGAAGAAAGCGCATTGAACATGTGCGCAGGTCGTCAGCCAGTGGCTGATGACACGAAAAAAAGGAGGACTTTAGTATGAAATTGAAACGGTTACTGGCATGGGTGCTCGGTACATTGATGGCTCTGTCACTGGCAGGATGCAGCGGCGGGAAAGATACGGCCGGCACCACAGGAGGCGGAACAGCTGCTGTGGATACAACTGCAGGAGGAAACGAAGCAGGCGATGAGATCAGCACCATCAAGATTTCCTATCCCTGCCTGGTGGTTACGCCCACAGAGGAAGGCACAGCGGAAGCGGAGAACGCCATCAATAAGTACCTGGAAGAGATCGGTGAGAAAGTGAGAATCGATCTGGATCCCATCGACGGCAATAATTATTCCACACAGGTGGATATGCAGATTATCGGCGGGGAGAACATAGATATTTACTGTCCCCTGACCGGAATGGACGCTGCTGTACAGACCAATAAGCTGCTTGCATTAGACGATTATCTGAATGACGAGCTGGCAGGCGCTATAGAAGTGATGGGTGAAGATTTCAAAAAGAACTGCGAGTTTAACGGCAAGACCTATGCCCTTCCCTGCTATAAGGGCAGCGTTCTGGTTTACTATTGGGTATGCCCCAAGGAGATCTTCGACACGCTGGGGATTGACAGAGCGAGTATCAAAAACGTGAGAGATTTGGATCCCGTGCTGGCCAAAATCAAAGAACTGTATCCGGACATGGCGGCGATCGCGCCGAGCATCGGGGCAAACGGCGCCGGAAATAATTTTGAGCTGGCCCGGGTGCTGGCTGGTGTGGGGGATTATGAGGTCACGAACCTAAACAACGGCATCTGCGTGGTGGGGGATGACCGTACCGTGCGCAATATGTATGAGACGGATTATTTTCGGGAGATCTGCGATATCGCGTACGGATGGAATCAGGCGGGATATGTGGTGAAGGACGCCTCTGTTGTAACGGATGCTAATTTTACATTGGTGGAGGCAGGCAGAGCGGCCAGCTATATAATCGGGTATGCTTACAGCGCGGAAAGTGTGGAGGCTATGTCTCTGACCAAGGCCGATCCCTATGAGACGGTCGCAATCCCTCTTTCCAAGGATATGATGAGCCCTATCACGCTGACATGGGGCATTGCGTATACCTGCAAGGATCCGGCAGCGGCGGCCAGAGTGCTGAATATGCTCTATACGGATGAGTTTGTGCTGAACACCCTGATCTTTGGCGTGGAAGGCAGCGACTGGGTGGATGCGGGAACCGGGGACGGCTCCATCTTATGGCCGGAAGGAAAGGACATGAATTCGGTTCCTTATACCGCGGCGCTGACCTGCGGCATTATCGGCAACCAGTTTAAGATGTATTCTATGGAAGGCGTTACGCTGGCGTCCGACATCCCCTTCATGGCGGATAATATGAAAAATACCAAGAAGAGCCCTGTGTTCGGATTCGCGGTGGATATTGAGAAGATCAAGACTCAGACCGCGGCGGTAAGCAATGTGATCGCGCAATACGAGGGCGGCCTGTATACCGGAGAGCTGGATCCTGATGTGTATATACCGAAGCTGCTGGACGAATTGGAGAGCGCGGGCATGAGTGACATCGTAGCGGAGGCGCAGCGCCAGCTGGATGCATGGAAATAAAGAGAGGGCAGAAGCTTATGGCAGGCGCTGTTAAAAAAAAGAAAAAAACAAAGAGAGTCAGTTATGTTCCGCTGATTCTGATGATGCTGCCGGGACTTGTCTATCTGGCAGTGAACAATTACCTCCCGATGTTCGGCATCACCATTGCCTTTAAAAACCTGGATTTTCAGAAGGGGATCCTGGCCAGCGAATGGTGCGGCCTGCAGAATTTTGAGTATCTTTTTAAGACTAAGGACGCATTTATCATGATCCGCAACACGCTGTGTTACAATCTGGTATTCATCTTCGGCGGCCTCGTGGCTTCGCTGGCCATTGCGGTCATGATGACGGAGATCAGCAAAATGAAGATCGCCAGATTTATCCAGCCTGCCATCTGCTTTCCCAATATGGTGTCCATCATCATCGTGGCCTATCTGGTGTATGCGTTTTTGGGATCGGACGGATTTGTGAACAATACGATTCTTGGGGGAGAGGGAATCAGCTGGTACAGAGAGTCCAAATACTGGCCGTTTATACTGACCATCGTGCATTTCTGGAAAGGCGCGGGATACGGGGCGATCATTTATATCGCCTCCATATCCGGCATAGACAAGGGGCTGTATGAGGCGGCCAAACTGGACGGAGCATCCAAGATGCAGCAGGTATTTAAAATCACGCTGCCCATCATCAAACCCATGATCATACTGATGCTTCTGATGTCCATCGGCAGGATTTTCAACTCGGATTTCGGCCTGTTCCTGCAGGTGCCTATGAATTCCGGCGTGCTGTATGAAACGACACAGACCATTGATACCTATGTGTACCGGGCATTGATGGAGAGAAACGACGTGAGCATGTCTTCCGCGGCCAGCGTATTCCAGGCAGTTCTTGGATTTATGCTGGTGATGGCCTCCAATCTGGTGGTGCGGAAAGTGGATGCGGACAGCGCGCTGTTCTAGGAAGGAGGACATATGAATAAAAAATTCAATTCCGAGACACGGTTCCGCTGCATCTGCCTCGCCATCCTGCTTTTGTTTACCGCAATCTGTATCGCCCCTTTTCTGCTGATGTTCTCTGCGTCTGTGACAGAGGAACAGGCGCTGATCCGGGACGGTTATAAGTTCTGGCCGGAAACGTTGAGCTTCGACACCTACAGGTACCTGTGGGCAAAGCGGGAAACTATTTTTCGGGCATATATGATCTCTGTGTTCGTCACTCTGGTGGGAACCGTGACAAATGTGATCATCACCTCTCTGTTCGGCTACCCGCTCTCCAGAAAGGATTTTAAGTACCGGAATGTGTTTGCCTTTCTCATATTCTTCACCATGCTCTTTAATGGCGGTATGACGGCATCCTACATCATCTGGACCAGAACCTTTCATATTAAAAATACTATATGGGCGCTGCTGCTGCCCAATTATCTGATGGGCGGAATGAATGTACTCATGGTAAGAAATTATTATACCGCCAGCATTCCGGATTCCATACTGGAAGCGGCACGGGTGGACGGTGCATCGGAAATGACAATTTATACGAAAATTCTGGTGCCGCTGTCCAAGCCTGTTATGATTACGATAGCGCTGTTTGCAGGAATCGCCTATTGGAACGACTGGACCAACGGCCTGTATTACATCAGCGACTCAAAGCTCTACAGCATCAATGTATATCTGAATAATCTGATGAATAACATCCAGCTTTTGACCCAGCAGTCAACGCTGACCGAAGGCGCTAATCTGGCGGGCATGGACCTGCCCAGCGTCGGGGTGCGCATGGCCATCGCCATGATTGCCGTGCTGCCGGTGATGATCATCTTTCCGTTTATTCAGGGCCAGCTGGTCAAGGGCGTTGTTATAGGCGGTGTCAAAGGATAGCAAAATCTTTAAGGGAGTCCGGTCAAGACCTTTGTCGAGACGGGCTCCCTGTTTCATGAAAGGAGTAATACGTATTATGGAAAAAAGATTTATGAGCGATGAGCGCACACAGGTGATGACGGCTGCGGGGATTGTGCGCGGCTATCTGTATGACGGCATTTATGTATTTAAGGGCATGCCATATGCCCGTGCACAGCGATTCCAAAAACCGGAGGATACGCCCCCCTGGGAGGGCGTAAGAGACTGTACCAGCTACGGATATGTGAGCCCGCTGCTGAATCAGGAGCGTCCCGTCGGAGAATTGCTGGTTCCTCACCGGTACTGGCTGATGGATGAACACTGCCAGAATCTGAATGTGTGGACGCCCGGAACGGACGGCGCCAAAAGACCGGTTCTGGTATGGCTGCACGGAGGCGGCTACTCTGCAGGCTCCGCCATCGAGCAGGCGGCCTATGAAGGGGAGAATATGAGCCGGTTGGGCGATGTGGTGGTGGTATCCGTCAATCACCGGCTCAATATACTGGGCTATCTGGATCTGTCTCCCTATGGGGAGCGCTACGAGGATTCCGGCAACGCAGGCGGCAATGATATCATTGCCGCGCTGAAATGGGTACGGAAAAATATTGCCGCCTTTGGGGGGGATCCCGGAAATGTTACCGTATTCGGCCAGAGCGGAGGCGGGGGGAAGGTAGTGACGCTGCTGCAGTCTCCGGAAGCGGACGGCCTGTATCACAGAGGCGCAGTGATCAGCGGAGTGCTGCCGGACGGCCTTATGGGCAGTGTGAGCAATGACAGCAGACCTCTGGTGCGGGCGATGCTAGCAGAACTGAATCTTACAAAAGAACAGGTATCCGAGCTTGAGACGCTCCCCTATGAGCTTCTGGCAAAAGCTTATAATCGTGTGGCTCCCAGGCTGAAAGCGGCCGGGGAATATGTGGGCTGCGTGCCCAGGCCGGGAAAATCTTATCTGGGAAATCCCATGAACGTGGATTTCAGGGAGGAGACGGCAGATGTCCCGCTGATGGTTGGAACCGTATACGGTGAATTCGCTTTTGCGCCCCTTATCTATGACAAGAGGAAAATGACCAGGCAGGACGGCGCGGCGCTGATTACCGGGCGCTATGGCCGGGAAGCCGCCGGCCGGCTGCTTCCCTTATATGAAAACGCATATCCGCACAGAAATCCGGCGGATCTTATGGTTTTGGACGGTATGTTCCGCAGATATGCCAGCGAATTTATTGCCAAGCGGGCTGCGCTTGGCAGAGGGGCGGTCTATTCTTATCTGTTTGATGCGGATTTTCCCGTGGAAGGGGGAAAACCTGCATGGCACTGCGCGGATCTGGCGTTCTTTTTCCACAATACGGCGCTTGTTCCCTCCGCCAATATCCCCGGCGTGACGGATCGGCTGGAAGAGTGTATGTTTGGCGCGCTGATTGCTTTTGCAAAGTCCGGAGATCCCAACCATGACGGGCTGCCTGCCTGGCCGCGCTGCGATGCCCGCGAGGAGCGGACCATGCTGTTTAACGGATCTCCCCATGTGCGGGTAAACTTTGATCGGGAACTTCTGGACGCATTTCAGGAGATAGCAAAAAAGGAAGAGGAACGGGCCAGGGCGGAAGCGGACATCCGGCATTGAGGTCTAAGAACAGGCAATTTTGAAAAAAGAAATGAACGGTTGGAAGGAGTATTGCTTATGCTGAAAAGAAAAGAATTTGAACGGGTAACGCCTGAGAGCGTGGGAATCGCCTCGGGAGACATAGAATGGCTGCTTGACCGCCTGGAGAGCGGATTCACCGAGCCTCACGGACTGATGATTATGCGCCATGGAAAGATCTGTGCGGAAGGTTGGTGGAATCCCTATGCGCCGGGCATCCGCCACGGACTGCAGTCCCACTCCAAAACCTACGCGGCAACCGCCGTTGGCATTGCATATACGGAAGGAATTTTGAAACTGGATGAGCGCATCATCGATATCTTTCCGGAGGAAGCGCCGGAGAATCCTTCGGAACATCTGCAGCAGTTGACCGTTCATCATGTGCTCTGTATGGGCTGCGGCATGGATGAGATGCCCGCTCCGTCCCGGGACTGGATCCGGGAGTTTCTGCATACGCCGGTCAGGCATGCGCCCGGAACCACATATATGTACAACAGCGTCGGCTCTTCCCTGCTGGCTGCCATCATCCGGAAAAAAACCGGACTGGGGCTGCATGAATATTTAAGGCCCAGGCTGTATGATAAGATCGGCATCTTTTCAGACAACCACGTTTGGATCTGTATGCCGGACGGCTGTGAGGCGGGAGGCGGCGGGCTCTTTGCCACGACTGAGGATAACCTGCGCCTGATGAAGCTCTATGCGGACGGCGGCATATGGGACGGCGAACGGATTCTGGCTCCCGATTATGTGGAGCGCGCCACAACACTGCAGAACGAATCCGCCACCGAGGAGGTGAATAATCCGCCGGCAAAGGACAATTTTGTGGGATACGGCTATCAGATCTGGATGTGCAGGCCTAAGGGCGTATACCGTGCGGACGGTGCCATGGGTCAGTTTACAATTGTGGCGCCAAAGCAGGATATGCTGATCGCGATTACGGAAAATGCGGCCGGCGCGCATTGGGCGCAGGAGACGCTGGATACTATATGGGAGTTTTTGGACCGCGTCGATTCCAGTCCCGCAGAGGATCCCGGCGAGGATCATGCTGCGGCGAAGCACTTAAAGAAGCGCATGGGCAGGCTGGCCCTTCCAAATCCGGCCTTCGCCCCCTACAGCCCACTGATTGAAAAGATCCAGGGGATAAGCTGGAAGGTGGAGGAGGGCGTCTGGCATCTGGCGGATGTGGGTGTTGGACATATGATGGGCGGCATGGCGCTGCCGCCTGCGGTGGAGAGCTTTTCCTTCCGGTTTGCGCCGGACCGCTGCGAACTCTGCTGGGCGGCCGGAGAGGAAGAAGGGCGGGCTGCCGTTGCCCTGGACGGCGGGAGATGCCAAAATACGCTGAAGGGCGGGGCCGCAATGCAGGCCCTGATGAGCGGCGCCTGGCTTTCTACTCAGAAGTTTGAACTCACTGTACGTTATATTGAGACATGCCGGGAGAGCAAATACGTGTTCATCTTTGACGGTGACAGCGTAAAGATGGAGGAGAGCACGACAATGGCTTTCGGCACGGGCACAGCTGTTAAGGCGAGGAGGCAGGACATATGGACAGATACGAACGCATTATGAGGCGGCAGTTTGTCATGAACGACGCCGGAAGAATTGACAAAGTTGGAGACCTGTATACAACTTATAATCCCATGGTGGATGTGCAGGCATTAATGGATGGGGGATTTCTGGACGCACTGGAGGAAATGATGGAACCCATCCTGGAGAAATTCGATGATTTTTCACCGGAGGTACTGGCCTACTGGGCAAAGCGGGGCATGGTAAAAGAGGCCCATGGCAGGGACGACTGCATGAGCTGGTCCGAGTATGAGAGAAGGACCGGTTACCGCTGGGAGGATCCCCACAGCCCCGATGAAGGCGTGCAGAACCGCTATAAGATGTGGAATTCATTTGTGCCGGTGTCCGCCTTTGATCCCGCGTGTAAAGGCCGCCGGTATCCGGTGGTTGTGGTGCTTCATGGGGGATTTAATCCCATCAGCATCGTGGACGGTTGGGGATTCGTACAGGAGGCGGCTAAGAGGGAGTGGATCGTGATCGCGCCGTCTCTGGAGCTGGATGATATCATTGACGAAATACTGGAAGAAGCGAAACGGCTCTATCCGGTGGACGAGAGCCGGATCTATGCCGCCGGTTTCTCCTATGGCGGATTTATGTCCGGGACCCTGGGCAATCAGAGGCCGGACGTCTACGCGGCGGTAGGACCCTGCGGCGCTCCCATCAGCAATAATTATTGCGAAAGGGAAGTGGGCCCCGAACCGCAGAAACCCTTTGACGGCGCGCCCCGTGCCATCGGCATGGGGGTATATATGCCGGTGTTTACCGCTTCCGGAAATCTGGACGGCGGGCGCTTTCCCGTATATGACGCCAAAAATTACCGCACCGGAGAGCCTTTTGTAAAGGAGTTTGTGGAAGGCATCAACTCCTGGGCCAGGGTGAATCACGCGAAGGAACTGGTGCTGGAGGAAGTGCTTGCAATGAAAGGAGAGGAGGGACTTTCCGAGGCGGAGAAACATCTGGGACTGCCCCTGCCGGCGGACTGCGTAAAGACCGTGGTGGCGGACGGCATCACCAATTATATCGGCGATTTAAAGAGTGAGGACGGCATCGCGCGCATCCGGATTATGTGTGAAATGAATATGCCCCACTGGCCTACGCCGGAGATGATCCGCCAGATGTATGCTTTTTTCGGGCATTTTTCCAGGGACCCAAAGACGAAAGAGAGTATTTACCACAAATAGAGATGCGTTTGGCGAGAAATGTCAGATTCAGGAGGAATGGAAGTATGATTGCGGAGAAACTGAAAGGATATGAGAGCTGGATGGCTCCGGAGGTGCCGGAGAATATCCCCCACGGCGATATGCCCGGGGACAAGGTGCGGATTACAGAGAGCCATATAAAAAAGGCCGGTACGATTTTTCCGGTGCTGTTAAAAAAATTGATCCCGGTAATGGAAATAAATCCCTGGGAGAGGGTGGTGGTGTGCGTATGCGGGGGCTCCGGCGTGGGCAAATCGGAGATCGCTTCCCTGCTGTCCTGGTACTTCTGTTGTTTGGGGATCGGCAGTTACACGCTCTCAGGCGATAATTATCCCCATCGGATTCCAAAATACAATGATGCCGAGCGGCTTAGAATTTTTCGGGAGTCCGCGCTGAAGGGTATGGTGGCTGCCGGAGATTACAGCATGGAGCGTTTGGAACGGATCCGGCAGTGGCAGCGGGCGGACGATGACGCCAATGCAGACCACGCTAAGGAATATCCGTGGTTTACTTCCTATCTGGAGGCAGGCAGAAAAGGGCTTGCGGGCTACCTTGGAACGGACAGGGAACTGGGATTTGAGGATCTGGAAGCGGTTGTTACGGCGTTTAAGTCAGGAGAGGACCGGATCTGGCTGAAGCGGATGGGAAGGGCGGAGGATGAGCTCTGGTATGAACAGGTGGATTTTTCAGGGATCAACATCCTGATCATCGAGTGGACCCACGGAAATAGCGGGCGTTATCGGGGGGTGGACCTTCCGATCCTGCTAAACAGCACGCCGCAGGAGACACTGGCTCACAGAAAGGCACGAAACAGGGACGGCGCCGCGGACAGCCCCTTCACCACGATGGTGCTGGAGATTGAGCAGAAGCTTTTAGAGAGTGAGGCCCATAAGGCGGCCGTCATATTATCCAAGAGCGGGGAGCTGTTAAGCTATGCCGCTTATCAGGAACAGATGAAAGAGGGGTGACAGGATGCGCGCAAATGACAACGGGCCGATGCTGAATGCCTATCCGGACAGCGTAGGCGGTACGCTGAAGGATATGATCACATTTCTGAAGAGGCCGGAATTAAAGGATGTGTTCCAGTCCTTTTATATTCTTCCCAGCATATTTAACACAGATCTGGACAGAGGGTTTTCCGTAATTGATTACGGATTAAATGAGCTTTTTGCAGAGGGCGGAGATCTGGAAGAACTTAAAAGTCTGGGAATCGACCTGAAGCTGGACTTTGTTTTAAACCACGCTTCCGTGCTCTCCCCGCAGTTTCAGGATATTCTGAAAAACGGTGAGAATTCCGTCTATAAGGACTTCTTTATCAACTGGAACAAGTTCTGGGAAAATCATGGGGAGATGACGGAGGAGGGATACATACAGCCGGATCCGGATCTGATTCAACACATGTTTTTCCGCAAGCCGGGCCTGCCGATCCTGATGGTACGGATGCCGGACGGCGGCAGCGTTCCCTATTGGAACACTTTTTACCAGGAAGTGCGCTATCCCCGGCCTGGGGCGCAGGATCTGATGAGTGCGCTGGGGATGCAGTACAAAGCCGCAGAACAGCTGGCCGGGCTGGTAAATGTACAGCTGGATGAAGGAAGGAAGCCTTCGGAGCTTGAACTGGGCAGATATGAAGGCAGAAGAGAGGCGCTGACGGAGTATCTGGAAGCCGGCCGCAGATATCTGGGACAGATGGACCTGAATATCCGGTCGCCGCTTGTGTGGGAGTATTATGACAGGACACTGGAGACGCTGGCCGGATATGGGGCAGGTATTGTGCGGCTTGACGCCTTCGCCTATGCTCCAAAGGAGCCTGGAGAAAAAAATTTCCTCAATGATCCGGGCACATGGGATCTGCTGGAACGGGTGCGCCGGCTGGCGGATCAATACGGTTTGATGCTGTTGCCCGAAATTCACGCGGGCTATGGGGAGAAGATCTATGAGCTGCTGGCGAAAAAGGGTTATATGACTTATGACTTTTTCCTGCCGGGTCTGATCATCGATGCCTTCGAGCGAAAGGACGGCGGCAGGCTGGCGGCCTGGGCCAGGGAACTTACGGACAGCGGGATCCGTGTGGTGAATATGCTGGGCTGTCACGACGGCATTCCACTGCTGGATTTAAAGGGGATGCTGACAGATGAGGAAATATCGAGGCTGATCGATATCGTGGTATCCAGGGGCGGTTATGTGAAGAACCTGCACGGTCAGAAAAACATGTACTACCAGGTAAACGCCACCTACTACAGCGCCCTGGGAGAAGACGATGGGCGGATGGTGCTTGCCAGGGCCCTGCAGCTGTTCATGCCGGGAAAACCCCAGGTATGGTATCTGGACTTGTTTGCCGGCAGCAACGACTATGAGGCCGTTAAGAAAGCCGGGGCAGGCGGACACAAGGAGATCAACCGGACCAATCTGCCGCTAGAGCAGATCGAAGCGCGCATGGCTCTTCCGGTCGTACAGGAGCAGATCCGGCTTCTGCGGTTTCGCAATACGTTTCCTGCCTTCGGATTTAACAGTGAATTTACAGTAAAGCATCAGAACAGCGGAATTTGGATGTGCTGGAGCAGGGAAGGATACAGGGCAGAGCTAACGGCGGATCTGTCGGATGCGGGTTTCACCGTGCAGGGCATTGGGCCTGACGGAAGGGTAAGCTTTGTACAGCAGCAGATATTTGACAGGTAAAAGGATCACTGCGGTTTGCGGTACGGATATTTAAAAACAGAGGTGAGAGACATAAAAATTAAAAACATTTTCAGCAAGCTGTATATAAAAGACCCTGCATTTTACAAAATGGTGGCAGGCATTGCCATCCCCATCGCACTGCAGAGCCTGATCACCACGGGCGTGAATATGATGGATACCGTCATGATCAGCACGCTGGGAGAGACGGAGCTTTCGGCGGTCTCGCTGGCAAATCAGTTTATCATGATCTTTCAGGGATGCTGTATGGGGATCGGCATGGGAGCTTCCGTGCTGGTATCCCGCTATTACGGGATGAAGGAACCCATAGCGATCCGCAAGACCATGGCTATCATGATTCGTCTGTGTACGGGCATTGCCGCTCTGTTTTGTCTGGCAACGCTCCTTATTCCAGGCGCCATTATGCGCATCTACACTCCCGACAGCAAAATCATCGGGCAGGGGGTGATCTATCTGGAATGGTCCGTGATCACCTATTTTCTGTTGGGGCTGTCTCTGACCTGCACAATTGTTTTGAGATCGGCGGGTAAGGTAAAGATACCGCTTTATACCTCGATCGGCGCATTTTTTATCAATGTGACGGCCAATTATATCTTTATCTTCGGAAAGCTTGGCGCGCCCAGGATGGGGGTAGCCGGAGCCGCTGTCGGGACGCTGATCGCCAGAGGCTTCGAGTTTACAGTGATCTGCGGATATCTGTTTTTCCGTGACAAAGTAATCGGCTTTCGGCTGCGGCACATCTTTATGAAAACAGGAGCGCTGTGGCGGGAATATATGCGCATCAGCCTGCCGGTGCTGGTCAGCGATATCATCTTTACGCTGGGAAACAACACGGTGGCCATGGTGATCGGAAGGCTGGGAGAGAACTTTGTTGCGGCCAATGCGGTGACCACCATGACACAGCAGCTAAGCTCCGTGGTCACTCAGGGGATGGCGCAGGCGGCAGCAATTGTGACAGGATACGCCCTGGGGGAGGGCAGCAGGGAGAAAGCACAGAAGCAGGGGTATGCGCTGCTGGGGCTGGGAATCGCGTTCGGCGCCGTGGCGGCTTTCATCATTCTGGTCATCAGCGATCCCATGATCTGCGCGTACCATGTATCGGAGAATACCGCGCAGATTGCGAGACAGCTGATGGCGGCGATCAGCATCATTGTGCTGTTCCAGGCGTCAAACAGCATTATGACCAAAGGCACTTTAAGGGGCGGCGGGGACACCAGGATGCTGATGCTGACAGACAATATCTTCCTCTGGATGCTCTCCATACCGCTGGGGATGACGGCTGGTTTTGTATTGCAGCTGCCGCCGTTTTGGATTTATACTTTTTTAAAGATCGATCAGATCGCCAAGGCTGTCTGGTGTGTGCTGCGGCTAAGAAGCGGCAAGTGGATCAAGAAGATATCGGCGGCATAACAGGACGCGTATGTCCAACACGCCGGAATTATTACAAACAGTTACGCAAGGAGAAGAGATATGGCATTGTTTCAAATCAATTATCATTCCGCCGCATTGGCGAGAAGCGCGGATTTTTACGCATTGATACCCAACGATACGCCTAAGGAATGGGAGAAAGTAAATCCCTGCTACGGCCGTCCGCCCAAGACCCTGATGCTGCTCCACGGCTATTCCGGAAGCGCGGGCGACTGGCTGTATGGGAGCCCCATACAGGAGCTGTCCCTCAAATATAATCTGGCGGTCGTTATGCCGTCCGGGGAAAACGCCTTTTATCTGAATGGCAGAGGGACCGGAAGAGCCTATGAGACCTATGTAGGTGAGGAACTGATCGGTTATGTGCGGGAAACCTTCGATCTGTCCAAGAGAGCGGAGGACACGTATATCGCAGGTCTTTCCATGGGAGGCTACGGCGCGCTTCATACGGCGTTTAAATATCCTCTTACCTATGGAAAGGCCGTGGGGCTGTCATCGGCGCTCATCGTGGAGCAGCTTGGGCATATGACGCCGGAGGATGAGAATCCCATGGCGGATTACGATTACTATACGGAAACTTTTGGCGATCTTAAAAATGCGGAAAAAAGTGATATCAACCCCAAGGTGCTGGTGAGAAAGCTGCAGGAGCAGGGAACGAAGCTTCCGGGGATCTTTATGGCCTGCGGCACGGAGGACTTTCTGATTGAACCCAACCGGAATTTTAGAGATTTCTTAATTGGCCGGGGGATTCCTGTGTGCTATTATGAGAGTGCGGGAGTCCATGATTGGACTTTCTGGCGGGAATATCTGGAGCCGGCCATACAATGGATGCTGGAGGAATAAAGAGATGGAAGAATGGAAATTAGCATGGAGCTATGTGCCCGTCACTTACGGGACTGAGCTGGGCGTATTGGAGAATGTGACGCAGAAATCGGTGATTCGTAATAATCTGGCCGGAGACCGGGTGAAGCTGAAGTTTACAAATGTGGGGAATGAGGAGGCGATGGTCATGGAAGAGGTGACCATTGCAGGGAAAAACCGGCTGACCAATCTAACGGACTGGGAGCAGTGCGTGACTCTGAACGGACAGAAACGGATTTTTTTAAATCCCAATGAGGAATTCTTCAGCGATGAGATAAAAGTCCACGTGCGGGAATTGGAGGATTTTGAAGTCCGGATCTATTTTAAGGAAAAGACATCCGTAAAAACGGTGTGTGTTACCTGGGCGGCCGGGACATGGCAAAGCGGCTTCTTAAAAGGGCATGTGCCAGGAGGTGAGGGAGAAAGCTGCGTCAGCGGGGACCTGCTGCCCCTTCTGGCGGGTGATATTCATCAGAACCAGGCGCTGACAGGCTTTTGTGAGGTGGCGGTTTACACCGATGCAGAGGTATGTACAGTCGCTCTGTTTGGCGATTCCATCACGCATATGTCTTATTACAGCGATCCTCTGACGCTGCGGCTCTACCGCAGGCTGCCCGGAAAAATCACGGTGATAAACGGTGGCATCGGCGGCAACCGTCTGGTGAAAAATGCTCCATTTCTTGCGGACATGCCGGGACAGGGCAGGCTCTTTGGCGCGGCGGGCGTAAACCGTATAGAAAAAGATATCTTTGGGGATACCGTGCCGGATCTTGTGTTCTGCATGGAGGGCGTCAATGACTGCACCCACAGTTTTGCGTTTGGCGAAGAGAGTGCACCTGACGGGGAGATGCTGTGGCAGGGCCTTTCCTCCGTCATTGATCTGGCCCATGCAAAGGGCAGTAAAATCTATGTCAGCACCGTAATGCCCTTTGGTCTGGCCGATGCTCCCTGGAGTGAGGCCGCGGAGAAGATCAGGCAGGATTTTAACGAAAGGATCCGCGGCCAGAAGAAAGCCGACCGGCTGATTGATCTGGATGAGGCCATGCGAAAGCCGGAGGATATCCACTCCATGCAGGATGGCATGCATTTCGGGGACGGCGTTCATCCTAACGAGGCCGGCGGCAGAAGAATCGCGGAGATTTTACTGATGGAAATACTGGATGAGAGCATGGATTTTTTAAAGGAAGAGCATCTGGCTGTCCCTCTGTTTGAAAACCCTGTGGATTATCCGCCGGACAGGCTTTCTAAGATGGCACGGCTGGCTTATGCCATCCGGGAGTGCGGGGACAGAGACAGAAGGGAACAGATGCAGAAGCAGTTTGTGGAGATTCGTGAGGAACTAATTCGCAGCTACGAAGTAAAGTCTCCGATTTATCTGTGGCCGGATGGAAAGATACCGACATGCACAAAGTACAGCGATAATTCGGATTACCGCTATATGCACGATCCGGATTTCAGACCATACCTGTTGGAAATGCTTTTGCCGGAGGATGAAACGCCCCGTGGAGCCATTTTGGCCATTGCCGGCGGAGAGCACGGAATGGGGACGCTGAATGAAGGATACCAGGTCATGAGAGAATTTAACGAAAGGGGCTATCAGTGCTTTCTTCTAAACAGCCGCCCCAATCATGGCCCCTGGAGCGGGATAGAATGCGGCGCGGACACCGCGAGAGCGGTCCGTTATGTGCGTGCGCATGCCGACAGATACCGCATCCGTCCCAACCAGATCATACTGGCGGGATTTTCCAATGGCGGCATAGCCATCGAGAAGTGCATAGAATATTTCTCGGGCAGTCAGAAGGTAGAGGACTGGTTTCACGAGTATGAACCGGATGAACTGGATGCCTGGCCCGGAGGTCCCGATCTGCAGCTATGTATATATGGGCCCCGGCATAAGGGTACAAAGTTTGATTACACAAATACGGTGTATCCGCCCACCTTCTTCGCGGTAGGGCGCAGGGATACAGTAGCGATAGAAAACCTGCATGCGGTATATTTTGATTTGGTGCAGAGAGGCATACCGGCGGAGATCCATACCTTCTCAGGACACCCGCACGGCTATGCCGGATGGAAGATCGTGGACGGAATCGGCCATCCCAACTTTGATTTGTGGATACCGCTGGCGGATCATTTCATACAGAATGCGTTTGAACCGGTACAGCCTTAGAATATGAGAATGTAAAAGAGGATGACCTGGCTTAGCTGCCGGCCATCCTTTCTTTTGTAGCAGTTGCGGATAGAAAACTGTGAAGAGTATTCGAGATCAAATTTGATTTTCCTCTGATAATTCAGATGCACTCTTATATCCAGAATGCCCTCCCGGTCCTCCGGATAATCGCCGTACAAAAAGGTGTCGGGAAATTCCAGATCAATAGAGCACGTCCCAATGGTGACTATACTCTGCTCCCTTACAAACCGCAGTTATTTTTTCCCTTCCCCGCGCATATAGTGTTTTAAAGAGGTGGACAAGATGGAACAGATCAGCAATGTGATGAAGATATTTCCCCAAGATATAAGGCGGCTTCTGGAATCCCTTCCCCTGAATGCGGACAAACTGCAGGAAATCCGGCTAAGATGCGGACGGCCGTTGATTCTCGTCTGCCAGAACCGGGAGTATATGGTGGGAGAGGGCGGGCGGACGGTGGACAGGCCGGAGGAGGCATTCACCGTAACAAAGTCCCACTTGAAGGATACGATGGAGTATTTAAGCAGTTATTCCATGTATGCCTTTGAGGATGAGATCCGCCAGGGTTTCCTCACAATCCAGGGCGGACACAGGGTGGGGCTGGCAGGAAAAATAGTGGCGGACGGCATGAATATTCGTACGATGAAAAGCATATCTTTTCTCAATATAAGGTTATCCCACGAAATCAAGGGCTGCGCGGAACCTCTGCTTCCGTATCTCTACGACGGGCAGCAGATGAGGCATACGCTTTTATTTTCTCCTCCCAGAGGCGGCAAGACGACGATCCTGCGGGATCTGATCCGACTGATCTCGGACGGTAACCGTTATGCGCCGGGAAAAAACGTGGGGGTGGTGGATGAACGGTCCGAACTGGGCGCCTGTTATCTGGGCATCCCGCAGAACGATCTGGGCATGCGCACCGATATACTGGACTGCTGTCCGAAGGCGGTGGGTATGATGATGCTGATCCGAAGCATGTCTCCGGAGGTGATCGCGGTGGACGAGATCGGAAGCAGAGAGGATATGGAGGCCATCGAATATGCCATACACTGCGGCTGCCGGATGCTTGCCACGGTCCACGGCAGCACGGTGGAGGAGCTGCGGACAAAGCCGGCGGTGAGGCAGCTTTTGGATTCGGGGTGCTTTGAACGCCTGATTCTGCCGGACCAGGGCAAGGCGCAGATATTTGATGGGAAAGGAAAGAAGATCTATGGGATTTAAACTGTTGGGGGCGGTATTTGTCATCTTTTCCACCGGCTGTATCGGCTTTCAGTGTGCACAGAAGCTTCAGGACCGCGTGAAGGATTTATATATGATCAAAAAGATACTGGCAATGCTGATGGGGGAGATCCAGTATGCCAATTCCACTTTTGAAGAGGCATTTGCATCCATCGCGGCGCGGGTGGAGGAGCCTTGGAAAGGGTTTATGTCCGGCATGTCCGAAAGGCTTGGCGAGCTGTCGGGCCAGCCTTTTGCACAGATCTGGAAAGAGCAGGTAGACAAGCAGTTAAAGCGGACTGCCCTGGCGTCCACGGACCGGCAGGAACTGTGCGCTCTGGGTGAGCATCTGGGATATCTGGATGCGGCCATGCAGCTGGGAACAATCAAACTGTATCTGGAACAGCTGGAGATCAAACTGGCGCAGCTGAATGAAGAGAACGGCAAAAAGAAAAAGCTGTACCAGTATCTGGGTGTGATGGGCGGCATATTAATTACAATCGTAATGCTGTAGACGAAAGCGCGCCAAAAGCGTGCGAAGCGCATCGACCTCACGGTTGATAACAGTAGTGGGAGGAACACAGATGAGTGTAAATTTAATATTCAAGATAGCTGCCGTCGGCATCCTGGTATCGGTGCTGTGCCAGGTACTGAAACACAGCGGAAGAGAAGAGCATGCATTTCTGACCAGCCTTGCGGGTCTTCTGCTGGTGCTGTATTGGCTGGTGCCCTACATATATGAGCTGTTTCAGACGATTCAGAAACTGTTCTCACTTTAGAAGCGGGGAGTGGCGATGGGAATTATATCTGTAGCCGTGCTGGGCATTGTGGTGGTGGTGTTTGCCATACAGTTGAAATCGGTGAAACCGGAATTCGGCACCTACTTAACCTTTGCCGCGGGATTTTTTCTGTTTTCCTATACATTGGTCAAGCTGGATGACATCATCGGTATGCTTTCGCAGATCCAGAGCTATATAAATATCAACCCCACCTATCTGGCGGCCATGGTGAAGATGATCGGCATCACCTATGTGGCTGAATTCTCGGCGGGCATCTGCAGGGATGCCGGATATCAGTCCATCGGGAGCCAGATTGAGATCTTCGGAAAACTTTTGATACTGGCGGTGGGGATGCCCATCGTGGTCGCCCTGCTGGAAACTGTCAGCAGCCTGCTGGGCTGATAGGGCGGGAACATGAAAGAGATAGAAGGTGATGCGTGTGCGGATACGGTGGAAAGCTGTATGGATAACGGTTCTGTTTCTGGCATTTTTATGCCCCCACAGGGCGCGGGCAGCCGAAGTGGAGGACTATGATTTTTCAGAGATCCAGGAGATATTGACGGATTCCGGATCGGAGCGCATTTCCTTTTCGGAGCTGGTTGAGGATGTTGTTAACGGTGAGATCGGCGAGATCCCGGGAAAAATCGGCAGCTACTGCATGGATCTTTTGTTTGGGGAGATCAGGGATAATAAATCCAATATTCTGAAGGTGGTGGTAATCGCCGCATTCGGTACCTTTTTCACAACAATCGCCTCTGTTTTTAAAAACAGCCAGGTATCGGAGACCGGATTTTATATCACCTATCTGCTGATGATCACCATACTGGCCGGCGCTTTTGTGGTGGCGGCGGGGATCGCAAAGGGGTTCGTCAGCAATCTGCTCTCCTTCATGATGGCGCTGCTGCCCACGTTCTTCCTGGCGGTATCCTACGCGGGAGGAGGCGCGGCGTCCCTAAGCTTTTATCAGTTCACGCTGTTTGCGATATCAGGGGTGGAGTGGGTATTCCTTAGGATTGTGCTGCCGCTCATTGAGGTGTATGTGATACTGATGCTGGTGAACCACATATCAAAGGAAGATTATCTGTCCAAGCTGGCAGGACTTTTGAAGACAGCGGTGGAATGGATCATGAAGACAATGCTGGGGCTGGTGATCGGCATGAACCTGATCCAGGGAATGATCCTGCCTTTGGTGGACACGGTGAAAACTTCGGCAGTTCGCAAGGTGATCAGCGTGATACCGGGGATCGGATCGGGGGCTGATGCGGTGACAGAGGTTGTTTTAGGATCCGGCATCCTGATCAAAAACGGGATCGGAGTGGCTGCGTTAATCATCCTCGTCATACTGTGCGCGATGCCTGTGCTCAAGCTGACCGTGCTGTCGCTGCTGTATCACGGCGCGGCTGCTGTGGTGCAGCCGGTTTCCGATAAAAGGATCACGGAGAGCGTTTCCGGAGTGGCGGACGGTGTGATGATGCTTTTAAAGGTGATCTTTCATGTGGCGCTGCTGTTTATTATCACCGTTGCGGTGGTCTGTGTGTCCACCAATGCGATGTTTTATGCCGGATAGGGGGTGAGGTGTGCTGTGGATGCAGTCAACCAGTGGGTCAGAAACATTGTGTTTTATATCATCGGGGTGGGCGTGATTTACCAGCTCCTCCCGAGCAAAGAGTACCATAAATATATGAAGTATTTCACCAGCATCATACTGGTGCTGCTGGTCCTTTCGCCGCTTACAGGATTTTTCCATCTGGATGAAAAGCTGGAATATTATTTCCAGAGCTTCACTTACAGGCAGGAGGCCTCCGATTTTTCCGTACGGCTTAAGGAAGCGGACGAGCAGAGGTATAAAGATGTGTTAAAGGAATACGAAACCATGGTGGAAAACAACATTGAAGCCATGGCGGCGAAACGCGATCTGTATCTGGCTTCCTGTGATGTGATGCTGGAGGAGGATGCAGAGAGCGCCGGGTTTGGCAGCATCACAGGCATTCGGGCGGCTGTCACCTATAAGCGGCTGGGAAATCAGCAGATCACTGTGGATGAAATACGGATCGGGAATGAAAAGCAGGCGGATGACACATCAAAGCATCCGGTTTTAGAACAGGTGCGGCAGGATATCATGGATTTTTACAGCATATCGGAGGAACAGGTCACAGTCGTATTGCAGGAGTAAGCGCATGGAAAAGAAAAAGTTAAACCTCAAAAATATCGGATTGGATAAACTGCTCATCATACTGGCTGCCGGAATCGTCATCATCGTACTGTCGCTGCCGGGACAGAATTCCGGAAAGGATGTTATGCCGGAAACCACAGCATCCGTGAGCGGCTATGATCAGAACACCAGCTATGAAAAACAGATGGAGGCCAGGCTTAAGAAGGCTCTCTCCTATGTGGACGGCGTGGGGCAGGTGGAGGTGATGATCACTTTAAAATCCACCGAGGAATCGGTGGTGCAGACCGATAAGTCGGTCACCAGCAATCATACGTCTGAGACCGACAGCCAGGGTGGGACCCGCAATGTGGATGAATACAGTGAGGACAGCGACTCCCTTGTGACGGATAACGGCAGCGGCAGCAGCCCGTACGTGATCAAACAGATCATGCCGGAAGTAGAGGGAGTCATCATCGTGGCGGACGGCGGAGATAAGCCTACGGTAAAAAATGAAATCTATGAGGCCGTACAAGCATTATTTCCGGTCCCCACACATAAAATAAAAGTATTAAAGAGAGCGTCAACAGATTCATAAGGAGGAACGTTTCAGTGAAAAAAATGTTGAAGAAGAATCAAATTGTTCTTACCGTACTGGCAGTGATGATTGCCGTGGCAGGATATTTGACGTACACCGGAGCCAATAAGGACCTGCTGAATGCAGGGACGGATAATGTGATTGACGAGAATACAGGGCTGATGGATATTTCCGATGAGGATATCCTGGCGGAGAACAAGGCGCTGCAGGATGCCAATGCAGGAGATCCGGCCACGGATGAAACAAACGGGCAGCCTGGAGAAGCCGTACTCACCGGCAGCAACAATACCTCTGTGATCGACTTCATGGCTGAGATCCAGCTGAACCGGGAGCAGGTCCGCACCAAGAATAAGGAAACACTGCTTGAGATCATCAACAATACCAACATCAGCGACGAGCAGAAGCAGACAGCCATTGACAATATGGTGAAGATGACGGAATATGCTGAAAAAGAAAATGCCACAGAGACGCTGCTGTCCACGAAGGGCTTTGAAAATACGGTGGTGAGCATCAATGATAACAGCGTGGATGTGGTGATCGGAATGACAGAAATCACCGATGCGCAGAGAGCACAGATTGAAGATATTGTGAAGCGCAAAACGGAAGTTCCGGCCGAATACATAGTGATTTCCTTAATGCCGAAAGAATGAGTTCCAGAAATAAAAACAGGCCCGGTTTCATGCGCGGAAACGTCCATGAAACCGGGCCTTATCATTCAATTCAGATTATTCGGTGATCTCCCGATGGAATTCCTGAAGGGATTTCACCGGCAGCGTTCCGCACGCCTTTGCGGCGCGGATGCCTTCCACGGTGGCTTTTGCAGCTGCCATGGTGGTCATATAAGGAATTTTGCCCTTGATAGCGGATTTGCGGATATAGCTGTCATCCACAGCGCCTTTCTTGCCGATCGGAGTGTTGACAACGATATCGATCTTCTTATTGGTCAGTTCATCCAGAATGTTCGGACGGCCCTCGTTGATCTTGGCAATCTTCACCGCAGGTATGCCCGCGTTCACGATCATCTCATAGGTCCTGCCGGTCGCCAGAATGTTAAATCCGCACTCATGGAAGCCCTGGGCAACCTCCACAACTTCCGGTTTGTCGCGGTCGCTTACGCTGATCAGCACGGTGCCGGAAAGCGGAAGCTTGGTCTGTGTCGCCTCTTCCGCTTTAAAGAACGCTTCGCCGAAGTGCGCCGAGATGCCGAGCACTTCTCCGGTGGAACGCATTTCCGGTCCGAGGAGCGGATCCACTTCCGGGAACATATTGAACGGGAATACCGCTTCCTTCACCCCGTAGTGTGCGAATTTCTTTTCCTTAAGCTGCGGGATCGGTGAAGGTCTTCCGGTGATATGGCCGGTCATGATATCGGTGGCCAGCTTCACCATCTTGATGTTGCAGACCTTGGATACCAGCGGTACGGTCCTGGAAGCTCTCGGATTGGCTTCCAGCACATACACACGACCGTCCTCGATGGCATACTGCATATTCATCAGCCCTACCACATGCATTTCCTTGGCGATTTTCTTCGTATAGTCCTTAATGGTTGCGATCTGATCCTCCGTCAGGTTCTTGGGCGGCAGGATGCAGGCGGAATCTCCGGAATGCACGCCAGCCAGCTCGATATGCTCCATGACGGAAGGAACGAATACATTCTCGCCGTCGCTGATCGCATCGGCTTCACATTCGGTAGCGTGATGCAGGAAGCGGTCGATCAGGATCGGCCGGTCGGGCGTAACGCCTACAGCGGCGTTCATATAATAGGCCATGCTCTCGTCATCGTATACGACTTCCATGCCGCGGCCGCCTAAGACATAAGACGGGCGCACCATAACCGGATAGCCGATGCGGTTGGCAATTTCCAGCGCATCCTCCGCGGTGACCGCCATGCCGGATTCCGGCATCGGAATGTCAAGCTTCTCCATCATGGCGCGGAACAGATCGCGGTCCTCAGCCATATCGATAGTTTCCGGGGTGGTCCCCAGGATGTTGACGCCAGCCTTCTTTAGTGAGGATGCCAGATTTAAAGGTGTCTGGCCGCCGAACTGTGCGATGACCCCGATTGGTTTTTCCTTCTCATGGATGCTTAACACATCTTCCAGAGTCAGAGGCTCAAAATACAGCTTATCCGAAGTATCGTAATCAGTGGATACCGTCTCAGGATTGCAGTTTACGATGATAGTCTCAAAACCGAGCTCCTTCAACGCGATTGCGGCATGCACGCAGCAGTAATCGAATTCTATACCCTGGCCGATCCGGTTGGGACCGCCGCCTAAGATCATGATCTTGGGTTTGTCCGTGTTCACAGGGCTCTTATCTTCAATGTGGTAGCTGGAGTAATAGTAAGCGGAGTTTTCTGTGCCGCTCACGTGTACGCCCTCCCACGCTTCCGTGATTCCGGCCGCCGTTCTGGCATCGCGGATCTCATCCTCTGTCACATCCAGAAGAAGGCTCAAATATTTATCGGAGAATCCGTCCAGCTTGGCGGATCTAAGCGCGTCTGTCGGAGGAACACTGCCTTTGTACTGCTTTAACGCCTCTTCCTCCTCCACAAGCTCCTTCATCTGGTTGATGAAATAGTGTTTGATTTTGGTCAGCTGATACAGCTCCTCAACAGTTGCGCCCTTTCTTAAGGCTTCATACATGATGAACTGGCGCTCGCTGGTCGGAACATGCAGCATATTCAGCAGCTCTTTTTTGGACTTGGAGGCGAGATCTTTGGCTCCGCCGAGGCCGTGACGGCCGGTCTCAAGGCTGCGGATGGCTTTCTGGAACGCTTCTTTATAGGTCTTTCCGATGCTCATGACTTCGCCCACGGCGCGCATCTGCGTGCCAAGCTTGTCCTCAGCGCCTTTGAATTTCTCAAATGCCCAGCGGGCGAACTTGATCACCACATAATCGCCGTCCGGAACGTATTTGTCCAGCGTGCCGTATTTGCCGCAGGGGATCTCATCCAGAGTCAGGCCGCTGGCCAGCATCGCCGATACCAGCGCGATGGGGAATCCGGTAGCCTTGGAGGCCAGAGCGGAGGAACGGGAGGTCCTGGGGTTGATCTCGATGACCAGGATGCGGTCGCTTATGGGATCATGGGCGAACTGCACGTTGGTGCCGCCGATCACTTCGATGGCTTCTACAATCTTATAAGCCTGCTCTTGCAGACGCTTCTGCGTTTCCTCGGATATGGTCAGCATGGGGGCGGAACAGAAGGAATCGCCGGTATGCACGCCCAGAGGATCGATGTTCTCAATGAAGCAGACGGTGATCATATTGTTCTTGGAATCCCGCACCACTTCCAGTTCCAGCTCCTCCCAGCCCAGTATGGATTCCTCAACAAGAACCTGTCCCACAAGGCTGGCCTGAAGGCCGCGGGCGCAAACGGTCTTTAATTCCTCCACATTGTAGACGAGGCCGCCGCCGGCGCCTCCCATGGTGTAAGCGGGCCTTAAGACCACAGGATATCCCAGCTTATCTGCGATGGCCAGAGCCTCATCCACGGTATAGGCCACTTCGCTGCGGGCCATTTCAATGCCAAGGCTGTTCATCGTGTTTTTAAACTCGATCCGGTCTTCGCCGCGTTCGATGGCATCCACCTGCACTCCGATGACTTTCACGTTGTATTTGTCCAATACTCCTGCTGCCGCCAGCTCTGAACACAGATTCAGGCCGGACTGTCCGCCGAGGTTCGGCAGCAGCGCGTCAGGGCGTTCCTTTTCGATGATCTGTGTCAGTCTATCACAATTGAGCGGTTCGATGTAAGTGACATCAGCTGTTTCAGGATCGGTCATAATCGTGGCCGGGTTAGAGTTTACAAGTACGATTTCGTAGCCGAGTTTTTTTAGAGCCTTACATGCCTGCGTACCGGAATAGTCAAATTCGCATGCCTGACCGATGATAATCGGACCGGAGCCGATTATCAGTACTTTGTGAATATCATCTCTTCTCATGTTTTCCCTCGCATATTTTTATTTCAGGCTGCCGCGCCGCCGAATAACATTGCGGCGTTTATGCTCCGCAGCCGGGAACAGCCCGGTTTGCAGAATCAGCCTAGTTTACCTTATAGTTTAAACGCTAATTCCCAAAAAAACAATATGGGAAAATAAATATTTTAGCAGAAATATTTGTGACATTGTAACAGTAACGCCGTTTTATCGCTTATCAATAACCGCACGCTATTTTTTGTTGCAAATACCGGCTTTGTTTGGTATAATACAGGTAATTCTCCGGCGGCAGGCGCCGGAATGAAATTTAGGAGGTAGCGATCGTGTCCAATGATTTTGAAAATAGAAGCATCCACACCATCCATGAAAAAGACAAGGTGGGTGAGGTGAAGATTGCCGACGAGGTTGTGGCGATCATCGCAGGGCTGGCCGCCACAGAAGTGGAAGGCGTGGCATCCATGGCGGGCAATATTACCAACGAGCTGGTGGGAAAGCTGGGCATGAAGAATCTGTCCAAGGGAGTGAAGGTGGAGGTCCTGGAGGATTCCGTGTCCGTGGATCTGTCGCTGAACATCGAATTCGGCCATAACATACCGGCCGTATCCACTAAGGTGCAGGACAGGGTGAAGACGGCGATAGAGAATATGACGGGTCTGTCCGTACTGGATGTAAATATAAAAATCGCGGGAGTCAATATAGATTCTGCCAATAGCTGACTGCACGATGACAACAGAAATAGTTGAATGGAAGAGGGGTGTCGGCACATGGCATCCCTTTTTTGTTCAATAGGAAAATACGACCTATTGAACAAAAAACGCTCCGCGTAGGAACGCACTGCGGCGGAATGGAATGATGTCGCTGAAGCGACCCGCCGCAGGCGGAGAATCCCGCGAGCGGGATTCTTTCTCTATTCAATAGGTTAATATGTTATTTATCTATACAAAACAGAAAGATACGCACAGTTTTGTGCGGAAATGAGGGACAAGCATGACAAGAAGAGAGATGCGGGAGCACACGTTTAAGATGGTGTTTGCGGTGGAATTTTATCCGGCCGAGGAGCTGCCTGCTCAGGTACGGATGTATCTGGACGAGTGCGAGGAGATCGGCGAAGAAAAGGAAGAACTGGCCGCGCGCATGGATAAAATCATCGCCTGTGTTCCGAAGCTTGACGAGCGGCTGAACCAGGTGGCCGAAGGCTGGAAGACAAAGCGCATGGGAAAAGCCGATCTGGCCATATTGCGCCTTGCCCTGTATGAGATGCTCTACGATGAGAGCATACCGGTTAAGGTGGCGATCAACGAGGCTGTGGAGCTGGCTAAAAAGTTCGGCGGGGACGATTCACCGTCATTTGTCAACGGCATCCTGGCCAAGACTGTCAAGGAGGCGTAATGTCGGCAAATGTCTATTCGGTGGCGCAGGTAAACTCGTATATCAAGAATATGTTTGCCCAGGATTTCGCACTGCGCAGCATCTATGTGAGGGGCGAGGTATCCAACTGCAAATACCACACCTCCGGCCACATCTATTTCACGCTGAAGGATGCTTCCGGGACGCTTGCCGCCGTTATGTTCGCCGGCAGCAGAAGCGGGCTGAAATTCAGGCTTGCGGAGGGACAGAAGATCATTGCGGGCGGCAGCATCAGCGTCTATGAGCGGGACGGCAAATACCAGCTCTATGCGCGTGACATCGTGCTGGACGGCATCGGAGACCTCTATCAGCGCTTTGAAGAGCTGCGGGACAGGCTCCAGGAGATGGGGATGTTCGCTAAGGAATATAAGCAGCCGATTCCCGCCTATGTGTCCAGAGTCGGGATTGTGACGGCCCAGACCGGCGCCGCCGTTCAGGATATCATAAATATCTCGTCCAGGCGCAATCCTTATGTTCAGCTGTATCTCTACCCGGCGCTGGTGCAGGGAGAAGGCGCGGCCGCCAGCGTTGTAAACGGTATCCGCACGCTGGACGCCATGGGCATGGATGTCCTGATCGTGGGAAGGGGCGGAGGTTCGATCGAAGATTTGTGGGCGTTTAATGAGGAAAAGGTGGCCTATGCCATTTTCAACTGCAAAACGCCCGTGATCTCCGCCGTGGGACATGAGACCGATGTGACTATCGCGGATTATGTTGCCGATCTTAGGGCGCCGACGCCTTCCGCAGCGGCGGAGCTGGCCGTATATGATGTGCGGGCGCTGCTTATGAAGCTGGATGAGAGCCGGCAGAGGCTGGGACGCCTGATGGAGCAGCAGATCGGTGCAGTAAGGTCAAGAACCTTGCAGTTCCAGCTAAAGCTTAAGATACTGGATCCCGGCCACCAGCTGGATGTGAAGCGGCAGCAGCTGATGGATGCGGAGAACCGCCTGGAGGATACGATGAAACGGCGGATTGAGGGGTACAGGCACTTGCTGGCGCTGACGGCGGCGAGGTTAGATGGGCTGTCTCCGCTTAAGAAACTGAAAGACGGCTTCGCGTTCGTGACGGATGAGCGGCATCTGCCGGTGAATTCCGTGAGCTGTGTGGAGCCGGGGGATATGCTGGATATACGCCTGGCGGACGGTTCGATCGCGGCGCAGGTCCTCGAAAAGAGTGAAGCTGACCTGACACGGCAGATGCATCGCGCACCGGCGCGGGAACAGGAGTGATTATGGATAAAGAGATGAGCATAGAAGAGGCCATGCAGGAGCTTACTGCGGTGATGGAACAGCTCGAGGAGCCCAGCCGTCCGCTGGAAGATTCCTTTACGCTGTATACCCGCGGCATGGAATTGGTAAAACTATGTAATGAGAAAATAGATATGGTGGAAAAAAAGCTGATTGTGCTGAATAATGAAGATCCGGTTAGATAAATATGTATATTTAATCCGGTATTAAAACCGGTGTGCTGACACGTTTACGTTTTGCCTGAAAGCACTGTTATGATGAAACATAAAGGTGTCGGTATACCGGCGGTACGCGCTGCAGCGCGGGATTGGGTACGGGAATGAGTATCGGTGAACAGATGAAGCAGAGGGCTGCGGAAATAGAGGAGAAAATCAAAGGTTATCTGCCAAAGGAGCAGGGCCATCAAAGAACCATATTTGAGGCCATGAACTACAGCGTATTAAATGGCGGCAAACGCTTAAGGCCGATGATTATGGAGGGGACCTACCGTTTATTCGGCGGCAGCGGGGAAGAGATCTATCCCTTTATGGCGGCGATTGAAATGATTCATTCGTCCTCCCTGGTCCATGACGATCTGCCTGCCATGGACAATGACGAATACCGCCGCGGCAGAAAGACCACCTGGACGGTGTACGGTGAGGATATGGGCATACTGGCCGGGGACGCGCTGATGATTTATGCCTTTGAGACCGCGGCAAAAGCCTTCGGGGTAACTAAACATCCCATGCGGGTGGGCACAGCGGTCAGGATACTGGCCAACAAGACCGGCATATATGGCATGATCGGCGGCCAGACCGTGGATGTGGAGCTGACCGGAAAGCCGATCGTGAGGGATAAGCTGGATTTCATCTACCGGCTGAAGACGGGCGCGCTGCTGGAGGCGGCCATGATGATCGGAGCAGTGCTTGCCGGGGCGGGTGAAGAGGAGCTTAAGACGGCGGAGCAGATTGCAGCGGATGTGGGGATGGCCTTCCAGATACAGGACGATATATTGGATATGACCGGGGACGCGGATGTGATCGGCAAGCCGGTGATGAGCGACGAAAAGAACCAGAAAACGACCTATCCGGTACTGGTGGGATTGGAAGAGTCGAAGGCGCTGGTTAAGAGCTATACGGATCACGCAGTGGAACTTCTCCATACGCTTTCCGGGGAAAACAGGTTCCTTGAGAACCTTTTCATCACGTTGATTACAAGGGAAAGTTAGTGTGCCGGCCGGATGATGTTCAGCACACTATAATGTGCGGGAGCGCGCAGACAAGGAGCTGCTATGATTCTTGAAAATATAAATCAGCCGTCCGATATAAAAAAGGTGGATCCTGCGGACTACGGCTGTCTGGCAGAAGAGATCCGCCGTTTCCTGATCGACAAGATCAGCATGACCGGAGGGCATCTGGCCTCCAATCTGGGGGTGGTAGAGCTGACGATGGCTCTCCATCTGGTGTTTGATCTGCCGGAGGATAAAATTGTCTGGGATGTGGGGCATCAGTCCTATACCCATAAACTGCTTACCGGAAGGAAGGAAGGCTTTGAGGAACTTCGCCAGTACGGCGGTTTAAGCGGCTTTCCAAAGCGGAAGGAGAGCAGCTGCGATGCCTTTGATACGGGCCACAGCTCCACATCCATATCAGCCGGACTGGGGCTTGCCAAAGCCAGAGATCTGCGCGGTGAGCATTACAGCGTGATTTCGGTGATCGGCGACGGTGCCCTGACGGGCGGTATGGCCTTTGAGGCGTTAAACAATGCCGAGAAACTAAAGAGCAATTTTATCATTGTGCTCAACGATAACCAGATGTCCATATCGGAGAATATCGGCGGTGTTTCCAGATATTTAAGCAAGGTGAGGACGGACAGCGGCTATAATGAATTTAAGGAAAATCTCGCCGAGGTGCTGACAAAGATTCCCGGTATCGGGGAAAAGCTGGTCACGCAGCTGGTCAGAACCAAGAGCAGCATCAAGCAGCTGTTCATTCCGGGTATGTTGTTTGAAAACTTCGGCGTGACCTATCTGGGACCGGTGGACGGACATAATATAAAGGACATGATGCGGATCCTGCAGGAGGCCAGGCGCTTAAACCGCGCGGTTTTAGTCCATGTGGTGACGAAAAAAGGCATGGGCTATAAGCCTGCTGAGATGCAGCCTTCCAAATTCCACGGCGTGGAGCCCTTTGACATAAAAACAGGCAAATGCAAAGCGGCCAAAACAGCGGCAACCTATACCGACATCTTTTCTGTTGCCATGTGCAAGCTGGCCGAGAGACACGAGAATCTGGTGGCGATCTCTGCTGCCATGCCGGACGGCACCGGCTTAAAAAAGTTCAGCGTTAAATTCCCGAACCGGTTTTTTGATGTGGGCATAGCGGAAGAACATGCGGTGACCTTTGCGGCCGGCCTGGCGGCGGGGGGGATGCATCCTGTGGTGGCGGTGTATTCATCGTTTCTGCAGCGGGCGTATGATCAGATCCTGCACGATGTCTGTATACAGAATCTGCCGGTGATTTTTGCGGTGGACAGAGCCGGGCTCGTGGGCAGCGATGGGGAGACCCATCAGGGGATTTTTGATTTGTCCTATCTGTCGGGCATCCCCAATATGAGCATTTTCGCTCCGAAGAATAAGTATGAGCTGGTGGATATCCTTGAATTTGCCATGAAGTTTGACCACCCGCTGGCCATACGGTATCCCAGAGGAACGGCATACAGCGGGCTGAAGGAAATCCGCACGCCGATCGCATACAGAAAGAGCGAGGTGATCGCAAGAAACGGCGGGATCGTCCTACTGGCGGTGGGAAGCATGGTGAAGACCGCTATGGAAGTGAAGGAGATGCTGGAAGCGGAGGGAAGGGATGTTTCCGTCATCAATGTGCGTTTTGTGAAACCCATCGATACAGAGATCCTGGACAGCCTGGCAGAGGATCACAGACTGTTGGTTACGATGGAGGAAAATGTGGCCAGCGGCGGATACGGTGAACAGGTATGCAGCTATGTGCTGGACCGGGGGTATCCGGTCCGGGTGCTGCCTATATCTCTGCCGGATACCTATGTGGAGCACGGTAACGTGGAGATACTGAAGAAAGAGGCGGGCATCGATGCCGCAAGCATTGCGGAGCGGATCCGCCGGCATGCCGGATCCGATACGGCATCGGCAGCTGCGGGGAAATGAGGAAACGATGAAAGAACGACTGGATGTGCTTATGGTGCAGAAACAGCTGGCGGAGTCCAGAGAGAAAGCCAAGGCGATGATCATGGCCGGATGCGTCTATGTGGACGGTCAGAAAGAAGATAAGGCGGGCACCTCCTTTGAGGAGACGGCAGCCATAGAGGTGCGCGGACACACGCTGAAATACGTGAGCAGAGGCGGGCTGAAGCTGGAGAAAGCGGTGGATCGCTTCGGCATAACGCTGGAAGGAAAGACCTGTATGGATGTGGGGGCTTCCACAGGCGGATTTACGGACTGTATGCTCCAGAACGGGGCGGTGAAGGT
>OGGQ01000203.1_pt1 | contig 83990 bp, 69 predicted proteins | sample 1571191 | NCBI WGS metagenome assembly OGGQ01 (sample SAMEA2582061, study PRJEB24529) | metagenome | biome: Human gut stool | place: China | collected 2011
CTTCACTAACCATGACAAAATCATGATTAAGAAGTCACTTAGAGCATATATCACCCGCTGCCTGCTTGTAAACCTTATATTCCCGCACTGCTATATGATTCGGCTCCCGCTCCTCCAGCGCTTGGAACAGCAGATCCAGCGGGCTTTGATATTGCTCGTCCTCCTCCATGACACGCGCACATTCCAGCATAAACATCAGCATTTCAAAGTTCTGCTCCTCCTTGGGCGCTTCGCTGAGCAGATACAGCATCAGCGCAGAATCCAGCGCAATTTCTGCTTTTTCCCAAAACGGATCGTTGGACGCGCCCTTAGGCGGGGTGGTATTTTTTACCAGATTGTCCATGAGCTTCAGCACATCCGGCTCGTCCCGGATGTAGGTGAAGGGATTGTATCCATCCGACTGCTGCGGATGAATGAGGTCGAATACCTTAATGTCATATTTTTCCTGCTCCAGCAGGCGGCCGGTGCTGCGAAGCATCTCGCCCTTCGGGTCTATGACCAAATAGGAGCAGTTGACGCTCATAATACCTGGTTTGCAAAAATACCGCGTTTTGCCGGAGCCGCTGCCGCCCACCACAAGAATGTTCAGATTACGCTGGTGCCGATACCCGTCCAGCCCGATGGAAATGCGTTTTGTCAGGATGGCATTTTTTCCTTTCGGATCGGCGTACTTCTTATTCAGCGCACGGACGCTGCCCCATTTGGCAGAGCCGCATTCCTCGCCGGGGCGGCGGTTTTCATAGCCGGAATAGTAGAGCGTCACGGCCAGACCGTAGCAGGCCAATGCACCGATGATGCATTGTGGAGTATAGCCCGTCCAGTGCAGCAGCGTTGGGTGCTTTAGTACATGGCTGAAGCGAGTCATCAGGTCAAACAGGTTGGTATCCGGTTTATAGGCTGCGGCCGCTGCAATCGCGGCATAGAGAACCGGCAGGCATAGAATCACCCATGCGATTGGTTTAACTTTCTTCATGTCACCACCCTTTCGCACACCACCACATGCCGCTGTCTCCCACCCGAGGCATAGGGGTGGCAGGTCAGCAGAGTCAGCAGGTTGCGGTTTGGCTGAATTTTAATTTTCTCCACCTCCTTGGGCTGGATGATCTGAATGTCCGTTACGGTATAGGTCAGCGTTTCCCATAGATTCGTCAGCTGCACGGTGTCGCCCACCTGCAGGCGGTCGATGTGACGGAAGTAGTCCGCACCGCGCCAACCACGGTGTCCGGCAATGACGCAGTTGGTGTTGTCGCCGCCGATGGGGACGGATGTGCCACCCAGCACCGCTGCGCCTGCGGCGAGGTGTTCGTCCGACGCGCCCAGATAGACCGGCATGGTCAGCTCCATAGCCGGGATCTCCAGCACGCCGATGATCTCACTCTTGATGCCGTAGGCGGATAGGTCAACGACAGGCTCCTCGCAGGCTTCCAAACTGGACAAATCACGCTGTTTTTCTGCATAAAGCTGGCGATTGTAGTCCTGTAAGGCCGCCAGCAGCTCGGGATACGGATTTGGCTTGCGTTCTTCAAGAAAACTCTGCACGGCTTCGTCTGTATTGGTTTGCAGCCTGTACCCGGTGAACACCGGCCACAGCAGAACACATAAGCCAGCCACAGCCAGCAGCGCCGCAAGTAGCAGTGCTTTTTTACTCATGGCGCTTCCTCCGTTTCACGATGAAGTACCCGCCGCCGACCACTGCCGCTGCGCCGAAGCTGATACCCAATCCCGTCAGATAGTACCGCGTCCACGAGGAGGAAGCCGGTGTTGCAGTGATTTCTTCCACCGTTTCCGGCGTGTACGGCACACGGTGTCCCCTTACCAGCAGCCGATGGGTATTGACACCAAACGGCGTACAGGTCACCAGCGTTACCAAGTCTTTTCCGCCCTCGATTTGCAGCAAACCGGTGTCCGTGGGCAGCACAGTAGCGATATTGTCTACCTGATACGCCAATGTATCGCCCAGCACATGGATGTAAAATATGTCGCCCTCTGCAAGCTGGTCAATGTCCGAAAATAGCTTAGAGCTCGCCAGCCCACTGTGCGCCGACAGTACCGCATGGGTGCTGCTGCCGCCTACCGGCAGAGACGTGCCGACCACATGGCCGACCGACTTTTCAAGCGTGTCTGCCTCCGTACCGTGCTGCACCGGCAGATACACTTTGATTTTGGGAATGTCCACATAGGCCATGACGCCGCCCACCGTGAGTTGTTCTTCATACGCCAAGGGAGGGGCCGAAGCCCCTCCCTCTGTGATGGCCGCGCCGGACAGCATGGCGTTATACTGCTGCGCCGCCTGGCGCTGCTGCTCTAACTCGGCGGTATTCGTATCTTCAATGGCTGCGGTGTAGGCGGTTTCTATATCCGAGTGGTATTTTTCGCTCAGGAGTTCTCCCACCAGTGGGTAAAGTAGAAGCCCCAGCGCCACTGCGCCGCAAGCCGCCGCCAACAGCCAGCGCTTCACTGCTCGTTACGCTTGCGGAACTTCACCACGATGAACGCCGCCATGCCCAGCAGGGCCACGCCGCCGATGGTGAACATCCACGTGCCGTAGCCGCCGGTTTTGGGGAGGTCAAAACCGGGGTTGTTGATGACTGTCAGCGGCACGATGGCATTGCCCTCCGTCATGCTGATGTCCTTACCGTTGACGGTACCGGTGGCGGTCAGCAGCTTGGCACCGCACTGCTCACAAGCGCCGTTTTCCGAAGTCTTGATGACGATCTTGACCGCTTCCTTGAGGAGAATATAACCCTTATCCGTGGCAGTCTCGGTCAGGGAATAGGTGTCATCCTCCAACCCCTTCACCACCACATGACCCTGTGCGTTGGGAACGAAGGTGGTAGCGTCCGCTTTCTTAGCGGCGAAGCCCTTGGCGTAATACACGCCGTCCTTCTGCTCAGCAATCACATACACATCGTCGGTATCGTTGTGCAGCAGGAACTTCACGTTCTGCACCTTGCCGCCGTTGTCGCTGAACTGCTTGAGAACGTCGATGCCGTAGGTGTAGACATGGCAGCAGTCCTCCAGCGTGTCAAAATAAGTGGTGTTGGTGCGCTTCCAAGTCAGCACGACATCGTTGGGGTTGTCCTTGTCGCCCATCTGGGCGTCGGCGGTCAGTGTGGCGGCGTAGGTGATGCGCATGGTGCAGTCGGAATAGCCCCGCTTCACGCTGTCGGTGTAAACGCTCTCAGACTCGTTGATCTCGGTCAGACCGGCCTCGGTCATGCGGATGGTCATGGTGTTGGCGGTATCATCATAGGTCACGGTGAATTTGCCGGAATCCTCCGCCCAAGTGGTGATTTTATCGGTGCAGCCAGCGTCCTTGAAGAACTCGATGACTACATCCTGCTTATTGTAACGGATGCCCTTGGACATGGTATCGACGTAAGTATACTCACTCAGGCTGGTCGCCTTGGAGGTAATAGTGGGCAGGGTGCTGATAATCTGGTACTCCACCACATCACACACGGAGGCGGTGGCGGTGTGGGCGTAACCGTCCCCAATGTCTGTCAGGCTACCGCTGTTCTTGCCGGTGGAATTTTTGCTCTCGCGCACGGTTTTCTCCAGCGTGGGATTGCCGGTCTGGTTTTTGGGATAGACAGTCACATCATAGTTCCAGCCTGTGCCGTCCACGGTGGTCATGGGCAAGGACACGAAGAAAGGGTTGCAGGTAGAGGTGACATTCTCCGGTACTCTGGTTTCGACAACGAGGTACAGGCCCTGCCCAAGGTTTTCCGCAGAGGTGTGACCGGCAGCGTCCGTCTCGGTCATGGCCGTGCCGTTCTTGACCGCAGCTTCCAGCGCATTTTTCACCGTGGTGGCATTGGCAGCCAGCGCAGCGGCCAGCTTGCCATTCAGCACATCGCTGGTGTAGTAGTTTTTTCCGTTTTCGCTCTTGTAGGCATCCGCGGCGGTCACGCCGATGGCGGGCAGCACCGCGTCCGCGCCGTCAAAGCCGTACAGCACACCTACCCGGCGCCGACCATTCACCAGCTCATTGTTCATGGCGATGTCCGCCACTCTCAAATAGGTGAATTCCACGCCCTGCACGGCATATTTTGCCAGCTTGTCGATGACGGCGTCGTCATGCAGGCCGGTGCTGACATAGGATTCTGCGTCCCACGCGCCGTCCGCGCTGGCCGTGGTGATATCGTACTTGTAGATGTTCAGGGACGCTCTCTTGCCGGTGTTGATGGTAGGCTCTGCGGCAAATGCCGTGGTCATGAGGCCGATGGCCATAAGTGCCGCCAGCAGCAGCGATACTATGCGATGGTTCTTTTTCATGTTCAGTTGTTCTCCTTCCTGATATTAGATTTTTTGCAAAAATAAACACCCATGCAGAGCATGAGTGCCGCAAGCAGGAAATATGTTGTGAATCCCGTGCCGCCTGTGAATGGCAGCTCAAATCCTGCATTGTTGCAGAGGGTGATGGTGATGTCCGCTGCATCCGCCGTCAGCGTGCCCACCTCCACCGGCTCAGGCGGCAGGGTATATCCGACGGGCGCTTTCGCCTCGGTAATGCGATACTGTACGCCGGTCTTGAGATTTTCCCACTGGGCAAGTCCATCTGCACCGATGGTGACACTGCCGACTTCCGTCCATGACTGTCCGTCCGCAGAGGTTTCCAGCAGAAATTCCGCCCCGGCGAGAGCCTCGCCTGCGGCATCTACCTTACGAACGGAAATGCTGCCCACCTTGTTGACTTTGAACTGGATATACGCCCACACGGGATCGGGCAGGGTGGTCAGTGCGGCACACGACTGGAAGTTGCTGCCGTTGCTTGGCTCCAGCAGCACAGCCTCCGTGCCGTCCACATCCAAGGAATAGCCCTTGTCGCTGCTGACATAGCCGTCCAGCTTTTCGGCGGCCTCCTTGGTGGCGGTCACTGTCAATGTGTTGCCTTCCTGGCGGATGGTCACGCCGCCGATGTTGCAGCCAAAGGAATACTGCGACAGCACGCCGTTGGTGTCGGTGACCGTTCCTGTGTACCGGCTGCCGTCCCAGTCCAGCTCGATGGCATTGCTTTCGCTCAACTGGTTTCGGTACCGCACCGCAAAGCTGGGGAGCTTACCGTGCTGCATCATGCGGTCAATGATGGTGTCATAGGCTTTTCTTACGCCTGCGTCCACATAGCGGAACATCCGATGGCAGGTGGTGTCATTCAGTGTATAGGGGTAGGTGGGACTGCGGTAGCCGCAGACAAATTCCCAGATAATGGCTTGGGTCGCCAACTGCGCATAATCGGGATTCATATCAAATGTATAGCTGCCGCCGGGGCCGTAGGCCAGTGCCAAGGTCACCGCATAACGCTGATTCCAGCTCAGAGCGCTCCAGGACACGGATGTGTAGCCCAAGTCAGACCCCGCGGAGGCTGCGGCAGGCTCCATGCAGTAGGCAGGCACCGTCTTGCCGGTATCACTCCTTGTAAAGTATTTCAGCTTCGTGCTGATGAATGGACCCCACTGGGGCACATTGGATTTGTCCTCATAGTAGTGATAATTTCTGCCGCCCGAGATGGTGCCGGAGATGGTTTCAGCGTGAGCTGTCACAGCGGACAGCCCCATGAGTGCCGCCAGCAGGCACACCAGCGTCAGCAGCTTGGGAATGGTTTTCTTCATAATGTCCTTTCTCCCAACGCAAAAGGCCGGCAGCTTACGCTGTCGGCCTTCTGTTGGGTATTCGATTTTATCCGTACAGCACCACCACGATGTACTCGTCCGATGCTGCGCTATAGCGCACGGTGCAGTTGAACCGTGCATAGGCTCTGACGGCATCCGCACCGTCCATGGCTGCCAAATTCTGGAAGGCGGCGTCCACATTGCCCCGCACCGTGCGGTTTAGTGCCTCCCGTCCGCCGTTGGCCGCCAGCCACGCCACGCTGTCTGCCGTGCCGGGGAAGTAGCTGGCATTCTCCGCAGTCAGGTCGGTGTCGATGGTCATGCCGTACTGCGCCTTCGCATACTCGTTGCCCACCCGCACGGCCTCCGCGATGGAGTAGATGTTCCCGCTGGCCGCAGACGGCGCAGGGGCAGGCTCGGATGTCGGCGTAGGAGCAGGTTCGGGGGTGGGAGCCGACGGGGGAGTTGCTGTAGGCTCTTGCTTAGATGTTGCCGACAGCTCAGGTACAGCAGGCTGCACCGTTTTGCCGGATGCAGGCTGCTTTTCTGCCGCCTTATCTGCTGAATCATCCGTTTGCGGTGTGGACTTTGATGACTCCACACCGGCATCTGTTTCGGTAGCCTTACCCTCTGCCGGCAGCAACGGCGTATCCGCCGCTTCTGCCGCATTGTCGGTTCCCCGAACTTGAGGCAATTCTGCCTGTGCAGAGTCAGGTGCCTGTGTTTTGCTTTGCACTTGTGCTGCACAGCCCACCAAGAATATCGCGCATAGCGTCAATGTCACGCAGAAAGCGTTTCGTTTCATAGCAGCATCATCCCTTCGTACTAAGATAATACCATTATGCGGATACAAGGGTTTGCTGTCAAATTTTTGCTTATCTCTGTTCGTGCTCCTGGTCGGCAATGGTTTTGGCCTGCCGTACCATCTGTTCGGACACTTTCTTCAGCTCCTGCATCTTTGCTCGGACGGATGGCTTTTTCTCAGATGCCATCTCGGTAGAGGTTCTGGCACCATTCCCGCGCTCCTTGGAGCTGTTCCCGGACGGAGCGCGGGCGCTTGCTTTTTTTGCGGCGTCCTCCCGTACCGGCGCAGGATAGCCCATCCGTTCAAAGATACGGTTGATCTGCTTGGCATCCTTGGCCTTGGCCATGATCTCCACTGTGCCGGTTTTCTCCACCTTGTTGATAACGGGATAGAACAGCACCCCGTAGCGCTTGCTCTCCATCTGAAAGCCTTTCAGATCCTCCTGCTTGACGGAGAAAATAGTCAACTCCTCGCCGTCCTGGATCAGCCGCTTCAGCCCCGTCTTGCCGGACAGCTTTGGGTTGTCCTTGGCAATGGCAATCAGCAGAGCTGCCAAATTTTTCGCGCCCAAGCCCGCCAGTTTAACGGCGCTCTCCGTAATTTGGATACCCTCTTTTACCACCAATTCGGCAGTTTCACCGCTGGTATTCATGGCGTTTTTCCTCCTTTTTGACTTGCTTTTGCCGCATGGCTTCCGCCTGCTCTACTTGTTGGGATATATGCGGTACATCCGCCAATATCCCGTGGCACAGGGTCAATTCCCTGCGTTTCTCCCGCAGGGAGGCAGTCTGCCGGTCAATCTCAGCGCTGCATCGCGCTTTGCCTTCCTCATCCGCTGCTCGCCTCCTTTCCTGATAGAGTGGTTTTCGCTGTATGACGCCTGCTTCAATCTCGCGCTCCAGTTCGCCGGTACGGTTGGCCAGTTCCTCCGCCGTGGTGATATGATTTGACCACAGGTAGAGAAACTGCCGCTCGTACCGTTCCAGCTGAACGATCTCCTGCCGCATGGAAAAAGGGACACGCTGGAATCGGGTCTTTTTTCGTGTCCCTCGCAGCAGATACAGATACCGAAGATAAAGAGCCTGAAAGCCTGTGATCTTTCGTTTCGGCACGGTTGGGTGCTTGCCCTTGATTCGGTAACGCCTGCCTTTACACTTTGTGACAGGGGCAGGCAGTACCGCGCCTTCACGCCGGGCGGCCAGTCGGATGCGGATGTCCTGCTCCGTATACCCGTCACCAAGCCTATCCAGCCGGATCGCTCGTTTGCCGCCCGGCGGCAGCACGGTCACATATTTGCGGTTTGGCTGGTTCTGCACCACATAACCAAGCCGCCGCAGGAGCATCAGAAATATGTCAAAGGTGTAGGCGTTCTCGATCACGCGGTCAATATCAGCGCGGATGATGCTGCGGATGGTAGGCTTACCCGTGTTTTCCGCTTTCCATTCGGCATAGTGCTTTCCTTTGCCCTGCGGCGCGATGACGGATAGCCCATTCTCTCGGCACAGCGCATCGGATGCGCCTCGCACATCAAAATAGTAGCTGCCGGGGCTGCTGTGATATTTTCTGCCGTCCACAAAGGATACGGAATTCACTACAATGTGATTGTGCAGATGGGCTTTGTCCAAGTGTGTTCCGATGACCGCCTCATACTGACCGCCAAAGAGCTTTTTGGCAAAAGCCATGCCGATACGGTGCGCCTGCTCCGGCGTCACCTCTCCGGGTGCAAAGGACTGGATGAAGTGATACCCTACCACACCGCCCGCTTTTCCGAAACAACGCTTTGTCTCCTGCATCTCGGCATAAGCTGTTTCACAGCTCTCACAATTAATGGCAGACGCAAAGAAATGCTGCTTTGTTTTCTCTGAATTTACAGCGTAAGTAATGCCAGCGTCCAGCGTGGTCTTTTCGCCGTTGATGGCGTAATTCACGCGCTTATCCAGTCGGTCGCGGATGGCGATGATCTTAACAATGGCCATATCAAAGGCGTTTCATCGTCCGCCAAAGCAGACCCTGCATTGCCTTAATGCGGTCGATGTCCTCCATGCGGACAAATCCGCGGGCATTGGCCACCTTGGCGATCTGATTGATATTGACCGCCATGCCGGAAAGCTGGCGCAGCAGCTCCGGCAGTTCGTCGGGCGGACGGGGGCGCAGCTCCGCCCCTACAATCAGCCTGCGGAGTACCGGCTCCATTTTTAGGCCGGTATCTGCGGAGAGCTGCTTCAAGTGTGCGTATTCTGCGCTGTCCAGCCGCAGGGAAATTCGCTTTGCAATTCCTCTCATGAGTTTCCTCCTCGTTTTTAATGGGGGTCTTAGGGGGCTTGCCCCTTAACAAGCGCATTTTGCTGTCAAAATGCTATGCTTGCCGGGACAGCGGCGCTATGCACCGCGTCCCGCATTACTGCGCCGAAAAAAGAAATCAGCGGGCTTCGCCACGCTGCGCGTCACGCCGATACCGCAGCAGATCATTGTAGTCTTTTCCCCGCACCGGAGGTCTGTCAATGACCTCGTATCCTCTCAGCAGTTCCTTCAACACCGCCGCTGCTTTCCGTCCCGGCTCATCATTGTCCAGACACAGCACAATGCGGGATATATGGGGTGCAGCTTTCAAATACTGCGTAAGTGCCGGCGGCAATCGTTGCAGTCCCTTACCGGAAATGCCGCCCAGCGCCAGTGTATTTGCCTTGCGCCAGTCCGAGCCCTGTTGCTTCAGCAATGTCAGATAGGATAGTGCATCAATGGCTCCTTCAAAAACGCACAGGGTCGATCCGTTGCTCGGTGCCAAGGGTACAGCAAAGGTAAATTGCTTGTCGCTGCCTGCTGCTTCACCGACAAACCGCTTTTCCCGCTGCGTTCCCCGCAGCATGGCATAGGCAGGCTTCCCCTCTGCAAAGCCAACAAATATGCAGTTATGGCGGACAGCATCCTCATAGAGCTGCCCGTGCTTGATGCAGTGGTTGATGATCTCGGCGTCAATGCCGCGGCTGCGTAAATATGCAAAAACACGCCGATTATCGGCGTGTTTGGGCGGCAGCGTAAATTCAGTTTTCGGATACAGTACGGCTGGCTTTGGCGGAGGCGGTATGCAGGGCGATTCTCCGAGGATGCGCTGCACAGCCTCCGGAAGCCATAAGCCCTCTACTGCGGTCAGATAGTCCAGAGCATTTCTTCCACCGATCCCACGCGACCACCAAAACCATTTCCCGTTGGAAATTTTCAAAGAGTCATGGGTGCGGGTGGCGTAGGTGCTGCCACTGATATGCACCAGCTCCTGCGGCTCGAAGCAACGCAGGTAGGTCAGCAGATCCACCTCCCGTGCAGCAGTAAGCTGCTCCTTGGATACATAGGGCATGGTTGTTCACCTCCATGTAAGAGAAAAGCCGCCTGCATTTCTACAAACGGCTCTTGATAATATAATTGGCCTTATTGGTTGCTCTTTTTCAGCAATTTTTGCTCGGCACTTTCCAATGCGGCAATATAGTCCTTTTCCCCTCTGGACAATTCGGCGGACTGAAGTTCCTTATATTTTCGATATTCTTCCTTAGCTTTCTTCTCTGCCGTGGCCGCGCTGATTTTCCCTGCATGAGTCAGGATCTCGTGCTTGGAGAGCTTGAGAAAGCCGTCCAGTGTGTCGATCCAGTCAGACATATACATGGGTATGCGGCGTCGTGCCTGCATCTCTGCAAGATCAAGGTAAGCCGATACAATGTCATTGAGTGCCAGCAGCTCGTCTTCCGTACAATAGTTTTTAGCAATGAGGGCATCGCTCTGTGTCGGATGATTTCCGGAAAATGAGTGCAGCCCCATATTGGGTTTACTACTATCCACACTGTAAAAAATCTTTTCTGCGGCTGTCTGACCATGAGCAGCCCAGTGCATTTTATTTTGGACGGTCTTGAAGAAAAGGACGGAGGATTCTGTCCTCGGGTCATAATCCACACTGGTGGCATAAATGTCCAGCACTTTGCGCCAGAACACCTTTTCAGAGGATCGGATATCGCGGATACGATCCATCAGTTCATCAAAATAGTTGCCGCCGCCAGCTTGCTTCAGCAGCTCATCGTTCATGGCAAAGCCCTTAATGAGGTATTCTTTGAGTATGGAGTTGGCCCAAATACGGAATTGAGTGCCACGGAGCGATTTCACACGATAGCCCACGGAGATGATAACATCTAAGCTGTAGTACGCAACTGGCTTATCTGAATTTGCAATGTGAATATTTTTCACATTGCTTTTTTCATCCACCTCACCCTCGGCAAATACATTTTTGATATGTTTCGTAATGCCGCTGCGCTCTCGTTGGAACAGCTCCGCCATCTGTGCCTGTGTCAACCAAACGGTTTCGTTTTCCATACGAACATCGATTTTTGTCAGGCCATCCTCCGTCTGATACATAATGATCTCCGTCTGTTCAGGGTGGATGTCGTTTCCGCTGGTCACCCAATTACTCATGTGCCGATTCCTCCCATTCGTTGCCGCAAATGTTTCCTGCGCATACAGCAGTGTCTGCTTTAGACCGAGTACATCTATTTTCATTATATCACCTCACCTCTTACGGTGCAATAAAAATCCCTCATCTCTCCAGTTGTGCCCGCTTATCCGCCCCCTCCCGCTCCGGTCTGCGTTCCGGCTCGGCCAGTTTCGCCATGGCAGCATCGACCACGCAGGAATGGCTGTCCACCGCATAGACTCCCACATGGCCGCCCATTTGCTCTTGCAGCGCCGTGAACCGGCCTGCCGCCTGCTGTGCCGGGAGTCCAAACCGCTCGTCCCCAATGTGCTGCGCCATCCTTTCGTACAGCTTGATTTTCAATTCTTCTTTTGTCATATTCACCTGTTTGTTCACCTTACCCTTCCCGTCCGCATTCGATGGGCATAGTTCTGCACGCTATACCGGCGCATATAGTCATTTTCCGTGGGCACGGCGCTGTCCAGATCGATGCCCTCCAACCGAACATCCCCCGGTTCCAGCACCTCCTCTACCGGGATCACGCGGATTCTCGCCCGACAGTGCAGTGCATCGCCGAACACGCCGCCTACACTGTGAAAGCCTCTGTCACCGCACACCCACAGCACCTTTGACCCTGCAGGCACATCCCCGAAGGGCTGCTTGAGTATCGCCACAGAGCACGGCTCTGCGCCGGCCACCCTATAGTACCCGGCGCTTTCCGCCCGCTCGTATGCGCGGATCAGCTTATCAAATTTTCGCTGCGGCTCCATATAAAACCAGCTCTCCTGATACCCCATATCGACCTACCTTTCCAAATCCGTTGTTTTTCTTGCCGGCGGCTGCTCACAAGCCTCCGGCGCTTCTGCATCCGCCACGATCTCCGGCTCACGCTTGTCGATGTTCAGCAATGCGTTTAGCTCCTCCAATCGCAGCAGCTTTGCCTTCAATTCTTCCTCTCGGAGGAAGGGCTTCAGCACCTCCGCTTTTGCCGTTTCCAGTTGGGCGTGCAGCTCGCTCAGCTTTTCTCGGCAAGCCTGCTCCTTTACCGGCAGACTTTCCAGCAGATTGTCCATGCGTTGGATATTGCCGAATACATCCGGGCCCAGCGTCACCACATGGCGCAGCTGTCCGATCATGGCCAGCCGGTACTCCTGTGAAAAGCTGTCAAAGGACAGCTCCAGCGTCAGGCCGCGGTAAAGGCCGATCTGCATCGGCTCCGGCATCAGCATATTCTGGCAGAGTGTCAGCAGCTCCGTGCCTGCTGCCTTTTTCTCGGCATAGACCTTACCCGCCAGCGTCATGGGAGAAAAACCGTCCGCATTGGGCGCAGTATGCTCCCTGACCGTGGTAATATCTGCGCCGTATCCGGCAAGCCTTTCCTGTGTTTCCGCGATGGACTTGGGAAAGGTTTTGCTGATGGCGTCCTCCAGCGCATACCGCTGGCTGAGATGATTGCCTTTCAGCAGTTTCAGCTTAGATACCTCAATGTCCAGATCCATCTTTTCCTTGATGAGCGGATTACCACTGGCCAGTGCTTTGATCTCCGCATAGGAGAGTGCCTGCTCATCCACATCCTCGGCGGAACGCACTGGGCTCTTGCTGGTCATGATCTGCGCGATGAATTTCTGCTTCCGCTCCACCAGCTGGTAGAGATAGGCATCGAAGGTGCCCTCGGTGACATAGCTGTAAATGTCCACCTCAGCATTTTCGTTGCCCTGCCGGATGATGCGTCCCTCCCGCTGTTGGAGGTCTGCGGGACGCCACGGGCAGTCCAAATGGTGCAATGCCACCAGCTTCTGCTGGCAGTTGGTGCCTGCACCCATACGCTGGGTGCTGCCCAGCAGCACACGCACCTGACCGGCGCGCACCTTGGCGAACAGGTCTTTTTTCTGCGTCTCCGTCTTGGCGTCGTGGATATAGGCGATCTCATTTTCCGGCACGCCCATCGCTACCAGCTTACTGCGGATGTCGTCATAGACGCTGAAAACACCGTCGCCCTTGGGCGTGGACAGGTCACAGAAGATCATCTGCGTGGAGTGCTTTTCCGCCGTGCGCCGCCAGATGTCAAATACTGTCTCCGCACACTTAACCGCCTTGCTCTCCGGGTCGGCGGGCAGCATGGGATTGATGAGCCGCTGGTCTAATGCCAGCTTCCGGCCATCGTTGGTGATCAGCAGCATATTGTCCACGCTGCTGTCCACCTGCTTGTTGCGTACCTGCTCGGCACGCTCCGCCAGTGACGCCACCATCTCCTTTTGATACTCGGACGGCTTCAGGGCGATGTTGTGGTAGTGTGCCTCCGGCACGGGCAGGTTCAGCATATCCGCCGTTTGGATGTCCGCCACATTTTTGAATACGGAGATCAGCTCCGGCAGGTTGTTGAACTTGGAAAAGCAAGTCTTGGCGCGGTAACCCGTCCCCTCCGGGGCAAGCTCGATAGCCGTGACCGTTTCACCGTAGTTGGCAGCCCATGCGTCAAAATGCTGGAAGCCCTGCTCCTGCAACGCTCCCATTTGCAAGTACCGCTGGATGGTGTATAGCTCCACCATGCTGTTAGAGATGGGCGTACCGGTGGCGAACACCACACCCCGTCCGCCTGTAATCTCGTCTAAGTACCGGCACTTCATGAAAAGGTCGCTGGACTTCTGCGCTTCCGTCTGTGCAATGCCGCTGACATTCCGCATTTTGGTATAGAGAAACAGATTTTTATAGTAGTGGCTCTCATCGATGAACAGCCGATCAACGCCCAGTTCCTCAAATGTGACCACATCATCCTTCCGGCTCTGGTCGTTCAGCTTGTCCAGCTTATTCTGCAAGCCCTTGCGGGTCTTTTCCATCTGCTTGATGGTGAAATTCTCCGCCTTGTCTGCCTTCGCCTCCCGGATGCCCAGGATGATCTCATCCATCTGCTGCTCCAGAATGGCCCGCTGCCGCTGGATACTGACGGGTATCTTCTCGAACTGACTGTGGCCGATGATGATGGCGTCATAGTCGCCGGTGGCGATGCGTCCGCAGAACTTCTTGCGATTTTTTGTTTCAAAATCCTTTTTCGTGGCCACCAGCACATTGGCGGCAGGATAGAGCTGCAAGAACTCGCTGGCCCACTGCTCCGTCAGGTGGTTTGGCACCACAAATAGGGACTTCTGGCACAGGCCCAGCCGCTTGGATTCCATAGCCGCCGCCACCATCTCGAAGGTCTTACCCGCACCCACCACATGGGCCAGCAGGGTATTGCCGCCATAGAGGATGTGGGCAATGGCGTTCACCTGATGCTTCCGCAGGGTGATCTCCGGATTCATGCCGGAAAAGTTGATGTGGCTGCCATCATATTCACGGGGCCGGTTGCTGTTGAACAGAATGTTGTACGCCTTGCAGATTTTCTCCCGCCGCTCCGGGTCTTTCCAGATCCACTCGGCAAACGCTTCCTTCAAAAGCTCCTGCTTGCCCTGTGCGATGGCGGTCTCCTTCTTGTTGAGCACCGCCACACGCCGCCCATCTCTATCATATTGATAGTCGAAAATGCGGACGTCTTTCAGGTTCAGGCTGCTCTCGATGATCTCATAGGCGCTTGCCCGCAGCGTGCCATAGGTATTGAAAGCCTTGATATTGCTCTTATCCTTGCTCTTGCCCTCAATGCGCCACTCGCCGGTGATCTGGGAGTAATGCACCTTGATATCCCACCGTGCACGGCGGGGCGTGTCCAGCGTCTCAAAGATGAACTGCCAGATATACTCCGGATTCAGCCATGTGGCACCCAGCCGCACGGAGATCTCACTGGCGGTCAAGTCCACGGGCTGCACCTTCTCCAATGCCTCCACATTGGGAAGGTACTGCGGCTCCGTTTTCGCTTTTGTCCTCACCTCTGCCAGCTTCCGCCGCACATTGCCGGACAGGTACTCGTCGGCGGGCAGGTATTTCTCGCCGCCCCTTTCCCCGTAATCAGGGTTCAGAAAGACGACGCCCTGCAAGTCCGCGAACAGACTATCCTCGTCCTTGCCGGTGAGCTGCCCCATATACACCATATCTACGCGGGCCTTCTCCCCGATGGACAGGGCCAGCGCCTCCACCGCCGTGTCCACCCTCTCGGCAGGCCGGTGGCTGCGGATGGTGCGCTTGGTGAACAGGTCGGCTTTCCGCTTCAGGCCGCCCTCCTCGTCCAGCACCTCCAGTGAACACAGCAGGAAGTAGGAGCTATCCTGATCAAAGGCGATGGCGTTGCCCCGTGAGTTGATAAGCCCGTAGTCGTAGGTAAAGCGGTCATAGAGGTCGTTCAGCTTTGCTTGCTGCTGGCGTATCATGCCATCCGGATAGTCCTCCGTCTGGTATTCCAGCAGCTTCCGCACACAGTCCCGCAGACCGATCATACCGCGAATACGGCTCTCGGCGGTCTTGGACACCTCCACCGGGTTCATGCGGCTGTCCTCACGGTAATAGAGCTTGTCATTCACCAGCGTATAGGAAAAATTGCGGACGGTGGGGTCTGCCGCGATGGATTGATCTTCTCCCTCCAGCTCCTCCGCCCGGTCGTAGGCATTGATCTCACCGTGGATATTCTGCACGGCGTTGGCAAGGAGGCTGTCCAGCGGCTGCTCCGGAAACGGCACACAGGTTGGCTCCGGGCCATACGGTCCCGATACCATTTTCATCTCGCCCAGCACCATATCCGGGTGGTCGAGGAAATAGCGGTTCATGGTGATACCGTCGTCGTTCGTCCCCAACTGCACCCACTCTGGCTCAATGTCCACCATGCGGTCACGCTTTTGCAGGAACAGAATGTCCGATACCACCTCCGTACCCGCTGCCGCCTTGAAGGTATCGTTGGGCAGGCGGATCGCGCCCAGCAGCTCCGCCCGCTGCGCGATGTACTTCCGCACATTGCCGGTGCGCTTATCCATGGTGTAGCTGGAGGTGACGAACGCCACCACGCCACCCGGCCTCACCTTATCCAGCGTCTTGGCAAAGAAATACTCGTGAATAGACAGGTTCAGCCGGTCATAGCGCCGATCCTGCACCTTGAACTGGCCGAACGGCACATTACCCACAGCCACATCAAAGAAGTTATCGGGGAAGTCCATCTTTTCATAGTCGCGAACGGAAATACTGCTGCGTGGGTACAACTGACGGGCGATGCGTCCTGAAACGTCATCCAGCTCCACGCCGTAGACCTTGCTCTCCGCCATGCTCTCCGGCAGCATACCGAGAAAATTGCCCACGCCGCAGGACGGCTCCAAAATATTCCCCTGCGAAAAGCCCATCTGCTCCAGCACGGCATAGATGCTGCGGATGACCACAGGCGGCGTATAGAAGGCGGTCAGCGTGGATTCCCGCGCCGCGGCGTACTCTGTTTCGGACAGCAGCCCCTTTAGTTCCTCATACCGGCTGTGCTTGGGGTCGAAGCAGTCCGCCAAACCGCCCCAACCCACATACTTGGCCAAAACCTCCTGTTCCTCCGGCGTGGCAGGACGGTTCTCCGCCTCCAACTGCTTTAAGAGCCGGATGGCCACCATATTGTTGGCATAGCGCTGGCTGGGCGGCGCTGCGCCCAGAGCATCGTCGGTGATACGGTAGTTGACGCCGCCCGCGAACAGCGGGGCGTCGGCTTCCAGCCGTTCTTTTTTTCTCGGCAAGTTAAACGCAGGCGGCATAGCCGCCTGCGTCGGTTCCTCTGGCGGTGTCGCTTCCTGCTCCGCTTGCCGCAATCCACTGTCGTGCCGATGGTTAAACAGGCTGAACGTTCCGTCAACGTATTCCGAAAGCTGCTCCTTCGCCTGCTGGCAGGAATCATAGTGCCGGTCGCCCTCGTCCATGGCATCCAGATAGACAGCCAGGGCTTCCAGCATTTCCGCCGCTTTTGCCTTATCCGCCAACTGCTCCTCAATGACGGGAACGGCGTCATAGTAGTCCGCGCCCTTGGGGTACGGTCTCGGCACATCGTCCGATGCGTCGGAAAAGCCGAAATATACCGTCCTTGCCAGCTCCCGCAGCTCATACTGCGGTATTTTTGCCACGGCATCCTCGCCGGGGAAACGTTTCTGCGCAATAAGCTTTTCGTACTCCTTGACCACATTGGGGATGGTCAGCGTTACCTCACCGTACCGCTTACCGGCATAGTCCCGCTGATAGGTCAGCCCCTTGCAGGTTTTTGTGTGGTTATATCCGTCGCGCCCGCCGCCGCTGTACTCACCAAAACAGCTTTTGATGAATTTCTGCTGTTCCTCTTTTGCGTGGGGGTAACAGAAGAAGGAATACACCGCCAATCGACTGTCCACTGAATCCGCAAGAAAGAACTGGTCGATCTCATCCTGCGTGATGAACATTTTGCACCGACGCAGAAAATCCGGCTGCGCAGAAAAGCTGCGCTCCGGCAGGTCAATTCCGTCCAGCACAGTCTCAATCCGATGGGTGCAACACCCCGACAATCGAAAGCGCATGATGCTGCGATCCTGCTCATAGGCGTTCAGAAAGGCGTGGTATTCCTCAGCCAAAGCCGCAAGGCCGCCCTCACTCTTGGCAAAGGCCACCATATCCTTGTCCAGCTCCGGATAGCCCTTGTGCTGGTCATGGATGGCCAGCGTCTGAGGGAACAGGCCCTGTGAGCGGCCCCCTTGGGTCAAATCGCGAGCGGCCATCAGCAGGGCGTCATCCATCTCAAGCAGCACCTTGTCCTGCGTCTGCTCCAGCTCTGGTGCCGAAAGGTACGTTCCCGCCTCCATCAGCTCCAATATCCGTGCCGACGCCTGCTCCCACGTCACCGTGGTACGGCAGTGACCGGTACGGACGCTGTCGCCCTGCGCCAGATGGATACCGTCCTCCATGAACCACACAGCATATTTTTGACCTTCATATTCAATACCGCGCCCATTCTTCGTGCTGAACTCACGGCGCAAAAACGCCACACATTCCACTTCCGAACGCTGCCGCATATAGAACACCGCGATCCGCTCCGCACTGCCGCGGCTGTTGCCCGCCGTGTATAGCGTCTGGTCGATGACCGTCTGCGGCACTGGGCGGGTGGGGAACAACTCACCCGTTCGCTGCGTCTCCGGTACTTCATAGACTGCCGTGCTGTCCTCCGTGCCGAAAAAGGACATCTGCTCTGCCATTACCGGCGCATTCTGCAAGCCCAGCTTGATCTTATACGCACCGCGCTCAATGAGGTTTTCGGTCATCTCCGTGACCACGCCCCATGAAAAAACGGACTCCGCTGTGTGGGAGAGATAGCTGCCCTCCCACATCAAGAGTCCGTCTTTTTCGGCGTGGTAGCCCACCCGGACTTTGTCCGCACCGGCCAGCACCTCCACCCATATATCGTTGTAGCTGTTCTTCAGAAATTCCGTGCGCATCGCAATATCCCTATTGGTCTGAAAAAACACAAAAATCTCCTGCCGGGTATGCTTGCGCCCGCCATCGTCCAACAGTATCGCTTCAATGAGGTGTTCATCCAAAAACGCCGGAAGCTCTGCGCTCCCGGCGTTTTCGGCCTCTTGCGTCAGTTGTAGATCAGGTCGCTGAGCACCAGTTCCTCCGCGCTGTGCTTCAGGTTGTTCATCAGCCCCGTCCAGCGCTGGGGATTGGCGGCTTTCAGTTCCTCCGTCACGCCCTCGGTTTTTGCCATCTGCGCCACGGCCTGCGTCACCATCCGCTGTGCTGTCTCCTCGATCTCCGCCAGATGTGCCGCCAGCTGCCCGCTGGTCTTGAGATTCGTATACAGCACCCTGCGATGCTTCTTGATGTACTGCCTCCGCAGCTCCGCGTACTTGCCCAGATGCGTCTCCGGCTCTTGGGGCAGCAGCAGGTTCGGCAGGCGATAGCCCTCCTGCACTCTGTAGGTCACTTCCATGTTCTGCGCTCCTTTCTTTCTCGGCGTTATTTTGCTCTTTGACAGCATCATAGCCGATTTGTGCATCCTTTGCAAAAAATTGCTCTCGCCGCGCCTGCATCACCGTGCGGCTGATCTCCCGAAGGCCCATCTCCGCAATATCGCTGGTGGCGATGCCCAGTGCATTGATCGTTGTGGGGGTATCAAAGGAATAAATACCCTCAAAATCCTCCGGCAGTATGTAGGCTGCGGCAGGCAGAGAAAGCCGGGTCAGCAGCATATAGGCAACGCTGCTTTGCAGCGCCCGCCTGTATGTGACCTCTACATTCAGCGCATCCAGTTCCTCCAGCATACTGCCATCCCGGCAGTCCAGCAGATCCCGCAGATAGTCCTGCATATTATCCGCCACAGTGTTGCGGCTGGCAGACAGTATGGCATCCGGCAAATTATCCTTTTCGGCCAGTGTACCAAAGGTGGCCTCCAGCGTCTCGATGACCGGCTCCGTGTAGGCCGGTTCCATCGACCAGATGGGAACGGGCCGCGAGATGCGTGTGGCATGGGTGTCCGTGATGTCAAAGTAGTGCTTCAGCCACCCTTTGCCGTGGGCTTCGTCCATGACAGCAATGCCGGTAGCTCCGGCATTGACCCACCGGCCAAACTGCCGGTTCCATTTTTCCAACTCCAGCACCGCCGTGGCGTCAGGCCGCTGGGCATAGATCAGGACTTGCTCGTCGAACGGGCATTTATAGTTATAGCAGGCCGAGCGCAAAAAGCCCGTCCAGCTCTCATAATCGCCGGTCAGCTTTGTCAGTGTGCGGCTATATAACTCCGTGATAAATTGAAATTTACTTGCCAAGGCATTGCCTCCTTCCTCAAAAATGTTGGGAGTATTGGATCTCGATTACCGTGCTTCGCCCCGTTCTTTCAGCTTTTGCAGTCCCTTCAAGAAGCTCGGCACTTCCTGAAAGCCCACAGCATCCACATAGTAAGCATTTCTCTTGCTGCTGCGCTTGACTACGATCACATCGCTCTCAGATAGAGAGCGCATTTGTCGGTAGAAAGGCCGCGTATCCGCATTGTGCTTCCGATATAACTCCTCCAGCGTCATGTTGGGGGCCAACACCCCGGCAAAGGCTTTGCGGTAATGGGCAGCACGCAGTTTTCCTTTGGCACGCTCATATCGCATAAAGGCGTAGTCCACCTTAGCCACGTTGTCAATCTGATATATCTCATAGCAGCCCGCGTCCGCTGGCTGCTGTATTGGATCAAGCGGCTCATACACCGTGCCTGTCCGCTGTGCTATTTCCGCAAACTCGCAAATATGATAGACATTACTGCCGACCAACGTGTGGTAGTCGTCGATATAGGTACAAAGCCGTATCACGCTGCCGCCATCCAGCCGCGTCATGACGATACTGCCCCCGTCTGGGATGTAGAACAACGTATTGTACTCCGCATCAATAAAGCGAATCCGGCGTTTGCTCTTATCCGACTCCGGAAAGGCGATAACGCCCATGATATTTACCGGCTCACGGTCTGTCATCTTTCTTCACCTCGCTCCTTTTTCTGTGCAGTACGGTGCTGCTCGTACTCTTCCGCTTTTTCTTTGGCCCAATCGGGCAGCTTTTCACGGTCAGCGACACCGAGAATATCCGTTCTGTCCCACCGGCATCTTTTGCCAGAATACAGTTCTTCAAAATAAACTGCGCGTCTGCGGGAGCTGGGAGAACAGCCAAAACCACCCAGCGCATATCCGAGCTGGCAGTCCGCAGTGCGATACTCCGGCGCAAGGCTGGCGGGGCGGATGATCACCAGCTTTCCTTCCAGGGATTCATCCGAGCATGGCAGGCAATATTCCCGTCCTAAAACAGTTACAGGCATTGCACGCTCCACTTGAAATGCTCTCACCCTCTCTGTCTGTTTCTGCAAGCGCTGCAAGAACACGTCCATTATCTCAACATAGCTCTCACTGCCAATGGCCTCCGAAAAGCGCTCATTGCCCAAAAAGTCGTAATCCTGATAGCAGGTCATGTAGGTGGTATCTCCCGGATTATAGCCGATCAACATTGTCGTACCACCCATGCGAAAGGATTGCATGATCTCATAGTCACCAGCCATCCGCGCAGTTTCTTTGTCAGCCATATCGTCTTACCTTTCCTTGTCCTTTGATAATCTCTGTTTTGTCTTGTGCTCCTTGTTCTGCCGGTACTCTTTTTGCTCCTGATACTCGCTTCCTGCTCTTTCACAGAAGTCCTCGATCATCGCCGCACGGTCTGCTCCGTAATGTCCCCAGAAGAAGTTGGGCGGCCCATCTTCGTCGTTCTTGCAATTGCGCTGCCAGGTAACAAACGGGGCAGGCGCTTTCGGGTGTTCGCCCAAAGCAAATTCGGCGTTTCCCACGCACACCCGCGCCGTAATCTTATAGTCTGCGTTGATGATCTCACCAATGACATAGCTACCGCTTTCCAGCTCCATGGTGTAGCTGCCGTTCTGTGCCTGCTGCGCCTTCACCGGCATGGCGGGTACACCGCAGACCAGATCCGGCTGCATGACAAACTGTGACCTTGCGCCCAGCAGCTCCCTCGGAAGCGCCGATACCGGCAGATATAGTTTTTCTTTCCCCATGACCTCATATCGCAGCAGAAAATCGTCCACCGGATAGTAGATACTCATAACAGGGTCTTTGATATGCCCCTTCGCCGTCGTCGCGTTCCTATATCTGGCATTGTCCAAATACCACTGCGGGTCTGCCCCCGGCAGGCTCCAGCCGAACATGGAACCTGCGCTCATGGCGGCCTCCTGTATGTCAGAAATGCCCCGCCGCCGATTATGCTCTCGAGCGATGTTCTGATTTTCCTCCCGCTTTCCGGTGTCCCAGTCGGAGGCGTAGTAACCGCGCTCACCCCTCTTGAGAACGATGAGCTGCCCTGTAGAGGGCAGGGTGGATAAGCAGAAATCGGGCAATTCATTCCTTCGCATAACCAACCTCCTCATCTCTCCTGCTCCTGCTGTCTGCGGCGACGCCAGCCTTCCAGCAGCTTGATGATGACCTCCTCCATCTGCTTGGGCGTATAATTAGCGGGAAAATACTTTTGCAGGCGGTCGTTCCGCAGCGTCACCTTCCGCTCCAGCGGCTTTTCCTCCCGCATGATGAGGTCGATGATGTTGTTCTCCAGCTTGCCCTCCGCGCTGATCTGCTTGAGCCGCTGGGCCTGATCCACGGAGGGCGATACCTCGTCCCGTTCCATGAGGAACTGGAGGTAGGTCTGTTCTTTCTCGGTCAGGTGGGAGATGTAGTCGGCTGCCGGAACGAATTTCAGCTTTCCCGCGTCCACCGCCTCCATCAACGGCGGAATCAGGTTTGTCAGGCGGATATAGCGTTGGATTTGCATTCGGCTCTCATTTACTTGTTCCGCCAAAATCTCCACAGAAAAGCGTCCTTCAAAATTCTGCCCAACTTGGGCAGAATTCTTTGCAGGTCGGCCTGCACTCCGTTTCATAGCGTCCAGCTTCAGCTTATACGCCCTTGCTTTCTCGCTGGGCAACAGGTTTTCCCGGTTGATGTTGTAGTCCACCACCAGAATGTCCGCGTCCTCGTCGCTGTAATCCCGCACGATGACCGGGCGGGTGTCCAGCCCCACCACCTTGGCACAGTAGTCGCGCCGATGGCCGGATATAATCTCATACCCGCCCTCGCTGCGGGGACGGACGATCAGCGGCTCGGCAATGCCGGTGCGCTCAATGCTGTCCATCAGCCGCACCAGATCGGCACTGGGCCGGTCTACGGAATACGGCTGCTGCGCATAGGGGAACACCTGTTCCGCCGGCACGATCTGTACCCGCTCCTGCTGGTCGGCTTCCCGCTCTGCATCTGTTTTGAACAGATCATCGTACCGGGTCAGCTCTATGCCGTTTAATTTGCGGGCCAAGCTGCAACACCTCCTTCGTCAGCGCGGCATACGCCTGTGCCGCTTTCCCCTCTGGGTCATGCTCATAAATGCTGGTTCCTGTGACGCTGATCTCCGCCACGCGGATAGAACGGGGTATCTCGCTGGCGAATACTCGGCTGCCGTAGTTCCTGCGTAACTGCTCACTAATTCCCTTAGCCAGCGTGGTGCGGCTGTCCATCATGGTCAGCAGGATACCGTCCACCGTCAGGTGGGGATTGATCTGCCGTTTGACGCGGGCAATGGTACGCATGAGCTGTTCCAGCCCTTTGGCGGCCAGATACTGCCCCTGCACCGGAATGATAACGCTGTCCGCCGCAGTCAGTGCGTTGATGGTCAACATTCCCAGCGAGGGCATACAGTCGATGATGGCGTAATCGTAAGCCGGTGCCAGTCCGGACAAATACTGCCGCAGCACCGTTTCTCGGCTCATGATGTTCACCAGCGTCACCTCCAGTCCCGACAGCTCAATGTTGGCGGGAACAAGATCGACGCCGGACGCATGGTGCAGAATCCCCTCGCCGGGTGCGATGGGTTCCTCGTTGACGGTCTTTGTCATCAGGTCGGCCAGTGTGGGAGAAAGCTCGTCCGGCTGCCGCCAGCCCAGCATTTGGGTGAGATTGCCCTGGGCGTCGGCGTCCACCAACAGGACTTTCTTGCCCTGCTGGGCAAGGCCGACACCCAAGCTGGCAGCTGTGGTGGTTTTCCCCACGCCGCCCTTCTGATTTGCCAGTGCGATGGTTTTCAAAAGCACACCTCCATTTCGTGCAACAAAAAAAGAGCCTTTCGGCTCTTGCTCTGACAGTATTCTGTTCTACCCGCTTCCGCCGCTGAGGTCATGGCCCACCATCAGCGCGTAGTGGTTATCCATGGTCAACGGCGCGTTATACAGCGCAGTCAGCAGATATGGCTTCACATGGCGCACCTCGGTGGTGTTCTCGTTGATCCGATCCAGTACATACAGCAGATGTGCTCCGGTCAGCTTCAGCAGCCTTGAACGCACTACCTCCGCTGGCAGCTCCTCTCCCGCCACGCGAATGGAGGACTTGGTAGAGCACACGGTATCCAGCATCAGGCTCACCAGCTCATCCAATCGCTCGCGGTCGGCGTTTGTATAATTTGACAGGTAATCGTAGCTGATGTTTTCCCTGATCTGCTCGCTGTATATCTTCCTCCGTTCCATTCTGTCCTTCTGCGTAGATCTATCCTCGCGCCAGAAGGAAGGGAAGGATGTAAGAACATCCGTATTTTGTTTCTCTTTACTTTGTTCTTGTATATTTAATTGGGCGGGCTTTTCCTGTTCAGGTTTTACCAGTTCTGGAAAAGCCCGTTTAGGTGCATCGGCAGATTTTTCCGCCTGAACGGGATTTTCCCGTTTAGGAGCATCTGCCTGCCGCGACTGCTCCAAAATGGTGTATTCGATGCTGCCCAGCGTTCCGTCTGCGCGGCGTTCCCGCTTCCGCACGATGTACCCCATGCCTTCCAGCTCCCGCACCGTGGTACAGATGCTGTCCACACCGTCCTTGCAGATACGCGCCAGCCCCTTGGTGGTGTAGTCCCAGTCCTCCGGCAGCGACAGCATCAGGGACAGCAGCCCCTTGGCCTTTAGCGACAGTCTTTTGTCCCGCAGGTGCTGGTTGGACATCACGGTATAGTTCCGCGTCTTTTCCACCCTGAATACAGCCATGGGCGTTCCTCCTTTCCATTCGCTTTTGTTTATATGAGGAAAGAGACGGTTTGCACCGTCTCTTTTTCGCCTCTAATCTGCATAACATCCAATTGTTATTGCGTTCTGCCCGAAAACGATATATAATATGTAAAAATATCGACAGATTCTTAATCACCCTTCGATTGTCATATATTTATGCGTACCACAATATACAAAACTTCTAGTTAGGAGCATGGATTTGCTGTGAACATTATAATAGAACAAGATCAGAGCAACAGGACAGCTTCTGATAATATTGAAAATAAAATCAAAAAAATCAACAGAAATGATTTGGGGAGAATATTTAAAAAGTTAGAGCCCAATGCGTTTCCCTATGACAAGAATCAAAGAGATGATTTGCTCCAAAATATAGACGATGGCAACCAATTGAAGCCTGAAGATTATGATTTTATTTCACAAACATATTCGTCTCATATTAATGAACTGCTACCGGAATTAGATAGAGAGCGGGATAATAATTGGATTATATCCGTAACTTTTCTCTATATGGTTATAGGGATAGTTTTTCGTCTAGTTCTAGTTCCATATGAACAACTTCTGCTTCTTTTTATGGGAGGCCTTAGTACCTTAGCCGTTGGATTAGCATTATTTGTGCTAAGTGGGAATATTAATAGAAGAATTAATGCTTGGATTTCACAGGCTGTCATCCTAGATGAAGATAAAAAAGTACTCCTATCCAATCATAGCAAAACGAAGCATTTAGTTCTTGCCATTACATGGGCAGTAGAAATAGTAATTATAATTGCCCAATTTGTTCTGTATCATCACGAATTGTTGTCCATAGGGAATGATTCCATTTCAATTCTCGCATTTGGAATCGCTCTTTTCAGTGACAACGTTGAAACTTTTTTTGTTAGAAAATTTGAGGCTAAACTGATGGAGGTCGAATTATGAATGAACTTAAGCAATCTATACAGCAAGAATTAGATAGTCTAAAATTAAAATACGAATACAATGCCGATGGAAATTTTTTCTTTTTTTCTGTAAATATGGATAATAGTATCGGTTCGTTAAAAATCATTATTCAACTTTTGGACGGCCGCTATTTGGTTTATGCGATTTTACATAATCGTGCACAACGAGCAAAAATTTCTGTCGTTTCCGAGTTCTTACATAGAGCAAATTCCGGTTTAATCAATGGAAACTTTGAACTAGATTATGCAACTGGTGAGATTCGTTATAAAACATTTGTAAATGCAAAAAAAACAGATATCTCTAGCGTTGTTATCCGAGATAGCATAATGGTTCCTATTATGATGTTCAGCAAATATGGAGACGGGCTATTAAAAGTCATGACAAGCAACGATTCTCCTGAATCTGTAATTAAAAAAATTGATTGATCTAGTTGCTAATTATACTTTTTTATTATAAATATCTTCTGTGAATACATCCTAATTTGCTCCACCATTCGCTGTACTGCTATCATTAACTGACTTAGTATCCTAACACGTAATACACCCAAAGCCCGGAATGCCTACACCTTGGCTTTCCGGGCTTCGTTGTATTCCTGTTATGTACTACTCTGCTTGTCCCCTATGCCAATAGAAAATACGTCTGATACACAATGTCCAGATGCCGGTTATAGCTGTCTACTCTCAGACTGCCGGACAGCAGTTGTCCCGCATTTGGTGGTGCAACACTTAGGGAAGATGTACGCCACCAAACCTCCGTTGGGTTCTCTTCAGCCCTGTATTTTCCCGGCTTACACGTTTCCAATTGGCATTTTGGACTACATCTTTTTGATGATGTGGGCCACCAGCCGGAGATTGTGCTCCACCAGCCGGTTCCGGGCCTCCAGATCCCCCTGCGCCCACCGCTCCAGACACGCCCGCTCCTCCTCCGGCGGCAGCGGCCGGGGGAACGAACCGGGATTCCCCGTCAGACGCAGGGACAAAAACAGGCTGTTGGACAGCAGCAGCAACGCCGCAGACAGCATACAGATCCCTCCTTTTCTGCCAGCCTATGCCCTCAGAGGAAGTCCCTATGCTTGACGCAGCGCCAGAAGTGGGGGTACAATACATTGCAGAATAATTAAAACGTTTCTATCTCCATCAAATTTTCTGGAGGATTTTATGGGTTTCATCTATCAGGAGGCCAATGCATACGGCGTAGAGGCCTTGGTGGCCTTGGAGCGCCACTACACCCCCACGGAGGAAAAATACTGCACCGCCGTCACAGAGGCCGTCCGCATCTGCGACACCTACGGCATCCCGGAGCGGGAGCTGGTGCCGCAGGTGCGCCATATCGCCGCCGCAGAGGAGTACCTGCTGGAGCACCTGTCAGAGGACGAGGAGACGCTGCAATTCCTGTTCACTCCTCTCTCCGGCAGCAACACCTGTCTGGCATGGTTTCTGGTCTGGGATTATGTTCGCCCCGGCGGCGAAAAAGCTTATAAATATACAGGCCACACACCCCAGCAGCGGCTGCGGGACATCATTTCCGCCGTGGGCCAGTATCAGGAGGACCCCCTCCCACCGCCGCAGCAGCTGGACACCATCTGCGACCTCATCGACTACATGGACCTCACCCGCCTGCCCCCTGCCGACCGGTGGCGGCTGCTGACGCTGTACGCCCATCTGGAGGAGTACGAGCGCACCGCCTGCCGCATCGTGGAGCAGTCCGCCGCCCTGCTGGCACAAGTGATGCAGACGCCGGAGACGGACCGTCTGCTGCGGCAGTGTCTGGAGCAGACACGGGAGAACACCCCCCGTCTTATGAGCGCCTTTGCCCAGTCCCAGACGCTGTCCGACCAGAGCATCACCTTTCTGCCCTGCGTCATGTCCTTCAACTCCATGCGCTTCCTCACCGGCGACGACCACATCACCGTCATCGCCGGGGTGCTGTACTGGCTCATTCTGCGCCTGACGGAGAAATACGCCGCCAACGACGAGCATCTGCTGGCCTGCCTGAAAACGCTGGGTGACAAGAGCCGTCTGGATATCCTGAAGCTGCTGAAGGAGCAGGACCGCAGCGGGCAGGAGCTGGCCAAGGAGCTGGGCATCTCCCAAGGCACCGTTTCCCACCACCTGAACGTGCTGGTGCGGGACGAATTCATCCGTATCGCCAAGGACGGCAGCCGCCTGCGGTGCAGTCTGGCCCCGGAGGCCATCGAGTCCATGGTGGACGATATCCGCCGCCTTCTTTTGTAGCCAAAGGACGCACAACTCCATCCGAAAAGATCAGACCTCCCCGAGGTCTGATCTTTTATGCATTTACCCATTGAAAAATTTCGATTCCGGTGCTATGATGCGCCCATGAATATAGAAACGTTTTGATGTTCGTGAAAGCCGAGAGGAGGATGCCCCGGCCCATAGTCTCTTGTCCCTGCACACTCTATGAAAGAAAGGAAGCTTGCAAATGAAAAAGAGGATACTCCCCCTGTGCATGGCCTCCGTGCTGGCGCTGTCATGTATCCTGCCCGCCTCGGCGGCAGAAACGCAAAGCGCCTGACGGTCCGTTCCGTCACCCCCGCCGACCTGTCCCAGACCATGGGCAACACCACCCAGCAGATGACCGCCCAGCCTCAGGACCCCAATGAAGTGGTGGATATTCTGGTGGAGCTGGGCGATGAGCCCGCTGCCGCCGTGCTGGCGTCCCAGTCTCTGACCCCCGGCACCGCCGCAGCCGAAAAGACCGCCGCCAAGGTCCAGCAGACCCTGCTGCGCCGTCAGGCCACGGTGCAGTCCCGTCTGGACCGCTCTCTGCGGCAGGAGCAGGTGGATTATACCTATTCCTATACCATGCTCTTCAACGGCTTCGCCCTGCGGACCACCCGGAAGAATCTGGAGACCATCCAGAGCGCCAAGGGCGTCAGCCGTGCCTTCGTGGCAGGCTCCTACACCCTGCCCACCGTGGAGCAGGCCGATACGCAGGCCCTGCAGGTGGCGCTGGCCACCAATCAGTTCACCGGTAAAGGCATGACCATCGCCGTGCTGGATACCGGGCTGGATACCGCCCATCCCGCCTTTGCCAACGCCTCGGCAGACGCCAAATTCACCAAGGACTACGTCAGCGGTATTCTGCAGGCGGCCGACCTCAACGCCGAGGCCCTGATGCCCGGTGTCACCGCCGACGATGTGTATCTCAGCGCCAAGATCCCCTTCGCCTTTGACTACGCCGGTAAGGACGCTCAGGTGGCCCCCGGCAGCAAGTGGGATGCAGCAAATCTGGAGCACGGCACCCATGTGGCCGGCATCTCCGCCGGCTATGCCGTGGACGGCGAGGGCGCCGTCACCTTCTCCGGTGTGGCTCCCGACGCTCAGGTCATCCCCATGAAGGTCTTTGACGACAGCGGCACGGGCGCCGCCACGACCACCATTCTGGCGGCTCTGGAGGATGCCTGCCGTCTGGGCGTGGACGCCGTGAACCTGAGTCTGGGCTCCTACGGCGGCTTCACCGTGGACGAGGACGCCCTCATCAACGACGTGTACAACAAGCTGGATGACGCCGGCATTATGGTCATCACTGCCGCCGGCAACGAGACCTCCTCCAGCTATATGAACAGCTACGGTACCGACGCTCCCCTCACCGGGGACCCCGACAACAGCGTGGTGGCCGCCCCCTCCGTGTACCCCGCCAACCTGTCCATCGCCACCTCCAGCGACGTGGTGCTCTGCACCGATGCCGACCAGTACGGCGACACCAAGCCCGTGCTGGATCTGGGGGACGATGTTGCCAAGAACGGCAGCTACGACCTGACCTTCCACGCCCGGAACATGGGCAAGGACACCGCCCAGTATGACGTGTCCGTCATCGCCATGTCCCCCGCCGTGCTGGAGCAGGACGGCAAGACCTACATGAGCAGCCACGATGAGGCGCTGGATGTCACCGTTTCCGGCGACAAGACCGTGACGCTGGCTGCCGGGGCCACCGGCGACGTGAAGGTCAGCGTCTCCCTCTCCCAGAGCCAGAAGGCCAAGCTGGACGCCGCCTATGAAAACGGCATCTATGTGGAGGGTTTCGTGGTGCTCACCGCCAAGGATGGCAGCGCAGATCTGTCCATCCCCTTCCTGGCCTACTACGGCGACTGGTCCGCCCCCGGTATGCTGGACTACGCCACTATGCTCAATGAGGATACCGTGCCTTACAGCCAGTTCTCTACCGAGCTGGGCGCATACTTCACCAGCAGCTTTGCCTATCATCTGGGCGCCAATCTGTCCGTGACCATGGACGGGGCAGAGAAAACCTCCCTGAAGGCCGAGCATATCACCATCTCCCCCAACGGCGATACCTATATGGGCGGCGTGGAACTTGTCAACGTCAGCCAGATGCGCAGCGCCTCCGCCCTGCACTTCACCGTCACCAACGCCGACGGGCAGGAGGTCTGGAGCGACGCCGTTACCAACGTCCCCAAGACCATCTATGTGTCCTCTCAGGGCGGCCCCATTCCCGCCACCATGTATCAGGATATGGCTCCTGACGCCTGGTACGGCACGGACAACGAGGGCAGCGCCCTGCCTGACGGCCAGTACTACTACACCATCACCGCCGATCCCGTCACCGATCACGAGAGCCGCAATGTCCGGGATACCCTGACCTTCCCTGTGTACATCGATACTCAGGCTCCCCAGCTGGATCAGGGCCGTGTGACCCTGAGCACTGGCGCCGACGGCCGCACCACCTTGGGGATGCAGGTCTCCGACGAGCATCTGTATCTGGATACCGAGATCTTCGTGGCCAATGACGACGGCACCATCAGCACCAGTTCCGAGAAACTCCTGCACAAGAACGTGGGTCTGGCGGATATGCCCGATGTCACCTCTGACGCCATGTCCGTGGATGTCACCGACTACGCCGGCAAGCTCCTGTATGTCCAGCTGTCCGACTGGGGCTACAACTACGCCGCCTATCTGGTGCAGCTGCCCGACACCTTCGAGGGCACCACCCTGTCCCTGTCCGACACCACCGCCTTCCTGTTCACCGGTGAACAGCAGCAGCTGTTGGCCTTCGACACCGATACCGAGGCCGCTCTCACTTGGACCAGCAGCAACGACGACGTGGCCTCCGTGGACGAGAACGGTCTGGTCACTGCCAAGGCCCCCGGCGTCACCACCGTCACCGCCACTACCGCCAACGGTGCCTCCGTCTCCTGCGTGGTGGGCGTCAGCGATCAGCTGACCTACACCGGTCTGCGCCTGGACTTCGATGAGATGACCACCACCATGTACTTTGATTCCACCATCGACCTGCCCGGCGTGTACCTGGAGCCCTACGGCTTTGCCCTCTCCGGCAAGCACAACGCCTACGGCACCGACGGCCTCATCTGGAGTGTCTCCGATCCCACCATTGCCGACTTGGATGAGTACAGCAGGACCACACTGGTGGCCAATAAGGACGGCAAGTCCGGCGACGTCACCGTCACCGCCGAGTATCAGGGCATGACCGCCTCCTTCACCGTCCATGTGGGCCCGTACCCAGGCTCTGTGGAGCTGTACCACGGCTGGATCCAGGCCCGCAGCAACCGCATCTTCCTGCAGGGCAAGCAGGGCATCGTGGGTGCCGGCCGTGACGGTATCCACGCCACGGATACCGCCGCCACCAGCGACGATCAGATCATCACCTTTACCAACAGCGATCCCAATGCGGTGGACCTGACCAACCCCGTGATCCGTGCCACCTCCAACCGTGATCTGCCCGATGAGTGCGCCTTTGTGGACGCCAGAAATCCCGGCAATGCCGTCATCACCGCCACCGCCACCAGCACCACCCAGGATACCGTCCAGTGCTTCGTCACTGTGGTACCCAAGCGGTACGACGGTATTCAGGCCACCCAGGATACCATTCATCTGAAGCTGGGCCAAGGCGCGGACCTCACGCAGTACCTGACCCTGCTGGACGAGTCCGGCGTGGTGATTCCGGAGCTGAACCCTGTGAACTATGCCAGTCTGGATGAGAGCATCCTCTCCGTGGATGCGAGTGGGCATGTCACCGCGCTGCACACCGGCACCGGCATGGTGCGGGCGTTGCTGAACACCGGTGACTACACCCTCATCGCCGTGGAGGTCACCTGCGATCACGACCACACCACCCGCACCGAGACCCCTGCCACCTGTACCGAGGACGGCTCTGTCACCGTCATCTGCGATGACTGCGATGAGGTACTGTCTACCGAGACGCTGCCCGCCACCGGTCACAGCACCGTGGTGAAAAACGCCAAGGACGCCACCTGCACCGAGCCCGGCTACACCGGCGATAAGGTCTGCACCGTCTGCGGCGAGACCGGCGAGACCGGCGAGACCGGCGAGGTCATCCCCGCCGCCGGCCACAGCTACAAGGACGGCAAGTGTACCGTCTGCGGCGCCGCCGATCCCAACGCCAACAGCGGCGGCAATACCGGCAATAACGGCACCGACAGCCCCAACACCGCTGACGGAGCCGCCATGGGTCTGTGGCTGAGCCTGATGACCGTGGCCGTTCTGGCCGGAGCCGTTCTGGTGGCCGGTAAGACGCCCCGGGCCTGATTCCCCCCCTTCGCAGCGCTCCTCTTAAGCGATAAAAGCCCTTGGCGGCACAGCCCCTTGGCGGCACAGCCCCTTGGCGGCGTAGCCCCTTGAAATAGCGCATCTCTCTTTCTGTAAAGGCGGAGGGGGGACCCTACCGGGTCCCCCCTCCGCCTTTTGCTTTTCCGAAACCACCCGGCTTCTCCGCCGTCGCCTGATTTCCCGCTGCTTCCTGATTTTCTCGATACCATTTCATCTTCTGATACGATTCGATTTTTGATGCCACTTTTCCCTGATGCCGCCACGCTGCCAGAATCGAAAAATCCGGAGCGGCTCTGTGGCCCTTCTGCGCCTCAGTATTTTCTCCATGCGAAATATTCAAAAAATTCATGCTCCCAGCAGGAAAATTTTTCCGAAAAATCATTGCTATTTCTCCGGATCTCGTATATACTGGGAGGTGTATAGGTCATTCCTCCCTGCGCCGCAAGCAGGTGAGCTCTCCTCCTGTACAGCCGCATCCGGCGGCAAGCAGGCGGGGAAGGCAAAATTGCCTTCCCCGCCTTTTTTTGCTGTTTTTCTATTCTGCCGGTATTCGTATTTTCAGCGCTGTCATTGCTCCGTATTTTCGCTCTCCCGGCTCTGCTATCGTTCCGGTGCCTGCGCTTTCGGCACCGCTGCCGGACCGGCTTTTGCACTTCTCCGGCTTCTTTGATCGGCCCGATATTCCCCCGTTTCCGACTCTGTCATCGGCATGGATCCCGCCTTTTCCCGGCGCTGCTATCATCTCGGCTCCTGCTTCTCTTCGGTGCCGATCATATGCCGGTATTTTCTCTTTTTCGGAATCGATAGCAGTCCGGTTCCTGGAAGTTTTTTCTCTGCCGGTATTCCGTTTTGGATTTCAAAGGGGGCTGCTTTTATCCCTTTGGGTTTTTGCGCTGTCGTTTTTTCGGTCTGCATCCGCCGGTTTTGTCCAGTTACTGCCCCATTTTCTGACCTTGGAGCGTCCCGGTTTTTGTCCAGCTTTTGTCCAGCATTGGACGCCTTTTTGTCCAGCCGCCGGTGGTGCCTCCCTTATTGAACCTCTTTGGGAAGCTTCTTATCCTCCGGTTTCGATCCGCAGGGGGCCTTCGGTTTTTTATCCTTCACCAAGATCACCGAGGTGATGAGCGCCGTCAGGGGGACCGCCAGAATGACGCCGATGCTGCTGGCGATGCCGCTGATAACCTCCGTGGCCATATAGGGGGAGCTGATGAGCTGCCGGGGATCCAGCCCCAGTGAATACAGATAAATGATGAAGGACAGGCCGCTGCCCAAAAATGCCAGGATCAGGGTGTTGGTCATGGTACCCACCATATCCCGGCCGATATTCATACCGGAGCGGAACAGAGCCCGGCCGTCCCGGTCCGGGGCCACGGTATGTACCTCCGTCAGCGCAGAGGAGATGCTCATGGCCACGTCCATCACGGCGCCCAGCGCACTGATGACTACCCCCGCCACCAGCAGGCCCCGCAGGCCCAGAGGCGTACCCGTCTGCCGCAGCTGCAGCAGCGGTTCCACATCCGTCAGCCGCAGGCCGTCGATCCGCAGAAGGCTCTGGGACAGCAGGCCGAACAGCAGCGCCAGCGCCGTACCGGCCACCGTACCCAGCGCAGCACACACCGTCTTGCGGCACACGCCGCCCAAGATCACCATCGTCACCACGGTGATGTAGGCGCACACCAGAAACACCGTCAGCAGAGTGGGCGCTCCCTTCATCAGCAGGGGGATCAGGATCCAGAACAGGCACACCAGCGTCACTGCCAGCGCCACCAGAGACTTGGCTCCCACCTTGCCGCCCACCAGCACCGTTGCCAGCAGGAACAGGCCCACGGTCACCGCCAGACCCACCGCCCGGTCATATTCGTACACCGTGGCGGTATGGCTGCCGTCGCTATAAGTGGAGATCAGCAGCACCGCCCGCTGCCCCACCTTCAGGGGCTGGCCGTACAGCGGCCCCACATAGTTATACACCTGCATGGTCTCGCCCTTGTACTGGCCGGAGCGCACCTGCGCCAGCAGCAGCTGCTCCCCCCGATAGCCGCCGTCAGCCACGGCATCTGCCTCGGTATTGTCCGACAGGATATCCGTGACGACGCCGGTCTCGTACTCGGCATATTCATCCCCTCGGGGCTGGGGCTGCTCAAAGGTCACAGCCGCCATCCGCACGACGATGAACAGCACCAGCGCCGCCGCCAGAATGACGCAGCTCCACCGGTTCCTGCTCCACCAGGCCCCGGCTGTCAGCCGGTCCGCATTCCCCTTCTTCCGCTTCATGGGCGTTTCCTCCGTCAATGATATTTGGTTACAGCATAACAACTTCCGCCCCTGATGTCAATAGTGTTCACTAGTCAGCTACATCTGTCAATAGACTTTGCAGATATTATACAAACTTATTGCACGTTTCTGACAAAATCATTGAAAAAGGGGTAGCCATTTGGGTAGCTTTATGATAGACTGTTACCATCGGTCAAAGGCGGTATGTACGGCCAAAAGCGGCGTACACGGTTTTGACCGGCAGCACGATACACGAAAGGTTTGTCTTTGCTCAACGGTATCCCCCACAGTCTGCCTGTTTCGGCTGATCGGAGCCCTTGACGCTGCCTCCGTGCCAAAAACAGGATAGCTTGTGGAAGGTCGTCTGCCCGCCGGATGCGGGTCAGGCGGCTTTGTACTATCTCCGGGGGGACGGAAGGACAGAAGCAGGCCGCCGTGTAAACGTGTAATATTGAACAGGAGGGATTTCATTGAAGAAGAGAGGACTCAGCAGTCGGATCATGTCTGTGCTGCTGTCGCTGATGATGCTGCTCTCGCTGCTGCCCACAGCAGTTCTGGCAGACGAATCAGCGACAAAGACCTACACCAAGGTCACGTCCGCCGATGAACTGGTCAGCGGCGAGTACGTGATGGTAGCCAACAACGGTTACGCCCCCGGTGTGCTGGACGGCACATGGGTCACGGCAGTGGCCGTGACAGCTGCCAACGATCAGGTCATTGATCCCACGGGCGGCGTCTGGACGCTGACCGTGGGCAAGAATGGTACCATTCTCAGTGACGCCAACGGCAAGGCCATTGCTCCCAAAGGCGGCAACAACAATGGCATTAAAAGCGACAGCTACCGGTGGGCCGTGGATTTCGATGCCACCGACGGGACCTTTACCTTCGCCGGACAGGGCGATGACACGGTCAAGCTGGCCAGCAACGCCAGCGCCCAGAACAAGTTCAGGGCTTACAAAAATGAAACCATTACTAAGTCTCCCGGCGGCTACCCCTGCCACTTCACCCTCTATAAGCTGGGCGGCGGGCTGGAGCAGGTAGCTGCCCCCACCGGCACCGCCTCCGGCGATGTGAAGGTGGGCGACACCGTGGCCTTTGCCTGCAAGACGGCGGATGCCACCCTGCGGTACAAGGTGGATGACGGCGCCTATCAGGACTACACCGGCCCCGTGACCATCACCTCCTCCTGCACCATCACCGTCAAGGCTGTGAAGGACGGCATGACCGACAGTCAGGAGGCCGTGTTCACCTACAAGGCCTATCGTCTGGTGGACAAGTACGTCAAGACCACTGCCCTCACCGGCGGCGACAAGGTGGTCATTTTCAACGCCGGCAACGGCTACGCCGTCAGTTCCACCGTGATGGGCAATTACTACCTGACCCCCGTGGCCGCCACGGTGGAAAAGGATGTGCTCACCGCCAACGCCATGGATGCGCTGGTCTGGGATGTCACCGCCAACGATGACGGCACCTATACCTTCACCCAGAACGACAAGACGCTGACGCTGGGTGAAAATGACGGCAAGTTCCATCTCAACATGGACGCCAAGGGCACCACTCGCTGGGATGTGGAGACCTGCAATGCCGAGAACGCCTCCTACTACCTCTCCGGCAACGGCGTCACCGGGCAGTACGGCAAGGTCTACCTGGAATACTTCGCCAAGTTCACCGAGTTCTCCGCCTACTGCACCAGCACTGACCGGCTGAAGGAAGCGGACTTCGGCATGACCTTCTACAAGCTGACGCAGGAGAAGCAGTACGTGGACGCCACCCCGGAGCCTGATCCGGAGGAGCCCGCCACCGTACCCATCCGCACGGCGCTGGAGGGCGCCACCGGCACCGAGTTCACCGTCAAGGGCGTCGTGACGCTGGTGGACGGCCAGAACTACTATCTGCAGGACGCCACCGGCGGTATCTGTCTGCGGCTGGCCGCCAAGACCGATGAGATCGCCTTGGGCGACACCATCATCGGCACCGGCAAGCGGGCCGAGTTCAGGGGCATGGCGCAGCTGGGCAGCGGCACCTTCGTCAAATCCAGCGGCCTGGCGCTGAACGCCAAGCCCACCACCATCGCCGCCCTGACCGCCGACGATGTGTGTACCTATGTGCAGCTGAAGGGGCTGGAGATCACTGAGATCTACGACGGCAACGGTCAGTACGCCAACCCCAACGTCACCTTCAAGGATGCCGACGGTAAGACCATCCAGCTCTATAAGGCAGTTCTGGCCAAGAACGGCGACAGCTGGGCCTTTGCCGTGGGCGACAAGGTAGATGTTACCGCCGCCGTAGGCACCAACAACGGCACCCTGCAGCTGCGGAATACCGTTGCCGACGAGATCCGGGCCGCCGGTTCCGTCAATGACCCCATCACGGACGACATGATCCCCGACGGGACGCTCACCGTCAAGGAGGCCGGGGCCATCACCACCAAGACCGAAAATGTCTCCGTGGTGGGGCAGGTGGTGTATCACTACGGCAACGCCTATAACGGCTCTGCCAGCATCAGTTCCATCATTCTGGAGGACGTCATCGGCGGTGAGATCTACGGCTTCCAGGTATATGATTACGCCAACCACGCCAACTATAAGGTAGGCGACGTGGTGAAGGTCACCGGCACCGTTAGCCCCTACGGCGGCGTGCCTCAGATGCAGTCCCCTGCCATGGAGGTGGTAAAGGCCGGTGTGGAGGCCATCCCCGCACAGGAGATCACCGTCTCCCAGATGGGCGCCGACTATCTCAGTGAGTACGTCTACATCAAGGACGTGACACTGGGTACCTACAACGCTTCCGGCAGCACCACCGTCACCGACGCCACCGGCAGCACCAAGCTCTTCAAGGGTGTGCCGCTGCCTGCCAATACTACTGAGGCCGATGTCACGGCCCTGTACGCCTGCTGCTCCGCCTACAACGGCACCTATCAGCTCCGCAACGGCGCCAGCAGCGACTACGTCACCAACGTGACACCTCCCACCACCGGCCAGCTGCCTCAGGCCGGCGATGAGGTGGTCATCTACAACCAGAACGCTGAGGCGGTTCTGGCGGAGCAAAATGACAACACCGACAGCCCCGCCATCAACAAGGCGGCCGCCACCATTGCCAACGGCAAGGCTGTCTGCTCCAACGGCGCCGTGGTCTTTACCGTGGAGCGCAGCGGCGAGTACTATCGCTTCCGCAACGACACCTACGGCTATCTGTGCGCCAACGGCACCGGCAACAACGCCTTCTATTCCCTCACCGCCAGTGAGGACGCCGACTGGCTGGTCCGGGAGTGCTCCGGCAATGTGGGCGGCTACGAAATGGAGAGCCGCACCGCCAAGTATAACGGCAAATACAGCCAGTGGCTGGAGTATTACAGCGACAGCTTCAAGGTGTACAGTATGTACAGCTCCACCGGTGATCTGGACTACACCATCTACTCCTTCTCCTTCTATCCCGTGGCGGAGGGGACGGAGCTGACCGGCGGCATCGTGAATATGCCCGCCGTGGTCATCGACCACCTGTATGACGCCTATGTGGGGCAGGCCTACACCTTTAGCTTCACCGTGGATGCTCCCTTCGGTGTCAAGGGCGATATGACCGCCACGCTGGCGGGCGAGGCCCTGACTGTCACCGAGGAGGAGGGTGTTTACACCGTCACCATCCCCGTGGAGAAGGTGACGGGCGACAAACTCACCGTAACCATCAGCGGCGTGGACAATCAGGGCAAGGCCATCACCCGCACGGTGGAGATCCCTGTGAAGGACGAGCCGGTGTTCTCCGATCCCACGCCCATGCGGGGTGCTCAGACCGGCAGCGACAAGCGGCCCGCCATCTCCGTGGCGCTGGCCAATGCCGGGACGGAGCCCACCATCACCATGACGGTGAACGGCAAGACCGTGGATGCCGTGTATGCCGATGGTCGTGTCACTTACACGCCCGCTGCCGACCTCACCGACGGCCGCACGGAGGTGGTGGTCACCGCCAAGCGTACCGACGGCAAGGAGGCCAGCTTCAACTGGTTCTTCACCGTGGGCAAGACTCAGTATCAGCTGTACTTCGGTCAGCTCCACAGCCACACCCAGTATTCCGACGGCTCCGGTACGCTGACCTCTGCGCTGGACTACATCAAGAGCATCCCCGCCAGCGCCAACGTGCAGTTCGTGGCCTTCACCGACCACTCCAACTACTTCGACTCCAAGACCAATGCTAACGTGGAGGGCGCTCTGTATGACACCGCTCTGGTGAAGGACTCCGACGCCAACCACAGCTGGAGCACCTATAAGAGCACCATCGATGCCTTCAACGCCGAGAACGCCGGTTCCATGGTGGCGCTGGGCGGCTTCGAGATGACATGGTCCGGCGGCCCCGGCCACATCAACACCTTCAACACCCCCGGCGTGGTCTCCCGCAACAACACCACCCTCAACAACAAGACCGACGACGCCGGTATGAAGGCCTACTACGCTCTGCTGAGTCAGGCCGAGGGCGTGGACTCCATCAGCCAGTTCAACCATCCCGGCACCACCTTCGGCAACTTCAGTGACTTCTCCTACTGGGATCCCGTCATTGACAGCCGTATGTATATGGTGGAGGTGGGTAACGGTGAGGGCCAGATCGGCGCCGGCGGCTACTATCCCAGCTATGAGCAGTACATCATGGCGCTGGATAAGGGCTGGCATCTGGCTCCCACCAACAACCAGGACAACCACAAGGGCCGCTGGGGCAATGCCAACGACGCCCGTGACGTTATCCTCACCGACAACTTCACCGAAAAGGGCATCTACGAGGCCATCCGGGCCCTGCGGATGTACGCCACCGAGGATAAGAATCTGGAGCTGGGCTACACCGTCAACGGTCAGATGATGGGCTCCAGTATCACCGAGGTCCCCGAGAAGCTGAATCTTGAGGTCACCGTCAACGATCCCGACAAGAGCGACTCCATCTCCAAGGTGGAGGTGGTGGTCAACTCCGGCAAGGTGGTCCACACCTGGTCCGACCCCGCCGAGCTGAATCAGGGCAGTCTGTCCGTGACGCTGGATCCGGATTACAGCTACTACTTCATCCGTGTCACCGAGGGTGACGGCGATCTGGCGGTCACCTCCCCCGTGTGGGTGGGTGAGAGCCTGAAGCTGGGCATCTCCAACATGGTCTGCGGCACCGCCACTCCCGTCACCGACGAGGAGCTGACCCTGACCACCACCCTCTTCAACAGCGAGGACACCGATGCCACCATCAAGTCCCTGACCTACACCATCGGCGGCACCGTCATCGGCGTGGATAAGGGTGAGGGCGACAAGGGCTACACGCTGGGCAAGAGCAGCACGCTGGATGTCTCCTTCCACTACACCCCCACCGCCGCCCGTGTGTTCACCGTTCAGGTCACCGCCGTGGTGGAGCAGAACGGCAAGGAGTACACCTTCACCAAGACCATCGATCTGGATGTGCTCAATGCGGATGCACTGGTGTACATTGGCATCGACGCTTCCCACTACAATGAGTATGTGGCCGGCAACTACAAGGATTCCATGGGCAACTTCGGCAATCTGGCCGCTAAGTACAGCGTCCGGACCGTGCAGCTGAACTCCAGCGAGGAGCTCATCGCCGCCTGCAGCAATCCCAAGTTCAAGGCTCTGATCCTCACCGCTCCCAGCCGCCGTCTGGAGGCCGCTCAGGCCGACCCCAAGACGTACAGCGCTGACGAGCTGGCGGCCATCGACGCCTTCAACGCAGCCGGAGGTACCGTCATTCTGGCGGGCTGGTCCGACAACTACGAGAACTACGACGTCATTCAGAGCAACCCCGCCATCAAGCACATGGCAGCCACCCAGAATGAGGTGCTGGCGGCCTTGGGCTCCAGCCTCCGCATCAGCGACGACGCCACCTATGACGATGTTCGCAGCGCCGCCGACGGCGTGGATAAGTGGCGGCTGTACTTCAGCTCCTACAACATGGACAACCCCCTGATGGACGGCGTAGAGGTCGATCCCGACCATCCCTATGACAAGCTCTACACCGAGCGCTTCAGCCACTACGGCGGCGCTTCCATCTATGCCGTGGACGCAAGCGGCAACGCCACCTCCACGCTGCCCGCTGCCGTGTCCCCCGTGGTGTATGGCCATGCCACCACCTACTCCGTGGACGTGGATCAGGACGGTCTGGGCGGCGCCGGTACGCCCAAGTATGCCTTTGCCGAAAACGACAGCCGCCTGATGGTCATGGCCACCGAGCAGCTGGAGGGCCGTGGCATGGTGGTGGTCTCCGGTGCGGCCTTCATGTCCAACTTTGAGGTGCAGGCCAGCATCAGCGACAACGGCTCCGAGAAGAACTACTCCAACTACAAGATCTGCGAGAATCTGCTGCGGCTCATCAACCCCGTGCAGATCACGCCCATCGCCGAGGTGCAGGCCCAGACCGAGGACGGCTACAAGTACACCATCGAGGGCGTGGTCACCTCCAACGCCTCCGGCTATGACAAGGAGACGGCCTTCTTCGACTGCATCTACGTGCAGGACGAGACCGGCGGCATCAACTGCTTCCCCGTGGCCGGTGACTTCAAGATCGGCGACCGGGTGCGTGTGTCCGGCACCACCAGCTCCTATCAGGGTGAGCACCAGCTGGCCGTCACCGATATCGTCAAGCTGGGCGAGGGTGAGGCCGTGACCCCCAGAGAGGTCACCTCCACCCAGGTCAACGACGGCTCCGTGCTGGGCCAGCTCATCACCCTGAAGGGCTATGTGGTGGGCATCGAGATGGCCAACGGTCTGGTGCAGACCATTCTGGTTCGTGACAGCGCCGGTGTGGTGTCCCGTGTGTTCATCGACGGTTACATCTGCCCCAACGACGAGGTGAAGAACCTGGAGCCGGGCTGCGAGATCTCCGCCACGGGTCTGGCCTCCTACGACAACACCTTCGTGCTGGCCGACGGCACCGCTATGGCCCCTCGTATCCGCATCAGCAACCGTGCCGACATCATCTGCACCGCCCACACCCACCAGTTCGGTGAGTGGGTCGTCACCACTCCCGCCACCTGCACCGAGGACGGCGTGGAGACCCGCACCTGCCCCTGCGGTGAGACGGAGACCCGTGTGCTCCCCGCCACCGGTCATACGGATGCGGACAAGGACGGCAAGTGTGATACCTGCGGCGCTGAGCTGAATCCCGTGGAGCCCGGCAAGCCCGATCAGCCCGGTAAACCCGGCCAGCCCGCCACCGGCGACGAGAGCCGTCTGGTGCTGTGGGTCTCCCTGATGGGGATCACGGCCATGGCCGGTGCGGCTCTGCTGGTGGGCAAGAAGCGCCGTGGATAAGGGAAAACCTTCCGACGCACAGCCTGTAAAGGCATAAGCGCATAAGCTAAAAAGGCTGGCCCCCGCACGCAGCGGGGGCCAGCCTTTTGTTCAGAGGGCGGTGGGTAAGAAGAAGTGTTTGCCGTGCAAAATACGATGCCCCCTTGAGGGCGCTATGGAGGGGGATACGCTCCTCCCCTGTCCGGACGTATCTCCGCTCCGGCAACGCTGCATGGTAGCGACCGACGATGCGTCTATTTTCCCCTTCTGTCAGGGCAACAAAGAGGCTCTCGCCTATGGGCAAGAGCCTCTTTGTTGTCATTTGGATGACATTTTCCGGGTCTGCGAAGGGGCAGAAAGGGACACGGGGTGCTTCCGTGTCCCTTCCCTTATGGCATTTTCTGCGCCCGTCAGTCCTTATGGCACTGGCCGTGCATGGCGCAGTGGGCGCATCCGGCCCCGCAGGAGGACTTCCCCTGTTTCTTCTGCCGGATCAGGCTCCGGACGATCAACGCTACGATGACAATGAGTCCTATACAAATCAAAATGGTGCCTACATTCTCGCTGATCCATTGCAGCATGGAAACTCACTCCTTTTCAAAAATACTTGGAAAATGTTGGAACACCGGCCCGATAGGGCGGCGTGGGTCCCGTCTCCCGAAGGAGACGGAACCGCTGGCCTTGCGTACCGATGTGAAAAGATGGATCGGCTGCTTACACCTTGGCGTTGAGCTTAGTGGCCTCCTTGTAGGGGCGGACCAGCATATAGACGATCAGGGCCAGCGCAGCCAGAGCAGCGATCAGGCCGATGATGTTCAGGCTGCCGGTGAAGGCGTTGCCGAACTGGCTGATCATCAGGCCGACGAGATAGGCGAAGCCGCACTGATAACCGATGGCAAACCAAGTCCACTTGTGGTTGTTCATCTCACGCTTGATGGCGCCGATGGCGGCGAAGCAGGGAGCGCACAGGAGGTTAAATACCAGGAAGCTGTAGCCGGTGATGCCGGTGAAGGCCTGAGCGATGTTCTGGTACACGGTGCCGTCGCCGCCGCCATACAGGATACCCAGCGTACCCACGATGTTCTCCTTAGCCACCAGACCGGTGATGGAGGCCACGGTCGCCTGCCAGTTGCCCCAGCCCAGGGGCTTGAAGATCCAGCAGATAGCGCCGCCGATGGCAGCCAGAATGGAGGAGTCGATCTCGGACTCATCCAGCATACGGAAGGTGCCGTCCACCCAGCCGAAGTAGGTGGTGAACCACACGAAAATGGTGGACAGCAGGATGATGGTACCGGCCTTCTTGATGAAGGACCAGCCACGCTCCCACATGGAGCGCAGGACGTTGCCCAGAGTGGGCCAGTGGTAGGCAGGCAGCTCCATGACGAAGGGAGCGGGGTCGCCGGCGAACATCTTGGTCTTTTTCAGCATGATGCCGGAGATGATGATGGCGGCCATGCCGATGAAGTAAGCGGAGGTGGACACCCATGCGCTGCCGCCGAAGATGGCGCCGGCGATCATGGCGATGAAGGGGACCTTGGCGCCGCAGGGGATGAACGTGGTGGTCATGATGGTCATACGACGATCACGCTCATTCTCGATGGTACGGGAGGCCATGATGCCGGGTACGCCGCAACCCACGCCGATGAGCATGGGGATGAAGGACTTACCGGACAGGCCGAACTTGCGGAACACACGGTCCAGAACGAAGGCGATACGGGCCATATAGCCGCAGGCCTCCAGGAAGGCCAGCATCAGGAACAGCACCAGCATCTGGGGAACGAAGCCCAGCACGGCGCCGACACCGGCCACGATACCGTCAAGGATCAGGCCGCTGAGCCAATCGGCTGCGCCGGCAGACTCCAGACCGCTCTCCACCAGAACAGGCACGCCGGGGACCCACACGCCGTAGTCGGCGGGATCGGGGGCGTCAAAGCCGTTCTTGTTGAGGTAGGCCACGGCATCCACATAGGTGACACCCACGGTGCTTTTCTTGTCGGCACCCTCGGGGATGGCGTCGTAGTAGGCGGTCATGGTGTTGATGGCCAGCGTCTCCTCATCCTCCACGTCCACGGTGGCGGTGGCGTTGCTGCTGGCGGTGAAGCCGTTCATCTGAGCGGTGACGGCAGAGGGATCAAAGTCATCGGCCTCGGGATCGATCTCGATGCCCAGAAAGGCCTCCACAGCCTGCAGGGATGCGGTGTACTCGTCGTTGACCTCGTTATATGCCTTGGAGCCGATACCCAGCAGGTGCCAGCCGTCGCCGAACAGGCCGTCGTTGGCCCAGTCGGTAGCGGGGGCGCCCACGGCCACCATGGCGATCCAGTACACAAGGAACATCACCAGAGCGAAGATGGGCAGGCCCAGCCAGCGGTTGGTGACGATCTGGTCGATCTTATCGGAGGCGGAGAGCTGGCCCTTGCGCTTCTGCTTGTAGCAGCCCTTGATAAGCTCAGCGATGTAGACATAGCGCTCGTTGGTGATGATGCTCTCGGCATCGTCATCCAGTTCCTTCTCGGCGGCCTGAATGTCCGTCTCGATGTGCTGCATCACGTCGGCGGGGATGCTGAGCTTTTCCAGCACCTTGTCGTCACGCTCGAAGATCTTGATGGCGTACCAGCGCTGCTGTTCCTCGGGCATGGTATGTACGGCGGCCTCCTCGATGTGGGCAATGGTATGCTCCACGGGGCCGGAGAAGGTGTGCATGGGGATGGTCTTGCCGTTCTTGGCAGCCTCCACGGCGGCCTCGGCGGCCTCCATGACACCGGTACCCTTCAGGGCGGAGATCTCCACCACCGGGCAGCCCAGCTCACGGGACAGCTCCTTGGTGTTGATCTGGTCGCCGTTCTTGCGGACCACATCCATCATGTTGATGGCGATGACCACGGGGATGCCCAGCTCGGTAAGCTGGGTGGTCAGGTAGAGGTTACGCTCCAGATTGGTGCCATCGATGATGTTGAGGATGGCGTCGGGCCGCTCACCGATCAGGTAGTTACGGGCCACCACCTCCTCCAGCGTGTAGGGAGACAGGGAGTAGATGCCGGGCAGGTCCATGATGACCACATCCTCGTGCTTCTTCAGCTTGCCTTCCTTCTTCTCCACGGTAACACCGGGCCAGTTACCAACAAACTGGTTCGAGCCCGTCAACGCATTGAACAGCGTGGTCTTACCGCAGTTCGGGTTGCCTGCCAGGGCAATTTTGATCTGCTTATCCATTGATGCTTGCTCCTTTTGGTTTGATTTCTCTAACTTATCACTAACAAAAATCAGGGCCTATGAAGGCCGGGTTCGCTCCATCCGCAACGGGACACTTACTCGACCTCGATCATCTCGGTGTCGGCCTTTCGCAGGCTCAGCTCATAGCCACGGACGGTGACCTCCATGGGATCGCCCAGAGGGGCTACCTTGCGGACGAATACCTCGGTGCCGCGGGTGATGCCCATGTCCATGATGCGGCGCTTGACAGGGCCCTCGCCGTGGAGCTTTACCACCTTGACGGTCTCGCCGATCTTGACCTCACGCAGTGTTTTCATACTTTTCTCTCCTTTTTTGTCAAATCATGATCTTCCGTGCCATCTCTTCACTGATGGCGATACGGGATTCCTTGATCTTCACGATGATATTGCCGCCCAGCGTAGCCACTACCGTAGCCGTACCGCCGGCTACAAAGCCCAGATCCTCCAGATGCTTCTTTACTTCCGGGCTTCCGCCCACCTTCCGAATGAGATTCTCCTCGCCGGGGTTGGCCAGTGCCAAAGGCATCATCACATCATTCCTCCCAACCAAACGGTTAGCACCCGCTAACCTCTGTGCCAAAATTAAAGTTAAGTTACCCTAACCATCGACTAAGTTTAACCGCTCTAACCAACTTTGTCAAGGGGATTTGGAAAATTTTTTTCTCTCCTTGCATTTTTGGTTAGTCTGTGTTAACCTATAAGAAATACCCGAAAAAGGTTGGTGCAGTTTGCCATGAAGATACAGAAATCCTCTCAGGACTATCTGGAGGCCATGCTGATGATGCAGCAGGAGCACGGCTATATCCGTTCCATCGATGTGGCGGAGCATTTGGGTGTCACCAAGCCCAGTGTCAGCTACGCCACCAAGCGGCTGCGGGAAAACGGCTATATCACCATGGACCGGGAGGGGTTCATCACCCTGACGGACTCCGGCATGGCCATTGCCGCCAGTATGCTGGACCGGCACCACACTCTGACCCGCTTCCTCATCACTCTGGGGGTGGACCCCAAGGTGGCGGAGGAGGACGCCTGCAAGATCGAGCACGACATCAGCGACGAGACCTTTGCCGCCATCTGCGCCCACGCCGTGCGGCACGGCGAGAAGAAATAAGCGCACACGAATACGCAGCAAAAGGCGGGGCCGGACAAGTTGTCCGGCCCCGCCTTTTTTGTGTTGGGGCGAAACGGCGTACAGGTGTCAAAGGTCGCAGGCGCTGCGGGCCGCTGCGGCCTGTGGCTGCGGCGGCTGGGGCTGCGGGCAGCTGCATGGTGCAGCGCTTGCGGGGTCACTGCTCCATCTGCCGGTACAGGGCGTTCAGCGCATCGGAGAGAGTCCCCACCCGGTCCATAAGGCCCTCGGCCACGGCCTCCTCCCCGTAGACGATGCTGCCCACGTCGTTGGCCATATCGCCGCTGGAGAGCATCAGCTGGCGGAAGCGCTCCTCGGTGATATGGGAGTGAGCCGCCACAAAGCGGGTGATACGGTCCTGCAGGCGCTCGAAATAGTGGTAGGTCTGAGGAGCGGCGATCATCAAACCGGACATCCGGATGGGGTGGATGGTCATGGAGGCCGAGGGGGCCATCAGCGTCACCTTGCCGGCCACCGCCAGCGGGATGCCGATGGAGTGGCCGCCGCCCAATACCAGCGTCACCGTGGGCTTGGTCATGCCGGCGATCATCTCTGCGATGGCCAGCCCCGCCTCCACGTCGCCGCCCATGGTGTGCAGCAGCACCAACAGGCCGTCCACCTCCTGAGACTCCTCGATGGAGGCCAGTAGGGGCAGGACGTGTTCATATTTGGTGGTCTTGGTGCCGGAAGGGGCCTGCCCGTGGCCCTCGATCTGGCCGATGACGGTAAGGCAGTGGACGGTACCGTGGTCGTTGGTCACCACGGAGGAGCCAAGGTCCACGATCTGGCGGACCCGGCTGTCCTCCTCTTCCTCTTGTGCGGGCTTGGTGGGTTCTGTGTTCATGGCTGCGCCTCCTTTTCTTCCGCCTTAGTCTGCGCCGGTGGAGAGCGGGCTATACACCCTTGTGTTTCAGGTGGTACTGCAGTATACTGAGGTCATGCAAGGAGGTGCCGACCCATGAAGCTCTATTTCAAGCAGCGCTTTTTCTCGTGGTTTGACAGCTACGATATCTATGACTACGACACCGGCGATGTGGTGTATACGGTGGAGGGGCAGCTGGCCTGGGGTCACTGTCTGCACATTCTGGACGCAGACGGGCGGCACATCGCCACGGTGAAGCAGCGGGTACTGACGTTCCTGCCGAAGTTCGACCTGTATCTGGGAGACGCCTGCATCGGCATCATCTGCAAGGAGTTCACCATCGTGCGCCCACTGTTTACGCTGGACTTCAACGGCTGGCAGGTGGAGGGGGACTTCATGGGCTGGGAGTACGAGATCACAGACGGGCAGCGGCAGGTGGCCGCCATCTCCAAGGAGCTGCTCCACTGGACGGATACCTACGTCATCGACGTGGCCGACGGGCGGGATGGGCTGTGCGCCCTGATGGTGGTGCTGGCCATCGACGCCGAAAAATGCTCCCGCAACAGCTGAGAGGGCTTGCAGTTTTCTGCGAATTCTGCTAAAATAAGATATTCAGATACCAATTCACAAAGGAGTTTTTCACTATGACCTATACGTATATCCCCAAGGGCGTCTGTTCCCGGAAGATGACGGTGGAGCTGAACGACGACCACACCATTCAGGCCGTCCGGGTGGAGGGCGGCTGCAACGGCAACCTGCAGGGCATCAGCCGTCTGGTGGTGGGCATGGACGCTCAGGAGGCCATCCGCCGGATGAGGGGCATCCAGTGCGGCTTCAAGCCCACCTCCTGTCCCGACCAGCTGGCCACAGCGCTGGAGCAGGCGCTGCAGCAGGGTTAAGCGCCATGTCCCAGTTTTTTGAGCTGCACTATCACCTGCCGGAGGATCCGGCAAGGCTGTTTGACGTGGCTCAGGGGCTGGCGGGCCGCCGCAGCATCCTGAAGCGGGGCGGGACCGTCAAGGTCAAGCCCTTCACGGAGACCTGCCGCCGCCTGCTGTTCCAGTGCATCGCCTTTGCGGTGCTGACGGCGCTGGCCGCTGTGCTGGTCTGGGCCTTGCATGCCAAGCTGAAGGTGCTGTTCTTTCTGTGTCTGGTGATGTCACTGGTGACCTTCTGGACCTATCAGGCGGGCCGCATAGGCTATCGCAAGTCCTGGACGCAGTTCCGGAAGGACAACCGTCCCGACGGCACCGTCACCTTCACCGCCTCCGGTATCCGGGAGTGGAACGCCTCCGACCACACGGAGCGGTTCACATGGGAGCAGTGGGACTGCTGCATCATCAGCCGGGAGGTCATCGTACTGACCTTCCACCAACCCATGCTGGTTCTGCTGCCCTACACGCAGGAGTCCGAGAGCACTGTGGTGCAGGCCCTGAACGCCTTCGGCAAGCAGGACACCATTTACAAGGTTTGACGTACTACTCCCCGGCGGAACCGCCGGGGAGAAATTCTTCACGGAGGCTGGTTTTGTCTATTTTCTAATACGCCGGAAAATCTTCCCCGTTGACTTTGCCGGGGAGTGCTTTACAATGGGGCGTATCGCTTGTATGTTTCGCAATTCGGGAGGTTTCCATGCACATTTTGATTACTGTTCTCGTCTGCTTTTTCGCCGGGATGGGGGCCGGCCTTGGCACCGGCTTCGCCGGGATGAGCGCCGCCGCCGTCATCAGTCCCATGCTCATCACCTTTCTGGACATGGACCCGTATCTGGCAGTGGGCATCGCCCTGTCCTCGGACGTGCTGGCCAGCGCCGTATCTGCCTATACCTACGGGAAGAACAAGAATCTGGACATTCGCAATGGGCTTATTATGATGGCCAGCGTGCTGGCCTTTACCGTGGTGGGCAGCTACATCGCCAGTATCGTCCCCTCGGCCACCATGGGGAGCTTTTCCGTGGTAATGACCTTCCTGCTGGGTGTGAAGTTCATCGTCCGGCCGGTGATGACCACCAAGGAGGCCATGCAGAGCGTCAGCACCAAGAAGCGGGCGGTGCAGTCGGTGGTGTGCGGCGTGATCGTCGGCTTCATCTGCGGCTTCGTCGGGGCCGGCGGGGGCATGATGATGCTGCTGATCCTCACCTCCGTGCTGGGGTATGAGCTGAAGACTGCCGTTGGCACCAGCGTGTTTATTATGGCCTTCACCGCTCTCACCGGCGCCGTGTCCCACTTCGCCATCGGCGGAGCGCCGGACTGGACGGTATTTGCGCTGTGCGTCGTATTCACCCTGCTGTGGGCCCGCATCGCCGCCGTGTTCGCCAACAAGGCTGCGCCCAAGACCCTGAACCGGGCCACCGGTGTGGTGCTGGTGGTGCTGGGAGCCGTGGTGCTGCTGTTCAAGCTGGTGGGGTAAGTAAAAACATCTGCCGCGGAAGCCTTTTTCGTCAGATAAACGGTCAGAAAGCGGGCCGCCGTCCAGAGGGACGGCGGCCCGCTTTCTGACCGTCGGCTTCCCCTTGGCGTTTTCCTCAGGCGGGAAACCGGAAGCTTTTGTCCTTTTTCGTTTTTCCCTGTTATTTTCTGGAAGAAACCATTGCCTTTTCCAGACATTGCGGTGTATAATGAGCTGAATGTTTTACGGATACCCGTCCCTTGGGGCGGCGGACCCGCAGGAGGATACTATGGAACGAAAAAAGCTGCTGATCGCAGACGATTCGGAGATGAACCGGGCCATTCTGGCCAATATGCTGGAGCAGGATTTCGAGATCATGGAGGTCTCCGACGGCAAGGAGGCTCTCGCCGCATTGCAGATCTATCGCAAGGACCTGTCGGCCCTGCTGCTGGACATCGTTATGCCGGAGATGGACGGTTTTCAGGTGCTGGAGGAGATGAAGCAGCGCCAGTGGCTGGAGGATGTGCCGACGGTGATGATCTCCGCCGAGACGGGCAGCGGCTACATCGACCGGGCCTTTGAGCTGGGGGCGGTGGACTACATCAACCGCCCCTTCTCCGCCACGGTGGTGCGGCAGCGCATCATCAACACCATCCTGCTCCACACCCGGAGGCAGGAGATGATGGACATCCTCACCAGCCGGGTCTACCGGCAGGAGAAGAGCAGCGAGGTGATGCTGTCCATCCTGAACTTCGCCGTGGAATACCGCAACGGCGAGGGCGGCGGCCATATGTCCGGCGTGGAGTACCTGACAGGGCTTCTGCTGCGGCGGCTGATGGCGGTGACGGCGCAATACTCCCTGACCCCGGAGGATGTGAACCTCATCTGCACAGCGTCGGGCCTGCACGATATCGGGAAGCTGCTGGTGCCGGAGGATATCCTGCAAAAGCCCGGCAAGCTGACGGACGAGGAGTTCTCCATCATCAAGACCCACACCAAGCTGGGGGCGCAGATCCTGTCGGAGCTGCCCATGCACCGCAACGAGAAGCTGGTGAAGTACGCCATTGAGATCTGCCGGTGGCACCATGAGCGCTGGAACGGCGAGGGGTATCCCGACGGACTGGCCGGGGATCACATCCCCATCGCCGCACAGGTGGTGTCGCTGGCGGACGCCTATGATGCCCTGACCAGCAAGCGCAGCTACAAGCAGGCTTTTTCCCACGAGAAGGCCGTTGAAATGATCCACAACGGCGAGTGCGGCAGCTACAATCCCCTGCTGCTGCGCTGTCTGGACGACGTGTCCGACACTGCCAAGCAGGGCATGAAGGACGCCGGGCAGACGGTGGCGCCTCTGCGGCGGGTGGTGGAGGAGCTGTATAAAGGGCAGGATCTGGCCGCCGCACGGATGACCCAGCAGCTGGAGGATGCCTACGCCAAGCAGGACTTCTTTACCTCCCTCAGCGATGAGCTGTGGTTCGACTATACCGCCCAGCCCTCCTCCCTGCACCTGTCCCGTGGGCTGGCGGAGCAGACGGGTTTGCCGTCGGTGATGCTGGAGCCGCTGCAAAGCCCGACGTTACAGATGTATCTGGGCAAGGAGCTGACAGAGGGCCTTAAACGGCAGTTGGAGGGCCTGACGCTGGAGGAGACACGGCTGGATCTGACCACGAAATTGCGGCTGCGGAGGCGACTGCGCCGGTGTCAGCTATCGGTGCAGATCACGTGGTCTGCCCGGAAGCAGAGGCGCTGCGCCGCTCTGCTGGGGAAAGTCACCGACATTGAGGACCGCAGCCAGTGCATCGAGCAGCTGCGGGCGGAGATACAGCACGCCGAAACGCCTCAGACCCTGTCGCAGCCTCCCCTGCCGATATCGGCCAGCAACGGCGTGATCCGCATCACTCACCATCAGCTGTCCCATCTGTTCCACACCTATCAGCCACTGTTCGAGACGGTGCGGCTGGTGGATCCCGGCATCTGTATGCAGGTGACACCGGGGCCGGACGGACCCAGCGTCCGGGAGAACGACTACTGCTATGCCATGTGGTGCAAAAAGCAACGCTGTGAGCGGTGTATCTCGCAGGATGCCGTGCGTACCCGGCAGATACAAAACAAGGTGGAGTCCATCGGCAAGGATATGTACTACATCATCGCCGTCTGCATCGAGGTGGACGGGACCCCGTATTCACTGGAGTGCATAAATCCCATCCGGCTGGACAATGGCCCCGGCGGACAGGAGGAGCACCTGCTGAACCAACTGCTGATGCGGAACCGGCAGGTATACATGGACTCGGCCACCCAAGTCTTTAATCGGCGCTACTATGACGAGCAGCTGCGGGAACTCAGCGGCGAATATGCTGTGGCTATGATCGACGTGGACAACTTCAAGCAGGTCAATGACCGCTTCGGCCACGCCGCCGGAGATGCCGCCCTGTATCGCGTGGCCCAGACGATGCGCTCCCTGCTGCGGAGCAGCGATGCACTGGTGCGCTACGGCGGCGACGAATTTTTTCTGCTGTTTCAGAGTCTGCCCCGTGCCGTGCTGCACCAGAAGCTGGAGGTTCTGTGCTGCGCCGTGCGGGAGCTGGAGCTGCCGGAATTTCCCGAGCTGCACCTGACCATCAGCGTGGGCGGCGTCCACGGGCAGGGGCGGGTGCGGGACCTGATCATACAGGCGGATACCGCCCTTTATGAAGCCAAAATTAAAAAGGACTGCGTGGTGGTCTATGAGGAGGATGCCAATGAAGCTGAATGAATTCTATACCGCCGTGGACGGCAACTATGAGGACGCCATGGAGCGCCTGCAGAATGAGATGTTCGTGGTGAAATTCCTGCGGATGCTGCCCCGTGACGGCAGCATGATGCTGCTGGAGAAGGCCATGGCCGACGGGCGGGCCAACGATGCCTTCCGGGCCGTACACACCCTGAAGGGCATTGCCCTGAATCTGAGTCTGACCAAATTGGCTGCTGCCTGTTCCCAGCTGACGGAGGCGCTGCGGGGCGCAGACACCATCCCCCAGCAGGCCCGTGAGCTGCTGATCCCCGTCCGGCAGGAGTACGCCCGCATTCGTGCTGCACTGGAGGAGCTGGATGCGTAAGCTCCCCATGATGGGCTGCTGCAATCGGAAAATGTGACCCCCAGCGGAGGCAGAGCCTCCGCTGGGGGTCTTCAGCATATCCATGCGGGAAAAGAGACATGCTCTTGTGGGGAAGCCCCGGTAAAAAACTATACCTTCAGGACGAAATGGCTTTTATGGAAATCCAGAAGGCCGTCCTTTTTCATTTTCCCCAGCTCCAGCGACAGGCCGCTGCGCTCCACCGCCAGATAATCCGCCAGCTGCTGACGGGAGAAGGGGACGTCAAACTCATACGTTCCCAGCCGCTGGGCCTCGGCGGAGAAGTAGGACATGAGCTTGGCCCGTGTGGTGCGCTGGCCCATGTGGGTGAGCTTTTCGCCAAAGCGCAGGTTCTTTTCCGCCAGCTCCCCCAGCAGGTTGCGGATGATCCGGCTATGGTGGGTGCAGGCGGAGGGGCAGACGTTCAGGATGCGCTTGACGTTCATGAGCAGCACCGTGACGGGCGTCTCCGCCACCACGCTGACGTTCAGCACCGAGCCGGGAGCGCAGGCATAGGCGGCAGCGAAGGTCTGGCCCGGCCCCGCCTTGGAGAGGATATTGCGGTTGCCCCAGATATCCTCCTGAATGACCAGCACGCTGCCGGACAGCACCAGACCGATGGACTCCGCCGTGTCTCCGGAGCGCAGCAGAAAGGCCTCCTTGGGAAAGCTCCGCTTTTCTGCTCCCAGACAGGTGAGCATGGCGGTGAGTTCCTCCTCCGAGACACCGGAGAAAAGCTGAGAAGAACGGAGCACCGGGAAAAATTCTTTCATAAAAAATCCTCTTTCGTTGAAAATTCAACCGACTTGTTGATTTTATTCTACTATAATCAGGTCAAAAAAACAAGGAGGCATGATCATGAAAAGAAGGATCATTGAAATCGACCGGGAGAAGTGCAACGGCTGCGGCGCCTGCGCCGAGGCCTGTCATGAGGGGGCCATCGCCATGGTAGAGGGCAAGGCCCAACTGATGCGGGACGACTACTGCGACGGGCTGGGGGACTGTCTGCCTGCCTGTCCCACCGGGGCCATCTCCTTTGTGGAGCGGGAGGCAGCCGCCTATGACGAGCAGGCGGTGCTGGCCAATAAGCAGAAGAAGATGCAGGAAAAGATGCGGAAGGAGGGTACTCCCCTGCCCTGCGGATGTCCGGGGAGCCAGTCCAGAAGCATCCGGCACACGGAGACCCGGCAGGCGGAGACCGTCTGCGCCGAACCAGTCAGCCGGCTGTCCCAGTGGCCGGTGCAGATCAAGCTGGTCCCGGTGCTGGCGCCGTATTTTGACGGGGCCAAGCTGCTCATTGCCGCCGACTGCACGGCCTACGCCTACGCCGCCTTCCATGAGCGGTTCATCAAGGGGCATATCACGCTGGTGGGCTGCCCGAAGCTGGACGGCGTGGATTACGCCGAGAAGCTGACGGAGATCATCCGCAGCAACGACATCCAGAGCGTGACCATCGTGCGGATGGAGGTCCCCTGCTGCGGCGGGCTGGAACACGCCGCAAAGACAGCATTGCAGCAGAGCGGAAAATTTATTCCGTGGCAGGTGGTGACCATCTCCACCGACGGAAGAATCCTGGACTGAGGAAACACACTCCGATACCGGAAGCATCCCGGCAGGCGGCGTTGAAGAAGGTCATTCGTCTGCAGTCACAAAATGACTGTCGAGATTTTCAGGAATCTCTCCCCAGCCAGCTGCACCGATCCGATCATACCTGCCGGGAGCTTCGCCGTAATCGCAGATATTATCAAAGAAATGGATGGATTCGCCCTCCCATTCATCATACAGGTCATCATCCAGTTCCAATCGTGCAAGCGCCGAAACGAGCCGTTCCATCGACGCAAACGGAGTTTTTTCCGGACTTCACCTCGCACCTAATTTTGCGATATATACGCCCACAGGTATCGTACCAATGCTTTGCTGCCCTGCCAATCAGCGCGGCGCAAGCCACGCAGACAGCCGCAGCCAAAAGCGCAATGCCCAGCGTTTCCCATAGCCACGAGAGTTCATATAGGATCTTCATGCGATCATCAGCTTCTGTTCGGCAAACTGGAATTTGTCATATTCCCATCACATAGATTTGGCAAGGATTCCACTCATCCCATAACGTAGGGAACACTTCCAACTCCTTAAAGCCCAGAGAAATGTAGAACTGATTTGTTTGATCATATTCTTCGTATTTCCCCATTTCAACAGTTTTTACCTGAATAAATGAATAGCCGCTTTCCTTCAAGCTATCCTTTGCACACTTAAATAGCGCTTTTCCGATTCCTTTGCGATGGTATTCTTTCAGTACGCCCATAACCGCAAGCTCAACCGTATCTTTCCCCGTCTGCTTGAGATACAAAAATCCCACGGCTTTTTCATTTTCTTCAGCACAAAAGAAAGTTCTTCCCGCACTGTCGCGGATATATTCTTCTCGTGCCTCCGGTATTCCAAACCATTCCGGCAATTCTTCCAATATATTTCTGGTTATTCTCTTTTTATCCTCATCATTTGCTATTTGAATAATATGCATGTCAAAAGTTCTCCTCCAAAAATCCCAATTTATCTGCCCCTTAAAGTCCAAGTCCTTCAACCCAAGCCGCAAGCTCCTGATGCCCGACACTGCCCTTGAAGACCTTGCCGTTCATCGGTTTTGAGCCTTTGCAGCTTGGCGCAGAGCCGCTGCACGTTGCCGGATCGAATGAAGCGCTCGTCCAAGATGACCTGATTGCGCTTCAAAGCCAGTGTGCGTTCCATATCAATGGCAGCTATGCTTACCGCAGCCGTGGTCACCGCAGGTGTGACCAGCTTCGCCGTGCTCGTGGTCATGGTGGTCACAGTGAACATTGGGATCGTAGCCCAGATTTCCGTTGAGCAATGCGCTCACCGCCGCATCAGCGTCCCCGCTGACACCGCCGTAGAGCTTGATGCCCGCCTCGGCCAGTGCTGCCTGCGCACCGCCGCCGATGCCTCCGCAGATCAAAGTGTCTACACCATGCTGCATCAGGAAGCCTGCCAGTGCGCCGTGACCACTGCCGTTGGTGTCAACGACTTCCGCATGCGTGATTTTGCCGTCTGCAGCTTCATAAAGCTTGAACTGTTCGGTGTGGCCGAAATGCTGAAAGATTTGACCGTTTTCATAGGTAACTGCAATTTTCATAATGGAATCTCCTTTACAATTTTTTCCTGATTTTTCTATGTTGCCTCTCTGCATCCGGCAGCAGCGGCCGCAGTGGGCTGCCTCCTGTCCTCCGCAGATGCGGTAGTTTCCCCCGGTGATGTGCAGCGGTTTCCCGTGGACAAGACACGCTGCGATCTTGCGCCGTGCGCTTTCGTAAATCTCCTGCACGGTAGAGCGGGAAATGTCCATTTGTGCGGCACATTGCTCGTGGGTTTGCCGCTCCAGGTCAACCAGCCGAATGGCCTCGTACTCGTCCAGCGTCAGCAGGATCGGCTCGGCATCCCCGCATCCGTTGGGGCAGAAGGTATCGACTTGTGGTGCGCCACAAATCCGGCGGCACCGTGGCGGTCTTGGCATGGATACGCCCCCTTCGTTTTCGGTATATGCCGATTATAACGCTTGGGGCAGAAAAAAGCAATCTTCTTTTCAAAAGCCACTGCATTTTCCGTCCTCATATAGATACGGACTGATATTCGGAGTCGAAAACCACATGTGAGCCATGTTCGTATTCTCAGATCATCTGCATTCGACAGAGCTTCGCAGGGCAAGATGAATTTGCTTGGATCCCTTATGGGTTTAGTTTCCATACAAGCCGTTCACGGGTGGTTGTCCACCTATGAACGGCTTGTAAATTCTCACCCCTACGGCATATTATGCCAGCGCAGGCAGGGCCACCCGCAACCCAATTCCGGCAAATCCATATCTATGGGCAGACGAAGCTGTAAAGCACATTCTTGAAAATAGGCAGTACACCGGGTGCGCGGTAAACTTCAAAAGCACAACAGTCAGCTTCAAGGTTCACAAGAAGATCTACAACCCCGTAGAGGAGCAGCAAATCATTCCGAATATGCAGGAGCCGATCATCTCCGAGGAACTGTTTGACCGTGTACAGGAGACCCGCCAAAACCCGCAGCAGTTCAAATTTTCTGCATAGAGCAGAACACGGTGCAGCCCCTTTTCAGAGACTGCACCGTATCCTGCATAAAAACTTCGTTATCCGCCCGTCACAAATCTCTGACTGGCTTTTTTACATTTTCTTATGATTTCGACTACCGACAGCGCCACATGGTGGCGCACGCAAAGCTCCTTTTTCACGGCAATCTGCTGCTTCTCAGTTCTTCAGGCTCTGCAGCGGAGCGGGGATGCGGCCGCCACGGGCGATGAAATCTGTGCTGGCGGCTTCATGGACCGGCATCACCGGCGCAGAACCCAACAGGCCGCCCAGTTCCACCATGTCACCCACATCCTTCCCCTCCACGGGGATGATACGGACAGCGGTGGTCTTGCTGTTGACCATGCCCACCGCCGCCTCGTCAGCGATGATGGCGGAGATGGTCTCGGCAGTGGTGCTGCCGGGCACGGCGATCATATCCAGCCCCACGGAGCATACGCAGGTCATGGCCTCCAGCTTATCCAGCGTCAGGGTACCGTCCAGGGCGGCGGCGATCATGCCCTCGTCCTCCGACACCGGGATAAAGGCGCCGGACAGCCCGCCCACATGGGAGGATGCCATGACACCGCCCTTCTTCACGGCGTCGTTCAGCAGCGCCAGCGCCGCCGTGGTGCCGTGGGTTCCGCAGACGGACAGCCCCATCTCCTCCAGGATCCGGGCCACGCTGTCTCCGATGGCAGGAGTGGGCGCCAGAGACAGGTCTACGATGCCGAAGGGAGTATCCAGCCGCCGGGAGGCCTCGGTGGCCACCATCTGGCCCACACGGGTGATCTGGAAAGCCGTCTTTTTGATGGTCTCCGCCACCACGTCAAAGGGCTGGTCCTTGCAGGACCGCAAGGCGTGGTGTACCACGCCGGGGCCGGAGACGCCCACATTGATGACGCTGTCGGCCTCACCTACGCCGTGGAAAGCCCCTGCCATAAAGGGGTTATCCTCCACGGCGTTGCAGAACACCACCAGCTTGGCGCAGCCCAGCCCGTCGGTGTCACGGGTCAGATGGGCCGTCTCCTTAATGATGCGCCCCATGCGGGCCACGGCGTCCATGTTGATGCCCGCCTTGGTGGAGCCCACGTTGACACTGGAGCAGACGATATCCGTCTCCGCCAGCGCCTGCGGAATGGCCCGCAGCAGCAGCTCGTCGCCGTGGGCAAAGCCCTTCTGCACCAGCGCCGAGTAGCCGCCGATGAAGTCCACGCCGCAGGTCTTGGCAGCCCGGTCCATAGCGTGGGCAAAGGGAACGTAGTCCTCCGTGTCGCAGCCGCCGGCCACCAGCGCCATGGGGGTCACGGAGATGCGCTTGTTGACGATGGGGATACCGAACTCCCCCTGAATCTCCTCGCCCGTCCGCACCAGATGCTGCGCCCGGCGGCAGATCTTGTCATAGATTTTCTCGCAGCAGCGCTTGGGATCCTCACTGACGCAGTCCAGCAGGGAGATACCCATGGTGATGGTGCGGATATCCAGATGGCGCTTATCGATCATGTCGATGGTATCAAAAATGTGATGTATACTCAGCATGGCTCCCCCTCTTACAGCTTGTGCATTGCGTCGAAGATGTCCTCCCGCTGGATACGCAGAGACAGGTCACGGGCCTCGCCGTAGGCGGTGATGTCGGTCCGCAGCTGCTCGAAGGAGCCCTGGCACCCGGCCAGATCCACCACCATCATCATGGTAAAGCACCCCTCCATGATGGTCTGGCTGATCTCCAGCACGTTGACCCCATGCTGGGCCAGTGTGCCGCACACACCGGCAATGATGCCCACCTGATCTTTTCCTACCACGGTCACGATGGCTTTCATATTTTTCCACTCCGTTCTGTAATTCTTCCGTCAGCTTGACATTTCTCTGTCCAGTGGACAGATATCTGACGCTTTCCTGACACATCATTATACCGGATTTTTCCCGGACTGACAAGCGTTTTTCCCAAATTGGATGCGCTCCGTCACGACCGGCAAAGCCCCCCGGCCGGATGGACATCCGGCCGGGGGGCTGATTCGATTTTACGTCAATACGCCTGAACCGATATTTTACATCGGCAGCTTCCATTCCCCCTACACGCCCAGACGGGTCCAGAGTCGGTCGTACAGGCGCAGGGTCTCAGCGGGGAGATTCTCATAGATCTCGCAGCGGCGGAGCACCTCCTCCGAGGGGGCCATGATCTCGTAGATCTCCGGGTCCAGCGGTTCCTCGTTGACCTCCTCATAGTAGGCCGGATACTCCTCCAGCGCCTCGCCGTTGGGGGAGGCATACCAGATGTAGTCCATGTTGGCCAGATTGGCCTTTGTAGAGGCGATGAAGTTGATCCACTCCTCCGCCTCGGACATATGCTGGCTGCTCTTCAGGATGCACATGGCATCCACAAACCAGTTGCTGCCCTCCTCCGGGACAACGAAGGCCAGATCCTCATTATTCTCCAGCATGGTCAGGTAATCGCCGGCGTAATACATGGCCACGGCAGCGTTGCCACCCTCCATTTTCTGGAACACCTCATCCATAACGAAGGCCTGATACACACCATTGTCCTTGGCCTGCTTCAGCAGGGCGAAGGCCTCCTCCAGCTGGCTCTCGTCGGTGGTATTGATGCTGTATCCCAGATACAGCAGGGCCGCCGCCAGAGCGTCACGGGAGTTGTTGATCATCAGCACCTGTCCGGCGTACTGGGGGTCGAACATGGCGCTCCAGCTGGTGATAGGCTGGGAGACCATGGTGGTGTTGTAGATGATGCCCAGCGTACCCCAGGTGTAGGGGACGGTGTACTTGTTCTCCGGGTCGTAGCTGAGGTTCTTATAGGTATCGGCAATGAGGTCAAAGTTGGGGATGTGGCTGTAATCCAACTCCGCCAGCATATCCTCGTCAATGAGCCGGGCGATCATATAGTCCGAGGGGACGATGACATCAAAGTCGGCGCCTCCCATTTTGATGAGGGAGTACAGGGCCTCGTTGCTCTCCGCCGTCTGGTAGTTGACCCGGATGCCGGTCTCCTCCTCAAACTGGGTGATGAGACTCTCGTCGATATACTCGCCCCAGGAGCACACGTTCACCACCCGGTCGGACCGGGCGGAGCGGCCGGTGACGATCAGCGTCACCACCAGCACGCAGGCCGCCAGCCCCGCTCCCACACGGCGCAGGGTCTTATGCAGCTTGCTGCGGTTGGGGTGATGGGCCGCCGACGGAGCGGCGTGATGCTCCGCCTTCAGGCGGTGGTCGGCACGGCTCTCCCGCAGGTTCACGACGGCCAGCAGCACCAGCACCGTCACGAACAGCAGGGTGGAGATGGCGTTGATCTCCGGGCTGACCCGCTTTTTGGTCATGCCATAGATGGTCATGGCCAGCGTGGAGGAGCTGGTACCGGCGGTGAAGTAGCTGATGATGAAGTCATCCACAGACATGGTGAAGGCCGTCAGAGCGCCGGAGACGATACCGGGCTTGATCTCCGGGATCACCACACGCCAGAAGGCCTGCATCCACGTGCAGCCCAGATCCTGCGCCGCATCGATGAGGTTGCGGTCCATCTGGCGCAGCTTGGGTCCCACGGACAGGATCACATAGGGGATGTTGAAGCAGATATGGGCGATCAGCAGTGTGCCGAAGCCCATGGTCAGGCGCTCCGGCAGCACCACCAAAGACTGCCACGAATTCATCCACCCGGCGAAAGCGCCCCAGCCGTTGAAGAACACCACGAACAGCAGGCACAGGCTGACGCCGGTGACGATATCCGCATTCATCATGGGGATGTTGTTGACGGCGTTCACCGCCGCACGACGGCGGCGGCTCATGGCGTACAGGCCGATGGCGGCGAAGGTGCCGGCGATGGACGCCACGATGGTGGACAGCAGCGACACCAGCAGCGTGGTATAGACGCTGTTCATAATGAGCCGGTTGGAGAGAAGGGACTCGTACCATTTCAGGGAGAAGCCCTTCCACACGCTGGAGCTGGTACCGGCGTTGAAGGAAAAGACGATCAGGATGATGATGGGTGCATAGAGAAACAGGAACACCAGCGCCATCAGCAGCCGGTCGCCAAAGCGATTCTGGGTGCGGCTCATAGCTTCACCGCCTGTTCCTCGCCCTCACCGAAGCGATTCATCACCAGCATACATACCAGCACGATAATCATCATCACCAGCGAAATGGCGGCGCCCAGCTGGGGGTTGTAGGCACCCCCCAGAAACTGCCGCTCAATGAGGTCGCCCAGCAGCAGCTCCGTGCCGCCGCCCAGCATCCGGCTGATGGCGAAGGTGGACACCGACGGCACGAACACCATGGTGATGCCCGACACCACGCCCGGCAGGGACAGGGGCAGGATCACCCGGCGGAACACCGTCATACTGCCGGCCCCCAGATCACGGGCGGCCTCCAGCAGGGAGTGGTCCAGCTTGATGATGACGGAATAGATGGGCAGGATCATAAAGGGCAGGTAGTTATACACCATGCCCAGCACCACAGCCCCCTGGGTATTCATCATGGGGAAATACTCCAAGTTGGTGCCGAAGATGTGATTATAGAGGCTGATAAGGCCGATCTTCTGGAACAGCTGGTTCAAAAGACCGTTGTTTTCCAGAATGGTCATCCACGAATAGGTCCGCAGCAGGAAGTTCATCCACATGGGCAGCATAATGAGCACCATGGCCGTCCGCTGAAAGGAGGCCCCCTCCCGGCTCATGAGATAGGACACCGGGTAGCCGATGATCAGACAGATCATCGTGGCAATGATGGCCAGCTTGAAGGACCGGAGGAACACCTCCGTATAGCCCCCCATCTGCACGAAGTTATCCAGAGTAAAGCCGCCGTCGGCGGAAGAAAAGGCGTAGACCACCATAATGACAATGGGGGCCACCACGAAGATCGCCATCCATACCTCGTAGGGTACGGCGAACCGGGAGAGCTTATTCTTCATCCCCGCTCTCCTCCTCGTCCGTCTCCAGAGAGGCGTCCGCCAGCTCCTCATACTCCTCGGAGTAGGAGCTGTAATCTCCGAACTGGCCGGAGTATTCGCTCTTTTTCATAATGTGGAAGCCGTCGGGATCGATCTTCACGCCGATGCGGGCGCCCTCCGGGGAGTGATCCGTGGTCTGAATGAGCCACTTGAAGCCCCGGAAGTCCACAATGATATCGTACTGCATCCCCTTGAAGGTGACGCTGGTGACGGTACCTACCAGCTGCCCCTGCTCCACGGGGACGATGTCAATATCCTCCGGACGGATGACCACGTCCACCGGCTCGTTGGGTGCGAAGCCGCCGTCCACGCAGGGAAACTCCCGACCGTACATCTTCACCACATTGTCCCGGACCATGACGCCGTTCAAAATATTGCTCTCACCGATGAAGTCCGCCACGAAGGCGTTCTTCGGCTCGTTGTAGATATCCTCCGGGGTGCCGATCTGCTGGATACGGCCCTTGTCCATCACCACCACGGTGTCGGACATGGTCAGGGCCTCCTCCTGATCGTGGGTAACGTATACAAAGGTAATGCCCATCTGCTGCTGGATCCGTTTCAGCTCGATCTGCATATCCTTCCGCAGGCGCAGGTCCAAGGCACCCAGCGGCTCGTCCAACAGCAGCACCTTGGGCCGGTTCACCAGCGCACGGGCAATGGCCACACGCTGCTGCTGGCCGCCGGAGAGCTGATGGATCCTCCGGTGCTCAAAGCCCTTCAGGCTCACCACGCCCAGCATCTCTGTCACCCGCTGCTCGATCTCGTCGGCAGGCACCTTGGCGATCCGCAAGCCAAAGGCGATGTTTTCAAAGACATCCAGATGGGGAAACAGGGCATACTTCTGAAAGACAGTGTTGATCTGCCGCTTATGCGGCGGAACGTCATTGATCCTCACACCGTCAAAGGTGACGTCTCCCGACGTGGGCGTCGTGAAGCCGCCAATGATCCGCAGCGTCGTGGTCTTGCCACAGCCGCTGGGGCCAAGCAGTGTGAGGAATTCGGAATCGTTGATATACAGATTGATGTGATCGAGAACCAGCTCGTCGTCAAACGCCATGCAGAGGTCCCGCAGGCGAATCAACTCTTTGGACATTTATCCTCCCCCGTTCGTTAAATAATATCTACCTCTTTTCTCTGTTCAAAGGGAGGCCTTGCGGACAGGCCTGATATCTCTCGTTGAAATTTGGCAGATTCACTATATATAAAAAGCGAAGAAATGTCAATGAATATTTTCCCCTGTTTAAGGAAAATTCTGCACGGTGGAGAATTTTACTCGTTTTTGCCGGAGATTTCCGGGGAATGGCAGAAGAAAGCCCCGGCTGCACCGGGCAGCCGGGGCGGCGATCAGCCGAAGTATTTCTCCCGGAAGGGGACGCTCTCCACCTGAAAGCTGCGGCCCCGGAGGTAATTCAGCAGGCCGGCGTCCGTGGGGAAGTCGAAGGTCAGGCGGTAGGAATACAGAGCCTGCCGGGTCTCGCCGTAGCGGCGGTTCACCGACCCGTCGCCGTACTTGCCGTCCCCCAGCAGGGGGCAGCCCAAGTCCGCCATGGTGGCACGGATCTGGTGGGTGCGGCCCGTCAGCAGCTCCACCTCCAGCAGGGACAGCTCCCCACGGGTCTCCAGCGTCCGGTAGCGGGTAACGGCGGTCTTGCCGCCGGGAACGGGCCTGTGGTATACGGCCACCTGCTTTTTCTTCTCGTCCTTCAGCAGGAAGCAGGATACCTCCCCCTGCGGGGGCCGTGGCGCACCCACGGTGATGCAGAGGTAGCGTTTGTCGATCTCCCGATCCCGGATCTTCTGGTTGATGATCCGCAGGGTCTCGGCGTTTTTGGCGGCGATGACGATGCCGCCGGTGTTGCGGTCGATGCGGTTGCACAGCGCCGGGGTGAAGGCGTTCTCCCACCGGGGATTCCACTCCCGCTTCTGGTAGAGGTATGCCTGAATGTGGTTGATGAGGGTGTTGACCTTCTCCGTCTCGTCGGCGTGGACCACCAGACCGGGGCGCTTGTTCAGCAGCATCAGATTCTCGTCCTCGTAGACGATATCCAGGCTGGGGCGGAACAGGGTGAGGAACAGATTATCCTCCCTGGGCTTGTCGAAGAACTCGTCGTTGATGTATAGTTGCAGCACGTCCCCCTCCTGCAGGCGCTGATCCCGCTGGGCCCGGCCTCCGTTGACCTTGATGCGCTTGAGGCGGATGTACTTTTGCAGCAGGGCCGGCGGCAGCAGCGGCAGGGCCTTGGAGACGAAGCGATCCACCCGCTGTCCGGCGTCATTTTTCCCGATGGTCAGCTCCCGCATGGCGTGTTTCCTCCTTTGATGGATGCTGTTTAAGGCTATTGTACCTGATTTTCGGAAATTGTCAAAATATTTCGCAGAAAATGTTTGACAAGCCGGGTGCAATCCTCTATAATACTATTCGTGTCATTAAGAGGTGTACTATGCGATTGAATGTAAACCGACTGCTGCATACCCCCGACGCCAGTCAGGAGGTCCGGTTTGAGATGGATCTGTCTCAGCTGGATTTCGGCGGCGCTGCGCCCATTATCCGTCCGGTCACTGTGGAAGGCCGTATTCGGAATCAGGCCGGGGTTCTGCTGTGCCAGCTGGAGATGCATACGACGCTGCACTGCGTGTGTGACCGGTGCATGGAGGAGTTCGATGCGCCCAAGTCCGTTTCTTACTCGTGCGTTTTGGCCGAGGAGAAGCAGGAGGAGGACAGCGACGAGATCATCCTGCTGGAGCACGACGAGGTGGATCTGGCGGAATTGGCCAGAGATGCGTTCATTCTCGACATGGACACGAAAACTCTTTGCTCCGAGGACTGTAAGGGTCTTTGCCCCGGCTGCGGCGTGAACCTCAACCGGGAGCCCTGCCGCTGTAAAAAGCAGGTGGATCCGAGGCTTGCCAAGCTGGCCAGTCTCCTGCAGGAGAAGGAGTAAAGCGCTCTCTATACTATCAATTACTGCTCAGGCAGTTAAGACCAAGGAGGTGTCAACATGGCAGTACCCAAGGGAAAAGTATCCAAGCAAAGACGCAACAAGAGACGCAGCTCCGTGTGGAAGCTGGCGACTCCCGGTCTGGTGGCCTGCACCAAGTGCGGTGCGCTGCATCTGCCTCACAGAATGTGCCCGGAGTGCGGTACCTACAATGGCCGTGAGGTCAAGCAGGTCAAGTCCGTGGCCGCTGGCAAATAATGATCGTGTGTCCTTGACAGGCGGGAAGCGTGGCTTTCCGCCTGCTTTTCTTTTTGCAGGGAAGGTCTGTATGTATGGTGCCTGCTTCGGCGGGATATCATGGTCGGTGCCGCAGCATGGGTGATGCCGTGCCACGGCAGAAGATCGCCGCGGGGTGGTCGGAGGACACAGCTGCGAAAAGCCTGCCGCCATGCACAGAACGCAAGGCGCAAGCTTCATAATGAATAAAGCGCAGGGGAGACGAGCCGTCTCTCCTGCGCTTTATTTTACTCCATCTCATCCAGCGTCAGCCGGAAGCTGGGGAGGAAATGCTCCCGGAAATAGGTCAGCTCCGGCAGATGAAAATCATCCAGCGCCTGCTCCGTCTGCTCCGCCGCCCGGCGGAACTCCAGATTCCCGGCCTTCAGCTCCTCCAGACATTTGATGTGGGCAGACAGCTTGTCCGCCGCCTTCACCAGTTCCTCCACCTCCGGGTCTGTGGGGGTCAGGGCCTCGGCAAAGTCCGGCTGCAGCTCCGGCGGCAGCATCCCCACCAGCTTGCCGCAGGCGATGTGCTCCACCTGCTTATAGGCATCCCGGATGGCGGGATTGTAGTACTTGATGGGGGTAGGCAGATCCCCGGTGAGGATCTCGCTGGCGTCGTGGTACAGGGCCGCCACCGCCACCGTGCCGGGGTCCACCCGGCCACCGAAGCAGCGGTTGCGGATCACCGCCAGCGCATGGGCCAGCACTGCCACCTGATGGCTGTGCTCCTGAATGTTCTCCGGCTGACTGTTACGCATCAGCGCCCAGCGGGAGATGAACCGCATCCGGGACGTATAGGCAAAAAAGTGTTCCATGTTATGTCACCTCTCCCATCAGGATATCGTTTACTACGCCTGTGATCTTCACATGACGAACGGTGTTATGGTAATCCTCCTGTGTCTGCACCTCCACCGGCATATAGTTGGGGGCATGGCCGGCGGCGCAGCCGTCCTTGCGCTGCTCGAAGAGCACGGGATAAGTCTGGCCCACGCAGCCCTGCAGATAGGCACGGTGCAGCTCCGCCGCCACCGCCGACGCACGGGCGGCACGCTCCTCCTTCACCGGGCCGGGGACCTGCTCCATCTCCGCCGCCTTGGTGCCGGGGCGGATGGAGTAGGGGAAGATGTGCATCTGGGCAAAGTCGCAGCGGCGCAGGAAAGCCAGCGTCTGGGAGAACTCCTCCTCCGTCTCGCCGGGGAAGCCGCAGATCAGGTCCGTGGTGATGGCGGGCCGGGGAAAGTACTGCCGCAGCAGAGTCACGGACCGGAGGAACCGGGCGGTGTCGTACCGGCGGTTCATGCGCCGCAGGGTGGCGTCACAGCCGGACTGCATGGACAGGTGGAACTGGGGGCAGAGGTTGGGGAGCCGGGCGGCCCGGCGGCAGAAATCCTCCGTCACGGTGCGGGGCTCCAGACTGCCCAGCCGCAGGCGCATCTCTCCCGCCGCCTGCGACACCGCCTCCAGCAGGTCGATGAGGCTGCGGCCGTCCTTGAAATCCTGTCCCCAGGAGGAGATCTCAATGCCGGTAAAGACCACCTCCCGGTAGCCCTCCCGCCGCAGCTGCTCCGTCTGGCGCACCGCCTCCTCCAGCGGTAGGGACCGCACCGGCCCCCGTGCGTAGGGGATGATGCAGTAGGTGCAGAAGTTGACGCAGCCGTCCTCCACCTTCAGCATGGCCCGTGTCCGGGCCGCCATGCCTCCGGCAGGCAGCACCTCGAAGGTGCGGCGGCGCAGGGCCTCATCCACCGCCACACGGCTGCGGTGGTCCTCCGCCGCCTGCTCCAGCAGGGTCAGAAACTCCATCCGGTCGCCGGTGCCGCCGATGAGGTCGATGCCCAGCTCCTGAGCCTCCGGGGTGTGGGTCTGCACATAGCAGCCGCAGGCAGCCACCACGGCCTGGGGATTGCGGCTCTTGGCCCTGCGGATCATCTGCCGGGATTTTTTATCGCTGACGGCGGTGACGGAGCAGGTGTTGATGATGTAGGCGTCCGCCGGGGACTCAAAGTCCACCAGCGTGTGGCCACGCCGCTGAAGCTCCTGCTCCATGGCCTGCGTCTCGTATTGGTTGACCTTGCAGCCGAGGGTGTAAATAGCAACTCGCATGGGGATTCTCCTTGCACTTTGCGGTTTTCTCCGATATAATAAGAATTTGTCTACATTATACGGTATCCGGCCGCCGGTGGCAAGAGGGTCTTTGCCCCTCCCCCCTGTCCGGCGCCGGTTTTTCTGAAAAAACGGGAGGTCTGCGCTATGATCTATCTGGACCACGCCGCCACCACGCCCCTGCCGGAGGCTGTGGCGGATACCATGTACGATGTGCTGCGCCATCAGTTCGGCAATCCCTCCGCCCAGTATCCTCTGGGCCGGGAGGCCAAGGAGCTGGTGGAGGAGGCACGCCGCACCATCGCCGGGGCGCTGGGGTGCCAGCCCTCGGCCCTGCACTTCACCTCCTGCGGCACGGAGTCGGACAACTGGGCCATCCGGGCCGCCGCATGGCAGGGCCGCCACACGGGGCGGCACATCATCACCACTGCTGTGGAGCACAGCGCCGTGCTGGAGCCCTGCCGCCAGCTGGAACAGGAGGGGTATGAGGTCACCTACCTCAAGCCCGACCGCACGGGGCATATCTCCGCCGGGCAGGTGGCGGAGGCCCTGCGGGAGGACACGGTACTGGTGTCCGTGATGCTGGTGAACAACGAGACGGGGTGTCTCTTCCCCGTGGCGGATATCGCCCGGCTGCTGAAGGAGCGGGGGAGCCGTGCGCTCCTCCACTGCGACGCCGTGCAGGGCTTTCTGAAGGTTCCCTGCGCTCCGGCGGGGTGGGGCGTGGATCTGATGAGCCTGTCCGCCCATAAGATCGGCGGCCCCAAGGGCATCGGCGCTCTGTACGTCCGTCCGGACCTGCGGAACCTGCGGCCCCTGCTGGCCGGCGGCGGGCAGGAGGAGGGGCTGCGCTCCGGCACGGAGGCCACCGCCCAGATAGCGGGCTTTGCCAAGGCCGTGGCGCTGCGGCAGGAGGGGCTGGAAGAAAAGCTTGCCCACATGGCCCGCATCAAGGCCTACTGCCGGGAGCGGCTGCTGAGCATCCCCGGTGTGGTGCCGGTGGGCGGCGGCGAGGCCCCCCACATTCTGGCGGTATCTCTGGTGGGCTACCCCAGCGCCAACGTCATCAACGATCTGGGCAGTCAGGGCATCTGCCTGTCCGCAGGCTCCGCCTGTCACCGGGGCAAGGCCAGCCGTGGCTATGCCGCCCTCGGGCTGGATAAAAGGACCGCCGCCGGGGTGCTGCGGCTCAGCTTCGGGCCGGAGACCACGGAGGGTGACATCGACGCCCTGTACGAGGCGCTGCTGCGCCACAAAAATACGAGATTTTCCATGCTGTGAGGGATACCATGCTGCAATGTCTGAAACGTGAACCGGGCTTTTACCGGTATCTGTGGGGTCTGACCGGCCCCATCGCCCTGCAAAACCTTATCACCTTTACACTGGGCCTGATGGACACGCTGATGGTCAGCTGGCTGGGTAACACCCAGATGGCCGCCGTCACCACCGCCAACGTGCCGGTGTTCCTGCTGATCTCCATTGTGTTCGGCGTGCAGAGCGGCCTGAGCATTTTGGTGAGCCAGTACTGGGGCAAGCGGGATATGGAGCACATCAGCCGTGCCATCGGCGTGGCGGCCATGCTGGGTACCGGCCTGACGGTGGTGCTGGCGGCGGTGCTGTACCTGTGGCCGGTGGAGATCATGGATCTGCTGTCCAATAACCATGAGCTGTCGGTGCTGGGTGCGCCGTATCTGAAGCTCATCGGCATCTCCTATGTGTTCAATATGCTCTCGTCCCTGTATGTCAGCGCCCGGCGCAGCGCCGAGGACGCCGGCTTCGGCATGAAGCTGTTCGCCATGTCTACGGTGCTGAACACGGGGCTGAACTACCTGCTGATCTTCGGCAAGTGCGGCCTGCCTGCGCTGGGCATTCAGGGTGCCGCCGTGGCTACCCTGCTGGCCCGCATCACAGAGTTCGCCGTGTGCAGCTTCTGTGCCGTCCGCAGCAGGCTCCTGCCCATCCAGTGGCGGGCCTTCTTCCGCCCCGGCTGGGAAATGCTCCGGCGGTTCGTGAAGTACTCCTCCCCCGTGATCCTCAATGAGACGGCATGGGGCCTCGGCAACAGTATGCTGACGGTGATCCTGGGCTACACCGACAACTCCGTGGAGATGCTGGCGGCCAACGCCGTCATGGGCAACCTCAACCGCCTGTTCCTGGTGGTGTGCTTCGGTCTGGGTGCCGCCACCGCCGTGATAATCGGCAAATCCATCGGTGAGGGCCGCAGCCATCAGGAGGTCATGGACCTGAGCCGGACGCTGTTGGTGTTCACGGCGCTGGTGGGTGCGGGGCTGACGATCCTGTCTCTGCTGCTGGTGCCGACGCTGTTCGTGCCGGTGGTGTTCCCGCTGTTCAAGCTCTACGGCGAGTCCGCCGCCATCGCCACGGCGCTGGCGGTGACGGGCTTTCTGTCCATCCCCCTCCACGCCTACTCTATCTCCGCCGTCACCGGCGTGCTGCGGGCGGGCGGCGACGTGTTCTGGTCCACCCTGCTGGACGTGGGGCCCCAGTGGTGCATGGCCCTGCCCCTGACGGCGCTGCTGGCGCTGGTACTGAAGGCGGACTACTGGTGGATCGCTGCCGCCATCCAGTCGGAGAGCCTGCTGAAGGTACCGCTGTGCGCCCTGCGTATCCGCACGGGACAGTGGATCCACGACGTCACCGTCCGAAAGGAGCGTGGGCAATGAGCCTGTTCGTCTGCCCCATCTGCGGGGCGGCGCTGGAGCGGGAGCCGGGGCGCTACCGCTGTCCGGCGGGCCACAGCTATGACGTGGCCCGTGAAGGCTACACCCATCTGCTGCCCGCCAACCGCAAGCATTCCAAAATGCCCGGCGACGACAAGGGCATGGCCGCCGCCCGCAGTGCCTTTCTCAGCAAGGACTACTACGCCGCCCTGCGGGATGCACTGTGCCGTCTGGCACTGGACTATGCCCCGGAGCATCCGGCGGTGCTGGACACCGGCTGTGGCGAGGGATACTACACCAGCGCCGTCTACCGGGCGCTGCGGGACGCCGGGAAGGCCCCCTGCATGGCGGGGACGGACATCTCCAAGGCCATCCTCCGCCGGGCCGCCAAGCGGGAAAAGGATGTGGAGTTCGCCGTGGCCTCCTCCTATCACCTGCCGGTGGCAGACCGATCCATCGACTTGCTGCTCAACTGCTTCTCCCCGCTGGCGCTGGAGGAATTTCGGCGGGCGCTCCGGCCCGGCGGCACGTTTCTCTATGTGGTGCCGTCGGAAAAGCACCTGTGGGAGCTGAAGCAGGTGCTCTATGACCACCCCTATCCCAACGAGGTGAAGGAGACTCCCTACGAAGGCTTCGCCTACGCCGAGATCCGCCATGTGGAGGACCGCATCCGGGTGCTGGGGCAGGAGGACATCCACGCCCTGTTCCAGATGACCCCCTACTACTGGAAAACTCCCAAGTCCGGCTGTCAGCGTCTGGCGGCGCTGGAGGAGCTGGCGGTCACCATCAGCTTCGATATCCATGTCTTTCGCCGGGAGGCGTGAGGCTGCCGAAACTTTTCCTGCCGATGGGCGCTGCGTTGCAGCGCCCACTTTTTGTGAAATTATCTGTTTTTTCTTGACATATTGCAGTCTATATTATACATTATAGTCATAATTTGTCGTCATCTGGTGTAAAGAAGGAGGTATCCCATGAACCGTTTGTTCCGCCGCCTATCACTTCTTCTGTGCGTCCTACTGCTGCTGATAACGGCTCTCAGCGGCTGCGGTACATCCCCTGCCGCTCCCTCTGACCCCTCCACGCCCCAGACTCCCACGGCGGAGGACGAGGCCCTGCGCCGTGCGCCCTTCCAGCCGGTCATTACCTGTGAGCTGGCCGGGGAGGCGGAGACCCTGACGGAGGAACAGCAGCAGGCCATCCTCTCCTATACCACCATGCTTTGCACCGCTCTGGCCCGACCCGATGATCCTCTGCCGGAGGAGCCCTATACCACGGACACCCTGCGTCAGGAGGCACTGACCCGTGGCTTCCTGTGGTCCAGCTATATCTGGGGGGAGCAGCGGGTACAGGTGTATCCCATGAACCCTATTTACCGCAGCGAGGATGCGGTGGAGGTGTGGGCCTCTCTCCGGGTGGAGGCCAATTATTCCAGCGACCTCACCCAGACCACCGGCGATACCTTCGGCTACGGCTCTCTGCACCATCTGACCCTGAACCGTACCGCCCAAGGCTGGCAGGTGGTGGGCGACGACTGCGAGGAGTCCGATCTGTGCGGCTACCTCAGTGGCTGCGGCACCGCCTCCCTCCCGTCGGAGGATATCCTCGCCGCCATCCAGAATTATCTGGACCTGCGGGCCGCCGTCATGGCCGGGCGAACCCCCGCTACCCCGGATCGCTGCACCGCTCCCCTGCGGGAGGATGCACAGACTCTGGCGGAGGCCGCCGTGGACGAGTACGCCGTCATTTACGATGTACAGTGCCGCCCCGCCTACTTTGCCCCCATACAGCAGAGCGGCGAGACGGTGCAGGTGACCCTTCGGGAGATCCTACGGGTGGATCACCTGCGGCAGGGCGTCATCGCCGCCACACGGACCTCCGTGGATCATACCCTGACCCTCCGGCGGCAGACGGACGGCTCGTGGCAGGTCTGCGGCGACAGCTATGAGGCGCTGGGACACACCTGCGCCGTCACGCCCTGATGGGCAGCTTTTTCAGGATATAGCTTTCAAAAAGCCGGCAGACGCATGGCGTCTGCCGGTTTTTGCTGGCTGCACCGCCATCGGCATGGTCATGCCCAGATAGGTGATCATCTCGCCGTAGTAGGCAAAGGTATGGGAGATGATGCCGTACAGCAGGCTGAAAATCACCATCAGCACCTGTCCGATGGGGTTTCCCTTGGCGTTGAAGATCAGCGACGTGACGCCTATCAGCGAGGCGGCCAGCGTCAGATAATTCTCCCGATCAAAGGCGCAGAAGGATCCGACGATGAATACCACCGACAGGCCCCACAGGAGCCTCTCGGCTCTGGAAAAGTATTGAAGCAGCTTTCTCCGCATAAGATCCACCTCCAAAAAAACAGCACCCGCATACACATCTTCTAAGACCTGACGATGTGCAAACGAATGCTTTCCCATCTACTGCTCGGTAGCAATATCCATATAACAGGAATGTTTTACCATGAAAACCTGCAAAATTTCCCATAAACGACAGGGCGGCGCAGAGTTTTTCTACGCCGCCCTGTGGGTTTTATGGTTTTCTCATGGGGTGTGTGGGCTTCCCTGCCCCGTTACCGCAGCGCCACACCCTCCGGCATGAAGCGCAGGCTGCTCTCATAGCAGGCCCGCACGGCCCGGACAAAGGTCTCCACGTCCCGGCTGCCCATGGTCTCGAAGCAGGAGTGCATGGCCAGCTGGGCCATGCCGATGTCCACCGTGGGGATGGGCAGCTTGGTGTCGGCGATGTTCCCCAGCGTGGCCCCGCCCATCTGATCGGGGCGGTTGGCGTAGTGCTGCACCGGCACCTCTGTCCGGCGGCAGAGCTCCGTAAACACGGCGGCGGACACGCCGTCCGTGGCGTAGCGGGGGGAGTGCTTCACCACCACGCCTCCGTTGGGCACCGGGGCCTCGTTGGTGTCCGCCAGCTCCGGGTGGTTGGGATGGCGGGCATGGCCATTGTCGCAGGAGAGCATCATGCTGTCCGCCAGCAGCGCCCGGTGGTCGGCGGCGGAGAGGCCCAGCGCCTCCGAGATGGCCGCCAGCGTCTCCGGCAGGAATACGGAGGCCGCCCCCTGCTTGGTCTCGGAGCCGATCTCCTCGTTGTCAAACACGCACAGCACCGGCACCATGTCCCGCTCCTGCGCCGTCAGAAAGCCCTCGGTGCAGGCAAACACACAGGCCAGATCGTCCAGCCGGGGGGCCGATACGAACTCGCCCTCCGGTCCCCAGACGGTCCCCGGCTGGTTGTTGTACAGCACCAGATCCCCGGCTACCACGTCCTCCGGGGCGCAGTCCGCCGTTCTGGCCACCTCCCGATAGAAGCTGCCGCTGCCGGTTCCGGCGGCGTACAGGGCCACCAGATCACGGGCCGGGTCGTACTTGACCCCGCTGTTGGTCTCCCGGTTCAGGTGGATGGCCACACGGGGGATCAGGGCCACATCCCGCTTCAGATCCACCAGACGGGCCTCCAGTCCGCCCTCCCGGCGGACCAGTACCCGACCCGCCACACTGAGGGGCCGATCCAGCCAACTGTCATTGATCATGCCGCCATAGCGCTCGGCGGACAGGCGGATATATTCCCCTGTCAGCTCCGCATGATCCCGCAGACGGAAGCAGGGAGAGTCGGAATGGCTGGCGGTCAGCAGGAAGCCGGCGGGGGCCTCCTGTGGGATGCGGAAAGCCATCAGAGAGGAACCGTTCTTGGTGGTGAAGTACTTCCCTCCTGCCGTCAGCTGCCACCGGCCGGGCCGCAGCTCCGTGTAGCCCTCCCGCAGCAGACGCTGGCGCAGCTCCTCCACGGCGTGGAAGCAGTCGGGGCTGCGCTGGATGTATTGCAGCATTGCAGAGATCATCTTATTCTTCCTTTCTCATCATGGGTGGCTGCTCTCCCGGAGAGCAGCCGCAGCGTATGGTATGGAAAAAGGGTGCGCTGCCGGAAGCAGCACACCCTTTCGGACGGTGTGGTTCAGTGCAGAAGCAGCGTCAACAGCCAGATACACAGGCCGAGGCCGCCCAGAAACGCCAGTGCGATCAGCAGGGACGCCTTCATGGTGCCCAGCAGGAACGCCCATCGGTCGCCTCTGGACAAGGGCGGCACATAGTCGCCGTCGGACTGCTCCGACTCCTGCTGCTTCTTCCGGGAGGTCCCCTCTTTATGACCGAACAGGGGCGGTCGGTCCAAACCGGACATATCCGCTACCGTGCGGCCGTCGTCCTCCCACTCCTTGTGCTGGTCGCTCATGCCTCGTCGTACAGATGGCAGACCACATAGTGGCCCGGCTCGATCTCACGCTGCTGAGGCACCTCGGTCTTGCACTTCTCCATGCAGTTGGCGCAGCGGGTATGGAACTTGCATCCAGCCGGCGGATTCGCCGGGGAGGGAATGGAGCCCTCCAGCACGATACGATCCATCTTTACCGTGGGATCCGGCACCGGGATGGCAGAGAACAGGGCCTTGGTGTAGGGGTGCAGCGGGTTGCGGAAGATGTCCTCCGTAGCGCCGTACTCCACCAGATTGCCCAGATACATGACACCCACCGTGTCGGAGATGTACTCCACCACGGACAGATCGTGGGAGATGAAGAGATACGTCAGGTTGTACTTTTCCTGTAGATTCTTCAGCAGGTTGATGATCTGAGCCTGAATGGACACGTCCAGAGCCGACACAGGCTCGTCGCAGACGATGAACTCCGGGTTCAGGGCCAGCGCACGGGCAATGCAGATACGCTGCCGCTGGCCGCCGGAAAACTCGTGAGGATAGCGGTCCTTGTGGAAGGGCTGCAGGCCACAGTTATCCATGACCTGATCGATGTAATCATCGAACTCCTCCTTGCTCACCAGACCGTGCTCACGCACTGCCTCGCCGATGATCTCGCCCACGGGCATACGGGGCTGCAGAGAGGAGAAGGGATCCTGGAAGATGATCTGCATCTTCGTGCGCATATCCCGCATTTCCTTGTCAGAGAGGGCATACACGTCCTTACCGTTAAACAGCACCTGACCGCCGGTCTTTTCGCCGGCCAGACGCAGGATGGTGCGGCCGGTGGTGGTCTTGCCACAGCCGGACTCGCCCACCAGACCCATGGTAGTACCACGCTTGAGGTTAAAGGTGACGCCGTCCACGGCCTTCACATGGCCTACGGTCTTGCTGATCATACCGCCCTTGATGGGGAAGTGCTTCTTCAGATCCTTGACCTGCAGAATGTACTGGGGATCATACTCCACCGGCGTTTCAACGACTTTCTTCTCGTGTGCCATGGTTATTCACCCACCTTTCCGTCAAAGTAACGATAGCAGCTGACCATATGAGTGGGGGAGAGCTGGATCATATGGGGATACTCGCCGCAGCACTTCTCCACCTGCATCTCACAGCGATCCTTGAAGTAGCAGTAGTCCGGCATATTGATGGGGTTAGGCACCTTGCCGGGAATGGAGTACAGCTTATCCACCTTCTTGCCCACCACGGGCTTAGAGGCCATCAGACCGATGGTATAGGGATGGGCGGGATTGGCAAAAATTTCCTCTGCTGTGCCCTTCTCCACCACACGACCGGCGTACATGACCACCACGTAGTCCGCCATCTCTGCGATAACGCCCAGATCGTGGGTGATGAGCATGATGGAGGAATTGATCTTGTTCTTCAGGTTCCGCAGCAGATCCAGGATCTGGGCCTGAATGGTCACGTCCAGAGCCGTAGTGGGCTCGTCAGCGATGATCAGCTTGGGGTTGCAGGACAGGGCCATGGCGATCATGACACGCTGGCGCATACCGCCGGACAGCTCGTGAGGGAACATATTGTACACGCCCTCGCAGTTGGCGATACCGGCCATCTCCAGCAGGTGGATGGAGCGTTCCTTGATCTCCTCCTTGCTCTTGCCCTCGCCGTCGTGGAGGGCAATGACCTCGTCCAGCTGAGCGCCGATGCGGAACACCGGGTTCAGGCTGGTCATGGGTTCCTGAAAGATCATGGACATATAGTTGCCCCGCAGATTCTGCATCCGCTCCGTGGGGGTCTTGGTGATGTCGTAGCACTTGCCGTTGCCGAGGTTCAGACGAATTTCGCCGTCCACGATCTGGCCCTGCGGCCGCTGCAGCAGCTGCATGATGGAGAGGCTGGTAACGGACTTACCGCAGCCGGACTCGCCCACCACGCCCACGGTCTTGCCGATGGGGACGTCGAAGGAGACGCCGTCCACAGCACGGACGGTACCCACATCCGAGAAGAAGTAGGTATGCAGATTCTCGATTTCCAGTGCGTTGTTGGGATCCTTCATCTGAGTCAGATACTCGGACTCCGGCACATTCTTGCGCTTATGGCGCTTTTCCAGCTGATCTGTGATGCGGCGATTCTCACGGGAGATGCGCCGGGATTCCTTAGCGGACAGATAGCCGGTCTCATTCTTCTTAGACATACAGGCTCCTCCTTTCTCAGCGCTTCATCTTCGGGTCGAACGCATCCCGCAGACCGTCGCCGGCCAGATTGAAGGCCAGAACCGTCAGCAGAAGCAGCAGACCGGCGGGGATCCACACCCACCAGTAGTTGGTCAGCACGTGGGTGTTGTTCACGTCGCTGATGATGTTGCCCCAGGAAGCGAAGGGGAACTTCACGCCCAGACCAAGGAAGGACAGGGTGGCCTCGGTGATGATCACGGAGCCAAGACCCATGGTGCAGTTGACGATCAGCTGAGGAATGACGTTGGGGATCAGGTGCTTGAAGATCCGGCGGGAGACGCTGATACCGCAGGCCTCGGTGGCCGTCATGAACTCCTGCTCACGCAGGGACAGGATCTGGCCACGGACCAGACGGGCGATACCGGCCCAGCCCAGGAAGCCCAGGATCAGCATCAGGTATATCATTCGCAGCCAGCCATCCACACGCTGAGCGTCCATGGCGGCACCCAGAATGATGATGATGGGCATGGAGGGGATGCAGTAGAAGATATCCACCACACGCATGATGAGGTTATCCACCCAGCCGCCGAAATAACCGGCAATGCCGCCGAAGATGACGCCGATGACGGTCTCAATGATGATGACGATGAAGCCGATCATCAGGGACACACGGCCGCCGTACATCAGGCGGGTCAGCATATCCATGCCGTATCCGTCGGTACCCATCAGGTGCTCCTTGCTGGGAGCGGAATACTTATCGTACTGGCGGCTGGTCTGCTCCTGCAGAACGGACCAGCTGTTGGTGGCAGCGTCGAAGGAGATATCATACTCCGCCGTAGCGCTCTGGGGCGTGTCATCAGGCACCTGACTGTCGTCGGGGGTGATGGCGCTGCTGGTACCGTCCTCCTCATCGGTGGCGGGCTCCTCATCCACAATGAGGGACTCGTCGGTGTAGGTGAACTTTTCGCCGCCGGCGTTGATGGTGTCGATGAGCTTATCCTTGAAGTCACGGGACAGGAACACGTCTGGCATCAGAGCCTGCACCACGTAGGGGCTGACATAGGCCACCTCGGTGGCGCCGTCCATGACGCTGCCGCTTTCATCCACGGTGTAGGTCTTGCCGTCCGCCGTGAAGGTATCCGCACCATCGGTGAGATAGGCCTTCAGGGCCTGATAGGTGAACTCAAAGGACAGGGTGGCGTCCGAAGCGGAGGGACTCACCACGCTCTTGTAGGCAAGACCCACCACCTGACCATTTACGGAGACGCTGTAAAAGTCCTCCGCCTCCTTGGTCAGGGTGAATCTGTTGTCACGGTAGGTAAAGCCGTCCTTCTGCTGTTGGATGGCCAGCATAGCCTGCGCCTGAGCAGGCAGGCCGAACACGGAATCGTCCGCCGAAGAATAGCGGAACTCCGTATTCTTGATGACCGCCGCAAACTCCCGGCGGATGGTCTTATCGGCGTAGAAGAACTTATCCTGCTCATAGGGGGAGATCAGTCCACCGATAAAGGAGAAAACAAACATGAACAAGAGGATCGCCATACCGGTCACCGCCAGACGGTTCCGGAAGAAGCGCTTGGCCACCAGCATACCGGGGGACAGCACCTTCACACGGCGGTCGTCGTTCAGAGAATAGTGCTCCTCCGCCGGCTTCTGGTCGGCGTGCTCGATCTCTTCATTCAAAGTATCCTTCAGATTCTCGTTATGATCTGCCATCGTTTATTTCCTCCTTTCTTAAGCGATACGTACACGGGGATCGACCACCGCATACAGGACGTCGGAGATCAGGTTGCCCAGCAGGGTCAGGATCGCCAAAAACGTCATATAGAACATGGAGAACGGGATATCGCCGCCCACCATGGCATTATACGAGGTCAAGCCGATGCCGGGGATGCCGAACAGAGTCTCGGTGATCAGAGCACCGGAGAACAGGCCCGGCAGGCTGCCGCCAATGATGGTGACCAGCGGGATCAGCGTGTTGCGGAAGGCGTGGTGATAGATGACCTTCCGCTCGGACAGGCCCTTGGCCCGTGCGGTACGGATGTAGTCGGCGTTCAGCACCTCCAGCATATTGGTGCGGGTGTAGCGCATCAGGGAACCGACGCTGATGACCACCAGCGTCACGATGGGCAGCACCAGATGATGCGCCTTGTCCCAGAACTGACCGGCCGCAGACAGCTGCTGGTAGTTACGGCCGATGAGACCGTACAGGTCGAACCAGCCCAGCTTCACGGAAAAGACCAGCTTCAGCAGGGATGCAAAGAAGAACGTAGGCAGGGAGATACCGGCCAACGCAAAAATGGAGATGGCATAGTCCGTCCTGCTGTACTGCTTGGTGGCAGCCAGCACGCCCAAGGGGATGGCAATGATGATCTCCAGAATGAAGGCGATACCGCCCATGACGAAGGACAGCCACACCGTTTCGTTAAACTTCTGGAGCACCGGCACCGTGTACAGCCAGCTGTCACCGAAGTTGCCAGTGAACATCTCGCCCATCCACGCAAAAAAGCCGGAAATGATCCCGCCGTTCATATGATACATCTCTTCCAGCTGGGCCAGCCACTCCTCATAGCCCTTGGAGCCGGGCGCCATAGCCTTCTGCTGTGCCATTCTCTCGATATAGGACGTCGGGAGACAGCGCATCAAGCCATAGATGATGAACGAAACAAAGAACAGGATCACAATGGAAATCAGTATTCTTTTCAAAACATATTTTCGCACAAATTCAACCTCCGTTCTGATGATACAACGGGCCGGCGCCGCTCAGACGCCATGCCGCAAAGCCCACTGCACATCAGGCAGCGACCTGCCTATTTTTTGAAAGTCGCTTCCCGATATGCAGCCGGGGCGAACCGGTGACCGCAGTGGCCACCGGTTCGCCGGGTCTGCTCAGTCAGTCAGCAGGACTGACCGGATGCCATTATAAGCAAATTGCTTACTTCAGCTCCATGTTCTGAATCTCGCTCATCCAGCCATAGAAGGTGGTGATATCGGGAGTCACAGTGTCGATGTTGACACGCTCGGTGCTGAAGATGATAGCGTTCTGACGCTGATAGACAGGCACCTCGGTAGCCCAGTCAACGATGGTGTCCAGGCAAGCCTTGTACAGGGTCTTACGATAGGACTGATCCAGAGACTTACGAGCCTCCATGATCATGTTATCCAGCTCCTCGTCAGCGATGCAGTACATATAGCTGGAGTTACCCTGATCGGGACCACCCATGGGGTTGTAGCCATTGCCCATGTCGCCGTTGAAGTCGGCAACGTCGGCGTAGTAGATCTGATACATATCAGGATCCACAGTGGCGTTCCAGGCGGCGCACCACATATCTACCTGACGGGCCCGGATGCTATCCCACAGAGCGCTAGAATCGGACAGGTCGGTGACCACGATATCCATACCGATGTCAGCCAGGGCCTTCTTAGCCTCGGTGACCATCATGAAGGAGGGGTGGTTGCCGGTACCGTCGGCGGGGATCTGAACCTCATACTGCATCTTGGCACCCTCAGGAGCGGCAGTGATCTTGCCGTTCTCGACGGTATAGCCGGCGGCCTGGAAGAAGCCCAGAGCAGCGGTCTTAGCGGCGGCATACTTGTCATCGGCGCTCATGCCGGAGGTGTAGATGGGCTTGCCATCGACATCCACGGAGAAGGCCACCTGATAGCCGGCGTCAGTTGCCTGAGGAGCAGCCCAAGAGGTGTTGGAGATGGGGTAGTTGATCACGCTGGCACGCTCGCCGTAGTAGGACTCGACGCTCAGCTCACGGTAAACGGCAAACACAGTGGCCAGACCCTTACGCAGGTTCTTGGAGGCGTCGGAACCGGGATCGCCGCCCACGTTCACAGCCACAGAGGAGATGCCCATGTAGCCGTAGCCCAGGTTATCCACGGTATTGACGGTGATCTTGTCGCCGTTCAGCTCGCCGTTGCTGTTCTGCTGCTGGATAGCGTTCACGGTGTCGGCGCTGAAGGAAGGATCGGCGATATCAATGGTGCCGGTGACGACGCCGTTGAGCTTATCAGTCTCCTGAGACTCCAGGAAGTTGACGTGCTTGATCTTGGGAGCGCCCAGATAGTAGGAATCGTTGGCCTCGAAGTTCACAGTACCGTTTTCGAACTTAACGAACTTGTAGGGGCCGGCGCCCATGGGCTGGGTGGTGACGGAACGGACATGGGACAAATCGCCCTTGTCGAAGCCGAACTTGTTGTTGGCGTAATCGTACTTGTCCTTCTCACCATAGTAGTGCATAGGAGCGATCACAACGCCCAGCTGATACACGGCGGTAGCGGAGACCTCGCTGAGCACAACACGCATGCTGTAATCGCCGGTCTTCTGGATACCGGTGATGCTGGCAGCGGACTCGCCGAAGGTGACAGCCTTGGTGGAGGTGGCGTACACATCCGCAGGCAGCAGATCGGACAGAGCGGAACCGGCAGTCTCAGCCTCCATGGCGGAGAAGTTCCAGTCATACTTGGCAGCAATGGCCAGGAAGAGATCCTTAGCGGTAGCATCGTCAGCCAGACCATCGAAGCCCCAGCCGGCAGCAGCGGCCTTGACATCGCCCTCGGCAACGCCGGAGTTCGCGACCATGTAGTCCACGATCTCCTGAGCGAACTTCACACCGCCGTCGTTGACGGCATCCCAGAAAGCCTTCTGAGTGGCCTCGTCAACCACGGAGAAATCAGTGCTGCCCTCACCCAGCTCGCCCAGATACTTGGACATGGTGGACATACCGGAACGGTACTCGGCCATACCCTGAATGGGCTGAGCGTACAGGGTGGCACCACCGTCATAGGTGGGGTCGCACAGAACGTACATGGAGAAGATGACGTCGTCGATGGTGATGGGCTCGCCATCGGAGAACTTCAGATCGTCACGCAGGGTGAAATCATAGTACACGGTGCCGTCGGGGTTCTCGGTGACGGTCATGTCGGCAGGACCATAGTAAGTATAGTCGGTGCCATTGTAGCTGCGGGTCTCGCCCTTGATGCCCTTCTCAACGATAGCGCCAGTACGGTCGCTAGTGAGCAGGCCGAGTGCGGTCATGGTGTAAACATCCTGATCGTAAGCAGTCTCTGAGAAGAAGGGGGAGAACTTGCTGCTGAACGGGGAATAACCCACGACCAGCGTGTCTTTTGCGCCGGAATTGCCGCCATCTTTCTTGCCGCATCCGACGACCAAGCTCAGGCACATCACAACGGAAAGCGCAAGAGCAAGGATACGAGTTACTTTTTTCATTGGGATCCTCCTTAAATATATTTGAACAAAACGGATATCGCTATCCGACGTTCACACATGAAGCATCAGTCCGCCGTTTCCTTCGGCGGCCCTTCCCACGGCAGGGTCTGCACATAGCGCCGCAGCAGCCATGCCACGGCCAGAAGCGCCGCCTTCAGCAAAAGGCACAGCAGCAGCCCTGCCAGCCGTCCCGCCGTCCCGTGGACGATCATGCACAGCGCCGTCCCCAGCATTCCGGCCCCGGCGGCGCACATCACCAGCACGGCCCGTCCCGGCAGCGCCTGAACGGTGGCCTTGTAGACGTAAGCCCGCAGCGTCTCGCCGCCGGACGTCAGCCGCACCAGCGCCCAGACGACGCTGCCCACGGCCCCCACCTCCACGAGATAGGGCAGGATCTGGAACACACAGTGGGACATGGTCTCGCCGGAGAAGCCTCCTGCCAGCACCAGCACCACCAGCACGAGCCCCAGCGCCCACAGCCGTAGGAGCACCTGCTTCCAGCCGTCCCCGGCAAAGTGGAAATGGCTGCCGTCATAGATATAGGCCCCGGTAAGATCCCGATGAAAATCGTTGAGATAGGCACGGCGGCCAGCCTGTTTTTTCTTCTTGTCAGCCATGCCTGCTCCTTCCGAGGGCCGCCTCCGGCAGCCGCTGAGATCATGGTACACACAGTAGGCGTACATTTATTGTCTTTCTGTGAACACCGATGTTTCTATGATTCTACCACAGTTCCGTCTGCATTTCAACACAAACATCAACTTTTTTGTCATTTTGCAGAATTTGTACCTTCACCCCGGTTTTTTTGGTAAATAGCAGATTTCCGAAGAAAAATTTCGGCAGAAGTAACAAAGTTTCACAGGAATATCAGCATATGAAAAAACCCTGACTTCCTCCGGCATCATTTTCCATGGCCATCGATTATCTTTCCTGTCAAATGACGTGCCGCTTCATCGACATTTCCGTCTCCCGCTTCCGTATCCATTTTCGGATACAATTGTCTACGCAAAGAGCGGCAGGAACTGCGTCAAAGGGGGAGAACCGCCTTACGGCGGCTCTCCCCCTTTGCTATTCTTTGCTCCCCACCAGATCAGTCGATGGTCTTCATCTCAAAGGTTTCGCCGGTGGTGGTCTTCCAGACCATGGCCGTGATGACCTTATCATTTCCGTTCCGGTCCAGCACCTTGCTGCCGGAAACCGCCACATACTGGTTGGATCCGCTGCCCAGCGCCGCCGTATACAGAGACGCCGTGCCGGCGGAGATGGTGTTGCCGTCATCCGTCAGGATAAACTTGCTGGTATTATCCCTCTGACCGATGTTGATGGCCATATTCTTGGTCTCGGAATCTCCGGCCTGCTTGCTGATGTCAAAGGTGTTGTCCAGAATCGTGATCCCGGCCGTGCAGTTCCAGCCGATGCGTTCGATCTTTACCGGACGGGTGCTGGTGACTGTGTTGTTCACGAAGGTAAACTCCTTCAGGGAGTGGACACTCTCATCTGCGCCGGTACCCCAGTAGCCGGTGCCTGCACGCCACCAGATGGGGTTGGAGTTATTGGCATAGATCGTATTGGTGTAGTTGTTGAAGGTGCAGCCGTCAAAGGTTGCCTTCTCCGCCGGGCAGGAGCCCACGACGATACCGTTGAAGGTGCAGTTCTTGAAGGTGATGGAGTGCAGATAGCTCCACGGAGAGGTGTACATCTGGATATCGAAGCTCACCACGCCGTTGAAGGTCATGTTCTCGAACACCACATCGCTGTTGCCGGGAACCAACATATAGACGGAAGTATCCTTCAAATTGTCGATGGAGGAATAGCCCGTGGCGGCGCTGTTGATGGTGCCGTTTTTGAACACAAAGGTGTATTCGCCAGCCTTTGCCGGTGCCGCAGCATAGCTGTTCAGCTTGGTGCTGCCCAGCATCACACCCTTGCCGGTGTAGCCGGAACTATGCTCGCTGTAAGCGATATCGCCGGCTTCCGTGTTGCCCAGCGCGACTTCCACCGGATCATGCTTGCCGGTAGCCTCGTTGGTGGGGATATCCGCCAGCGTCAGATTGGTGTTCAGGGCCTCGTGAGAGGTCACATAGGGCATCGCCGGATACTCGGCGTTGGCATCATAGGTATTGTTGATGCTGTCATACTCCACGGTGTCCTGCGCAGCCACCACAGTGATGGCGATGCCGTCAATGGACTTATTCATGTAGTCGTTGCCGGCGCTCTCCTGCATCTTGCCGGAGATGGTCAGCACGTCGGCATCCACGGTCTCACCGTTCTTGGCGGCCAGATGGTGCTCCTCGCCCAAGGTGTAGGCCGCACCGTCCAACGTCATAGTCCAGTCGATGACGTTGTTCAGCTCGGCATCGCCCCGAATACCGCTGATGACCAACTTGTACTTCAGGGCCAGATTGCCGTTGTTCACCACACGCAGCTCCGGCAGGGTATAGGTGCAGCCCGGCTCCCACAGAACCTGCTCGCCCGCAGCAGCCTTGACCCAGTTCAGTGTCTTGCCCTCGGCGGAGACCCACTGGCCAGCGGCATCCTTCATTTCCAGCGCCACATCCAGCTTACCGGCCTGAATTTTGTTGACGTTGGTGCTTGCGGTGTCGGTGAACCATGCGAAGGTAGCGCCTACCAGCATGGCCAGGCACAGAACCATGGCCATGACGCTGCCCAGCAAGGCCCGTTTGGTACTCTTGCGGTTTGTCATAGTATCTTCCCCCTAATTTTTTTGCGTGTGCGGATCTTGGCCGTTGGGCTTTTGCGGAAACTGCTGCAAAGGGAATACGGATCGCCACAGCCCGTGTGAGCACTGGCTTCGCAATAACAGACGCATTTTTCGGAAATCCGTATTTTCTTTGAACCCTCCTTATCGTTTCTTTGAAACGATAAAAGCCCATGGGCTTTTCGGCGCACACTTGATAGTTGAATCATAGCACCGTTTCCACCAAAACGCAAGTACCATTCGTCAAATTTCGTCATCATTGATAAATCCATCCCTCTACTTTTACCGGATATGTGCAAGAAAGGGACGTATTCGGCACAGTCCCTCTGAAAACCGCATTATATTGCTTACCTCGAAGCCCTACGCCTTCGCAAGCATAAAAAGAGGAGATATCCTTTCGGATATCTCCTCTTGTGTTGGCGCCACCTATCTTCCCGGGCCGTCTCCAGCCAAGTATTGTGGGCAGAAGCGAGCTTAACTTCCGTGTTC